>Ga0182737_1000165_pt1 | contig 120321 bp, 113 predicted proteins | sample eDN5th30CBELigOP_FD_128878 | JGI IMG/M metagenome (GOLD analysis project Ga0182737, IMG submission 128878) | Enriched Organic Plus compost microbial communities from Emeryville, California, USA - eDNA 5th pass 30_C BE-Lig OP (version 2) (version 2) ... | reverse complement strand
GTCGTCTTGCCGTGCGCCCCGGCGACCGCGACGACCCGCGTGCCGCGCACCAGCCAGGCGAGCGCCTGCGAGCGGTGCAGCACCGGGATGCCGCGCCGGACCGCCTCGAGGTACTCGGGGTTGTCCGGCCAGAGCGCGCCCGTGTAGACGAGGGCGTCGGCGTCCGCGGGGACGTTGCCCGCGTCGTGGCCGATCGCCACGGACGCCCCCGCGTCGCGCAGCGAGCGCGTCGCCGCGCTCTCGGCCCGGTCCGAGCCGGTGACCCGGTGGCCCGCGTCGAGGAACAGCTTCGCGATGCCGCTCATGCCCGAGCCGCCGATCCCGACGAAGTGGACCGAGCCGAGCTCCTCGGGGAGCGGCATCGAGAGGTCCGGCTTGATCATCGCCCTCGACCCTACGTCCGACCCGTTGCGCGTCCGATGAGCGCGACCATCCGCTCGGTCGCGTCGGGCACCCCGACCGTGGCGATGCGCAGCGACATCGCGGCGATCCGCTCCCGGTCCTCGAGCAGCCCGACGAGGGTGCTCGAGGCCCACCCCGGCGTGAGCGCCGCGTCCTCGACGAGCAGGGCGCCCCCGGCCGCGACCGACTCGGCGGCGTTCAGCCGCTGCTCGCCGTTGCCCGCGGCGTAGGGCACGAAGATCGCGGGGACGCCGAGCGCCGTGAGCTCGGCGACCGTCGAGGTGCCGGCGCGGGAGAGCGCGAGGTCCGCGGCGGCGAGCGCGAGGTCCATCCGGTCGGCGTACCGGACCGGGTGGTAGTGCGGGACCTCCGAGCTGAGCGCCTCCCGGTACTCCCCCGTCAGGTGCAGCACCTGCCAGCCCGCCGCGGTGATCGCGCCGGCGGCGCCGAGCAGCGCGTCGTTGATGCGCTGCGCTCCGGAGGAGCCGCCGGTGACGAGCAGCGTCGGGCGCGCGGGATCGAGGCCGTGGAGCGCGATCGCCTCGGCGCGGGCCGCCTCGCGCGCGGCCGGGTCGACGAGCCGCTCGACCTCCGGGCGCAGCGGCATGCCGATGAACTCGGTGATCCCGCGCCGCGCGCGCAGCGGCGTGCCGCGGAAGGCGAGGCCGACGCCGGCGGCCCAGCGCGCGCCGAGCCGGTTGGCGTAGCCGGGCCGGGCGTTCGCCTCGTGGAGGACGACGGGCACGCCCGCCCGCCGCGCCGCGGAATAGGCGGGGGCGGCCGCGTAGCCCCCGACGCCGACGACGACGTCCACCGCGCGCTCGACGAGCACCCCCTCGACCCGGCGCACCGCCGCCCGGTAGCGGGCCGGGAAGCGCAGCGCGGCGGCGTTCGGCCGGCGCGGGAAGGGCAGCCGCGGGATCGTCAGCAGTTCGTGGCCGCGCGCCGGCACCAGCCGCGCCTCGAGTCCCTCCGCCGTGCCGAGCACGAGCACGGAGGCGGCCGGCGTCCGCTCGCGCAGCCGGTCGGCGATCGCGAGCAGCGGGTTGACGTGGCCGGCGGTCCCCCCGCCGGCGAGCAGGTACGTCGTCATCGGCGCCGCGGCGCCCGGCCACCGGGCACCGGCCCGACCGACTGTGCGGCCAGCCGCAGCGCCTGCTGCGTCTCGGCGCGCTGCAGCGAGAGCACGACGCCGATCGCGAGCAGCACCGCGATGAGCGAGGAGCCGCCGGAGGAGATGAGCGGCAGCGGGACGCCGAGCACCGGCAGCACGCCGAGCACGACGCCGATGTTCACGAAGGCCTGCCCGACGACCCAGACCAGCACGCCGCCGGCGACCACGCGCGTGAAGGGGTCGCGCGCGCGCCGCATGATGCGGACCAGGACGATCGCGAGCAGCGCGTAGAGCGCGAGCACGACGACGGCGCCGACGAGACCGAGCTCCTCGCCGATGATCGCGAAGATGTAGTCGCTGTCCGCCTCCGGCAGCCAGTTCCACTTCGCCGTCGAGTTGCCGAGCCCGACCCCGAGCACGCCGCCCGAGGCGAGCGCCCAGGTCGCGTGCATCGGCTGCCACCCGTACAGCATGTAGTCGTCGTCGGTGTAGCCGCCGAGGAAGGCCATGATGCGGTTGACCCGGGACGGGCTGGCCATGGCGACGAGGGCCGCGACGAGCGCGACGCCGAGGCCCGCGACGAAGAGGTGCGAGAGCCGGGCCCCGGCGAACCAGGCGCAGCCGAACACCATGAGGAGCATGATCGCCGCGGTGCCGAGGTCGTTGCCGATCAGGACCAGCCCGATCGCCGCGCCCGCGACCGGGCCGACCGGCAGTGCGAGCCGCCGCCAGTCGCCGAGCTCGGCCGAGCGCCGGCCGAGGGTCGCGCCGATCCAGATCACGAGCGCGAGCTTGAGGAACTCGGAGGGCTGGATGCTGAGGTCGCCGATGTAGAGCCAGTTGCGGTTGTAGGCGTCCTCGCTGCCGAAGCCGGGGATGAAGATGAGCAGCTGCATCCCGGCGGTGACGAGCACGGCGGGCCACGCCCACCGGCGCCAGAACGCGACCGGCAGCCGGCCGACGATGAGCATCAGCGGGATCGCGATGGCGGCGAAGATCGCCTGCCGCAGCACGCGCCCGAAGGGGTCGCCGGTCGCCGACTGCTCCTCGACGCTCGAGGCGCTGAGCACCATGACGAGCCCGAAGCCGACGAGGAAGAGGGCGGTGCCGATGAGCAGCAGCGAGTCGCGGTTCTCCGGGGAGAACATCCGGGCGAGCGGGACGACCGCCGCGAAGCCGCGGCGCTCGCGCTCAGGCGGGCTCGTCCGCGGCGGCGGGCGGAGCGTCGTCATCCGTGCCACCTCCGAGCAACTCCGTCACCGCGGCCGCGAACCGCCTCCCGCGATCCGCGTAGTCGGTGAACTGATCCATCGACGCGGCGGCCGGCGACAGGAGGACGGTGTCGCCAGCTCGGGCGACACCGGCCGCCAGCCGGACGGCCTCCGGCATCACGTCGACATCCTCCCCCGCGACGACCTCGAGCACGGCGACCCCGGGCGCGTGTCGCGAGAGCGCCGCGAGCACCTCGGTCCGGTCCGCGCCGATGACGACGGCCGCCCGGAGCCGCGCGGCGTGCGCGGCGACGAGCTCGGAGACATCGACGCCCTTGAGCAGGCCGCCGAGCACCCAGACCACGGAGCGCCGCGCCTGCAGCGCCGCGTGGGCCGCGTGCGGGTTCGTCGCCTTCGAGTCGTCGACCCAGGTCACGCCGTCGGCGACCGCGACCACCTGGGTGCGGTGCGGGTCGACGACGAAGGACGGGAGCGCGTCGTGGATCGCCGCCGTGGGCACGTCCGCCGCGCGCGCGAGCGCCGCGGCGGCGAGCACGTCCGCCACCAGGTGCGGCGAGTCGATGCCGTGCGCGGCGAGGTCCTCGAGCGTCGTCAGCTCGAGCGCGCGGTGGTGCCGGTCGTCGAGGAACGCGCGGTCGACGAGGATGCCGTCGATGACGCCGAGCTCGCTCGGCCCCGGCACGCCGAGGTCGAAGCCGATCGCGCGGCAGCCCTCCTCGACCTCGGCGTCCTCGACCATCCGGATCGTCGCCGGCTCGGCGCGGTTGTAGACCGCCGCGACCCTCGCGTTCGCGTACACGCGGCCCTTCGCCGCCTCGTAGGCCGCGCGCGAGCCGTGCCAGTCGAGATGGTCGTCCGCGACATTGAGGCAGACGGCGGCGAGCGGGTGCAGGGCGCCGGGGCCCGCGAGCGGGAGCCAGTGCAGCTGGTAGCTCGAGAGCTCGACGACGAGCACGTCGACGCCCTCCGGCGCGCGGACGGCGTCGAGCACCGGCACGCCGATGTTGCCCACCTCGACCGCGCGCCGCGACGCCGCGCGCAGCAGGTGCCCCGTCAGGCGCGTCGTGGTCGTCTTCCCGTTCGTCCCCGTGACCAGGATCCAGTCGGCCGGCTCGACCTTGTCGCGCACCCGCCAGGCGAGCTCGATGTCGCCCCAGATCGGCACCCCCCGCGCCTGCAGATGCACGACGAGCGGGTGGTCGGGGTGGTAGCCCGGCGAGACGATCACGAGCTCGGGGTCGAGCGCCTCGAGCTCGGCCGGGACCTCGTCCCGCGCCGTCTGCAGCCGGAACTCGACGCCGAGCGCCGCCAGCATCCGCTCTCGGTCCTCGTCCGCCCGGTCGGCGACGACGAGCACCCGCGCGCCGAGCTCCCAGAGCGTGTCGGCGGCGGCGAAGCCGGTCGCGCCGAGGCCGAGCACGGCGACGCGCAGCCCCCGCCAGTCGGCGTGCCAGGAGGTGAGGTCGTCGAGCCGCGCCACTACGGGTTCCGCAGGATCCACTCGAGGTAGAAGAGCCCGACCGCGGCGGCGACGAACAGCGCGGAGACGATCCAGAACCGGACGACGACGGTGACCTCGCCCCAGCCGAGCATCTCGAAGTGGTGGTGCAGCGGGCTCGCCCGGAGGATGCGCCTGCCCTTCGTCAGCTTGAAGTACGTCCGCTGCATGATGACCGAGCCGACCTCGATGACGAACAGGCCGCCGACGAGGATGAGCAGCAGCTCGGTGCGGGAGAGGATCGCGAGCGCCGCGAGGGCGCCGCCGAGGCCGAGCGAGCCGGTGTCGCCCATGAAGATCTGCGCCGGCGAGGTGTTCCACCACAGGAAGCCGATGAGCGAGGCGGTGATCGCCGCCGCGACGACCGCGAGGTCCATCGGGTCGCGCACCTCGTAGCAGCTCGCCGCCACCTCGGGATCGAGCCGGGTGCTGTCGCACCACTGGTTGAACTGCCAGAAGCCGATGACGATGTACGCGATGAACGCGAAGATCGACGAGCCGGCGGCGAGGCCGTCGAGCCCGTCGGTGAGGTTCACGCCGTTCGAGGCGGAGACGATGAGGAGGGTCACCCAGATCGCGAACAGGATGCCGCCGATCGCCAGGCCCCAGGTCGCGAGGTCGAGCCACGGGATGTCCCGCAGCGCCGAGATCTGGTACGAGGCGGGGGTGCGGCCGTGCTCGTCCGGGAAGTTGAGGGCGAGCGCGGCGAAGCCGCCCGCGACGATCACCTGGCCGATGATCTTCTGCCACGGCCCGAGGCCGAGGCTGCGGCGCTTGTGCGTCTTCATGAAGTCGTCGATGAAGCCGATGACCGCGAGGCCGCACATGAGATAGAGGACGAGCGCGCCCGACATCGAGGGGTGGTCGCCCGCGATCCAGTAGCCGACGAGGTAGCCGAAGACGGCGCCGGCGATGAAGACGATGCCGCCCATCGTCGGCGTCCCGCGCTTGACCTCGTGCGTCCGCGGCCCGTCCGCGTTGATGTACTGGCCCCAGCCGATGCGCCGGAACAGCTTCGCGAACAGCGGCGTCAGCAGCAGGGTGAAGAGCAGCGAGAGCCCGGCGGCGAAGAGCAGCGCGATCATGCGTCCGCCCCCTCGACGCGCGCGAGACGGTCGCCGAGGTGCCGCAGCCCCGCCGAGTTGGAGGACTTCACGAGGACGACGTCCCCGGGTCGGAGCATGGCACGCACAGCATCGTAGGCGGCCTCCTGCGTCTCCACGAACGCCGCCTCGCTCCCCCAGGAGCCCTCGTGCTGCGCGCCGAGGTGCATCGCGCGCGCCCGCTCGCCCACCACGACGAGCCGGTCGATGTTGAGCCGGACGGCGAGGCGGCCGATCCGGTCGTGCGCCTCGGCGGCGTGCGCCCCGAGCTCGGCCATCTCGCCGAGCACGGCGATCGCCCTGCTGCGGCCCCGCGTCACGTCCGCGAGCGTGCGCAGCGCGGCGGCCGTCGACTCGGGACTCGCGTTGTAGGCGTCGTTGATCACGACGACGCCGTCCGGCGCCCGCAGCACCTCCATCCGCCAGCGCTCGGCGCGGTCCATCGCCTCGAGCGCGGGGATCGCCGCCTCCGGTCCCACGCCGAGCGCGTCGGCCGCCGCGAGCGCCGCGAGCGCGTTCATGACGTGGTGCTCGCCGAGGATGCGCAGCCGCACCGGCCGGCGCTCGCCGCCATGGAGCAGCGTGAACGCGGTCCCTTCCAACGAGACCGAGACCTCGTCCGCGAGCCAGTCCCCGGACTCGGCCGGGTCCACGGGGCCCTCGGCGAGCCCGAACCGGCGCACGGCGGCGGCGGTCGGCATCGCCGCGACGAGCGGGTCGTCGCGGTTGAGCACGGCGACCGCGCCGGCCGGCAGGTCACGGACGAGCTCGCCCTTCGCGGCCGCGATCGCGGCCTGGCTGCCGAACTTGCCGATGTGCGCCGTCCCGACCTTGAGCACGATGCCGACGTCGGGCATCGCCAGGCCGACGAGCCGCTCGATGTCGCCGGCGGCGTCGGCGCCCATCTCGACGACGAGGTGCCGGGTCTCGCCCGTCACGCGCAGCATCGTCATGGGCGCGCCGACCTCGTTGTTGAAGGAGCCCTCCGGCACGACCGTCTCCCCCGCGGTGGCGAGGATCGCGCCGAGCATGTTCTTCGTCGTCGTCTTGCCGTTCGAGCCGGTGACCGCGGCGACCCGGAGCCGGCCGCCGGCGCGGACCCGCGCGACGACCTCCCGCGCGAGCGCGCCGAGCGCCGTGAGCGCGTCCGGCACCACGACCACGGGCGCGGCGGCGAGCTCGAGCTCGCGCTGCGCGACGACCGCGACCGCACCGGCCTCGACGGCCGGGCCGGCGAAGCGCCCCCCGTCGGTCACCTCGCCCGGCAGCGCGAAGAAGAGGTCGCCCGGTCCCGCGAGGCGCGAGTCGGTCTGCACGCCGCCGGTGACGACGGCATCCCCGTCGCCGCGGACGACGCCGCCGAGGATGCCGGCCAGCTCGGCCGCGGTGAGGCGGATCACGGCCTCACCAGGTGGAGGGGATCTCGGTGGCGGCGCCCGAGGACGGCTCGACGCGGAACATCGTGATGACCTGGCTCGCGATGATCCGCCAGAACGGCGCCAGATTGCTCGAGAACGCGGCCCAGGGGACGCCCAGCGAGACGACGATCGCGTACTCCGGGCGGTCGACCGGGACGAGGCCCGCGTAGGAGATGACCGTCCTGTTGCCGTACGTGCCGGTCTCGGGGTCGATGACCTCGGCGGTGCCCGACTTCACCCCGAGACGATACCCCGGGATGGCGAGATCGTCCGTGACGCCGTTGTGCAGGAAGACCATCTCGAGCATGTTCCGGACCTTCGCCGCGGTGTCGGCGCTGACGGCCTGCACCGGCTCACCCAGGTCCGGCGTCACGACCGTCCCGTCGGCCTGCGTGCACGACTCGACGAGCTTGAGCGGCATCCGGACGCCGTCGTTCCCGATCGCCTGGTAGGCGCTCGCCATCTGCAGGATCGTCGTCGACATGGCCTGGCCATAGCCCATCACCAGCCGGGTGCGCGGGTCCCAGTCCTGCAGCGCCGGCACATAGCCGGGCGACTCGCCGTTGAAGTCGACGGCGGTGTACTCGCCGAACCCGAACTTCTCCATGTAGTCGCGGCGCGTCGCCTCGTCCATCCGGGAGGCGATGTCGGATGTCCCGGTGTTCGAGGACTCGACGAGGCTGCCGGTCACCGTCAGGTTCGGCACGTGCCAGGTCGCGTCGTTGATGATCCCCGCGTCGCCGAAGTCGCGCGAGTAGGGCGCGTCCAGCGGCGTGTCCGGCTGGACCGCGCCCATGTCGATCGCGATCGCGGCGTTGATGGGCTTCATGATCGAGCCCGGCTCGTAGGGGATCGCGAAGGCGCGCGAGCCGGTGACGCCGGGGTCGGCGTTCCGGAAGTCGTTCGGGTCCAGCGCCGGCCAGTCGGTGAGCGCCATGATCGCCCCGTCGGCGACGCGGACGACCGCGACGGAGCCCCACGTGGCGCCGAAGTGGTTCGCCGCCTTGGCGACCGTCTCCTGGAGGTACCACTGCAGGTCGCGGTCGATCGTGAGCTGGAGTGTGCCGCCGTCGATCGCCGGCTGCTCGGTCACCTCGGTGTCGGGGATCCGGACGCCGTCCTCGGAGCGCTCGAAGCTGACGTAGCCGTCGTCGGAGGCGAGGCAGGAGTCCTCGGAGAGCTCGAGGCCGGCGAGCGGCTTGTCCGTCCCGAGGAAGCCGACCAGATTGCCCGCGACCGCGCCGTTCGGGTAGGTGCGCGCCTGCACCCGCACCGGGTACACCCAGCCGATGCCGAGCGCGTCGACCGCCTGGTACTGCTCCAGCGTGAGCTCCCTGGACAGCACCGCGTAGTCGCTCTGCGGGTCGGCCATGAGCGTCTGCATCATCGCCGCCGGATCCTGGCCGGTGATCGCGGCGATGTCCGCGACGGCCTTCTCCACCGAGCCGTTCAGCTCCTGGGAGTTCAGCGCGACCCTGGGCGAGACGGTGATGTCGTAGCGCTCGATGCTGTCGGCGAGCACGTCGCCGTTGCGGTCGACGATGTTGCCCCGCGCGCCGTAGACGGGGGCGACGCCGTCGCGCTTCTCCTTCGCCGCGGCGGTCAGGTCGGAGGCGGAGACGATCTGGATGTCGACGAGCCGGACGGCGAAGGCGACGACGACCGCGATGACGAGGACGACCGCGATCCCGAATCGCGGTCCCGTGCGACGCGTCCGCATGCCGCTCTCCTCGTCTCGCACGCTCGTCAGTGTGTCATCGGAGCCGGGATGCCCGTGGAGGCGGGCGGCGTTTCCGGCTGGAGCTGGGTCTGGACGGCGACGGGCGCGCCGGCCTCGGGCTTCGGGAGCACGACGGGCAGCGACTGGGTGAGCAGGTTCGGCACCAGGTTGCAGGCGCCGCCGCAGCCCGCCGAGTCGGGCATGCCCGGGGCGCCGACCGCGACGCCGCTCGTGAGATCGAGGAACGCCGTCCCGGACTGGGCGGGGACCATGCCGAGCGACGCGGCGGCGTTCGCGAGGTGCTGCGTCGCCGCGACGATCTCGAGCTGCTCGCCGAGGCTCTCCGACTCGCGCGTGAGGGCGCGCTGCTCCTGCTGCAGATCGCTGATCCGGTAGGCGCCGCCGCTGATCGCGATGGAGAGCAGCAGCTGCGCGCCGACGATCGCGAGGACGCCGCCGACCGCGACGACGGCGTGCAGGACGCGAGGACGGGCGCGGCGCTGCCGACGCGTCGTGACGACCTCGGTGAGCCGGCGCGGCCGCTCGGCGACGGTCTCCGAGCGGACGTGGCGCGAGGAGATGCGGACGGGGGCGGTGGCGCTCATCGGCGCGCACTCCCCGGCATCGGTCGCTGAGCGCCCTTCGACAGGCTCGGGAACCGCGCTTCAGCGGGTCGAAGGGCGCTCATGCCGCCTCCCGCAGCCGCTCGGCGGCGCGCAGCCGCACCGGGGTCGAGCGCGGGTTCGCCGCGCGCTCGGCCTCGGAGGCCAGTTCGGCACCCCGGGTGAGGGCCCGGAACTCGGGCCGGTGCTCGGGCAGCTCGACCGGCAGGCCGGCCGGGGCGGTCGAGCGGGAGCGGGCCGCGAGCTCGCGCTTGACGATGCGGTCCTCGAGCGAGTGATAGGAGAGGACGACGATGCGCCCGCCGACGGCGATCGCGTCGAGCGCCGCCGGGATCGCGCGCTCGAGCACCTCGAGCTCGCGGTTGACCTCGATCCGCAGCGCCTGGAAGACGCGCTTGGACTGGTGGCCGGCTCGCCGCGCCGCGGCCGGCGTCGCCGCGTCGACGAGCGCGACGAGCTCGCCCGTGGTCCGGATCGGCGCGCTCGCCCGCGCCTCGACGATGCGACGGGCGTAGCGGGGCGCGAGCCGCTCCTCGCCGTAGCGCTCGAAGATCCGCCGCAGCTCGCCCTCGGAGTAGCCGGCGACGACGTCCGCCGCCGTCGGCCCGGTCGAGCGGTCCATCCGCATGTCGAGCGGCGCGTCGCGGGCGTAGGCGAAGCCGCGCTCGTCCCGGTCGAGCTGCAGCGAGGAGACGCCGAGGTCGAACAGCACGGCGTCGACGCGCGGGACGGCCGCCTCGCGCAGCGCGCGGACGATCTCGTCGTACACGGCGTGGACGATCGTGAGCCGGTCGTCCGCGAAGGCCAGGCGGCGGCGCGCGATCTCGATCGCGTCGGCGTCGCGGTCGATGCCGACGAGCCGGAGCGCCGGGAACGCCGTCAGCAGCGCCTCGGCGTGCCCGCCCATGCCGAGGGTGGCGTCGATGGCGACCGCGCCGTCGCGCCCCAGGGCGGGGGCGAGCAGCTCGAGCGTGCGCTCGAGCATGACGGGGGTGTGGATCGCGGCGTCGTCCATGGCGTGCTGTCCTCGGTCTCGGCTCTCGGATCCTGATCCCCATCCGCACCACCTGGCCCAGGGGAAGGGGGTCAGGGTGCGCGGCTGGAGATCGGGAGCCGCGTGCCTAGAAGAGTCCCGGGATCACCTCCTCCGCGGTGTCGGCGTAGTCGGCCTCGACGGAGGCGTAGTACTCGTTCCACTTCTCGGTCGCCCAGATCTCGGCCCGGCTCCCGGCGCCGATGACCGTGAGGTCGCGGCCGAGGCCGGCGTACTCGCGGAGGATCGGCGGGATCGTGATCCGGTGCTGGGCGTCGGGCCGCTCCTGGCTCGCGCCGGAGAGCAGGAGCCGGCCGAAGTCGCGACCCTGCCGGCTCGAGACGGGCGCCTGCGCGATCCTCGCCGCGAAGGACTCGAACTCGCGCTCGGCGAAGACGTAGAGGCAGCGCTCCTGGCCGCGGGTGATGACGACGCCGCCGGCGAGCTCGTCGCGGAACTTGGCGGGGAGGATCAGCCGGCCCTTGTCGTCGAGCTTGGGGAGGTGCGTGCCGAGCAGCATCGACGCTCCTTCCCCTCGGATTCCGGCCAGTCCCTAGGTTTCCTCCACTTTACTCCACTTCCCTCCACTTTGCGCCATACCGAGCCGGAATTATTGTGGGCACAACGAAGAACTCCCCTGATCGCTCAGGGGAGTTCGGGTGCGGCGGGTGGTGGAGGGTCAGCCCGCGTCGCGGTCGTCGTGACGGCGGTCCCAGCGGTCCTCGAAGGAGGACATGAACGAGGTGCGCGGCGGGCGAGGAGCGCCCCCGGCGTCGGGCCGCTCCGCCTCGAGGTCCTTCGGATCCGGGACGGTGCGGCGCATCGCCAGCAGCACGCCGCCCACGATGACCGCGAAGCCGACGATGCCGAGCCAGGGCTGGCGGAAGCCGATGCCCGCGATCACGAGGCCGAGCCCCACGATCCCGACCAGGATCCCGATGACGAGCGAGCCGTAGTGGAGCCCGCGGTGCGCGCCCGGCGCGACGACGTCGGCCTCGTGCTGGAGGAGGTTGCGCTCCATCTCCTCCAGAAGCCGCTGCTCTCGCTCAGACAGAGCCATTGTCCGTACCCCTTCGTGGTCGGCGTAGGCCCGATGATACGCCCGCTAACCGGGAGTGGCGACCGTAAGCTGGGAGGGTGCCCGAGAGTGCCAGCCTGACGGAACTCGTCCAGGACGCGCTCGACGCCTTCCTCGACCGGCAGACCGAGCACGCCGCCGGCATCTCCCCCGACCTGCTGCCGCTCCTCGAGGAGGCCCGCGGGCTGCTCGCCCGCGGCAAGCGCTTCCGCGCCCGGTTCTGCTACTGGGGATGGCGGGCCGTCGCCGGGATCCCCGACGAGCTCGACCCGATGGCGCCCTCCGCGGAGCAGGGGGACGCCGACGCGGTCGTCGGCGTCGCGGCCGCGCTCGAGCTGCTCCACGCCGCCGCGCTCGTGCACGACGACATCATCGACCGCTCCACGACCCGTCGGGGCAGGCCGAGCGCGCACGCCGCGTTCGCCGCCCTGCATCGGGAGGAGGGGTGGACGCGCGACGCCGACCGCTTCGGCGAGTCCGCCGCGCTGCTGCTCGGCGACCTGCTGCTCGGCTGGGCCGACTCGGCCCTGCGGATCGCGACGGCGCTGCTGCGCGACCGCGCCGCCGCCGCGGCCGCGACCGCCGAGTTCGAGCGGATGCGCGCCGAGGTCACGCTCGGCCAGTACCTCGACGTGCTCGAGGAGCACTCCTGGATCGCCCGGCCGGACGCCGATGCCGCCCAGCGCGCCCAGCGGGTCGTCGTCTACAAGTCGGCGAAGTACTCCGTCGAGGCGCCGCTCGTGATCGGCGCGCTGCTCGGCGGCGCCACCCGGACGCAGATCGAGTCGCTCCGGCACTTCGGCGTCCCGCTCGGGATCGCCTTCCAGCTGCGCGACGACCTGCTCGGCGTCTACGGCGACCCGGAGGCGACGGGGAAGCCCGCGGGCGACGACCTCCGCGAGGGCAAGCGCACCGTGCTCATCGCGCTCGCGCGGCAGTCGCTCCCGGGCTCGGCGAGGTCCCTGCTCGACGAGCTGCTCGGCGACCCGGAACTCGACGACGCCCAGATCGAGATGCTCCGGCGCACCCTGCGGGAGTGCGGGGCGGTCGACCGGATCGAGCGCGCGATCGAGCTCAACCTCGAGCGCGCCGTCCAGGAGATCCAGGGCGCGCACATCACCGGCTCCGCGCGGCGCGAGCTGCTCGCGCTCGCCGAGGCGGTCTCCCGCCGCGACGCCTGACTCCTTTTTCAGGATCTCCGGCGTTCCGAGGGCGCTACGGGGCCTGGATGCGCTGATCTCCTGAATACGGGGTCAGAACGCGAGGGCCTGCGCGACCCGACGCACCTCGCTCTTGCGTCCCGAGCGCAGCGCGAGGATCGGGCTGGTGCCGAGGCTGTCCTCCTCCGCGAGGAGCCAGTTGATCGCCTCCTGCTCGGTGTAGCCGTCGTCGAGGAGCAGCACGACCGTCCCGCGGAGCTCCCGCAGCGGCTCCGTCTCGCCCAGGAACAGCTCGGGGACCTTCACCACCCCGTCGATGCGGCTCGCCAGCAGCGATCGCTCCTCGATGAGCCGGTGCACCTGGCTCGGTTTCATGCCGAATCGCTCAGCGATCTCAGGGACGGTCACCCAGCTGACTTCCGCCTGCGCCACGTTCCGAGGATGTCACAGGACCCGGCCCGCGGGCGAGTCGGAAGCCCGCGCCGATTTGTTTCGAACAGGTAAACTCTTTTCACATCATCACCATTGATTGACTTGCTACCCGCTATATGCAACGGTTGTCGTCAGCAACGGGAACCCCATCCCTCTCAGGCCGGAGAGAAGGACGCGCGCATGACGGCAGCAGCGACGGGCAGCCTGCCCCCGCTCACCGCGGCCAACGCGCTGCTCGGGCTGCGCCCCACCGCCCAGCCGCATACCCGCCGCGAGCGCCGTCGGCTCGAGCGCCTCGCCGAGCGGGACCACGCCGAGCGGCGACGCATCAACCCGGCCGTGCCGCTCGTCCTCGCCGGCACGCTCGCGTTCTCCACGACCGGCGTGCTCGTGCCGGTGGACGCGAAGCCCCGCTCCCCCAAGCCCAAGCCGGCCACGGCCGAGCGCGGCAAGACCGTTCGGGAGGCGTTCGTGGACGCGAGGCGCGCCGCCGCCGCGGCCGCCGCCGCGATGCGCGCGACGATCGACCCGCCGACGCTCTACACCGTCGGGGAGCAGGACACGCTGCCCGACATCGCCGCCCGCTACGGGCTCTCCACCGCGTCCCTCCTCGCGCTCAACGGCCTGAGCTGGAGCACCGCGATCCACCCCGGCCAGGTGCTCAAGCTCACCGCGGCGGGCGCCATCGCGCCGGTGGCGCCGGAGCCGGAGACGCCGGCGGTGCCGGAGGACCAGCGCCACACCGTCGCCGCCGGGGAGAGCCTCAGCTCGGTCGCCTCGCGCTACGGCATCGACGTCGAGGCGCTGCTCTCGGCGAACGGCTTCAGCCCGAGCTCGATCATCTACCCCGGCCAGCTCGTCACCATCCCGCCGCCGCCCGCACCCCCGCCGCCGCCGCCCGTGGTCGAGGCGCCCGCGCCGGCGCCGGCGTCCTACGCCCCGCACCCGGAGGCCGGCGTCGTCGGCCTGAACGACGAGATGCGGCAGAACGCCAGCATCATCGTCCAGGTCGGCCGAGCCATGGGCGTGCCCGACTACGGCATCGTCATCGCGCTGGCGACGGCCGCCCAGGAGTCGACGCTGCGCAATCTCGACTGGGGCGACCGCGACTCCGTCGGGCTGTTCCAGCAGCGGCCGAGCCAGGGCTGGGGCACCGTCGCGCAGCTCACCGACCCCTGGGAGTCGAGCCGGCGGTTCTACGGCGGGCCCGGCGTCCCGACCCGCGGGCTCCTCGACATCGCCGGCTGGGAGGGCATGCCGCTCACCGTCGCGGCGCAGTCCGTCCAGATCTCCGCCTACCCCGACGCCTACGCGAAGTGGGAGGCCTCGGCCTGGGCGTGGCTCGCGGAGCTCGGATGATCCCGCGCGCCTCCCGTCGTGTTGCCAGAGGCCAGCAATGACGGGCATCTACACTGCCGGAGTGAGCGAGAACGCGACCGCGGACCCGATGGTCGGCCGCCTTCTCGACGGCCGGTACCAGATCCGCTCCCGCATCGCCCGCGGCGGCATGGCGACCGTCTACCTCGCGACCGACCTCCGGCTCGAGCGCCGGGTCGCCGTGAAGGTGATGCACGGGCATCTCGCCGACGACGCCGCGTTCCGCGAGCGGTTCATCCGGGAGGCGCGCAGCGCCGCCCGGCTCGCCCACCCGAACGTCGTCGCCGTCTTCGACCAGGGCGAGGACAGCGACATGGCCTACCTCGTCATGGAGTACCTGCCCGGCATCACGCTCCGCGAGCTGCTGCAGGAGCATCGGGTGCTGACCACCGAGCAGACCCTCGACATCATGGAGGCCGTGCTCGGCGGGCTCACCGCGGCGCACCGCGCGGGCATCGTCCACCGCGACCTCAAGCCGGAGAACGTGCTGCTCGCCGACGACGGGCGCATCAAGATCGGCGACTTCGGGCTCGCGCGCGCCGTCTCGGCGAACACCGCGACGGGCGCCGCCCTGCTCGGCACGATCGCCTACCTCTCCCCCGAGCTCGTCACGCGCGGCATCGCCGACGCCCGCAGCGACATCTACGCGGTCGGCATCATGATGTACGAGATGCTCACCGGCGAGCAGCCGTACAAGGGCGAGCAGCCGGTGCAGATCGCCTACCAGCACGCGAACTCGACGGTCCCGGCGCCCTCCGACCGCAATCCGCGCGTCCCCGCGGAGCTCGACGAGATCGTCCAGTGGGCGACCGCGCGGGACCCGCAGGACCGGCCGGCCGACGCACGGGCGCTGCTCGACCAGGTGCTCGACGCGCACGGCTCGCTCGCCACCGCGCTGAGCGGCACCGGCTCGGACACCGGGCAGCGCACGCAGGTGCTGCCGATGACGGGCCCCGGCCGCCGGCTGCAGACGGGCGAGACGAGCGTGCTGCTGCCGGCGCAGGAGACGGCCGAGACGACGGTGATCGGCGGGGGCCGGGGCGGCGGGGCGCGCGCCCGCGCGGCGACCGGCCCGCAGCTGACCGAGAACACGGCCGCGCTGAGCCTGCGCTCGCGCCGGCGACGCGGCCGCGGCTGGCTGCTCCTGCTGCTCGCGCTCGTCATCGCGGCGGGGGGCGGCGTCGCCGGATGGTGGTTCAGCGTCGGGCCCGGCGCGCAGGTGCCGGTCCCGATGGTCGCCGGCATGGCGCCGGAGGCGGCCGAGGCCGCGATCGTCGACGCGGGACTCGTGTACGCGGGGCGGACCGACGAGTCCTCGCTCGACGTGCCCTCGGGGCAGGTGATCCGGACCGACCCGCCCGAGGGCACCGCCCTGCTCCGGGGCGAGGAGGTGCGGATCGTCGTCTCGACGGGGCCGCAGAGCCTGCCGTTCCCGCCGGGCGTCGTCGGCATGACGCTGCCCGACGCGCTCGCGGCCCTGAGCGGCTTCGCCGTGCAGCCGGACCCGCTGCGGCAGTTCACGGCCGACGTTCCCGCCGACACGGTCATCGGCGTCTTCCAGGTGTCCGACGACGCGGACCTCAGCACGACGACCGAGCTCCTTGAGCAGACGCCCATCTATCTCGTCGTCTCGGCGGGCCAGCTCCCGGACGTCGCGAACCTCCCGCTCGACACCGCGCGCACGGTGGTCGAGAACGCGGGACTCGTCGTCGGCGACACCTCCGCCCGCGAGTACAGCGACGACATCCCCGTCGACGCCGTCATCAGGCTCGTCCCGACGACGGACCCGGTGCGCCCCGGCGAGACCGTCAACCTGGTGCTCTCGCAGGGCCCCGAGCCGATCGCCGTGCCCGACGTCACGGACAGGACGGTCAACGAGGCCACCGCGGAGCTCGAGGCGGCCGGCTTCCAGGTCGCCGACCCGGGGCTGACCGGCCCGGCCCGCGACCTCTGGCGGGTCGGCTCGACCGATCCCCCCGCGGGCACGATGGCCAAGCGCGGCAGCTGGGTGACGTTCAAGAACCTGCACCCGTAGCCTGTTCGCTGGTTGAGGAGCCGCCGGCAGGCGGCGTCTCGAAACCAGCCCAGCGGACGACTACAGCGCCTGCAGCTCCTCCGCGACGAGGAAGGCGAGCTCGAGCGACTGCATGTGGTTGAGCCGCGGGTCGCAGAGCGACTCGTAGCGCGTCGCGAGCGTCGCCTCGTCGATCTGCTCCGAGCCGCCGAGGCACTCCGTGACGTCGTCGCCGGTGAGCTCGACGTGGATGCCGCCCGGGTAGGTGCCGACGGCGCGGTGCGCCTCGAAGAAGCCCTTCACCTCGTCGACGACGTCGTCGAAGCGCCGCGTCTTGTAGCCGGTCGGCGTCGTGATGCCGTTGCCGTGCATCGGGTCGGTGACCCACACGGGCGTCGAGCCCTCGGCCTTGATCGCCTCCAGCAGCGGCGGCAGCGCCTCGCGGATCCGCCCAGCCCCCATCCGGGTGATGAACGTCAGCCGCCCGGGCTCCCGCTCCGGGTCGAGCCTGTCGACCAGGCGCAGCATCGTCTCCGGGTCCGTGCTCGGGCCGAGCTTGACGCCGATCGGGTTGCGCACTCGGGAGAAGAAGTCGACGTGCGCGTCGTCGAGCCCGCGGGTGCGCTCCCCGATCCAGACGAAATGCGCGGAGGTGTCGTACGGCGTGCCCGTGCGGGAGTCGATGCGGGTCATCGCCCGCTCGAAGTCCATGAGCAGGCCCTCGTGCGCGGTCCACACGTCCGCCCGGCGCAGCTCGTCCGAGTAGGCGCCGGCCGCGTCCATGAACTTGATCGCGCGGTCGATCTCGGAGGCGAGCTGCTCGTAGCGGCGCATCATGGGGTTCGCCGCGAAGCCCTTGTTCCACGAGTGCACCTGGCGGAGATCGGCGAAGCCGCCCTGCGTGAACGCCCGCATGAGGTTCAGCGTCGAGGAGGCCGCGTGGTACGCCTCGAGCATCCGCGCCGGGTCGGCCGCACGGGACTCGGGCGTGAAGTCGTAGCCGTTGACGATGTCCCCGCGGTACGCCGGCAGCGTCACCTCGCCGCGGGTCTCCGTGTCGGAGCTGCGCGGCTTCGCGAACTGCCCCGCCATCCGCCCCATCTTCACGACCGGCTTCGACGCGGCGTAGGTGAGGACGACCGACATCTGCAGGAGCGTCTTGATGCGGTTGCTGATGTTGTCCGCGCTCGTCCCCTGGAAGGTCTCCGCGCAGTCCCCGCCCTGGAGCACGAACGCCTGGCCCGCCGCGGCGGAGGCGAGCCGCTCGCGGAGGTTGTCCACCTCGCCGGCGAAGACGAGCGGCGGCAGGCCGCGCAGCTTCGCCGTCACCTCGGCGACCCGCTCGGTGTCCTCGTACGAGGGCTGCTGCTTGATCGGCAGCTCGCGCCAATACTCGAGCCCGCTCACGACATCGGGCGATGCGGCGACGAAGGGCTCGGTGATCTCGGACACGGCATCCCAGCCTACTAGCGCCCGTGCCCTCGACATTCCGGTGTCACTTGTGGCGGAAACGACGTGCGCATACCGACCACGACTGACACCGGAGCGTCGTCATGGTGCGGACTGCGCCGCGGTCGCGCGGGACTTCACCGAGCTGGCGTAGACGTCGACGTACTCCTGGCCGGAGAGCCGCGCGATCTCGTAGACGATCTCGTCCGTCACGGCGCGCAGCACGAAGCGGTCCGACTCGAGGCCGGCGTAGCGGGTGAAGTCCATCGGCTCGCCGAAGACGACGCCGACGCGGTGGATCCGCGGCCACTTCGAGCCGAGCGGCATGACCTTCTCGGTGTCGAAGACGACCGCGGGCACGACCGGCGCCCCGGACTCGAGCACCATCCGCGCGATGCCCGTCCGCCCCCGGTAGAGCTTCCCGTCGGGGCTGCGGGTGCCCTCGGGGTAGATGCCGAGCTGATCGCCCTGGGCGAGCACCTGCAGCCCGGTGTTCAGCGAGGCCTCCGAGGCCTTCCCGCCCGCGCGGTCGATCGGCAGCTGTCCGGCGCCGGCGAAGAACAGTCGCATCGCCCAGCCCCGGAGGCCCTTGCCCGTGAAGTACTCCGACTTCGCGAGGAAGGTGACCTTCCGGTCGAGCACGAGCGGCATGAAGATCGAGTCGAGGAACGACACGTGGTTGCCGGCGAGGATCACCGGTCCCTCCTTGGGCACGTGCTCGACCCCGCGCACCCAGGGGCGGAAGACCGTCCAGAGGAACGGCCCCACCAGGATGTGCTTGAGGAACCAGTAGAACATCCCGTCCAGGGTAGTCCCGTGAATCCGCCGCGAGACCCGACCGGGCATTCATGGCGCACATAGACTTGGCCGCATCTCACCGAGTGCCGAAGGAGTTGCTGTGGCTGAGTACTCGACTCCACCCGTGGTCGCCGCGGATCCCGACGCGAACGCGACCGACCTGCTCGTCGACCGCGTCCGCGCGACGCCGGACGTGGCGCTGTTCGCGGTGCCGGACGGCGAGGGCTGGCGGGACATCAGCGCGCAGACCTTCTACGAGCAGGTGATCGCCCTCGCCAAGGGCCTCGTCGCCGCCGGCATCGAGCCCGGCGAGAAGATCGGCTTCATGGCGAAGACCTCGTACGAGTGGACGCTCATCGACTTCGCCACCTGGTTCGCCGGCGCCGTCCTGGTCCCCATCTACGACACGAGCGCGCCCTCGCAGATCCAGTGGAACCTCACCGACTCCGGCGCGACCGCCGCGATCTTCCACACCGCCGAGCACTTCGCGCGCTTCGACGAGATCCGGGCCGACGTCCCCCAGGTGACGAAGGTCTGGCAGCTCGAGGCCGGCGCGATCGAGAAGCTCAGCGCGCAGGGCGTCGACGTGCCGGACGAGGAGATCGAGCGCCGCCGGCGCCTCGCGAAGGGCTCCGACCTGGCGACGCTCATCTACACCTCCGGCTCGACCGGGAGCCCGAAGGGCTGCGTGCTGACGCACTCGAACTTCGTCGAGCTGTCGCGGAACGCGGTCGCCGCGTTCCCCGAGGTGCTCAACACCGAGGCGTCGACGGTGCTCTTCATCACCCTCTCGCATGTCTTCGCGCGCTTCATCTCGGTGCTCGCCGTCGTCGCCGGCGGCAAGGTCGGCCACCAGCCGGACACCTCGAAGCTCGTCGAGGCGCTCGGGAGCTTCAAGCCGACGTTCCTGCTCGCCGTCCCCCGGGTGTTCGAGAAGGTGTACAACTCCGCCGAGCAGGTGGCCGAGGCCGGCGGCAGGGGCCGGATCTTCCGGAAGGCGGCGGCGGTCGCGGTCGAGCACTCGAAGGCGCTCGACGCCGGGCACGTGCCGCTCGGGCTCCGACTGCAGTTCGCGCTCTTCGACCGGCTCGTCCTCTCCAAGCTGCGCGCCCGCGTCGGCGGCCGCGTGGAGTACGCCATCTCCGGCTCGGCGCCGCTCGGTCTCACGCTCGGCCACTTCTTCCGCAGCGTCGGCATCCGGATCCTGGAGGGCTGGGGACTGACGGAGACGACCGCGCCGGTCACCGTCAACCTGCCGAACAGGTTCAAGATCGGCACCGTCGGCATCCCGCTCCCCGGCAACGCGGTCAAGCTCGGCGAGGACGGCGAGATCCTCGTCAAGGGCGTCTGCGTGTTCGCCGGCTACTGGAAGAACGAGGAGGCGACCCGGGAGGCGTTCGACGCGGACGGCTGGTTCCGCACCGGCGACTTCGGGACGATCGACGACGAGGGCTACGTCACGATCACCGGCCGCAAGAAGGAGATCATCATCACGGCGGGCGGGAAGAACATCGCCCCGGCGCAGCTCGAGGACCCGATCCGGGCGAACACGCTCGTCGGCCAGGTCGTGGTGGTCGGCGACCGGAAGCCGTTCATCTCGGCGCTCATCACGCTGGACGAGGAGATGCTGCCGACCTGGCTCGAGAACCACGGCGAGGACAAGGGCATGTCGCTCGCGCAGGCGGCTCGGCACCCGAAGGTGGTCGCCGAGGTGCAGCGCGCGATCGACGCGGCGAACGCCCGCGTCTCGCGCGCGGAATCCATCCGCAAGTTCACGATCCTCGACACCACGTGGACGGAGGCCAGCGGCCACCTCACGCCGAAGCTGTCGATCAAGCGGCACGTCATCAACGAGGACTTCTCGGACGCCATCGAGGCGCTCTACGAGGGCGTCAAGAGCGAGACCGGCGCCCTCTCCACCCGCTGACGCTCACGGACCGCAAGGGACAACTCGGTCCCTGAGCGAGCGCGGAGCCCGAGTCGAAGGGCGCTCTTCCTCACCGCCTCCGTGATCGCCGACTGTGGCCCGACAGCTCGTCCCAGCGCCCCTCGATGAGCATCTCCTTCTTCGCCCGCGACCAGCCGTGCAGCTGTCGCTCGAATGCGTATGCCGCCCCGACATGCTCGAACTCGGTGAACCACACGAGCACCGTCGGCCGCCGCCGGCGAGTGTGCGCCCCGCCGAGGCCTTCGGCCTGCTGGCCGAGTCGGAGATCGAGGCTTCGCGTGCTGCCGACGTAGTAGGAGCCGTCGGAGCACCGCAGGAGGTAGGTGAACGCCACCCGGGTGAGGCTAGCGCGAGTCAGCCGCCGCGGTACCAGGTCTGGGCGCGGATCTCGCGCATCGCGTCCCGCTTCACCTCGGGCGCGAGCCCCTCGATGTAGAGATGGCCGTCGAGGTGGTCGCACTCGTGCTGCAGCATCTGCGCGAGCACGCCCTCGCCCTCGACCACCACCGGCTCGCCGGCGAGGTCGACGCCCTCCACGCGCGCCCAGGGGTGCCGGGCCCTCGGGTAGCCGACGCCGGGCACCGAGAGGCAGCCCTCCTCCACCGGCTCCGGCTCGCCGCGCACCTCGACGAGCACCGGGTTGAGGACGTAGCCGACCTCCCCCTCGATGTGCCACGAGAACGCCCGCAGGCCGACGCCGATCTGGTTCGCCGCGACCCCCGCGCGACCGGGCAGCCGCACGGTGTCGAGCAGGTCCTCGACGAGGCTCTCGTTGCCGGGCGCGCCGAGGCGCACCGGATCGCAGGGGCTGCGCAGGACGGGGTCGCCGAAGAGTCGGATGTCCCTGACGGTCACGCCGGACGGCCCTTCGACTCGCCTTCGGCTCGCTCAGGGACCGGAGGGCGCGTCATTCGTGCGACTGGTCCGGGAGGCCGTCGACGACCGAGGCGGCCAGCTCGCGGACCGACTCCTGGGTGAGCGGCTTGAGCGCGTGGAAGTGGATCGTCGCGCCGGTCGCGAGCAGCGGGTCGTACGGGATCCGCACGATGTCGCGCACGCGGCTCGCGAAGTGCTCCTCGAGCTCGTCGAGGATGAGCAGGTCGGTGCCCTGGGTCGCGGTGTTCAGCGCGACGACCGCGTTCTTCGACAGCTCCTCGTAGCCGTTGTTCTCCAGCCAGGAGATGGTCTCCGAGGTGAGCCGCGCCTCGTCGAGGCTGCCGCCCGAGACGACGACGAGCTGGTCGGCGCGGTCGAGCGTCGCCTTCATCACCGAGTGGATCATCCCGGTGCCGCAGTCGGTGAGCACGATCGTGTAGAAGCGCTTCGCGAGGTCGGCGACGGTGTCGTAGTCGTCCGCGCCGAACTCCTCCTGCAGGTTCGGGTTGGTGTCCGAGGCGAGGACGTCGAGCCGGGTCTCGTCGCGGGAGACGCGGCGCTGGAAGTCGGAGAAGGCCTGGATCTCCGCCGCGTGGTTGACGAGGTCGCGGACCGTCTCCTCGGTCGTCTTGGTGATCCGCTCCGCGAGCGTGCCGCGGTCCGGGTTCGCGTCGATCGCGACGACGCGGTCCTCGCGGATGCTCGCGAGCGCCATGCCGAGGAGCATCGAGACGGTGGTCTTGCCGACGCCGCCCTTCCGCGAGAGCACCGCGACGTAGCGCGCCGGGCCGTCGAGCCGGCGTCCGATGCGCTGCTCGAGCGACTTCCGCGAGCGGACGTCCTTCGCGTCGCCGGGGTGGTAGGCGTGGAAGGTGAGCTCGTAGACGAAGCGCTGCCAGCCGCCCTCCGGGGGCTTCGGCTTGGCCCGTGCACGGGTCGCGACGATCCGGTCGGGCGTCAGCATCTCCGGCGTCTCGGGGCCGGCGACGAGCGTGTCGGACGCGATCGTGATCGTCGTCGTCGCCACCTGCTCGACCGGCTTCGCGAGCACCGGGTCGACCGGGACGTCATCGAGCGCGATCGCCGCCTCCTCGGGCGGGGTCTCGTGCACGGTCGGCGGGAGATCGATCGTGATGATCGGGTCCGTGGCCGGCTTCCTCGCCGACTCGTCCGATCCCTCGCTTCCAGCCATATGGTTCACCTCCGGGGTCGGTCCAGTCTACAAAGTCAGGCGATCTCCACGACGAGGTCGCCCGCCTCGACCCTCGCGGTCGCCGCGATCGCGAGTCGGCGCACCGTGCCGGCGACCGGCGCGGTGATCGCCGCCTCCATCTTCATCGCCTCGATGACGGCGATCTGCTGCCCCTGCTCGACGGTCTCGCCGGCCGCCACCTTGAGCGTGACGACCCCGGAGAACGGTGCCGGCACCTGCCCGGGCACGCCCGCGTCCGCCTTCTCCGCGCTGCGGGCCTCGACCTCGATCGACTCGTCGCGGACGGAGACCGGCCGCAGCTGTCCGTTGAGCGTGGCCATGACCGTCCGGCAGCCCTTGTCGTCGGCCTCGCCGATGGCCTCGAGCTCGACGATGAGGTTGACGCCGGGCTGCATGGCGACGGTGTGCTCGACGCCCGGCTTCAGCCCGTAGAGGTAGTCGAGGGTCGACAGCACGCTGACGTCGCCGTACGTCGCGCGCCATTCGGTGAAGGTGCGGGTGGGGCCGGGGAACAGCAGGCGGTTGAGCGCCGCGCGCCGGGTCGCGGCCTCGCCGGCGAGCTCGGCCTCGTCCTCCGCGGTCAGCGGCGTCACCTCGATCGATCGCTCCCGGCCGGCGAGCGCCTTGCTGCGGAACGGCTCGGGCCAGCCGCCCGGCGGGTCGCCGAGCTCGCCGGCGAGGAAGCCGATGACGCTGTCGGGGATGTCGTAGTCCCCCGGGTGCTGCTCGAAGTCGGCGGGGTCCGCGCCGGCGGCGACGAGGGCGAGCGCGAGGTCGCCGACCGCCTTCGAGGAGGGCGTGACCTTCGGCGGGCGGCCGAGGATCCGGTTCGCCGCGGCGTAGGCGTCCTCGACGCGGTCGAAGTGCTCGCCCTGGCCGACGGCGATCGCCTGCTGGCGGAGGTTGGAGAGCTGGCCGCCGGGGATCTCGTGCTCGTAGACGCGGCCGGTCGGGCCGGGCAGCCCGGACTCGAAGGGCGCGTAGATCGAGCGGACGGTCTCCCAGTACGGCTCGAGGCTGCTCACCGCCGCGAGCGGGATGCCGGTGTCCCGCTCGGTGTGGGCGAGCGCGGCGACGAGCGCGGACAGCGAGGGCTGCGAGGTGGTGCCGGCCATCGGCGCGGCGGCGGCGTCGACCGCGTCCGCCCCGGCGGCGGAGGCGGCGAGCAGCGTCGCGAGCTGCCCCCCGGCCGTGTCGTGCGTGTGGACGTGGACCGGCAGGTCGAAGCGCTCGCGCAGCGCGGTCACGAGCCGCGCCGCGGCCTCCGGCCGCAGCAGCCCGGCCATGTCCTTGATGCCGAGGATGTGCGCGCCGGTGCCGACGATCCGCTCGGCCAGCCGCAGCCAGTAGTCGAGCGTGTAGAGGTCCTCGGCGGGGTCGAGCAGGTCGCCGGTGTAGCTCATCGCGCCCTCGGCGACCGCGGTGCCGGTCGCGAGCACCGACTCGATCGCCGGCCGCATCTGCTCGACGTCGTTGAGCGCGTCGAAGATCCGGAACACGTCGACGCCGGTGGCGACCGCCTCGCGGACGAAGGCGTCGGTCACCGACTCCGGGTACGGCGTGTAGCCGACCGTGTTCCGCCCGCGCAGCAGCGCCTGGATCGCGATGTTCGGCAGCGCCTCCCGGATGCGGGCGAGCCGCTCCCACGGATCCTCGGCCAGGAAGCGCAGCGCGACATCGTACGTCGCCCCGCCCCACGCCTCGATCGACAGCAGCTGGGGCGTGAGCCGGGCGAGCGCCGGGAGCACCGCGACCAGGTCGGTCGTGCGCACCCGGGTCGCGAGCAGCGACTGGTGGGCGTCGCGGAACGTCGTGTCCGTGACCGCGAGCGCCGGCTGCGCCCGCAGCGCCGCGGCGAAGCCCGCGGGCCCGAGCTCGGCCAGCCGCTGCCGCGAGCCGGGCGGCGGCGGGACGGCGAGGTCGACCGGCGGGAGCTTCTCCACCGGGTGCACGAGCGCGGGACCGGCGCCGTACGGCTGGTTGACCGTGACCTCGGCGAGCCACTGCAGCAGCCGGGAGGCGCGGTCCTGCGACTGCCTCGCGCCGAGCAGGTAGGGCCGCTCCTCGATGAACGCCGTGGAGAGGTCGCCGTCGAGGAACGCCGGGTCGTCGAGCACCGCCTGCAGGAACGGGATGTTCGTGGCCACCCCGCGGATGCGGAACTCCGCGAGCGCCCGGCGCATCCGGGCCACGGCGACCTGCCACGTCCGTCCCCGCGCGATGAGCTTGAGCAGCATCGAGTCGAAGTGCGGGCTGACCTGCACGCCCGCGTAGACGGTGCCGCCGTCGAGGCGGATCCCGGCGCCGCCGGGCGAGCGGTAGGTGGTGATCCGGCCCGTGTCCGGCCGGAAGTCCTGCGCGGGATCCTCCGTCGTCACCCGGCACTGGATCGCCACCCCGCGGGCCTGGATCGCGTCCTGCGTGAGCCCCAGCTCGGCGAGCGTCTGCCCCGCGGCGATCCGGAGCTGGGCGACGACGAGGTCGACGTCGGTGACCTCCTCCGTCACCGTGTGCTCGACCTGGATCCGCGGGTTCATCTCGATGAAGACGTGCTGGCCCGCCCGCTCCCCCGCGGTGTCGAGCAGGAACTCCACCGTCCCGGCGTTCACGTAGCCGATCGATCTGGCGAACGCGATCGCGTCGCGATGCAGCGCCGCCCGGGTCTCCGGGTCGAGGTCGGGCGCCGGCGCGATCTCCACCACCTTCTGATGCCGCCGCTGCACCGAGCAGTCCCGCTCGAACAGGTGGACGGTCTCCCCCGTCGCGTCGGCGAGCACCTGCACCTCGATGTGCCGGGGTCGCAGCACCGCCTGCTCGATGAACATCCGCGCATCGCCGAACGCGCTCTCCGCCTCCCGCATCGCCGCCTCGAGCGCCTCCGGGAGCTCCTCGCGGCGCTCGACCCGGCGCATCCCGCGCCCGCCGCCGCCGGCCACCGCCTTCGCGAACACCGGGAAGCCGATCTCGTCGGCCGCCGCCACGAGCGCCGCGACATCGTCGGTCGCCTCGGAGGAGCGCAGCACCGGCACGCCGGCGGCGATCGCCTTCGCCTTGGCCGTGACCTTGTCGCCCGCCATGTCGAGCACGTCGGCGCCGGGACCGACGAACGCGATGCCGTTCGCCGCCGCCGCGCGGGCCAGCTCGGGGTTCTCCGACAGGAAGCCGTAGCCCGGGTAGATCGCGTCCGCGCCGGACTCGAGCGCCACCCGGACGATCTCCTCGACGTCGAGGTAGGCGCGCACCGGCCGGCCGCGCTCCCCGATGACGTAGGCCTCGTCCGCCTTCTGCCGGTGGATCGAGCCGCGATCCTCCCAGGCGTACACGCCGACCGTGCGTATCCCCAGCTCGTAGCACGCGCGGAAGGCCCGCACCGCGATCTCCCCGCGATTGGCGACGAGCACCTTCGAGAACGGGACCTTCGAGAGCACCGGGCCTCCTGGTGGCGGTCAGCTTCGAGTGGGGTTCAGCCTAGTAGTGTCGTTTCCCGTGCACGTGCTCAGCGTCAGCTCGCTCAAGGGGGGCGTCGGCAAGACGACCGTCACCCTCGGGCTCGCCTCCGCCGCGTTCGCACGGGGCATCCGGGTGCTCGTCGTCGACCTCGACCCGCAGGCCGATGCGACGACGGGGATGAACGTCGACACGACCGACCGGACGACGATCGCCGACGTGCTGGCGAACCCGAAGGAGAAGGCGGTCCGGACCGCGATCGGCCCGAGCGGCTGGACGCGCGCCCACGCGGGCGTCGTCGACGTCGTCATCGGCTCGCCGCTGGCGACCAATTTCGACGGCCCGCATCCGACGGTCCGGGACATCTGGAAGCTCGAGGAGGCGCTCGCGACGGTCGAGGCCGACTACGACCTGGTGCTCATCGACACGGCCCCGTCCCTCAACGCGCTCACCCGCACGGCGTGGGTCGCCTCCGACCGGGTCGCGATCGTGACCGAGCCGGCCCTGTTCTCCGTCGCCGCGGCCGACCGGGCGCTGCGGGCGATCGAGGAGATCCGCCGGGGCCTGTCCCCCCGCCTGCAGCCGCTCGGCATCGTCGTCAACCGCTGGCGCGAGCAGTCCGCCGAGCAGCAGTTCCGGCTGCGGGAGATGAAGGAGATGTTCGGCCCGCTCGTGCTCTCCCCGCACCTGCCGGAGCGCACCGCGCTGCAGCAGGCGCAGGGCGCGGCGAAGCCGGTCCACCTCTGGCCGGGCGACAACGCGATCGAGGCGGCTCGGCTGTTCGACCAGCTCCTCGACCGGGTGGTCACGGCGGCGCGGCAGGCGCAGAACCCAATCGACCAGTCCTGACTCGGCGGGCTGGTTTCGAGACGGCGCTGGCGCGCCTCCTCAACCAGCGGACTGGCGCTGCCTCGGTGACCCCACTCCGGTGGTTGAGGAGGCCCCTAGGGCCGTCTCGAAACCACCGCCCACCGCGGGCCCGGTCGCGTCGGCGGCGACGAGGCGTCAGGAGGCGGCGCGGGCGGCGCGGCGCTTGGCGAGCTCGTCGACCGGGTCCTCCGCGCGGAGCGAGTCGAGCCCGACGAGGCTCGTCTCCACCTCGCGGAGCACCCGGCCGACGGCGATGCCGAAGACGCCCTGGCCGCGGTGGACGAGGTCGATGACCTGGTCGTCCGAGGTGCAGAGGTAGACGCTCGCGCCGTCGCTCATGAGCGTGATCCGCGCGAGGTCCGAGATGCCGAGCTCGCGCAGCTGGTCAACGGCGGCGCGGATCTGCTGGAGCGAGACGCCCGCGTCGAGCAGGCTCTTCACGATGCGCAGCACCAGGATGTCCTGGTAGCCGTAGAGCCGCTGCGAGCCGGAGCCCGAGGCGCCGCGGACGGTCGGCTCGACGAGCCCCGTGCGCGCCCAGTAGTCGAGCTGGCGGTAGGTGATGCCGGCGACGCGCGCGGCCTCGACGCCGCGGTAGCCGACCTCCTCGGAGAGGCCCGGGAGCCCGTCCTCGAAGAGCATCGGGGTCGGCTGCTCGAATTCGCTCATCAGACCCTCAACTCCTACCTTCAACTGCCGCTTGAACCTTGCGAACACCGGCTACGCTAGCCCGTCCGCGGCGCCGCACTGCGCCACGCGGTGCGGCGTGTCGTCCCGGCAGTCTACTTCTCGAGGCGCTCGAGCGCGCCCCGGACGAGGGCCGTCCGGACGACCTCGAGCCGCGCGGCGATCTCCCGGCCGAGCTCCGCCGCGCGCGCCCGCGAGCCGGCGCCCGGGCGCCGGCGCACCGGCTCCAGCGCGCTGTCGATGAGCCCGACCTCGCGTTCGGCCGCCTGGCGGAAGCCGCGCAGGTGGCGCGGCTCGAGGCCGACGCGCTGCAGCTCCACCAGGGCGCGGAGCAGCGCCACCGCGTCCTCGCCGTACGAGTCGGCGGCCGGCAGCAGCGAGTGGGCGACGGCGTCGGTCAGCAGCGCCGCGGTCGCGCCCGACTCCCGCAGCAGGTCGGCGCGGCTGAGCCGCCGCTCCGCGTCGAGGATCGAGCCGCTGATCCGCGCCGGCGCCGCGAGCTTCTCCGTGCGGCCCGCGTCGAAGTCCTCGAGCTGCACCCGGATCACCTTGAGCGGGAGGTAGTGGTCGCGCTGCATCGTCAGCACGAAGCGGAGCCGCTCGATGTCGGCATGCGAGAACTTGCGGTAGCCCGACTCCGTGCGCGCGGGCGAGACGAGCCGCTCCGCCTCCAGGAAGCGCAGCTTCGAGGGCGAGAGGTCCGGGAACTCCGGCGTCAGCTTGGCGAGCACCTGCCCGATCGAGAACAGCGTCGGAGCGGTGCGGGCCTGCGCGGCCCCCCTCAGGGCCGCCATCAACCCTCAGCCCCCGCCAGGTCGGCGCGGGACGCGTAGAAGGTCAGGCGGAACTTGCCGATCTGCACGTCGACACCGTCGACGAGCTCCGCCGAGTCGAGCAGCCGGCCCCCGACGTACGTGCCGTTGAGGGAGCCGAGGTCGCGCACGCTGAACACCGTACCGCTTCTCGTGAACTCCGCATGCCGGCGGGAGACGGTGACATCGTCGAGGAACACCTCCGCGTCCGGATGCCGTCCGGCGAGGGCGCGGTCGCCGTCGAGCAGGAAGCGCGAGCCGCTCCCGGGCCCGCGCTGGACGACGAGGATCGCGGAGCCGGAGGGCAGGGCGGCGACGGCCTCGGCCGCCTCCGGCGAGAGGTCGGCCTTGTGCGCGGCGACCTGCGCCGCGAACTCCTCGCCGTAGCGGGCGGTGCTGTCGTCGCGGCGCGACCCCCTGGCCGCGGCTTCTTCGGTCATGCCGCCCCTCCTCGAACTGCCAAGGTAACAGATGGGGCGCGGCGCGGAAACGGCTCGAACCGAGTTCCGAGGCGGGGCTACGCTGATCCCCATGACCCCCCTCCTGCTCGCCGCCATCGTCGCCGGCGCGGTGTCCGCGTTCTGCTGGATCGCCTCGCTCGTGACGCGCGACTACTCGTGGGTCGACCGCATCTGGTCGATCGTGCCCGTCGTCTACGTGTGGATCTTCGCGGCGGGCGCCGGGCTCGCCGATCCGCGGCTCGACGTGATGGCCGTCCTGGTGACGGCGTGGGGCGCGCGCCTCACCTTCAACTTCGCGCGCAAGGGCGGCTACTCCGGCGTCGAGGACTATCGCTGGCCGATCCTGCGGGCGAGGATGCCGCCGTTCGCCTGGCAGCTGTTCAACCTGTTCTTCATCGTGCTGTTCCAGAACGCCGTCATCTTCGCGATCGCGCTGCCGGCGCAGACGGCGCTCGAGCACTCGGTCGTCACCGCGCAGCCGACCCCGTTCGGCGTGCTCGACATGGTGCTCGCCCTCGCCTTCCTCGCCTGCCTCGCCGGTGAGACGGTCGCCGACCGGCAGCAGTGGGACTTCCACCAGGCGAAGCACGCGGGCGGGCCGGGCTTCGAGCCGCGCTTCCTGCAGACAGGCCTATGGCGCTTCAGCCGGCACCCGAACTACTTCTTCGAGCAGGCGCAGTGGTGGCTCGTGTTCGGCTTCGGCGCGGTCGCGGCCGGCACCCTCCTGGTCTGGACGGTCGCCGGCGCCGCGGTGCTGACGATCCTGTTCGTCGGCTCGACGATCTTCACGGAGTCGATCACGCGCTCGCGCTACCCGGAGTACGCGGAGTACCAGGCGCGGGTCTCCCCCGTCGTCCCGTGGCCCCCGCGCCGCGCGGTCGTCGCGAAGTCGCGCGCCTAGGATCGGCGGATGCCGCACCCGGACCAGACCGTCGAGCTGCTCGCCGCGCCCGGCGCGCGGGCCTGGGGGCGCTTCGCCGACCGGCCGCGCGTCGTGCGCCCGGCCGACGAGTTCCCGGGACGGATCCGGCACGCGCTGCAGGACTGGCGCACCAAGGAGTGGGTCGGCTTCACGCTCGTCCACCCCGAGCTGTACGGCTCGATGATCGTCCAGGAGGCGAAGTACCTGGCGAGCTCGGAGCTCTACGTCTGCGACGCCGCATCCGGCGAGCTGCACGAGCACAGCGGGAGCATGAAGGGCGGCACGGTGGGGCTGCCGGCCGACCTGCTGCACGGCGGCCGGGTGCGCTTCGCCGATCCCCGGCGGCACTACCGGCTCGAGGTCGACTTCGACGAGGACGCGGGGCACCACACGGTGTTCGTCGAGATCGGGGCGAGCGATCGCGCCGCCGCGATCTCCTGCGAGCTCGTGCTGCGCACCCGCGGCGCCTCCGGCCCGCTCGCCGTGAGCACGCCGCTGCAGCGCGGCGCCGCGATGTTCACCTACAAGCGCGCCTTCCCGGCGGCGGGCACGCTGCGGGTCGGCGACCGCGAGTTCGCCTTCGACCCGGCGCGCGACCTCGCGATCGTCGACGAGCACCGCACCCACCTGCCGTACTGGACGCACTGGATCTGGGGCACCTTCGCGAGCATCGGCCCGGACGGGGTGGTCGGGGCGAACCTCTGCGTCCGCGACCAGCTCGGCGAGGACGAGGAGTCCTGCCTCTGGCTCGGCGGCGCGGCCGAGCCGCTCGAGGAGCTCGCGTTCACGGCGACCGGCAGCCATCCGCTCGCGCCCTGGGCGGTCGCCTCGGAGGACGGCCGCGTCGAGCTGATGTTCACCCCGGCCGGACGCAAGGGCGTGAAGAAGGAGCTGCTCGTCGCGGCGATCGACTACACCCAGCTCTACGGGACGTACGCCGGGGTGCTGCACGGCGCCGACGGACCGGTGCCGATCGAGGACGTGCACGGCGTGCTCGAGCTCATGGAGATGCGCTCCTGAGGACCGCCTAGGCTCGTGCGCATGCCGCTCGACGTGCTCTGCATCGGCGGCGCCGCGACGGACGGCTCCTTCCGCCTCGAGGCGCCGGCCGTGCTGGGGACCTCGAACATCGGGGCGGAGACCTTCGGCTTCGGCGGCGTCGCGCGCAACGTCGCCGAGTCGCTCGCCCGCCTCGGCGCGCGGGCCGGACTGCTGTCCGCGGTCGGCGCCGACGCGTCCGGCTGGGAGCTCATCGACGACCTCGCTGCCGTCGGCGTCGACGCCGGCCTGGTCCGGATCGTCCCCGGCGCGGTGACGAGCCGCTACGTCGCGATCCTGCAGCCGGACGGCGAGCTCGTCGTCGGGGTGAACGCGATGGGGATCATCGCCCGGATCGACCGCACGGACATCGCCGGGGCGCCGCTCGACGACGCGGCGTGGGTGTTCGCCGAGTGCAACCTCGCCGCCGACACGCTGCTCGCCGTCATCGAGCGGCGACGCTCGGGCGGATCCTTCCGCCTCGCGATCGACGCGATCTCGGTGCCCAAGGCGATCCGGCTGCCCGAGGACCTCGGCGGCGTCGACCTGGTGTGCGCGAACTCGGACGAGGCGAACGCGATCCTGGGCCGTCGCGAGCCGGCGACGCGCGAGGGCGCCGTCGCGCTCGCGCACGGCCTCCTGGACCGCGGAGCCGAGGCGGCGATGGTCTCCGTCGGCTCGATCGGCGCGGTGGTGGCGAGCTCGGACGGCGCATGGTCGGTCGGCGCGGTCCCGGCGGACGTCGTCGACGTGACCGGCGCCGGCGACGCGCGGATCGCCGGCACCCTCCTCGGCCTCCTCGCGGGCGAGCCGCTGCCCCAGGCCGCGCGCCGCGGCGCGCTGCTCGCGGCGCTCGCCGCGGAGTCGCCCAGGGCGATCGACCCCGCGCTCACGCCGCAGCGGGTCGACGCGCTCGCGGACCGGATCACCGCGGCGACGGTCGAGGGGCCGCTGTGAGCGCGCTCCGCGTCGATCCCGAGGTCGCCGCGGCGCTCGCGGCCGGCCGCGCCGTCGTCGCGCTCGAGTCGACCATCCTCACCCACGGCATGCCGCACCCCGAGAGCCTCGCGATGGCGCGCCGGGTCGAGGCCGTCATCCGCGCCGAGGGCGCGCTGCCGGCGACGATCGGGGTGCTCGACGGCGAGCTCCGCATCGGGCTGCCCGACGCCGACCTCGAGCGGCTCGCCCGGGCGCCCGGGCCGCGGAAGCTCTCCCGCGCCGACCTCGCCTTCGCCGTCGCCGAGGGGCTGACGGGCGGGACGACCGTCGCCGCGACGATGCTCCTCGCCCGGCTGGCGGGGATCGACGTGTTCGCGACGGGCGGCATCGGCGGCGTGCACCTCGGCGCCGAGGCGAGCTTCGACGAGTCCGCGGACCTGGTGGAGCTGTCCCGCACCGACGTCATCGTGGTGTCCGCGGGGGCGAAGGCGATCCTCGACCTGGGGAAGACCTTCGAGCGGCTCGAGACGCTCGGCGTGCCCGTCGTCGGCTACCGGACCGACTCGCTCCCGGCGTTCTGGTCCCGCAGCTCCGCCATCGCCGCGCCGCTGCGCCTGGACTCGCCCGAGGCGATCGCGCGCTTCGAGCGGGCCCGGCGCTCGCTCGGCGCGGACGTCGGCGGCATGCTCGTCGCCAATCCCGTGCCCGAGGAGGCGGAGATCCCCGCGGCGGCGATGGCCGGGGTCATCGCGCGGGCGCAGCGGGACGCGAGGGACGCCGGGGTCGCCGGCAAGGACGTGACGCCGTACCTCCTGCAGCGGATCCTCGAGCTGACGGACGGGCGGAGTCTCGCGACGAACGTCGTGCTCGTCGAGCACAACGCCCGGCTCGGCGCGCGCATCGCGGTCGCGCTCGCCGCCTCCGGCGGCTGAGCCGGTCGGCACCACCGTCCGGCAGCGGGCTGGTTTCGAGACGCCGCTCCGCGGCTCCTCAACCAGCGACGGCGAGGAGGCCCGCAGGGCCGTCTCGAAACCAGCCCCGACGAGCGACAGCGAAAGAGTCCGCTGGTTGAGGAGCCGCGCAGCGGCGTCTCGAAACCAGCCCCGCCTCAACCGGCGACGCGGGGAGCGGCGAGGACCCTCCAGCGGCGCAGCACGACCGGGATCACGAGCGCCGCGAGCACCGCGCACGCGATGCCGAGCCCCGCGTAGCCGACCCAGGCGAGGACGATCCCGGAGAGCACGCCGCCGAGCACCCCGGCCAGGCTCATCGTGGTGTCCGCCACGCCCTGCGCCGCGACGACGACGCCGGCCGGCACCGTCCCGACGATCGCCGCCGACCCGGCCACCGTCGCGGCCGACCAGCCGACGCCGAGCAGGACGAGGCCGACGGTCGTCAGCACGTGGTCGGTGCCGGAGAGCCCCGCGAGCAGGACGGCGACGACGACGATCGCGAGGCCGCCGGCCGCCACCCACACGCCGCCGATCCGGTCGGCCAGCATGCCCATCACCGGCGAGAGCGCGTACATCCCGGCGATGTGCAAGCTGATCGTGATGCCGATGATCGTCACCTCGGCGCCGTGGTGCAGCAGGTGGACCGGGGTCATCGCCATCACCGCGACCATCGCGAAGTGCGCGACGAGCATCGCGAGCAGCGCCGCCGCGGCGCGCGGGCTCGCGCCGAACGCGCGCAGGCCGTCGCGGAAGCTCGGCCGGGCCGAGGAGCCGGCCGCCCCGTGCTCGCGGGCGAGCAGCAGCGGATCGGGGCGCAGGCCGAGCCAGATCACGAGCAGGCCGAGGACCATCCCGATCGCGGAGACGACGAACACCCCGGTGAGATCCGGGATGCCGAGCACGCCCGCGATCGACTGCCCGGGCGCGATCAGGTTCGGACCGGCGACCGAGCCGATCGTGCTCATCCAGACGATGAGCGAGAGATCCCGGCCGCGGTGCCGCGGCTCGCTGAGGTCGGTCGCGGCGAAGCGCGCCTGCAGGTTCACCGAGGTGCCCGCGCCGACGAGCAGCGACGCGAGCAGCAGCAGCCAGAACTGCCGCGCGGCCACCGCGGCGATGACGAGGCCGGCGCCGACGAAGGCGGCGACGAGACCGGTCGAGAGCGTGACCCGGCGGCCGCGCGCGACGGCGAGGCGGATGAGCAGCGCGGAGGCGATCGCGGCGCCGAGCGTCACGCTCGTCGTGACGGCGCCCGCCCACGCCTCCGAGCCGGACAGGTCGACCGCGAGCAGCGAGCCGACGCTGAGCGCGGCGCCCGTCGCCAGGCCGCTGAACACCTGTGCGAGGGCGAGCAGCCAGATGGTCCGGCGCTGCACGCGGCGGATGGCCGGCGCGGTCGCGTCCATGGGCCTCCCGTGCAGTGTCGTGGGCGTGGGCCGTGAGGGTCTCGATCCCCCGACACCTGCGGTGTAAACGCAGCGCTCTGCCAGCTGAGCTAACGGCCCGTCCGGACGATCCTACGTGCGTCGCCGAGGCGCGCGCGGGCGGCGGGGCCGGTCGTGGCCCCGCCGCCCGGAGCGACCGATCAGTCGAGCGCCGCCCGGCGCCGCCGGCTCGCGACGGTCGCCGCGGCGCCCGCGAGGACCAGGGCGAGCGCGATGGCGAGCAGCGGCGCGAGCTCGAGGCCGGTGACGGCGAGCGCCGCCGCCTCGATCGTGATGGCGGCCCAGCCGAGCACGTTCGAGGTGCCCGCCTCGACGACGACGAGGTGATGCTCGCCGACCGCGGCCGTCGCCGGCAGCGTCACCGAGATCGAGCCGCCGGCACCGAGCGGCCCGGTCGTGACGAGCGTCGGCGTCGAGTAGAGCCATACCTCCACCTGCGCGCCGGCGAGCGCGGGAGCGGCGTCGATGCGGACGGTCTGCCCCGGCACCGCCGTCGCGGGCGCCCCGAGGCCGCCGCGATTGCCCTCGTCCAGCTCCTCGAGCGAGACCGGCGGCGCCGAGTTCACGACGGCGAGCGTCCCCGTGCGCAGCGCCGCCGAGTCGAAGCCGTCCGCGAACCACCAGACGGGGCGCGCGCCGTTCGCGACGAGCGACCGCGGCGCGGTCGCGAAGCCCTCGTTGTTCAGGTTCGGCATCCCCGTCGGACGCGCGACGACCGAGATCGCGGGCGAGGACGTGCCGTTGAACGCGATCCGCGCCGAGGAGCCGAGGCAGCCGTCGTCGCAGACCGCCCAGAGCACGCCGAGCACCTCGTCGTAGTCGAGCGCCATCGCCGCGCCGAGACCCGGGTCGATCTCGGCGACGAGCTGGGCGCCGCCGCCGGCGACGAGGGAGAACGCGTAGACGTGGCCGTTGTCCTCCATCGCGACGAAGAACAGCCCGTCGCCGTGGCCCGGGTAGTCGGCGGGGTCGTAGGCCCGGCCGAGCGCGGTGTCCCAGAGCGCGCCCTCGAGCACGTCGTCGGCGATCCACTCGACCGCCTCGATGCCGAGGTTCGCGTCGACCGCGGGGAGCGCCGCCGTGAGGTCCCACTCGTCGAGCGCGACCAGGTCGGGTCCGGCCGCGTCCGGATCGACCTTGAGCACCACGTTCCAGTTCACGCCCTTGTCGGCGTTGTCGCGCTCGGAGGCGGCGTAGACATAGCCGTCGCCGTCCACCGTGATGCCCTCGGTGTCGGGCCCGTCGGCGCCGGGGCTCCCCGCGTCCTTCTGGTAGCGAATGCGCTTGCCGTCCTCCCAGCCGTCCGCGAAGGCGAAGCCGCCGTCCCGGGCCACCGCGAGCTTCCAGAACCGACCGGTCCCGTTGTCGATGGCGTAGAGGTAGGTCCCGGTCTCGTCGACCCAGGTGTCCAGTCCCGAGCTGTCCTCGAGGAACGTCGGGCTCGGGTCGAGCACCCGCACCGCGGGCGAGCCGGGCCAGCGCGTGCCGTCCGGCTCCGGCTCCGGCTCGGTGACCCCGCCGCAGGCGTTCGCGGTGCCCTGGGTCGCGCTCATCGGCCCCCAGGCGCCCGTGCCCTCGGGGCAGCGCCCGACCGTCGCGGCGACCGAGGTGGTCCAGCCGGTCTCGTCGACGACCTCGCCGGTCGAGGTGTGCAGCGTCACCGACTCGCCTGGGTCGTTGCTGAGCCCGAAGTCGAAGTGCTGCTCGGCCGAGGTCTCGCCGAGCAGGACGAGGCGCGCGCCGGGAGCGAGCGCCGTGCCGTCGGGGAGCGGGTTGGTGTCCGCGACGGTGTGGGAGCCGCCGTCGAGGATGTACCAGCCGGTCACATCGACGGCGGCCTCGCCGGTGTTGATGATCTCCACCCAGTCGGCGCCGTTCGGGTTGATCTCGTTGAGCGCGACGGTCGGCTCGGCGCAGCTCCCGGCGTTCGACGCGCCCTTCGTCTTGCTCGCCTGCAGGAAGCCGCCGACCCCGTCGACGCAGCGCGCGTAGCTGCCGTCGTCCTCGCTGCCGACGAAGGCGTGCGCGGTCCACAGGAAGGTCGCGTCGACGAGCGCGCCGCCCGCGTCGTAGAGCCGGATCCGGTCGGAGCCGCCGATGCCGCCGACGCCCGCGCCGAACACGCCGGGCACCCAGTCGGCGCCGTCCGGCACGAGGCCGGCCGTGTCCGCCTCGACGACGAGGAACTCGCCGGGCTCGATCGTGGTGCCCGCCGGGAACCGCCACCGGTGGTCGTCGTCCTTGTCGCGGACCTCGTAGCCGGAGATGTCGAGGGGCTCGGCGCCCGGGTTGACGAACTCCACCCAGTCGTCCGGCGCGGAGTCGACCTCGTTGATGCGGATCGAGCCGCCGTCCGGCTCGGGCGCGCCGCAGGCGTTCGGTCCGCCGAAGGTCGCGGTCGTCACATGGGCGAACTCGCCCGCCCCGTCGGGGCAGCTCGAGTACGAGCCGGGCTCCGCCTCGCCGTCGCCGAACGTCACCGAGTCGACGAGGGTCGTCCCGTCCCCCAGGTAGAGCCGCACCGAATCGCCCTCGGCGCTCAGGCCCTCCGTCGACTCGAAGGTCACGTAGCCGTGCGGCGGGATGGTCGTCGCGCTCGGCTCGAACGTCGACGGCGAGTGCCCGCCGTCGGTCTGCGTCCAGCCGGTGATGTCGACCGGCGTCGAGCCGGTGTTGACGAGCTCGATCCGGTCGTCGTCCGACTCGACCTCGTTGATCCGCACGGCGCGCCAGGTCTCGGGCTCCTCGGCCGGGGCGCCGAGGCTGCTCGTGCCGGGCGAGCCGACGTGCCCGCCGAGCGAGGCCCAGCTCCCCTCGGCGTCGCCGACGGTCGAGAGCACGGCGGCGCTCGCCGTGTTCTGGCCGATCGCGGACTCCGGGAGCCAGGCGCTGTGCTCGTGCGTGCGAACGGCCTTGGCCGGGTCGCCGTCGCCCGCCTCGTCGTCGTAGGTGAGCCGGTCGACGAGCTCGTCGGCGGCGTCGTAGAGGTTGATCTCGTCGCCGCGACCGAGGTTCACGCCGTTGTCGCCGAGGACCTTCACCGTCTCGGCGAGGCCCCACTCGGCGCGGAAGTCGGCCGCCGAGTCCTCGCTGATGAGGAAGGACTCGCCCGCGGCGATCGAGCCGAGGGCGTCGAGCGGCAGGTCCCCGGGCGTGCGGCCGCTGTCGGAGAACGACCATCCGCTCAGGTCCACCGGGGCGTCGCCGAGGTTCGTCGCCTCGATGAACTCGGAGCCGTTGTACTCCCACTCGGTGATGCGGATGTCACTGTCGGCGGCGAGGGCGGCGGTCGGAACGGCGACGAGGCCGATGGCGATCGCGGGGACGGCGGTCAGGGCGAGTCCGTGACGAAGGCGAGACAAAGGGGCTCCTGGGTCGAACGGGCGGCGAATGCCCCCGATCGAATCGGGCGATGATGAACCGGTCCCGACCTCCCCGTGAACGGGCCGTGAACTCCGGGACGCGCGGCGCCGTCGGGAGCGTGCCGCGGACCCGGCCCGCAGCCCGGCGACGGCGATCTCGAGCCCCCTCGCCGCGGCGGCTCAGCCCAGGGCCGCGAGCGCCTCCCGGTACGCCTCGATCGGCCGGGCCTCGCCGGGCGGGTTGACGAACGCCGCGCGGACCGTGAGCGTCTCGTCGATCAGGAACGTCGCCCGCGTCGCGACCCCCCGGTCCTCGAGGAACACCCCGTACGCGCGCGCGACCTCGCCGTGCGGCCAGAAGTCGGACAGCAGCGGGAAGTCGAGCTGCTCCTGCTCCTTCCACACCCGCAGGGCCGTCTTCGGGTCGACGCTGATCCCGAGCAGCTGCACGTGGGCGTCCTCGAACAGCGAGATGTTGTCGCGCAGCTCGCAGTACTCCCCCGTGCAGATGCCGGTGAACGCCGCGGGGACGAAGACGAGCACGACCGGGCGCGTCGTGACGATCTCGCTGAGCCGGACCTCTTGGCCCTGCTCGTCGGAGAGCGTGAAATCGGGGGCGGTGTCGCCGACCTGCACCGGCCGGAGGTCCTCGAAAGCCATGCCGCCACCCTAGCCAGTTCTCCGGCGCTATCTCCGGCGCAGCTGCGCGCCGGCCTCCCGCGGCAGCCGGAGCACCCCGACCAGCGAGACGACGAGGAGCGCGGCGCAACCGCCGCGAGCACGAGCAGCGCCGCGCCGAGGGGCCACTCCCCCGGGTTCACGACCCATTCCAGGCCGAGCACGAGCGCGACGATGCCGCCCGCCGCGACGGCGAGGCCGAGCACGTCGAGCCGGGCGGGTCCCTCGATCGGCTCGCGCGGGAGGAACCGCAGGGCGGCGAGGAGCAGCGCCGCGCAGATCGGCAGGTTCACCAGGAAGATCCAGTGCCAGCCCCACAGGTCCGTGATGAGCCCGCCGACGAAGGGCGCGACGACCGGCGCGACGAGCGCGGGCCAGGTGAGGTACGCGACGGCGCGCACCAGGTCGGCCTTCGGCGCGGACGACAGCACGACGAGCTGCCCGATCGGCGCCATGAGCGCCCCGGCGATGCCCTGCGCGACGCGCGAGACGGCGAGCACCCAGAGCGCCGGGCTCGACCGCGAGCCCCGGGGGCTCGGATCGAGGCGCCGCGGCGTCGGACTAGACTCGAACGCGGCCCACACCCGGGCCATCCCCTCTCCGGATCGCCAGTTGCAACCCACCTGGCCCACCACCACGGAAACGAGGTCGCCGACGATGGCTGTGCACGATCAGGACCCGTACTCGGTCGGATACGTGGATCCCGATCCAGCCGAGACCTCGGAATGGGTCGAGGCGCTCGACGGCGTCGTGGGCGACAAGGGGCACGAGCGGGGACGCGAGCTGATGCTCCACCTGCTCAAGCGCTCGAAGGACCTCCACCTCGGCGTGCCGATGGTGCCGGTCACCGACTACCTGAACACGATCGCGCCCGAGGACGAGCCCGAGTTCCCCGGCGACGAGGAGGTCGAGCGCCGCTACCGCGCCTGGATCCGCTGGAATGCGGCCATCACCGTGCACCGCGCGCAGCGCCCGGGCATCGGCGTCGGCGGCCACATCTCGACCTACGCGTCGAGCGCGGCGCTCTACGAGGTCGGGCACAACTGGTTCTTCCACGGCCCCGACCACCCGAACGGCGGCGACCAGGTCTTCTACCAGGGACATGCCTCCCCCGGCATGTACGCGCGGGCCTTCCTCGAGGGGCGGCTCACCGAGCAGCAGCTCGACTCCTTCCGGCAGGAGAAGTCGCGCGCGCCCTTCGGCCTCAGCAGCTACCCGCACCCGCGGCTGATGCCGGAGTTCTGGCAGTTCCCGACCGTCTCGATGGGCCTCGGCCCGATCAACGCCATCTGGCAGGCGCACTCGAACCGCTACCTCGCCGACCGCGGCATCAAGCCCGAGGCGCGCGAGCAGCGGGTCTGGGCCTTCCTCGGCGACGGCGAGATGGACGAGGTGGAGAGCCGCGGCGCGCTGCAGTGGGCGGCGAACGAGGGGCTCGACAACCTGACCTTCGTCATCAACGCGAACCTGCAGCGGCTCGACGGCCCGGTGCGCGGCAACGGGAAGATCATCCAGGAGCTCGAGTCGTTCTTCCGCGGCGCCGGCTGGAACGTCATCAAGGTGATCTGGGGCCGGGAGTGGGACGCGCTGCTCGCGCAGGACCACGACGGCGCGCTGCGCGACCTGATGAACCGCACGCCGGACGGCGACTACCAGACCTACAAGGCCGAGTCCGGCGCCTACGTCCGGGAGAACTTCTTCGGCCGCGACCCGCGCACGCTCGCGATGGTCGAGGGCTACAGCGACGAGCAGATCTGGAACCTCAAGCGCGGCGGCCACGACTACAGGAAGGTGTACGCGGCGTTCAAGGCGGCCGTCGAGCACAAGGGCCAGCCGACCGTCATCCTCGCGAAGACGATCAAGGGCTACGGCCTCGGGCCGCACTTCGAGGGCCGCAACGCGACCCACCAGATGAAGAAGATGAAGCTCGAGGACCTCAAGGCCTTCCGCGACGTCATGCACATCCCGATCACGGACGCGCAGCTCGAGGCCGACCCCTACGCGCCGCCGTTCTACCACCCCGGCCCGCAGGACGAGGCGATCCAGTACCTGCAGGAGCGCCGCCGCGAGCTCGGCGGGCACCTCCCCCAGCGCCGCCGCACGCACATCCCGATCACGCCGCCCGAGGGCAGGCTGTACGACGTCGCGCGCCGGGGCTCCGGCAAGCAGGAGGTCGCGACGACGATGGCGTTCGCCCGCCTGCTCAAGGACCTGTTCAAGGCGGAGAACTTCGGCGCCCGGATCGTGCCGATCATCCCCGACGAGGCGCGGACCTTCGGGATGGACTCCTACTTCCCGACGCAGAAGATCTACAACCCGCACGGCCAGCACTACACCTCGGTCGACCGCGACCTGCTGCTCGCCTACAAGGAGTCGCCGCAGGGGCAGATCATCCACGTCGGCATCAACGAGGCCGGCGCCTTCGCCGCGTTCACCGCGGCGGGCACGCAGTACGCGACGAACGGCCAGCCGCTCATCCCGGTCTACATCTTCTACTCGATGTTCGGCTTCCAGCGCACCGGCGACGCGATGTGGGCGGCCGCGGACCAGATGGCGCGCGGCTTCATCATCGGCGCGACCGCGGGTCGCACGACGCTGACCGGCGAGGGCCTGCAGCACGCCGACGGCCACTCGCCGGTGCTCGCCTCGACGAACCCGGCGGTCGTCTCCTACGACCCTGCCTACGCCTACGAGCTCGCGCACATCGTGCGGGCCGGCATCGAGCGGATGTACGGCGGGACGCACCCCGACCCGAACGTCATGTACTACCTGACGGTCTACAACGAGCCGATCGTGCAGCCGGCCGAGCCGGAGGGCGTGGACTCGGAGGGCATCGTCCGCGGCATCCACCTGCTGTCCCGGGCGGAGCCCGCCGACGGGAGGCCCGCGCAGATCCTCGCCTCGGGCGTCGCGGTGCCGTGGGCGCTCGAGGCCCAGGAGCTGCTCGCCGGCTACGGCGTCGCGGCCGACGTCTGGTCGGTCACGAGCTGGACGGAGCTGCGACGCGACGGCCTGCGGGCGGACGAGCACAACCTGCTCCACCCGCTCGAGCCGGCGCAGACGCCGTACCTGACGACGAGGCTCGCGGACGCGCGGGGCCCGGTCGTCGGCGTGAGCGACTACGCGCACACCGTCCCCGACCTGATCCGGCCGTACGTGCCCGGCGACTACGCGACGCTCGGCGCCGACGACTTCGGCTTCTCCGACACCCGGGCGGCCGCCCGGCGCTACTTCTTCATCGACGGCCCGTCGATCGCGGTGCGGGTGCTGCGCTCGCTCGCGGAGCGCGGCGAGGTGGAGCCGGCGGTCGTGGCGAAGGCGATCGAGGACTTCAAGCTGTTCGACGTGACGGCGGGCACCTCGGGGAACGCGGGCGGCGAATCCTGACGATGCCGGTCCCCGAGCGAGCGAGGCGAGTCGAAGGGCGGGCCTGACCGTGGCAGAACGCACCAAGGCGCAGACGCTCTCGTGGCTGCGGCAGAACGCCGGCGAGTGGTCGACCGCGACGCTGGGGCGCCTCGACGAGACGCTGCCCTGGTACCGCGACATGCCGCCGGGGCGCCGCTCCTCGGTCGGGCTCGTCGCGCAGGCCGGCATCACGAGCTTCATCTCGTGGTTCGACGATCCGAAGGCGACCCAGTGGATCGCCGCCGACGTGTTCGGCGCCGCGCCGCGCGAGCTGCTCCGCTCGGTCTCGCTGACCCAGACGCTCCAGCTCATCAAGACGACGGTCGACGTCATCGAGAGCCGCATCCCGCAGCAGAACGAGCCGCTGCGCGAGGCGTTCCTGCTCTACTCGCGGGAGATCGCGTTCGCCGCCGCCGACGTGTATGCGCGCGCCGCGGAGTCCCGGGGCCTGTGGGACGCGCGCCTGGAGGCGCTCGTCGTCGACTCGATCCTCACCGGCGAGTACGACGCGGAGCTGCCCTCCCGGGTGGCGGCGCTCGGCTGGAACGGCCACGGCGAGGTCGCGGTGCTGGTCGGCGTGGCGCCGCGGCAGCTCGACGTCGACCACGTGCGGCGCACCGCGCGGCACCTCGACTCGGACGTGCTCATCGGCGTGCAGGGCAACCGGCTCGTCGTGGTGATCGGGCGCGCGGACGCGGCCGGTGCGGAGCGCGACGAGGGGACGCTGCTGCCCTTCCGCGACATCGCGACGCAGCTCGAGCCGTACTTCGGCGAGGGGCACCTCGTCCTCGGCCCGGAGGTGCCGGAGCTCGTCGACGCGGCGAGGAGCGCGCGGGCGGCGCTCGCCGGCTTCGCGGTGGCTCGGGCCTGGCGCGGCGCGCAGCGGCCGGTGCTCGCCGACGACCTGCTGCCGGAGCGCGCGTTCGCCGGCGACTCGCTCGCCCGCGCGGCGCTCATCGAGCGGATCTACGACCCGCTCAAGGCGCAGTCGACGGACCTGCTGCAGACGCTCTGGTCCTATCTCGACAACGGCCGCTCGCTCGAGGCGACCGCGCGGGAGCTGTTCGTGCACCCGAACACCGTGCGGTACCGGCTGAAGCGCATCGCCGAGACGATCGGCTGGGACGCGACCGGCCCGCGCGAGGCGCTCATCCTGCAGTCGGCGCTCATCGTCGGCGCGATCCAGCACCCCGAGGGGCAGCGCCGCCGCCGGCTCTAGCGGCGCTCCTCAACCACCGCTGGTTGAGGAGGCCGCGCCGCGGCCGTCTCGAAACCAGCCCGGCGTCACACCGCCTGCGCGAAGCCGCCCTCGGCCTGCGCCGCGTCCGCGAGGTGGCGGAGCCCCGCCGGGATCTCGCGGCCCTTCGCGAGCATCGATCCGGCCCAGAGCCGCCCCGCGCGGTAGCTCGACCGCACGAGCGGGCCCGCGAGCACGCCGAGGAAGCCCAGGTCCTCGGCCTCCGCCTTCAGCTCGACGAACTCCTCCGGCCGCACCCAGCGCTCGACCGGGTGATGGCGCGGGCTCGGTCGCAGGTACTGCGTGATCGTCACGATGTCGCAGCCGGCGTCGTGCAGGTCGCGGAGCGCCTGGGAGACCTCGTGCCGCTCCTCCCCCATGCCGAGGATGAGGTTCGACTTGGTGATGAGGCCGGCCTCGCGCGCCGCCGCGAGCACGCCGAGCGAGCGCTCGTAGCGGAACGCCGGGCGGATCCGCTTGAAGATCCGCGGCACCGTCTCGACGTTGTGCGCGAGCACCTCCGGGCGCGAGTCGAAGACCTCGGCGAGCTGATCGGGCCGGCCGTTGAAGTCGGGGATGAGGTTCTCGACGCCCGTGCCCGGGTTCTGCCGGTGGATCTCGCGGACGGTCTCGGCGTACAGCCACGCCCCGCCGTCCTCGAGGTCGTCCCGGGCCACGCCGGTGATCGTCGCGTAGCGCAGCCCCATCCTCGCGACCGACTCCCCCACCCGGCGCGGCTCGTCGGCGTCGAGGTCGGCGGGCCGGCCGGTGTCGATCTGGCAGAAGTCGCAGCGCCGCGTGCACTGGTCGCCGCCGATGAGGAACGTCGCCTCGCGGTCCTCCCAGCACTCGTAGATGTTCGGGCAGCCCGCCTCCTGGCAGACCGTGTGCAGCCCCTCGTCCTTGACGAGCGCCGTCAGCGAGAGGAACTCCGGCCCCGTCCTCGCGCGGGTCTTGATCCACTCCGGCTTGCGCTCGATCGGCACCGCGGCGTTCCTCGCCTCGATGCGCAGCAGCCGGCGCTCGCCGGCCTCGCCCGCGCGCGCGGCGCCGTTCGTGATGGCGCTCATGCCGGCACCGCCTGGCCGCTCGCGAGCACCGGCCCGACGATCCGCCCGAAGTTCGCCCGGATCCAGGGGGCGACGTCGCTCGGCGTCACGGTGCGGCCGGCCTCGCGCGTGATGCTCGTGACGCCCGCGTCGGGCAGGCCGCAGGCGACGATCGTGTCGTACGCCCCGAACCCGTTCGAGCAGTTGAGCGCGAAGCCGTGCATCGTGATCCCCTGCGAGACCCGGATGCCGATCGCCCCGATCTTGTCCGTGCCGCGCAGCCAGACGCCGCTGCGGCCCTCGACCCGCTCGCCGAGGATGCCGTGCTCGGCGACCGCCTCGATCATGAGCTGCTCGAGCCGCCGCACGTAGGCGACGACGTCGACCGGCTCGGCGAGCCGGACGATCGGATAGCCGACGAGCTGACCGGGCCCGTGCCAGGTGATCTTGCCGCCGCGGTCGACGTCGACGACGGGGGTGCCGTCGCGCGGACGCTCGTGCGGCTCGGTGCGCTTCCCGGCGGTGTAGACGCCCGGGTGCTCGAGGAGGATGACGGTGTCGGGCGCCTCGCCGCTCGCGACCGCGGCGTGCACGGCACGCTGCTGCTCGAGGGCGATCAAGTACGGCACGGAATTGGCGCTTAGTCCCGTGTCGACGTAGTCGATCACCCGTCAACCCTACGCCCGGCGTGAGTGGATCCTGCCGACGTGAGGGGACGGCGAGCCTGGATCCCCGCACGAGCGCCCGTTCCCCTCACGGCACCTTGTCGAAGCCCCACAAGGTCGGGTCGCCGCACCTGCGCGATTCCTCCACCGAACCCGGGGCGCGCGCTGACAGGATGGGACGGTGATCGTCGTCGTCGCGCCCGGACAGGGCTCGCAGACCCCCGGCTTCCTCGCCCCCTGGCTCGAGCTCCCGGGCGCGAGGGAGCGCCTCGAGCAGCTCGGCGCGATCGCGGGGCACGACCTCGTCGCGCACGGCACGCTCTCCGACGCGGACACCATCAGGGACACCGCCGTCGCCCAGCCGCTCATCGTCGCGGCGGGACTCGTCACGCTCGACGCGCTCGGCGCCGCGGGCCTCGCGGACCGCATCGGCGGCATCGCGGGCCACTCGGTCGGCGAGATCACGGCGGCGGCCGGCGCGGGCATCCTCACCGACGAGGACGCGATCGCCCTGGTCGCGGAGCGCGGGCGGGCGATGGCGGAGGCGGCCGCGCTCGAGCCGACGGGCATGGCCGCGGTGCTCGGCGGCGAGCCGGACGAGGTCGTCGCGGCGCTCGAGGCGAGCGGCCTCACGCCGGCGAACGTGAACGGCGGCGGGCAGATCGTCGCCGCCGGGGCGCGCGACGCGCTCGCGGCGCTCGCCGAGGCGCCGCCGGCCGGCACCCGCGTCATCCCCCTCCAGGTCGCCGGCGCGTTCCACACCCGCTACATGGCGCCCGCCGTCGACCGGCTCCGGGCGGCGGCCGACTCGGTCGTCGCGACCGACCCGAGGATCCCGATCTGGACCAACCGGGACGGGACGGCGGTCGCCTCGGGCCCCGGCTTCGTCGACCTCGTCGTCGGCCAGGTCGCGAATCCTGTGCGCTGGGACCTCGTCCAGGCGAGCCTCGCCGAGGCGGGCGTCACCGGCATCGTCGAGCTCGCCCCCGCGGGCACGCTCGTCGGCCTCGCGAGGCGGGCGCTCAAGGGCGTCCCGGCGGTCGCCGTCAAGACGCCGGACGACCTCGACGCGGTGCGGGCGATGATCGACGGGGAGGCGTGATGGCGATCGCACTGGCGCAGACGACGGGGGCCAGGGGGTCCCGCATCCTGAGCTACGGGGCCGCGCGCGGCGACCTCGACGTGCCGAACGACGACCTCGTCGGGCCGATCGACTCCTCCGACGAGTGGATCCGACAGCGCACCGGCATCGTCACCCGCAAGCGCGCCTCGCACGACGTGCTCGCGCTCGACCTCGCGATCGACGCGGCGACCGAGGCGATCGAGCGCTCCGGCGTCGCCCCCGGCGACATCGACCTCGTCATCGTCGCGACGATCTCGAACGTCCGCCAGACCCCCTCGATCTCCGCGGTCGTCGCCGACCGGGTCGGCGCGAGCCCCGCGGCGGCGTACGACGCGAACGCGGCCTGCGCCGGCTTCTCCTACGCCGTCGCGCAGGCGGACGCGCTCATCCGCACCGGCGCCGCGCATCACGCGCTCGTGATCGGCGCCGAGAAGCTCTCCGACGTGGTCGATCCGACGGACCGCTCCATCTCCTTCCTGCTCGGCGACGGCGCCGGCGCCGTCGTGATGGGCCCGAGCGAGGAGCCCGGCGTCGGCCCCGTGGTCTGGGGCTCGGAGGGGGCGAAGGCGGACGCCGTCGGCATGAACGCGACGCTCACCGAGTTCCGGGACGGCGAGGCCGAATGGCCGACGCTCCGGCAGGAGGGCCAGACGGTGTTCCGCTGGGCCGTCTGGGAGATGGCGAAGGCCGCGAGGCGGGCGCTCGAGGCGGCGGGCGTCACGGCCGACGACCTCGCCGCGTTCGTCCCGCACCAGGCGAACATGCGCATCATCGACGAGCTCGCGAAGCAGCTCAAGCTGCCCGAGCACGTCGTCATCGGCCGCGACATCGCGACGACCGGCAACACCTCGGCGGCGAGCATCCCGCTCGCGACGCACCGGCTGCTCGAGGAGCACTCCGAGCTGTCCGGCGGGCTGTGCCTGCAGATCGGCTTCGGCGCGGGCCTCGTCTACTCCGGCCAGGTCGTCCGACTGCCGTAACCTCGGTGGTCGAGCCTCTCGAACCACCCCAACCCAAGGAGAACCCAATGGCCCTGTCCCAGGATGACGTCCTCGCCGGCCTCGCCGAGCTCATCAACGAGGAGACCGGCATCGCGACCGACGTCGTCGAGCTCGACAAGTCCTTCGTCGACGACCTCGACATCGACTCGATCTCGATGATGACGATCGTCGTCAACGCCGAGGAGAAGTTCGACGTCAAGATCCCGGACGCCGAGGTCAAGAACCTCAAGACCGTCCGGGACGCGGTCGACTTCATCGTGGGCGCCCAGTAGTCGGTGGCCTGAGGAGGCCGCAGGCCGTCTCGAAGCCGTCTCAACGAGGAACAGCATGACCAAGAAGCGCATCGTCGTCACCGGCATCGGCGCGACGACCCCGATCGGCGGCACCGCCCAGGACTCCTGGGAGGCGCTGCTTCGAGCGGAGTCCGGCGCGCACACGCTGGCCCAGGACTGGGTCGCGGAGCTCGACCTGCCCGTCACCTTCGCCGCCGAGGCGAAGGTGCGGCCGGAGGAGGTGCTCGAGCGCGTCGAGGTCAGGCGGAACGACCCGCAGGCGCAGTACGCGCTCATCGCGCTGCGCGAGGCGTGGGCCGACGCCGGCGCGCCCGAGGTCGAGCCGGAGCGGCTCGGCATCGACTGGGCGACCGGCATCGGCGGCCTGTGGACGCTGCTGGACGCGTGGGACACCCTCAAGGAGAAGGGCCCGCGGCGGGTGCTGCCGACGACGGTCCCGATGCTGATGCCGAACGCGGCGGCGGGCACGGCGCTGTCGATGGAGCTGAACGCTCGGGCGTACGCGCGCACCGTCGTCTCGGCCTGCGCCTCCTCGACCGAGTCGATCGTGAACGCCTACGAGCACCTGCAGGCCGGCTACGCCGACGTCGTGGTCGCGGGCGGCTCGGAGGCGGCGATCCACGGGATCACGCTCGCGTCCTTCGCGGCGATGCAGGCGCTCTCGCGGCGCAACGACGACCCGGCGACGGCCTCCCGGCCGTACGACGTGGACCGCGACGGCTTCGTCATGGGCGAGGGCGCCGGCGCGGTCGTGCTCGAGACCTACGAGCACGCGGTCGCCCGCGGCGCGCGGATCTATGCGGAGCTCGCCGGCGGCGGCGTCACCTCCGACGCCTACCACATCACCGCGCCCGACCCCGAGGGCTGGGGCGCGGCGAGGGCGACGCGCTTCGCCCTCGAGTCGGCGGGCGCGACCGAGTCCGACGTGACGCACATCAACGCGCACGCGACCTCGACGCCGGTCGGCGACATCGCCGAGTACAAGGCGCTCAAGTCGGTCTTCGGGGACGCCGTGCACGGCATCCCGGTGGCGGCGACGAAGGGCTCGACCGGTCACCTGCTCGGCGGCACCGGCGCGGCGGAGGCGATCTTCTCCATCCTCGCCATCGCGAACCGCACCGCGCCGCCGACCGCGAACCTGCAGCAGCAGGACCCGGAGATCCCGCTCGACGTCGTCACCTCGCCGCGGCCGCTCGGCGACGGCGACCAGCTCGTGCTGTCGAACTCCTTCGGCTTCGGCGGGCACAACGCGGTGGTCGCGTTCCGGAGCGTGTAGCGGCCAACCGGTGACCGGGCCGGTCGAGATCGCCTCGCGCCGGAGCGGCTGGCTTCGAGACGCCGCCCTCGGCGGCTCCTCAACCGGCGCGATGCAGCCACACCACCGGGGCGTCGGCGTGCGCGTGGCGGAACGCCTCCAGCTCGTCGTCCCACGCCTGGCCGAGGGCGATCCGCAGCTCCCGGTGCAGCTCGAAGGCGTTCGCGCCGGCGCTCTCCAGCGCATAGCGGACCCGGTCCTCCGGCACGACCATGTTCCCCGAGGTGTCGGTCTGGGCGTAGAAGATCCCGAGGTCGGGCGTGTGCATCCAGCGCCCGCCGTCCCGCCCGTCGCCGGCGTCCTCCGTCACCTCGTAGCGCAGGTGCTCCCAACCGCGCAGCGCCGAGGCGATCGCGGCCCCGGTGCCCGGCGCGCCCTCCCAGACGTAGACGGCGCGCTGCGCGCCCGGCATGAGCGGCTGCTCCCGCCAGGCGAAGTTGACGGCGAGGTCGAGGGCGCGACCGGCCGCCCACTCGATGTGGGGGCACAGCGCCTTGGGCGCTGAGTGCACGTAGAGCACGCCGTGCGCGACGGGTCCGGACGACGCGAAACGAGCCACGATCTCCTCCATTCAAGCCGGGTGCGGCTTCCCCTCCGACCCTGCGATGGCGTTCGTGACTGCTATTCGGCTGTGGACCCAGTATGAAGCGCCGGTTGAAGGATTACAACTCTGTCATTCGCGTGTCTTGCGGCCGCGCTTCGGCGGGGGCGCGTAGCCGAAGGGGACGAGCTGGCCGAGCCGCGTCCTCGCCTCCTTGATCCACTCGAGCTCCGCCTGCAGCGCCGAGCGGCGGCGGGCGAGGACGACGTCCGCGAGCAGGTCGTCGGGCGCCTCGGCGAGCGCCCTGGCGAGCTCCTGGCGGGCGAGCGCGTTCTGCGCGTTGAGCAGCGAGCGCACGTCGCCGCCGGGCAGGGTCGCCGCGAGCGTCACCTTGAGCGCGAGCTCGTCGCGCGCGCCGGCGGCGTCCTGCGGGACGGGTGCGGCGAGCCACGCCTCCGCCTCGGCCCGGCCCTCGTCCGTGAGCTCGTAGCGGACCTTGCCGGAGGAGTCCTTCGGCAGCTTGGCGATGACGCCGTCCCGTTCCAGGCGTCCCAGCGTCGTGTACATCTGCGCGTCGATGACCTCCTCCGCGCCGCCGGTGCGCCGCCGGAACTCGCTCGCGAGCTGCAGGCCGTACGCCGGGCCGAGCGTGAGGATCGCGAGGAGGGCGTTGCGCACGGTCACCCGCTCACCCTACCGGGTTGAATGATTCCGCCCACGGTCAGCGCGCAGCGCGCCGGGGATGTCGCGGGCCACGTGCGCCTCACGCCCCGGTCCGGCGGCGGACGCGCTCGCGCATCTCGTCGAGGTATCCCGCGTCGACCTCACCGGCGATGCCGCCGTCGCGCCCCTCGAAGGGCCGCTCCCGCAGACCGCTACTCCACCGCGATCGCCTCGACGGGAGCGATCCGCACCGCGCGGGAGGCCGGGACGAGGGAGCCGACGAGCGCGAGCAGGACCGCGGCCCCGCCGACGAGCGCGAGCAGCCAGGGCGAGATGACCGGCGCGACCCAGTCGCCGACGAGCGTGCCGAGGATCGCCTGCGCGCCCGCCCAGCCGTAGGCCGTGCCGATGACCGCGCCGAACACGACCGAGACGAGCGCGAGCGCGACCGCCTCGAAGGCGATCGAGGCCCGGAGCTGGCCGCGGCTGAGGCCGAGCGCCCGCAGCAGGCCGAACTCGCGGGTGCGCTGCAGCACGCCGACGGTCAGCGTGTTCACGAGCCCGACGGCCGCGATCACCGCCGAGTAGCCGAGCAGCCCGGAGAGGATCGCGGTGATGGTGTCGAGGACCTGCCGCACGGTCTGCGCGTCGACCGCCTCGAACTGCCTGGCGAAGGCCTCCTGATAGGTCGCGCTGGCGACCGAGAACATCGTGACGAGGGTGACGCCGATGACGAGGCCGATCGCGGCGCGGGCCGAGCGCTCGGGATAGCGCACCGCGTTCCGCGCCCCGATCGTCGCGGCGGCGCCGCGCCCGAAGACGAAGCCGGCGAGCCGCAGCAGCGGCGGGACGAAGACGACCGCGCCGGCGATGACGCCGCTGAACGACAGGATGCCGCCGAGCACGCTCACCAGGACGCCGAGGGGCGTCTCGAAGCCGGCGAGGACCCCGAGCACGAGCAGCGCCGCGCCGACGCCGACGAGCGCCCAGCTCACGGCGGCGCGCGCGGTGCGCCGCCCGAGCGCCTCGACCGGGGCCGGGACGGCCGCGGCGAGCGCCTCGATCGGCGTCACGCCGAGCACGCGGCGGGAGCCGACCCACGCCGCGAGCCAGGTCGCGGCGATCACGACCGCCACCGGCAGCACGTCGGTCCAGACGACGAATCGGTAGTCGCGCTCGGGGAGCCAGCCGCCGTCGCGGCCGAGCGCGAGGAAGCCGAGCACGAGCCCCCAGGCGACGAGCATGCCGATGGCGGCGCCGACGAGCCCCGCCGCGAGCCCCTGCCGCGCGAGCCGCGACCGCTCCTGCCCGCTCGTCGCGCCGAGCAATCGGGACAGCGCGATGATCCGGACCCGGCCCGCGACGATCGTCGCGACGGTGTTCGTCGTGACCACGGCGGCGACGTAGACGGCGATCGCGATGAACACCCAGGCGACGACGCCGAGCACCACTCGCGCGGTGGCGAACTCCGCCGCGAGCTGTCCCGAGGCGATCGCGATGACCTCGGTGATCGAGACCAGGCCGACGCCGAACGCGCTCGCCAGCGCCGCGACGAGGATCGTCGCGGCGTGTCCGCGCAGCAGCCCGCCCCTCATCGCCGTTCCGTCCCGAGCAGCAGCTCCGCGATCTCCGCGGCGGGCATCGCCGGGAGGTCGGCGACGACGCGCCCGTCGGCGAGGCTCACGATGCGGTCGGCGTGCGAGGCCGCGACCGGATCGTGGGTGACCATCGCGATCGCCTGGCCGTACTCGCTCGAGGCGGTGCGCAGCAGCGCGAGCACCTCGCGACCGGTGGCCGAGTCGAGGGCGCCGGTCGGCTCGTCCGCGAACAGGACCGCCGGGCGGGTCGCCAGGGCGCGGGCGATCGCGACGCGCTGCTGCTGCCCGCCGGAGAGCTCCGACGGTCGATGGCGGAGGCGCGGCCCGAGGCCGAGCGACTCGACGAGGCTGTCGATCCAGGCGTGCTCCTCGCGCGTCAGGCGCCGGCCCTCGAGCTCGAACGGGAAGCGGATGTTGCCGAGCACGTCGAGGGTGGGCACGAGGTTGAAGGACTGGAAGACGAAGCCGACGCTCCGGCGCCGGACCAGCGTGAGGTCCCGGTCGCCGAGCCCGGTGATCTCCCGGTCGCCGATCCATACCCGGCCGGAGGTCGGCGAGAGCAGCCCGGCCATGACGTGCATGAGCGTCGACTTGCCGGACCCGCTCGGCCCCATGATCGCGGTGAACTCGCCGCGGCGGATGCCGAGCGAGACGCCGTCGAGCGCGGCCACCGCGGCGGCGCCCTCGCCGAAGGTCTTGCTGAGGTCGACCACGCGCGCGGCGAGGCCGGGATCGGAGGGATTCGTCTGCATGCTCCTCACGCTACGAAGCGCGGCGGCCGGGATCGTCGGCCGCGAGGGCGATCCGGGTCATCCTCGAGGATGAGGCTGTCGAGGCCGCCGGGACTCGGGGGTGTGGTTTCGAGACGCGCCTCCGGCGCTCCTCAACCACCGGAGTGCCGGAAGACGCCGCTGGTTGAGGAGACCGCGCCAGCGGTCGTCTCGAAACCAGCCCACGCGACACCCCGAGGAAAGCAATGCCGCGCGAGCCGCAGGCGCGGGCGACCGCGTGGTTTCGAGACGGCCCTCCGGGCCTCCTCAACCACCGGGTCGGGCTCGTCGAAGCCACCGCGATCCGCGCGGCGTGGTTTCGAGACGGCCCTCCGGGCCTCCTCAACCACCGGGTGGCGGAGGATGCCGCTGGTTGAGGAGACCGCGCCAGCGGTCGTCTCGAAACCAGCCCACGAGACACCCCGAGGAGCGCAATGCCGCGCGAGCCGCAGGCGCGGTGGCCGTTCAGACGAGCCCGTGCTCGTGCGCGAACACGACGAGCTGCACCCGGTCGCGCAGGCCGAGCTTCGCGAGGATCCGGGAGATGTGGGTCTTCACCGTCGCCTCCGAGACGAACTCGCGGCGCGCGATCTCGGCGTTGCTGAGGCCCTTGGCCGCGAGCGCGAAGATGTCGCGCTCGCGATCGGTCAGCGCGTCGAACGCCGGCGGCACGGCGTCCGGCCGACGGTCGCCGCCGAGGTGCTCGAAGAGCGCCGCGGTGGCGCTCGGCGCGATGACCGCGGAGCCCGCGTGCACGGTCCGGATCGCGGCGAGCAGGAAGTCGGGCTCGGCGTCCTTGAGCACGAAGCCGCTCGCGCCGGCCCGGATCGCCCGCGCCGCGGCCTCGTCGAGGTCGAAGGTGGTGAGCACGACGACGCGGGCGGGCCCGCCGGCCTCGACGATCCGCCGGGTCGCCTCGATGCCGTCCATGACCGGCATCCGGAGGTCCATGAGCACCACGTCGGGCGCGGTCCGCGCCACGAGCGCGATCGCCGCCGAGCCGTCACCGGCCTCGCCGAGCAGCCGGAGGTCGGGCTGCGACTCGATGAGCATGCGGATGCCGGCGCGGAACAGCGCCTGGTCGTCCACGATGACGACGCCGATCGCGCCCCGGTCGATCATTCGCCCCCCTCGGACCGGTCGAACGGCAGCCGCGCGGTGACGAGGAACTCGCCGCCGACCGCCCCGGCCCGCGCCTCGCCGCCGGCGAGGCGGGCGCGCTCCTGGATGCCGAGCAGCCCGTGGCCCGGCTCGCCCGGTGCCGCGCCCTCGCGGAGCGCCGAGCGCACCTCGATCCGCGCGCCGCCCTCGCCCCAGGCGATCGCGACCGACGCCGGGCGCGCGCGGTCGCCGTGGCGGATCGCGTTCGTCAGCGACTCCTGGACGATGCGGTAGACCGCGAGCTGGATGCCCGCCGGCAGGTGCTCGGGCGGCGCCTCCGCGCGCAGCTCGACCTCGAGCCCCGCCTCGCGCACCTGCTCGACGAGCGCGCCGAGATCCGCGACGCCCGGCTGCGGCAGCTCGCCCTGGCGGTGGCGGAGGCGCTCGAGCAGCACCCGGACATCGCCGAGCGCCTCGCGCGCGACGGCCGACACGGTCGCGAGCGTCTCCCCCGAGCGGTCGGCGGGCGTGCCGGCCAGGTAACGGGCGCCGTCCGCCTGGGCGACGATGACCGCGAGCGAGTGGGCGACCACGTCGTGCATGTCCCGCGCGATCCGGCCGCGCTCCTGCTCCGCCACCGCCTCGCGGGCGAGCGCGGCGGCCTCGGCCCGGTCGCTCCGCGCCCGCCGCAGCGTCGCGGTGAGGAAGCCGAAGGTCCAGGCGAGCACGAGCGTGACGACCGCCGCGACCAGCATGAGCACGAAGGTCGGGAACGCCGACTCCGGGTGGGACAGCAGCAGGTCGAGCCCGAGGTAGCCGGCCGCCACCACCGCGCCGGCGAGCGCCGAGACCAGTCCCGCGATGCGCACGGCGCGCACCGCGCTCGCGCCGGCGGCGAACAGCACCACGAGGATGGCGATGTCGGCCGGGATGACGGAGAGCCCGGCGACCATCTGCCCGATGGCGGCGAGCCAGGCGAGGCCGAGCGCGATCGCCGGCCGCCACGGCGAGAGGCCGACGGCCGCCGAGAGGACGAGCGCGACGGCGACGGCGGACCACCGGCCGCCGCTCGCGGGCCCGACGAACCCGGCGGCCAGGCCGGAGAAGGGCGCGAGGAGGATCGCGGACACGACGGCGATCAGCGCGCCGGTCAGCAGCCGGACCCTCCCGGTGGCTCGATCCACGACGGCAACGGTATTCCGTGCGGCTGCGACCCGCGGCCCGACCGGGCGAAGATCATCCTCCCGGATGACGGGCCGGCGATCGGCCGGCGGCCGGGCCTACCGCGCCTCGCAGCGCGTCAGGTCGGTCTCCGCGAGCGGCTCGCCCGCCTCGATGACGTACGTCACCTCGAGGATCACCGGCTCGGTGCCCTCGTTGACGCCCTCGTGCACGTAGTCCGCGCCCTCGACGATCGCGTCGCCCGCCGCGTACTCGTGCACGCCGCCCGGGTAGATCGGCGCGTAGTGCGTGAGCACGCCCTGCTTGACGACGCCGACGAGCTGCCCGTGGTGGCAGTGCTCCCCCGTCCCCGCGCCGGGCTGGATCGTGATCTCCCGGACGACGACCTGGACGCCCTCCGGATCCTGGACCCGCACCTCGACGGCGGACGGGTACTCGCCGGTCGCGAGATCGGTCGCCGCGACCGGCGCCGGGGCGGCGCAGCCGGCGAGCGAGACGACGCCGAGCGCGACGACGGCGAGCGCGAGCGCCCGCGGCCCGACGCGGCGCCGGACCTGCCCGTGCCGGATCCCCCGCATGCGCGGCAATCTAGCGCACCGGCGGCTCCGGGTGGCGCCGACGCGGCGTGAGCCGGACGCTCGGCAGCTCCGGCGCGGGGATGCGCGCCCCCTCGTGCGCCGCGATCGGCGGCCCGAAGCGGTCCGAGTGCGCCTCCCAGTCGGCGCGCGCCTCCGCGATCTCCTCGTGCGTCCGGCCGACGAAGTTCCACCACATGACGAGGTCCTCGCCGAGCGGCTCGCCGCCGAGCAGCAGCAGGACCGCACCCTCGGCGCCCGCCTGCACCGCGAGCTCGGAGCGGTCGGTGCCGAGGTAGAGCAGCGGGCCGGCGCCGAGGCGCTCGCCGGCGACCTCGGCCTCGCCCACCGCGGCGAGGACCGCGTGCTCGAAGTCCGGGCGCAGCGGGATGGTCGCCCGGCCGTAGGGCTCGATCCGCAGCTCCGCCCCGACGAGCGGCGAGTACGCGGCGGCGGGCGAGGTCACCCCGTCGAAGGAGCCGATCAGCACTCGCGCGTGCCAGCAGTCGCCGGTCGCCACCGGCAGCTCGGAGTGCTGCTCGAAGTGCGGCGCCTGCCAGCGCGCCGCGTCGGGCAGGGCGATCCAGAGCTGCAGCAGGTGGAGCTGCTCGGCGACCTCGCCGGGCGAGAACTCCGAGTGGGCGATGCCGCGGCCGCTCGTCATGAGGTTCAGCTGGCCGGGCAGGATGAGCGCCTCGCTGCCGACCGTGTCCCGGTGGAGCATCGAGCCCTCGATGAGCCAGCTCACGGTCTGCAGTCCGATGTGCGGGTGCGGGAGCAGGCGCGAGAGATGCGGCGCCGGACCGCCCTGGTCGAAGAAGCACCAGGCGCCGACGGTCGGGAGGGAGCGCTCGGGCAGGGTGCGGGTCACCTCGAGGCCGCGCGGCCCGCCGAGCGGCACGACGCGCTCCGGGACCAGGCGCGCGACCGGCCCCGGCATGTCGAGGCAGCGCAGGTCCAGCTCCTCGGGGTCGCGTTCGAGCGTGCTCACACGGCGAGGGTACGCCGCGCTACTGGAGCTGCGCGAAGTGCTCGACCCGATCGGTCGGGCCGGTCACCAGGATCGCGTCGCCCGGCTCGAGCACGGTCTCCGCCGTCGCGTACGTCCAGCGCTGCTCGGGCGACTTGACGGCGGCGATGGTGACGCCGTAGCGGGTGCGGATCTCGAGCTCGCTGAGCGGGACGCCGGTGAGCGCCTCGGCCGGCTTCATCTTGACGAGCGAGAAGTCGTCCCCGATCTCCAGGAAGTCCTGCATCGAGCCCCGGACGAGGTGGGCGACCCGGCGGCCCATGTCGCGCTCGGGGCGCACGACGTGCGGCACGCCGAGCTGCTCGAGGATGAGCGCGTGCGCCTCGGAGACCGCCTTCGCCCACAGCTCCTTGACGCCCATCCGCAGCAGCATCGAGGTGGTGAGGATGCTCGACTCGATGTCGCTGCCGATCGCCACGACGACCCGGTCGAAGTCGGCGACGCCGAGCTGGTCGAGCACCTCCTGCTTCGTCGAGTCGGCCTGGACGACGCGGGAGAGCTGGCCGTTCAGGTCCTGCACGATCTCCTCGGAGCCGTCGATGCCGAGCACCTCGGCGCCGGCGGCCATGAGCTCGAGGGCCAGCGCCGTGCCGAAGCGCCCGAGCCCGACGACCGCGACGGTCTGCGCCGTCCCGCCGATCCGCGGGATGCGATTGCGGTTAGCCAATGATCGGCCTCTCCTTGGGGTACTGATACATGATGGTCCGGGATCGCAGCGCGAGCGAGGACGCGAACGTGATGGTCCCGATGCGGCCGACGAGCATGAGCACGCAGAGCAGCATCTGCGCGGGCCAGTCGAGCGTCGGGGTGAGCCCGGTCGTCAGCCCCGTCGTCGCGAACGCCGACACCGCCTCGAAGAGCACGGGCGTGAGCGGCGCGTCGGTGAGCACCATGAGCGCGACGGTCGAGGCGGCGACGAACGCGACGGCGAGCAGCACGACCGTGATCGCCTCGCGGTGGACGGCGCGCGAGAGCCGCTTGCCGAAGACGTTCACCGCGGTGTCGCCCCGCAGCTCGGCGAGCAGGATGAACAGCAGCACGCCGAAGGTGGTGACCTTGATGCCGCCGGAGGTGCCGGCCGGCCCGCCGCCGATGAACATCAGCACCGTCATGCCGAAGAGCGTCTCGTCGTGCATCTCGCCGATGTCGACCGTGCTGAAGCCGCTCGTGCGGGTCTGCACGGAGTGGAAGAAGGACGCCAGGAGCCGGGTCGCCGGGTCCAGCTGGCCGAAGGTCCCGTCGTTGCGCCACTCGAAGACCGCGATGAACAGCCATCCGACGACGAGCAGGACGGCGCTCATCGCGAGGACGAGCCGGGTGTTCATGCTCCACAGCCGCGGTCGCAGCAGATGCTTGCGGAGCTGCATGAGGACGGGGAAGCCGAAGCCGCCGAGGATGACCGCGGCGGAGATCGTCAGGTTGACGACGGGATCGCCGACGAACGGGTCGAGGCCGTCGCCGAAGATCGTGAAGCCGGCGTTGTTGAACGCGGAGACGGCGTGGAAGACGCCGTCCCAGAGCGCCTCGGGCACCGGCTTCCCGTAGCCGAGCGCGAACTGCAGGGCGAGCACGATCGCGGCGATCGCCTCGATGAGGAAGGACATCCCGACGACGCCGCGGATGATCGACTTCGCGTCGGCGATGCCGAGCGTCCGGTTCTCGGTCGCCGAGCTCAGGCGCGCGGAGAGCGACATCCGGCGCACCACGATCAGGCCGACGAAGGTCGCGAAGGTCATGATGCCGAGCCCGCCGAGCTGGACGAGCACCAGGATCACGGCCTGGCCGAAGCCGGTCCAGTAGGTCGCGGTGTCGGTCACCGTGAGGCCGGTGATGCAGACGCTCGAGACGGCGGTGAACAGCGCCTCGTTCCAGGAGGCCCCGCCGGGCCCCGCCTTCGAGATCGGCAGCGCGAGCAGCAGGGCGCCGAGCACGATCGCGCCGAGGAAGCCGATCGCGACGATGCGGGTGGGCTGGATCGCGTGCCGAAGCGCGCGCACCCGGCCGGACCGTCGCGAAGCCACCTGAGGATGGTAGACCTCGCGGCCCCCGCTCGCGGGCTTCTCCCGCGGGTCGGCGGGACACTAGGCTCGCGATCGACATGGACGGTCGCCGGGACACACGGGTGATCGGCATCTTCGCGCCCCCCGCGATCGACGCCGGCCTCGCGGAGCTGATCCGCGACGCGGTCGAGCTGCACGAGGACGGCGCCGACCTCGTCGACCTCGACACGATGCCCGATGGACCGTTCGCGGGCGCGGACGACGACACGATCGCGCTGCTCGCCCGCGGCCTGTCCGAGGCGGGCGTGCCGGTGTGCGTGACGACGACGAGCGCCTCGATCGCGCAGAACGCCGTGGACCACGGCGCGGCATGGATCAACGATCCCTCCGGCACGACGGCGGACCCGCGGATGCGCGAGGTCGCCGCCGGCCCGCGCGCCGGCTGGATCGTCGGGCCCTGGTCGACGCGACGCGCCGACTGGTACGGCGGCGGCGGGGAGGCCGACGCCTACACCGACGGCCTGGTGCGCAACCTCGCGACGCTGCTCGACGCGGGCGTCCGATCCGACTCGATCGTGCTCCACGCCGGCGCCGGGCTCACGGCCGACGACGACGAGCCGTGGCGGATGCTCAACCACCTCGACCGGATCTCGGCGCTCGGCTATCCGGTGCTCATCGACGGGCGGGACGACATCCTCGCCGCGATGTCGTCCGACGACTCCGCCGAGCGGCTCGGCGACGCCGCGGTGGGCCTGACGGTGCTCGCCACGGGCCTGCGCGCGTGGGGCATCCGGGTCCGGAGCGTCGGCCGCGTCGCGGGAGCGATCCAGCGCCTGCTCGAGCCCCGTCAGAGCGCGTGAGGCGGCCCGAGCCGTTAGGATGACACCGCGGGTCGGGGCCCGCGTCACGAGGTCGGAGGGGCAATGGGAGACGTGCTTTCGTTCCGGGTCGCGCGCAAGGGCGGCTACGAGACGGCGGACGTCGATCGCGCCATCACCGAGATCCGCTCGCAGCTCGACGGGCTCGAGGCCGACCGCTCGAAGGACGCGAAGACGATCGAGCGGCTGCAGCGGGAGCTCGACGAGGCGCGCAGCGCGGTGCAGCGCGCCCGGGCGAAGCCGTCGTTCGCCGACCTCGGCTCCGCCTTCGAGCAGACGCTGCGGCTCGCCGAGGAGCAGGCCGCGAAGATGATCCGCGAGGCCTCCGCCGAGTCGAAGGCGCTGCGCGACGGCGCGCGCGCCGAGGCGGAGGAGCTGCGCCGCTCCTCGATGCAGACCGCCGACGCCCGGCTGCAGGAGGCGGAGCAGAAGGCCGCGGAGACGATCAGCCGGGCCGAGCGCAAGGCCGCCGAGATCGAGAACCGCGCCGACGCGCTCTTCGTCGAGGCGAAGAACGCGGTCGACAGCGCCGAGTTCAAGGGCGCGTCGATCCGGGCCGACGCCGAGCGCTACGCCGCGGACCTTCGCACCCAGATCCACCAGGAGACGGAGGACGCGAAGGCGGAGGTCGCGCTGCTACGGCAGATCGCCGAGCGGGACGCGCTCCGGGCGAAGAGCGAGATCAAGGTGCTGCAGGAGCAGGCGGAGCAGGATCGGCTCGCGCTCCACGAGGAGGCGACGCGGCACGTCCAGGCCCGCACCGACGAGGCCGACCAGATGCTCGCCGACGTGACCGCGCGCGCGAGCGCGCTGGGCGCCGAGGCGGAGGACCACCTCGAGCGGGCGAAGGGCGAGGCCGGCCGGCTGCTCGCGGCGGCGCGCGAGCACGCGGCGGAGCTGCTCACCCGCGCCCGCACCCGCGCCGACCAGATCGCGACCCGCACGAACGAGCACTCGGCCAAGATGCTCGCCGACGCCGAGCTGCGACTCGCGGTGCTCGAGGAGCAGCGCCGCGTGGTCGACGAGTACGCGACCGAGCTCCGGGCGCTCTCCAGCGCCGACCAGCTGCTCGCGATCGACGAGCCGCAGGCGCAGCTTCGGCTGCTCGCGGCGATCGACGCGGCCGAGCCGGAGGGCGAGGACGAGGACGAGCCGGAGTCCGACACCGGTCCGACGCCGGCGTCCTGACGACCGTTCCCTTGACGCTCGTCAACAGTCTGCCTACGCTGTAATCGTTCCGACCCCGGTCGGGACGGTCGGTCTCGGTCGGCGACGCAGCCGCTCGGATGGGGGAATCCGCTCGGCGCTGCCGATCCGCGGCGCGCGGTCTTCGGGTGACCAGCGCCCCGCATCGGGTCCGGGGGGCCGCCGCGAGCGGACCCCCGGACCCCATCACCGCCGCCTCAGGCGTGCTGCGGGAGCCCCAGGTCGATCCCGCCGTGGCTCGGATCGAGCCAGGCGCCGTGCGTCCTGACGCGCCCTCGACCGGTCCGCCGCCGATCCGGTGCGGCAGCGTCAGGACCGGTCCGCCGACATGCTCAGCGGCGGCGACGCGAGGCCCAGACGATGCCGGCGATCGCGGCGCCGATCGCCGTGATGACGGGCGCGGCGACCATGACGACGGTGACCGGGTTCGGGCGGAAGCACACCCGGCCGTCCTCGTGCGCGTAGACGCCGAGCGGGATCGAGACGCCGCCGCCCCCGCCGCCCTCGCCGCTCGAGCCGCCCTCGCCGGCGTCCTCCGGCTGCTCGCGCGTGGTGATCTCCCCCGCTCCGAAGCCGAAGCCGACGAAGGCGACCGGGACGAACTCCGATCCGCCGACCGACTGGGGCTCGCCGTAGGACAGCCTCGCGCCCCAGCTCGTGACGTTCTGTGCGATGCGCTCCGCGGTCCCGGTCATGTCGTCCTCCAGCTCGATGTCGGGCTCACGGTACCCCGCCCGCATGTGCGGACGCTAGGGCGCGTCCTCGTCCTCGAGCGCCTCGAGGGCCTCGAGCGGGGACTCGACCTCGCCGCGCCACGCCTCGATCCCCTCTCGGACGGCGAGGACGGCGACGACGAGCGCGGCGACGGAGTCGGCCCACCGCCAGCCGAGCAGCGCGTTCAGCACGAGGCCGACGAGCACGGTGCCGGAGAGACCGACGCACAGGAGCAGCTGCCTCGCATCCGCCTGGACGCTCCGCGAGCCGAGCTCGCGGCCGGTGCGCAGCTCGAGCCAGGCGAGCGCGGGCATGACGAGGAGGCTCGCCACGGCGATGCCGATCCCGACCGGGCTGTCCTCGGGCGAGCGGACGCCGCCGAGCGCGAGGACCGCGTCGACGGTCACGTAGCCGGCGAGGGCGAAGAACGCGACGCCGATCGCGCGCACGGCGCCGCGCTCCCATCGCTCGGGGTCGGCGCGGGTGAACTGCCAGGCGATGACGGCGGCCGAGGCGACCTCGATCACGGAGTCGAGGCCGAACCCGATGAGCGCCGCCGAGGAGGCGACCGCGCCGGCCGCGATCGCCACGATCGCCTCGAGCACGTTCCAGCCGATCGTGAAGACGACGATGCCCCGGACCCGCCGGTGCAGCACGGCGCGCCGCTCGACGGGGCTGCCGCTCACCGCTCGGCCTCGCCGCGGTCCGGCAGGGCGCACGTCGACAGATTGGTCAGCATTCAGTGACTATACAGCGACGGGTGGCGATTCGATCGCGACGCCCTGCCGACCCCCGGCGGGCGCGAGTAGCGTTCTCTGCAGAACCCGCACGCCCCGACCCGGATTGGACGCCAGTGCCCAGCTTCGACACCCTCCTCGCCGAGCAGATCGGCCACGAGTTCGCCGCCTCGCAGCAGTACATCGCGATCGCCGTCTGGTTCGACGACCGCGACATGCCCCAGCTCGCGAAGCACTTCTACCGGCAGTCCGTCGAGGAGCGGAACCACGCGATGATGCTCGTGCAGTATCGGATCGACCGCGACATGGGCGTCGTGATCCCCGGCGTGCCCGAGGTGCAGAACGAGTTCGCCGACCATCGCGAGCCGATCCGGCTCGCGCTCGCCCAGGAGCAGCGCGTCTCCGAGCAGATCCAGGCGCTGTTCACCGCGGCACGGGCCGAGAACGACGGCCTCGGCGAGCAGGCGATGCTCTGGTTCCTCAAGGAGCAGGTCGAGGAGGTCGCCTCCATGCAGACGCTCCTGACCATCGCCGAGCGCACCGACAACCTGTTCGACATCGAGAACTTCGTCGCGCGCGACGTCGCCGCGCAGGACACGGGCGACGGTGCCGACGCGCCCGAGGCGGCCGGCGGCGCGCTGTAGCGCGCGGGGGTAGGCTCTCTCGCAGTGACACGGGGTGCCGCCGTCGGCGGCTGAGATCACACCCGTCGAACCTGATCCAGTTCGTACTGGCGAAGGGAATGTCTATGACGATCCACGCATCCGCGTGCGCCCTCGCCGTCAGCAGAGAGGCACGCCGATGACCATGTCCGCTTCCCCCGTCGCCGACCGGACCGCGCCCCCGATCCGCGACCAGCTGGTCGTCGTGACCGGCGGCGCCCGAGGCCTCGGCCGCAGCATCGTGCAGGCGTTCCTGCGCGAGGGCGCCCGCGTCGCGATCGACTACCACACGAGCGCGGAGGCCGCCGAGCGGCTCGCGGCCGCGCACCCCGGCCGGGCGATCGCGGTGCGGGCCGACGTGCGCGACCGGGCGCAGGTCGACGCGCTCCTCGCGGAGGCCCGGGAGGCGTTCGGCGCGCCCGTCGCCACGGTCGTCAACAACGCGCTCGTCGACTTCGCGTTCGACGGCGACGCCCGTCCCAAGGCGGACGCGATCGGCTACCCGGCGTTCGAGGCCCAGTTCGCCGGTGCCGTGCAGGGGGCGCTCAACACGATCCAGGCGGCGCTGCCCCACTTCGAGCGGGCCGGCTCCGGCCGGGTCGTCAACGTCGGCACGAACCTCTTCCAGCATCCGGTCGTGCCGTACCACGACTACACGGCCGCGAAGGCCGCGCTGCTCTCGCTGACGCGCACCTTCGCCGCCGACCTCGGTCCGCGCGGGATCACCGTCAACATCGTCAGCGGCGGGCTGCTGCGCACCACCGACGCGAGCGCCGCGACGCCGGAGGCGGTCTTCGACGCGATCGCGGAGGGGACGCCCCTGCGCACCGTCACCACGCCCGAGGAGTTCGCCGACGCGGTGCTGTTCTTCGCCTCGCCCTGGGCCAGGGCGATCACCGGTCAGAACCTCGTCGTCGACGGCGGGCTGGTCAAGGACTGAGGGCCGGGAGCGCGATGACCGAGGGCTGGGAACGGACGCCGGACCGGCTGGCGGCCACCGCGGGCGCGATGCTCGCGGCGCTGCGCGAGCGGCGGCCGCTCGTGCAGTGCCTGACCAACCACGTCGTCGTCGGCCTCACGGCGAACGTGCTGCTCGCGCTCGGCGCCGCCCCCGCCATGGTGGACATCCCGCGCGAGGCCGGCGCCTTCGCCGCGGCCGCCGACGGCGTGCTCGTCAATCTCGGCACGCCGTCGGCCGAGCGGCGCGAGGCGATGCGCGAGGCGGCGGCGGGCGCGGAGCGCGCCGGCACGCCGTGGGTGCTCGACCCGGTCGCGATCGGCGCGCTGCCGGTCCGCACCGCGCTCGCCGGGGAGCTCCTGGCGCACCGGCCCGCCGCCGTCCGCGGCAACGCGTCCGAGGTCCTCGCGCTCGCCGGTGGCGGTCCCGGCGGCCGCGGCGTGGACGCGACGGCGAGCGCCGAGGCGGCTCGGGCGGCGGCGGTCGGGCTCGCCCGCGGTCGGGCCGGCGTCGTCGCCGTCTCCGGCCCCGAGGATCTCGTCACCGACGGCCGGACGACGATCCGGGTCGCGAACGGCGATCCGATGCTCACCCGGATCACCGGCGGCGGCTGCGCGCTCGGCGCCGTCGTCGCCGCCGCGCTCGCCGTCCGGGGCGAGATGCCCGCCCTGGACGCCGTGGCCGCCGCCCACGCGATCTACGGGGTGGCCGCGGAGCGAGCGGCGCGCGGGGCCGCGGGGCCGGGCTCCTTCGCCGTGGGCCTCGTCGACGCGCTCGCCGGCCTGTCGCCCGGGGACGCGGCGGCCGACGCCCGGATGCGGGCCGAGGCGGCGGTCGGATGAGCCTCGGGCTGTACCTGGTCACCGACCGGGCGCGCTGCGGCGCGCGCGGCGTGCCGGAGACGGTGCGCCGCGCCGTCGACGGCGGCGCGGCCGTCGTGCAGCTGCGGGACAAGGACGCCGGGCCGGACGCCCAGCTCCGGCAGCTCGAGGCGCTCGCCGCGGCGATCGACGGCCGCGCCCGGCTCGTCGTCAACGACCGCCTCGACGTCGCGCTCGCCGCCCGCGATCGCGGCCTGCCGGTCGACGGCGTGCACCTCGGCCAGGACGACGCGGACGTGCTCGCCGCCCGCGAGGCGCTCGGTCCGGGCGCGCTCGTCGGCCTCACGGCGCACACGCCCGCGCACCTGGCCGCGGTCGCGCGGCTGCCCGAGGGCACCGTCGACTACCTCGGCATCGGGGTCATCCGCCCGACCGCGACGAAGGCCGACCACCCGCGCCCGCTCGGCGTCGACGGCTTCGCGGCGCTCGCCGCCGGCACGCCGGTCCCGTGCGTCGCGATCGGCGGCATCACGCCGGGCGACGCCGCACCCCTGCGGCGCGCGGGCGCCGCCGGCATCGCCGTCGTCTCCGCGATCTGCGCGGCCGAGGACCCGGAGGCGGCCGCGCGCGCGTTCACCCGCGCCTGGGCGGCGGGCTGACCGGCGCCGGCCGATCCGGCCAGAGCCGGTGGAAGTGGTGCACCGGCCCGTGCCCGTGCCCGACGTCGAGCGCGTCGGCCGCGAGCAGCGCGCCATGGAGGTAGTCCTTCGCCGTCCGGACGCTCTCCTCGGCGGACCGGGTCGGCAGCAGCGCGGCGATCGCCGCCGACAGGGTGCAGCCGGTGCCGTGGTCGTTCCGGGTCCGGACGCGCGGCGCCGAGAGCTCGACGGTCGTCGCCGACCCGTGCAGCAGGTCGACGCTCTCGGCCGAGTCGTGGAGGTGCCCGCCCTTGAGCAGCACCCATTCGGCGCCGAGCCGGCGCAGCTCGGGGACGCGGGCGCGCATCTCCTCGAACGACCACTCGGGATCGGCGTCGAGCAGCACGGCCGCCTCGGGCAGGTTCGGCGTGATCACCGTCGCGAGCGGCACCAGGAGCGCTCGCAGCGCCGCGACGGCGTCCGGGGCGAGGAGGTGGTCGCCGCTCTTGGCGACCATGACCGGGTCGAGCACGACGTTCCTCGCGCCGTGCGCGCGCAGCCGCGCGGCGATGGTCTCGGCGATGCCCGCGTCGGCGACCATGCCGATCTTCACGGCGTCGACCCGGACGTCTTCGAAGACCGCGTCGATCTGGTCGCCGACGAAGGCGGGGTCGAGGGCGACGAAGGAGCGCACGCCGCGGGTGTTCTGCGCGACGACCGCGGTGATCGCCGCCATGCCGTAGGTCCCCATCGCCGAGAACGCCTTGAGGTCGGCGTGGATGCCGGCGCCGCCCGTCGGGTCGGTGCCGGCGATGGAGAGGATGTTCCTCGTCTGGGGACGGTCGGACGGCATGGGCGGCCTCTTCTCGCGAGGCCGGCGAAGGGTCGAGCCGATCGGACCTGTCCCTTCGCCGGCATGATCCGGATCAGGTGCAAAGGGTCACCGTGACGGCCCTGCGGCCCAACGGAATCTCAGCCCCTTGGTCGGGACTCCCCTCGGTACCCGCCACGCTAGCATCCGCGGATGGCTACGAGGCCGCCGGCGCCTCGCGGTCGGCGGCGTGCCACCGCTGCCCGTACTCGATGAGCGGCTGCATCGAGTCGAGCAGCTCGCGCCCGCGAGCGGTGAGCTCGTAGCGGACGAGCACGGGCGTCGACGGCACCACGACCCGCGCGACGAGCCCGGCCTGCTCGAGCTCCTTCAGCCGCACGGTGAGCATCCGGTCGGAGAGTCCCTCGACCATCAGCACGATCTCGCGGAACCGGTGCGCGCCGCGCCCGATCGCGAGCAGGATGCCGCTGCTCCACCGGCGGCCGATCAGCTCGAAGGCGTCGGTGGCGCGGCGGCACGCCTCGTCGTCGATGCGCTGCCAGACCGGAATCACTTACCCAGTGTAAGTCGCTTACCGGAGGTTTGCCAAGGCCGCCCGAGCGGCGCACGCTGGTGTCATGCCCGACTACGGCCACCCGCTCCGCTTCGGCTCCTTCATCACGCCCGTCAACGCGCCGCCGCAGCAGGCGGTCGCGCTCGCCCGACTCAGCGAGGAGCTCGGCCTCGACCTGGTGACCTTCCAGGACCATCCGTACCAGGCTGCGTTCCACGACACCTGGACGCTGCTGAGCTGGGTCGCCGCGCGGACCGAGCGGATCGCGTTCTCCGGCAACGTGCTCAACCTGCCGCTGCGCCCGCCAGCCGTCCTCGCCCGCGCCGCCGCCAGCCTCGATCTGCTCAGCGACGGGCGGCTCGCGCTCGGCCTCGGCGCGGGCGGGTTCTGGGGGCCGATCGCCGCGATGGGCGGCCCGGAGCGGACGCCCGGCGAGGCGGTCACCGCGCTCGACGAGGCGATCGACATCATCCACGGCATCTGGGACGCGGGCGAGCGGGCGCCGCTGCGCGTGCACGGCGAGCACTACCGCGTCGACGGCGCGAAGCGCGGCCCGCGGCCCGCGCACGACATCCCGATCTGGATCGGCGCGTATAAGCCGCGGATGCTCGCGCTGACCGGACGGAAGGCCGACGGCTGGCTGCCCTCGCTCCCCTACCTGCAGGCGGGCGACCTCGCCCGCGGGAACGAGGCGATCGACCGCGCGGCGACCGAGGCCGGACGCGACCCGCGGGAGATCACCCGGCTGCTCAACCTCGCCCCGGACGCCCGGCCGGAGGAGCTGGTCCGGCTCGCGCTCGAGGACGGCGTCAGCGTGTTCATCGCGATGGGCGACGATCCGGCCGCGCTGCAGCGCTTCGCCGAGGAGGTCGCCCCGGCCGTCCGCGAGCAGGTCGCCGCCGAACGCGGCGCGGCCGGCACCGAGCAGGGCGCCCCGCGCAGCGCCGCCGCCCTCGCGAAGCGGATGCCCGGCATCGACTACGAGGGCCTCCCGGAGGCGCTCCGCGCCGACGCGCTCGAGCCGGGCGACTTCCACTACGCGAGCGCCGCGCCGAACTACCTGCGCGGCGGCGCGCCCGGCCTCATCCTCCGACCGCGCGACGTCGACGGGGTGCGGGAGGCGATCGCGTTCGCCGGCCGGCACCGCGAGGTCCCGCTCGGCATCCGCAGCGCCGGACACGGCGTCAGCGGCCGCTCGACGAACCACGGCGGGCTCGTCATCGACCTCGCCCGGCTGAACGCGATCGAGGTGCTCGACCCCGACGGCGGCGTCGTCCGCATCGGCCCGGGGGCGCACTGGGTCGACGTCGCCCGCGCGCTCGCGCCGCACGGCCTCGCGATCACCTCCGGCGACTACGGCGGCGTCGGCGTCGGCGGGATCTCGACCGCCGGCGGCATCGGCTGGCTCGCCCGCGAGCACGGGCTCACGATCGACCACCTGCGGTCGATGGACGTCGTGCTCGCCGACGGCTCGCTCGTCCACGCCTCCGCGGCATCGGAGCCGGACCTGTTCTGGGCGATGCGCGGCGCCGGCGGGAACTTCGGGGTCGCCGTCGGATTCGAGTTCCGCGCGGACCGCGTCGGCCGCGTCGGCTTCGCCCAGCTCGCCTTCGACGCGAGCGAGACGGCCGAGTTCATCGAGCGCTGGGGGCTCGCCATGGAGGGCGCCGACCGGCGCGTCTCCGGCGAGTTCATCCTCGGCGGCCGCCGCCCCGGCGCGCCGCTCGTCGGCCAGGGCCTGCTCGTCGTCGACGCCGACGAGCCGGAGACGGTCGTCGAGCTGCTCCAGCCCTTCGCGGAGGTCGCGCCGCTCGTCGACCAGTCGGTGACGATCGCGGGCTACGACCAGGTGATGGGCCTCGCGTACTCGGAGCTGCCGCACCGCGGCTACGGCGAACCGGTCTCCCGATCGGGGCTGGCGCTGCACCTGACGCCCGAGCTCGCCGCCGACGCCGCCGCGCTCATCGAGGCCGGGGCGACGCACTTCTTCCAGGTGCGCGCGGTCGGCGGCGCCGTCGCCGACGTCCCCGAGGACGCGACCGCCTACGGGCCCCGCGCCGCGAACTTCTCGGTCGTCGCGATGAGCGGGTCCGACCGGCGGATCGACGAGCACTGGCCGGCCGTCGAACGCCATCTGGAGGGGATGTACGTGAGCTTCGACACCCGGCAAGGGCCGGGCGTGCTGGAACGCGCCTTCGCGGCGCCGACGCTCGAGCGACTGCGAGCGCTCAAGCGGCGCTATGACCCGACGGGCCTCTTCCGCGACAATTTCTTCATCGCGCCGGAGCCGGCGGTCGGGTAGCGGTCGCCTACGCCGTCTCCAGGAGGTCGGCGACGAGCGGGGTGATGTCGATGGGCTCGGTCGGCGGGAGGGAGATGTCGCTCGGGTCGACGGGAGTGCCGTGCGTCTCGTTCATGGGCTCAGTCGACGCGGACGCGGCTCGCCCCGCCACCGGCTTGTCAGCGCCGCGCCGGAGTGCTACGCGCGCGAGGAGCGGCAAGCACGTGCCCGCCCGGCTTGTCAAGGGGGTCCCGGCGCTCGCCCGTGGCGCCTACCGTCGAGTTCTCCCAACCACAAGGAGGGACTCTCATGAGCCTCGGAGGTGGCATCGCCCTGCTGGTCATCGGCGCGATCCTCGCGTTCGCCGTCAACGTCGACCTCGGCTGGGCCAACCTGAGCACGATCGGCTACATCCTCATGATCGCCGGCGCCGTCGGCGTGATCGTGGGGATCGTCCTGCTGACGCGCAAGAGCACGTCGGCGACGACGAGCCGCACCGCGGTCGACCCGGCGACGGGCGAGCGCGTCTCGCGCACCGTCTCGGACCACGACGCCCCGCTCGTCTAGCGCGGGGACGCCGGAGTCACGATCCCCGGCGCCGGAGGACGACCCGGCGCCGGGGATCGTCGCGCGCTACGCGCCGGTCCCGCTGCTGCGGTTCATGAACCGCCGGATGCCGCCGACGATCGCCGTGATGACGAACAGCACGATCCCGATGATCGCGAGCCACAGCAGCCCCTTCACGACGAAGCCCACGATCGACAGCGCGAGCCAGATGATGAGCAGGACGATCAGCAGTGTCAGCATGGGGCCGACGCTACGCGCCGCCGCAGGCACCGGGAACGGGCTGGACAAGACGGCCGCCTTGTCGTAGCCGTCCGGGCCCCGGGTCCGATCGTCCGCGTCGAGCGGTACCGGTCACCGCGGCGACGGCCGGTGCTCCATCCCCAGGCAGACCCCGCCCCCGGCACGACCGCCGGCGCCTCGATCCCCACCAGCGCGCCGGGCCGCGCGGTCAGGTCTCCCGAACCCGGACGACGACCTTGCCGCGCGCGCGTCCCTCGCCATGCCAGGCGAGCGCGGCGGGCACGTCCGCGAAGTCGAGGACGCGGTCGATGCGCACGTCGACCTCGCCGGCCGCGCAGAGCTCGCCGAGCCGCTCGAACTGGCCCGCCCCCTGCCGGACGAACAGCACGCCGAGGCGCGCGCCCGTGACCGCGCCGAGGGCGGAGCCGAGCGTGAGCATCCGCAGCATGGTCCGCAGCGTGCCGCCGACCATCAGGCACCGCCCCCTCGGGGCGAGCGCCCGCCGGTAGGCGAACACGGATCGCTGGGCGACCAGGTCGACGATGAGGTCGTAGGGGCCGGTCCGCGTGAAGTCGGTGCGCCGGTAGTCGAGCGCCTCCTCGGCGCCCAGCGCCTCGACGAAGTCGAGCTTGTCCGCGCCGTCGACGCCGACGACGCGCAGCCCCCTCGCGACGGCGAGCTGCACCATGAAGCTGCCCGAGCCGCCGCCCGCGCCGTTGACGAGCATCCGCTCGCCCGGCCTCCCTCGCGCCACGGCCTGCGACGCGATCGCGCCCGCCTGCGGGATCGTGGCCGCCTCGACGAAGCTCAGCGCGGACGGCTTGCGCGCGAGCGCCTGCTCCGGCATCGCGACGTACTCGGCGAACCCGCCGCGCCGGGCGATGCCGTCGCCGTAGACCTCGTCGCCCACGCGGAACCGCGTCACGCCGTCGCCGACCGCGACGACCCGCCCGGCGACGTCCGAGCCGAGGATCCTCGTGCGCGGCGCGCGCAGGCCGTCCAGACGGGCGTAGCCCGGGCTCCCCCGCAGCGCCTCCCAGTCCGACAGGTTCACCGAGGTCGCGACGACCTCGACGAGCACCTCGCCGTCCGCCGGCGCCGGGACCGGCACCTCCCGGAGCCGGAGCTCGTCGACCGTGCCGTACCGCTCATAGACCCACGCGCGCACAGGTCCACCGTAGGAGCTTCGAGCAGCGGGCGGCGCGAGAGCGCCTCCACCGCGTCGCCGCCCGCGACGCTCCGGTCACCCTGCCAGGACCGCCGCGATCCGCTCGGCGGCCACCTCGGCCCCCGGCGGCGCGGCGCGGAGCCGTCGGCCGAGGGCCGCCGCACGGGCGCGGGACGCCTCGTCGCCGAGCATCGCGCGGACGGCCTCGCGGATCCGCACCGGACGCGCGGACTTCGGCAGCCATCGACCGAGGCCCTCGGACTCGATCGTCTGGCCGACGAGCCGCTGGTCGGCGGTGGGATTGATCGGCAGGACGAGCAGCGGGACGCCGTGGCAGAGCGCCTTCAGCGTCGTCGAGTGCCCGCCGTGGCCGATCACCAGGTCGACGGCCGGCAGCAGCTCCGCGTGGTCGACCCAGCCGCGCACCTCCACGTTCGCCGCGCCCGAGAGCTCGCCGCCGAGATCGACGCCGCCGGTCGTCACGATCGCCTCGAGCGGGAGCTCGGCGAGCGCGCTCACGATGCGTCGATACACCGCGAGCATCCCCGGCCAGTCCGAAGAGCTGAGGGCCACGAGCACGCGGGGCCGTTCGCCGCGCGCCGTCGGCTCGGTGCCGATCTCCGTGGTCCCGGTCCAGGTCCAGGCGGCGAGCGCGGGATCGCCGCGACTCGGGTCGAGCACCCGATCGGTGAGCAGCAGCCGGTCGGCCGCCCGCCTCCAGAGGACGCTCGGCCGCAGACCCAGCAGACCGAGGACCGCGCCGGCCGGGCCGCGGTCGAAGGACCGCAGCCAGTAGCGGCCGAAGGTGTGGAACAGCACGACCACCGGCACGCCGCTGTCGAGCGCCCCGCGCAGGGGCGCCGGCGTCATGCAGTCGACCACCACGATGTCCGCGCGTCGCTCGGCGATGAGTGCGGCGGCGGTCGCCGAGGTGCCCCGGCCGGTCATCAGCCGTCGCAGCGCCCCGAGGTCGCCCGGCCCGCGCCTGCGCCCCTCCGGCTTGATCGCCGTCGCCGGGGCGAACGGCACCTGCGGGAGCGCCGTGCGCCCGGCCCCGAGGCCGGCGACCTCCGTCTCGACGCCGCGCCGCGCGAGCGCCTCGGCCACCGCGAGCGTCGGCGGGACGTTCCCGCCCAGGTCGGCCGTCAGCAGCAGCGCCTTCACGACCCCTCCCCCGCGCCCTCGGGCACCGCTCGAGCGACTACGTCGCGGCGCCGAGCGGAGTCCCGACCATCCGCTCGACCGTCACGACCGCGAGCCTACGCCCTGACGGCGCACGGTCAGCGCCGCGCCGAGCGCGAGCAGGAGGAGCGCGAGCCAGAACGGCCCGGCCGGGTCGAGGCCGGTGCCGGCGAGTCCCGATGCGGTGCCGGCGGCCGCCACCACGACCAGGCCGACCGGGTCGACGATCACGCCGTCCGCCGCGTGGTCGTCGTCGAGCGGGCCGCCGTCGACGATCGAGTAGGCGACCACGAGCACCGACCCGTCCCAGCTCGACGTCGCGCCGGCCAGGCGATTCGTCGGCGCGCCCTTGTACGCGGCGTACTCGACCGCCGGATCCAGGCCGGAGAAGCGCAGCTCGACGGGCACCGACACGCCGGCCGCACCGCAGTCGCCGAGCTCGAACGACAGCACGCCCGTCGGCAGGCCGCTGCCGCTCGGCGGCGGCGCGATCGCGAAGGCGTCGATCGTGCAGCTCGTGCCGGCGAGCAGGAGGTCGACGGCGGCGCCCGTCACCGGATCGGTCGCCGACGCCCCCTGCAGCTTCGCCGCGCCGGTCGCGACGCCGGAGGCATCCGTGCGGGCGAACCGCTCGACCGTCACCGTGACGGTCGCCGAGCCGCCGTCGGGCAGGCCGCTCACGGTCACCCGGCCGCTGCCGTCGATGACCGCGAGGCCCGCGGTGGACTGCACCCGGTATCGGGAGGCCGGATCGTGGTTCGTCACCTGCACCGTGAACGATCCGATCCCGGAGATCGGATCGGCGAACGCCGGCGCCGTGCCCGGCAGGATCTCCTCCCACTGCGCGTACAGCGTGCGCGGGCCCTCGACGGCGTCGGCGCCGAAGTCCCAGGAGTCGCCGCCCACGGGGGCGGTGAACCAGCCGAGGAACGCGTGGCCCGCCTTCGAGGGCTCGTCCGGGGCGGCGGCCTCGCCGCCGTACGCGACCCGCTGCGTCGCGGGGACCGGTGCGCCGCCGTCGGCGTCGAAGGTCACGTCGAAGACATCGATGGCGAACGCCGGGCGGAGGGTCACGTCCCCGTCCGGCATGGCGAACTCGTACTCGTCCGGCGCGCCGGTCGCCGCGATGTCCGCCGCGTCGAAGCCCGCCGGACCCGCCACCACCGTCCAGCCGTCGAGATGATGGTGCGCATCCGGCGTCACCGTCAGCGTCACGGTGTCCCCGAGATGCACGCCGGTGTCCGGCGAGGCGGTGGCCGTGCCGTTCGCCGACGGCGACACGAGCACCGCGTGGTCCGCCAGCTCCCACTGGGCGTACAGCGTCTCGTCCGTCACGAACGGATAGACGGCGCCCGGGGCGTACCAGGACCCGCCGCCGCCGGGGAGGGAGGTCCAGGCGGCGAGGACGTGGCCGGCCCGCTCGAAGGCGTTCGGCTCGAGCGCCGTCGCCTCGCGCGCGGTCTGCGTGTACGGCTCCCCCTCGCCGCCGTTCGGATCGAACGTCACGGTGGCGATCGGGTGGGCCGCGTAGCCCTGCCAGGTCGGGTGCCCGAACCCGGTGGCGGCGGCGGGGTAGTAGAGGGTCTTGCCGCCCTGGGGACCGAACGAGCCGATGCCCGGCGAGGTGTCGTCGTCGCCCGGCTCGATCGTCGGCGCCGTCAGGCCCAGGAAGGCCGCCTCGGTCAGCGGGTTCTCGTCGAAGGCCCGGGGGCCGATGGATGCCACTCGCGCGGGGATCGCCACGCTCGTCAGCTCGTTGCCGGCGAACGCGCCGCCGTCGATCGTGATGAGCGTGTCCGGCAGGTCGATGCTCGCCAGCTCGTTGTCGGAGAACGCTCCGCCCCAGATCGCCGTCACCCCCTCCGGCACGACGAGCTCGGTCAGGCCGTTGGCCCGGAAGGCTCCGTGCTCGATCCCGGCGAGGGTGGCGGGCAGCTCGATCGCCTCGAGCTCGTTGTCCGCGAAGGCCTCCTGCCCGAGCGTCCTGAGCCCCTCCGGCAGCTCGACCGACGTCACGTGCTTGCCCCGGAACGCGTCGCTCCCCTGGCCATCGGGGCCGATCCTGGTGACGGCGTACGCCGCCGGTGATCCCTCGGGATGCAGCGCGACCTCCGCGGGCACCTCGATGTGACCGCCGGTCCCCAGGTAGTCGACGAGCTCCGCCTCGCCGGTGGCGGTGTCGCCGCGGAAGACGAAGTCGCCGACGGTCTCGGTGAACCGCGTCGTCCACTGCGCCGTCAGGTCGAGATCGGCCTCGAAGTCGTACAGCCCGCCGTCGAGGAAGCCGCCGTCCGGGTAGGTCCAGTGCTGGAAGAAGTGGCCGGCCCAGAGGAAGGGGTTCGGGTCGAGCGGGGTGAAGTCCCCGGACACCGAGTGCGGGACGGCCCACTGCGTCCTCGTCTCGCCGGTGCCGTCGCCCGCGTGGAAGGTCACCGTCGCATACGGCAGGGCGTCGTACCCCAGCCACTTGCCGCTGGAGATCGTGAAGGCCGCCCCGACCGGGTAGTAGATCGTGACACCGGTCGGCACCCCGAAGGTGGCGCTGGCGCCGACGGGCGAGATCGATGGCGCGGTCGACCCCTCGAACCGGACGTCGAAGGGATCCCCGTGCGTCGCGAAGGCCCCGCTGCCGATCCCGGTCACGCCGCCGCCGATCACCGCCTCGACGAGCGGGTTCCCGGCGAACGCCCCGCTGCCGATCGTGACGACGCTCGGGGGGACGGTCACCTCGGTGAGCGCGTTGCCCTGGAAGGCGTTCTGCCCGATGCGGGTGATGCTCCCCGGCAGCTCGAGCGCGGTGAGCAGCTCGTCCCGGAAGGCGCTGTCCCCGATCACGGCGACCGGGAAGGTCTCGCCGGCGAGCTCGACGGTGTCGGGGATCGCCACGGCGACGCCCGGCGGGCCGAGGTAGCCGGTGACGGTCGCGCCGGCGGCCACGTCCGCGGTGTCGCCGCAGTACTCGATGCCCTCGTGCACCTCGCAGCCGGTGGTGCTCCACTGGGCGTAGAGCGCCGGCGTGAACGCGCCGATCGTCGTGAACGGGAAGTCCTCGCCGTCGTCGTACGCCACCGCGCCGCCGGGCGTGGTGGACCACCCGGCGAAGAAGCGGGCGTCGCGGGTGAACGCGGCCGGGTCGAGCGGCGCGGTCGCCGTCGCCGACTGCCGGTACGCGGTGCCCGTGCCGCCGTTCGGCTCGAAGGTGACGTAGGCCTCGGCGTCGTAGCCCTTCCACGTCGGCGAGGAGAAGCCGCTCGCCCCGGCCGGGTAGCGGATACCGGGCACGGGGACCACGAGATCACCCCCGAAGGAGCCCTCGGCCCCATCGTTCGCCTGGATCGTCACCGGCGCGGCGGCACCCGTGAACCGCACCGTCCAATCGGAGGCATTGCTCGAGCTCGCGAATGCACGATCGCCGATCGAGTCGAGACCGGTGCCGAGGACGAGTTCGGCGAGGGCGTTGTCGGCGAAGGCCTGCTCGCCGATCGTCGTCACGCTGTCGGGGATGCGCAGGATGCCGCGAATGCCACTGCCGTAGAACGCGGCCTCGCCGATCGAGGTGAGGCCGGCCGGCAGGGTCAGGCCGATGAGCGAGTTGTTCCTGAACGCCCCGGGACCGATCGAGGCGAGCGTGGACGGCAGTGACACCGACGTCAGGCCGTAGTCGCCGAAGGCGAGCCCCGCGATCTGCGTGACCTGATACGTGACGCCGTCGACCTCGAACGACGGCGGGACGAGGGCGTCCACCGGCCCCTCGTAGGCCGTCACCGTGCCGGACGCCGCATCACCGGGAACGTAGCTGTAGTGGATCCCGTCCTCGACGTGGATGTCCGCGCGCGCGACCGTGGGCACCCCGACGGCGAGGCCGGCGCCGGCGAGCGCGGCGACGAGCAGTGCGGCGATGCGCGATCGGCGGCGCGGCCCGGATGCGGTGTGCATGTTCCCCACTCCCCTAAAATACATACGTCAGTGTATGTATTTGCTCGAACCGACTCAAGCATGGTCGCGGTGCGCCGCTGAGCGAAGCGCCCCGTGAGCGGGCCTAAGGTAAGGAGCCATGTCCGAGACGCGGAGCGAGCCGACGAAATTCGAGCTCCGCCGTGACGCGACCCGCCAGGCCCTCATCCGTCATGGCGTCGAGCGCTTCCCCGTCAAGGGCTACTCCGCCACCACGATCGCCGACCTCGTGCGCGACACCGGCCACACCAGCGGCGCCTTCTACTTCCACTTCCGCAGCAAGGAGGACTTCTTCGTCGAGGTGCTCCGCGGGGCCGCCGGCGTGCGCGAGGGCTGGTGGGAGCCGGTCACCGATCCCGCGAACGCCACCCTCGAGGCCGCGCTCGGCGCCAGCCTCGCGCGGCTCGACGACTCCGACGGCGGCGGACCCGCCTGGGTGAACCTCGTCGCCGACTTCATGCAGTCCGCGCGGCACCGCCCCGACCTCATCGCCGAGGTCCGGACCATGCACCGGGGCTGGATCGCCGAGCTGCGGCGCTTCATCGACGTCGCGCGGGACCGGGGCCTCGCGCGCACGGACCTCTCGCCCGACGAGCTCGCCGAGCGGGTGCTCGCCGTCACCGACGGCTTCGAGCTCCACGGCGCGCTCTACGAGCTGCCGGGCGAGGGCATCTTCGACGTGCTCGTCCGGCTGCTCCGGCCGTAGCGCCGGCGTCCCGGGCGTTCCGCGCGGTCAGCCGGGCTCGCCCGCGAAGCGGTAGCCCATGCCGGATTCCGTGAGGATGTAGCGCGGCGCCGCGGGATCGGGCTCGAGCTTCTTGCGGAGCTGCGCGATGTAGAGGCGCAGATAGCCGGTGTCGGTGACGTGCTCGCTGCCCCAGATCTCGGTGAGCATGGTGTGCCGCGTGACCAGCCTGCCCGGGTTGCGGAGCAGGAGCTCGAGCACCTGCCACTCGGTCGGCGTCAGCCTGATCGTGCTGCGCCCCCCGCGGGCCGCGCGAGTGACGATGTGGGCGGCGAGGTCGACGGTGACGTCGCCGAACGCCACCACGGGCTCGCTCTCGTGCTGGGTGCGCCGACGCGTGAGCGCGCGGAGCCGGGCGAGGAGCTCCTCGATGGAGAACGGCTTGGTGACGTAGTCGTCGGCGCCGGCGTCCAGGGCCTCGACCTTGTCGGCGGCACCGGTGCGGCCGGAGACGACGAGGATCGGCGTGGCCGACCAGCCGCGGATCGCGTGGATGACCTCGACGCCGTCGAGCTCGGGCATGCCGAGGTCGAGCATCACGAGGTCGGGGTGCTCGTCGATCGCCGCAGTGACGGCCTCCGCGCCGGTGCCGGCCGTCACGATCTCATAGCCCTTGGCGGTGAGCGTGACGCGCAGAGCGCGGAGGATCTGCGGATCGTCGTCGGCGATGAGGATCCTCATGCCGTCGCCGATCCGGCCACGGGCAGGGCGACGACCATCGTGAGCCCGCCGCCGGGGGTGTCCTCGGGCGTGAGCGCACCGCCCATCCCCTCGACGAAGCCCTTGGACAGCGCCAGGCCGAGGCCGAGGCCGGTGCTGTTGTCGGTGTCGCCGAGCCGCTGGAAGGGCACGAAGATGTCGTCGCGCCGGTCGGGCGGAATGCCGGGACCGTGATCGACGACACGGATCTCCACCGTCTCGGCGAAGCTCGAGGCGGACACCCGGACCTTGCCGCCGGCCGGCGAATGGCGGATCCCGTTCGCGAGCAGGTTGACGATGACCCGCTGGAGCAGCACCGGATCGGCCTGCACCGCTGGGACGTCCGGGGCGAGGTCGAGCTCGACCGACGACGGGCCGAGGCCCAGCTCGTCCAGCGCGGGGAGGATCACGTCGGCGACGTCGAGCGGGATCGCCGAGACCGCGAGCACACCGGCCTGGAGCCGGCTGACATCGAGCAGATCGGTGACCAGCGTCGCCAGGGTCGCGAGGCTCTCATCGGCGGTGGCGAGCAGCTCGTCGCGATCCTCGGGGGTGAGGGAGCCGCGCGCCGCGCGCAGCCCGCCGACGGCGGCCGTGGCCGCCGCGAGAGGACGACGCAGGTCGTGGCTGAGCGCGGACAGCAGCGCGCTGCGGACCCGATCGGACGCGGCGAGGGGCGCGATCTCTCTCGCCGTCTCGACCAGGGCGCGATGCTCGAGCACGGCCTGGAGCTGCGCGACGACCACGGCGAGGAGCCGTCGTTCGGCCGCCTCGACGTCGCCGTGCAGCTCCAGGACGGCCCGGTCGCCCACGGGGACCCGCTCGGCGGCGGGGGCGGGCGACGGCTCGCCGTCGGCGGCGAGCGGCTGCCCGTCGACGACGAGCCGGACGCCGGAGAGCCCGAACGCCTCGCGAGTGCGGCTCACGAGCGCCTGGACCGCGCCCTGGCCTCGCAGCACGCTGCCGGAGATCGTGGCGAGCATCTCCGACTCGGCAGCGGCCCGGTGCGCGGCGCGCGTCTGCCTCGCCGCGCGGTCCACGACGTAGCTGACCAGGATCGCGATGAGGACGTAGAGCGCGACGGCGAGCAGATGCGGCGGCTCGGCGATGCGGACCGTGTGGATCGGCTCGATGAAGAAGAAGTCGAGCGTGAGCCCGGACAGCACGGCGGCGAACAGAGCCGGCCAGATGCCTCCGACGAGGGCGACCACGACGACGAGCAGCTGGTAGGCGAGCACATCGCTCGTCAGGGTGTCGGGCGACCGGAACGCCGTCAGCAGCCAGGTGAGCAGCGGACCGCCGGCGAGCGCGAGGACGAGGCCGGCGACGCGTCGCCGCCAGGTGAGCGAGCCGCTCAGCCGGGGCAGCGCGAACCTCCCGCCGGCGGCGTCGTGGTTGACGATGTGCACGTCGATGTTGCCGGCCTCGCGGATGACCGTCGCACCGATGCCGGGACCGGTGAGGAACGCCGCGAGCCGGCTGCGTCGGCTGACGCCGATGACCAGCTGCGTCGCGTCGACCGACTTGGCGAACTCCACGAGCGCGGTCGGGACGTCGTCGCCGACGACCTGGTGATAGCTGCCGCCGAGCTTGTCGAGCAGCGCGCGCTGCTCGGCGAGGGCGGCCGGGTTCGCGGAGCGCAGCCCGTCCTGGCTGGTGACGTGCACCGCGAGGAGCTCGCCGCCGGCCGAGCGGGCCGCGATGCGCGCCCCCCGGCGCAGGAGCGTCTCCCCCTCGGGCCCCCCGGTGAGCGTGACGACGACCCGCTCGCGCGCCTCCCACTTCTCCTCGATGCCGTGCTCGGCGCGGTAGCTCCTCAGCGCCTGGTCGACCTCGTCGGCGAGCCAGAGCAGGGCGAGCTCCCGCAGGGCGGTGAGGTTCCCGAGGCGGAAGTAGTTCGACAGCGCCGCGTCGATCCGCTCGGCGGGGTAGACGAAGCCGCCCGAGAGCCGGTCGCGGAGCGCCTCCGGTGCGAGGTCGACGACCTCGACCTGGTCGGCGCTGCGGAGGAGCTCGTCGGGCACGGTCTCGCGCTGCGGCACGCCGGTGATCCGCTCGACGACGTCGTTGAGGGACTCGATGTGCTGGATGTTGACGGTGGAGATCACCTCGATGCCGGCGCCGAGGAGCGCCTCGACGTCCTGCCAGCGCTTCTCGTTGCGGGAGCCCGGCGCGTTGGTGTGGGCGAGCTCGTCGACGAGCGCGACCTCGGGCCTGCGCGCGAGGACCGCGTCGAGGTCCATCTCGGTCAGCTCGACGCCGCGGTGCTCGACGACTCGGCGCGGGATCTCCTCGAGCCCTTCCGTCATCGCCGACGTGGCCGCGCGGCCGTGGGTCTCCACGACCGCGACGACCACGTCCCTGCCCTCCCCCAGGAGCCGCTTGCCCTCTTCGAGCATCGTGTAGGTCTTGCCGACGCCGGGGGCGGCGCCGAGGAGCACCCGCAGCCTTCCCCGCGTCGTCACATCAGCCCTCCAGCTCGTCCAGGGCCAGGTTAAGCGTCAGCACGTTCACCGTGGGCTCCCCGAGGTAGCCGAGATCGCGGCCTCGCGTGTGCGCGGCGACGAGCTGCCGCACCCGGTCGGCGGGGATCCCACGGGCCTCGGCGATGCGCGCGACCTGGATCGCCGCGTACTCGGGGCTGATGTGCGGGTCGAGGCCGGAGGCCGAGGCGGTGACGGCGTCCGGCGGCACCTGGTCCTCGCGCACCCCGTCGAACTCGGCGACCCGCGCCCTGCGCTCGGCGATGGCGGCGACGAGATCCCCGTTCTCGGGACCGTGGTTCGAGCCGTACGAGTTCGCGCCGTCCCAGCCGTCGCCGGCCGCGGACGGCCGGGACTGGAAGTACCGGCGGAGCGGGTCGCCGTCGGCGTCGAGGAAGCCCTGCCCGATCAGGGCGGAGCCGACGACCTCGCCGTCGGCGCTCTCGACGAGGGAGCCGTTGGCCTGGGCGGGCAGGACGAGCTGTCCGACACCGGTCACGACGAGCGGGTAGAGCACGCCGCAGAGGACGGTGAGGACCGCCATCGTGCGGATCGCGACCCAGAGCGCGCGTCCGGTCGCGCGGGCTGCAGTGCGCATGGCGATGCCTCCTTGGTGCGACTTCAGAATCCGGGGATGAGCCGCACGAGCAGGTCCAGGGCGGCGATGCCGACGAACGGCGTGACGATGCCGCCGAGGCCGTAGACGAGCAGGTTGCGGCCGAGCACCTTCGAGGCGCTCGTCGGCCGGTACCTCACGCCGCGCAGCGCCAGCGGGATGAGCGCGACGATGACCAGCGCGTTGAAGATGATCGCCGACAGCACCGCCGAGGCCGGCGAGTGCAGCCCCATGACGTTCAGCACCGCGAGGCCCGGGAAGACGCCCATGAACATCGCGGGGATGATCGCGAAGTACTTCGCGATGTCGTTCGCGATGGAGAACGTCGTCAGCGCGCCCCGGGTGATGAGGAGCTGCTTGCCGATCCGCACGATGTCGATGAGCTTGGTCGGGTCGGAGTCGAGGTCGATCATGTTGCCCGCCTCCTTCGCCGCGCTGGTGCCCGAGTTCATCGCCACGCCGACGTCCGCCTGTGCGAGCGCCGGGGCGTCGTTGGTGCCGTCGCCGGTCATCGCGACGAGGCGGCCGCCCTCCTGCTCCTTGCGGATGAGGGCGAGCTTGTCCTCGGGGGTGGCCTCGGCGAGGAAGTCGTCGACCCCCGCCTCCTTCGCGATGGCGGCGGCGGTGAGCGGGTTGTCGCCGGTGACCATGACCGTGCGGATGCCCATCGCGCGCAGCTCGGCGAACCGCTCGGCGAGGCCGTCCTTGACGATGTCCTTCAGCTGGACGACGCCGAGGACGCGGCCCTCGCCCGTGGCGCGCCTCGTCGCGACGACCAACGGCGTCCCGCCGGTCTGCGCGATCTGCTCGATGCGCCCCGCCAGCTCGGCGAGCACGCCGCTCGGCGGCCCCGACCCCTCGGCCGCGAGCCAGGCGATCACGGCGGAGCCGGCGCCCTTGCGGATCAGGGTGCCGTCGGGCAGGTCGAGGCCCGACATCCGGGTCTGGGCCGTGAAGGCGACGACCTCTCCGCGCACGGCCTTGTCGACGTGGACGCCGTGGGCGACCGCGAGCTCCACGATGGAGGTGCCCTCCGGGGTCGGGTCGGCGAGGGAGGAGAGCGCCGCGGCGCGGACCAGGTCTCGCTCCGGCACGCCGGGGAGCGGCACGAACGCGGACGCGCGGCGATTGCCGTAGGTGATCGTGCCGGTCTTGTCCAGCAGCAGGGTCGTGACGTCGCCGGCGGCCTCGACCGCGCGACCGGACATCGCGAGCACGTTGCGCTGCACGAGCCGGTCCATGCCGGCGATGCCGATCGCCGACAGGAGGGCGCCGATCGTGGTGGGGACGAGGCAGACCAGCAGCGCGACGAGGACGGTGATCGAGACCGGCCGCGCCGCGTAGGACGCGACCGGGTTCAGGACGAGCGCGACGACGACGAAGACGATGGACAGACTCGCGAGCAGGATGCTCAGCGCGATCTCGTTCGGCGTCCTCTGCCGGGCCGCGCCCTCGACGAGGGCGATCATCCGGTCGACGAAGGTCTCGCCCGGCCTGCTCGTGATCCGCACCACGATCCGATCGGACAGCACTCGGGTGCCGCCGGTGACCGCCGAGCGGTCGCCGCCGGACTCCCGGATGACGGGGGCCGACTCGCCGGTGATCGCCGACTCGTCGACCGAGGCGATGCCCCAGACGATGTCGCCATCGCCCGGGATCAGCTCGCCCGCGGACACGGTCACCACGTCGCCGAGCCGGAGGTCCGCCGAGGCGATGTCGGCCGCCCGCGTCCCCGCGGCGCTCGGGTCCTTCGTCGCGTCGTAGGCGGCGAGACGGTGCGCCGCGGTGCTGGTGCGGGTCTTGCGCAGCGTGTCGGCCTGCGCCTTGCCGCGGCCCTCCGCGACCGCCTCGGCGACGTTCGCGAAGAGGACCGTGAGCCACAGCCAGACCGCGATGATCCAGGTGAACGACACCGGGACCGGCACCCCGCCGGAGGGCTCCGGACCGCCCAGGAACGGCTCGGCGATCGCCAGCGCGGTGGTGAGGGCGGCGCCGACCCAGACGATGAGCATGACCGGGTTGCGCCACTGCTCGCGGGGGTCGAGCTTGCGGAGCGCGCCCGGCAGCGCCGCTCCGAGCTGCGCCCAGGAGAGCCCGGCCCGCTTCACGGGACCGCCCGATGCGCGTCGTGCGGGGGCGATGAGGGTGGACATGGTTCAGACGAGCCCTTCGGCCAGGGGACCCAGCGCGAGCACCGGGAGGTAGGTGAGCGCGGCGACGAGGACGACCGCGGCGGCGACGAGCGCCGTGAACAGCGGACGATGGGTGGGCAGGGTGCCGACGGTCGCCGGGACGCCGCCCTGCTTCGCGAGCGAGCCGGCCAGCGCGAGCACGAGCACGATCGGGATGAACCTGCCGAGCAGCATCGTGACGCCGAGCGCGGTGTCCATCCACGGCGTCGCCGCGGTGAGGCCCGCGAAGGCCGAGCCGTTGTTGTTCGCCGCCGAGGTGAACGCGTAGAGCACCTCGGAGAAGCCGTGCACGCCCGGGTTCCAGATCGACGTGTGCGCGACCTCGTCCCGGACACCGGGGATCGCGAAGCTCAGCGCGGTGCCGACGAGCACGAGCACCGGGGTCACCAGGATGTAGAGGCTGGCGAGCTTGATCTCGCGCGCCCCGATCTTCTTGCCGAGATACTCGGGGGTCCGCCCGACCAGCAGGCCGGCGATGAACACCGCGATGACGGCCATCACGAGGATGCCGTACAGGCCGGCGCCGACGCCGCCCGGGGCGACCTCGCCGAGCATCATGTTGAGCATCGCCATCATGCCGCCGAGCGCGGTGTACGAGTCGAGCATCGAGTTCACCGCACCCGTGGAGGTGATGGTGCTGGTCGTGTCGAACAGCGTCGAGCCGGGGATGCCGAAGCGGACCTCCTTGCCCTCCATCGCGCCGCCGGCGAGCTGCGGGGCGGTGCCGCCGCCGGCGAGCTCGAAGGCGGTCATCGCGGCGAAGGAGGCGACGAACAGGATGCTCATCGCGGCGAGGATCGCGTAGCCCTGGCGGGTGTCGCCGACCATCCTCCCGAAGGTGCGGGTCAGCGACACCGGGATGAGGAGCATGAGCAGGATCTCGAACAGGCTCGTCCACGCCGCCGGGTTCTCGAACGGGTGCGCGGAGTTCGCGTTGAAGAACCCCCCGCCGTTCGTGCCGAGCTCCTTGATGGCCTCCTGCGAGGCGACCGGGCCGCCGGGCACCGTCGCGGTGCCGCCGCCGAGCGTCGTGACCTCCTGGAAGCCGTTGAAGTTCTGGATCACCCCGCCGACCATCAGCACGATCGCGGCGACGAGGGCGACGGGCAGCAGGACGCGCAGCGTGCCGCGCACGAGGTCGACCCAGAAGTTCCCGATCGTGCCCGACTTCCGATAGGCGAGGCCGCGCACCAGCGCGATCGCCACGGCGATGCCGACCGCGGCGGACACGAAGTTCTGCACGGCGAGCGCGGCGAGCTGCACCGTGTAGCCGAGCGTCGTGTCCGGCGAATAGGACTGCCAGTTCGTGTTGGTGACGAAGGAGATCGCCGTGTTGAACGACAGGTGCTCGCTCGGCGCGGTCATGCCGAGCGAATACGGCAGCCATTCCTGGAGGCGCTGGAAGAGGTAGACGAGCAGGACGCCGACGAGGGAGAACGTCAGCACCCCGCGCAGGTAGGCCTGCCAGGTCTGCGCCGCCCTCGGATCGACGCCGATGACCTTGTACAGGCCCCGCTCGACTCGCCAGTCCTTCGCGGAGGTGTACACCCACGCCATGTAGTCGCCGAAGGGGCGGTGGAGCGCGGCGAGCGGGATCGCGACCGTCAGCAGCCCGGCGAACGCGAGGATCCACTCCATCAGAAGCGCTCCGGCTTCACGAGGGCGAACACGAGGTAGACGACGGCGGCGGCGCCGAGGACCAGGCCGAGGGACAGGAAGACGATCACAGCCTCGCCACCCCCTTGGCGACGAGGGCGACGAGCGCGAACAGGACGATCACGCCCAGCACGTAGACGAGGTCAAGCACGTCAGACTCCGTTCGGAGGACCGCGGCTCGGGATCGGAACCGCGCGCCGCATCGAGGCGCGATCCCCGATCCAACTCCGATGTCCGGCCGTGCGGAGCCGTCCTGACGGAACCCAAACGGGTGGCGCCGCGAACCTAACGCGAGCCACACGCTCGCGGCGCATAGCGTGGTGCCGTGGACGCCCTCGAGATGATCGGAGTCGTCGGCGAGATCTTCTCCTGGACGGGCCTGATGCTCGGACTGCCGCTCCTGGTCGTCGTGCTCGTCGTGCGCCTCGTGGAGGGCGAGGTCGCGGCGACCGAGGCCGTCGTCGTGAGCGGGCCGGACGCCGTCCTCGCGCGATGGTTCGCCGCCGGCGACTTCGACGAACGGCCGCTGCGCGACTGGGAGCTCCACCGGTTGCGCGGGCGGGACTCGTTCGACGCGTTCGTCAGTCGCCGCAACCCGTCGCGAATGCGCCTCGACGCGCACCGGCCGCTCGTGCCCCCGCTGCGGACGGCGGGGACGGTGCTCACGATCGTCGGCGCGTGCGGGTTCGTGGCGTCCTGGCTTCCCGCCTTCTTCGGCTAGCAGCCTCACCGCGATCCGGTGGACCTGAGGAGCACTCGAGCGGCCGCGCCGGCCGGGTGAACGATCGGCCCCGCCCGGGCATGGGTCGCGCCGCCAAGTGGCCTTCTGAAAAAGCTATCTGATCAGGGATCTTGTGGTCCTAACGGACACCGACGCGAACAAATGGGATGAAGCCCTTCTCGCGGCCCAGCGAACCCTTTCTGCCGGGGCGAACCCCCGCAGAACCGCCCCTGACTATGAACGAACGCCTTCGATTAGTCAAGAGCAACAGCGGCTCAAGAAGGTCGAGATCGAGCAGCTCGTCGCGGACTACAGGGGTGGCCTCTCGACCTACCAGCTGGCCGCGAAGTGGAGGCTGAACCGACACACCGTCACGGCGATTCTCGACCGGAACGGCGTCAAGCAGCGCACCCATGCGGCCAAGCTCACGGAGGCCGAACTGACCGAAGCCCAGGCACTCCGCCGCGGCGGATGGTCCGTCAACGCGCTCGCCCGCCGCTATGGGATCAGCCCTGGGACGATGCAGAAGCGTCTATCGGCCTAACGGCCGACCGCGACATCCTTGGACGAGTCCGGCAGCAACGCCTGTACCTCGCGCCTCACGATGATCGTGAAGTGGAGCCGCGGCGCTCTATGTCTGGTGTGGCTGCCAAAGCTCGAATCGCCCCGCACGTCCACGTCGGACCTCCGCATCCGGGAACTGCTCCTGGAGTTCCTGCAGCTTCGCGATGGCATCGCCGATCGAGAGTCCCGACGGCACAACCGCGAGCGGCTGAGGCTTCGGCGCCGGTTCCGGCTCGGGCGGCCGGTGCCGCTCGAAGATCGTCATGAAGATCTGGCGGACCCGTTCCATATGTGCGCGATGCTCCGGCCAGGCCGGACACGCATCCTCGCCATCGGAGAGAACCCAGCCGTGCTGTCGCAGCGGCCGGTCGCAGTCGGCGCACATATCCTCCGCCTCGAGCGGCGGCACCTCGACGAACCGCTTCAGCCGCGACTCCGCCATCCGCAGTTCCATCCGGAGCCTGGACTTCTCTTCCTTGTCCTTGCTCGTGCTGAGCCGCTCTTTCAGTTCCGGGATCGTCACGAGCAGCTCGCGCACGGAGCAGTTGCGATGTGCGGAGTAGCCAGCGAGGTTGAGCGGGCGACGGTCCCGAGGCTTCATCCCGCGAGCGTCGACGACCTCCTCGGGATCGCCTACAAGCGGCGCGAGCCTGGTTATGACTTCGTTAGCGTGTGCGACCGCACGGTCGATCTCGTCGAGATGCGACTCTCTGGCCTTCTCACCCCACCCCGCGTATCGGCCGCCCGGTTCGTAGTCCGGGCGCTCGGCCGCCGCGCGGCGTAGGCGCTGCTCCTGCTCCAGCACCGCAAGACGAGCCGCCTCGCGCTCAGGGTCGTACTCCGCCTGCGCTTCGGCGTATCGCGCATCGTCGGCGGCGTGGCGAGCTTCCCACTCGGCATCCATGTCCGCCATCCACTGATCGACCTCGGCCTCGGTCATCTGGCGGAAGTCGGGTTCGGCGCGAGTCCATTGGTGGAAGGTCGCCATCGCCGCGTCGAGTTCCGGCTGGCGTTCCTCCCGAAGCCACGGACTCCAGTTGGTCTCTCTGAAGATCTCCATGAACCGCGAGCGCGCCGCGATCATCTCCTCGAAGGTGCTGGTCGCTCCGGGCCGTGGCTTCCAGAGCAGACCGTCATGCTCGTGAACGTCCTTGGCCCCAGCCTTCGCGCGCATCGCCATAGTCCAGGGTCGCGCCGGAGCGCGGCTTGCACCAGCCTCAATTCGCCGCAGCCGGATCAGTACCGCGCGTGGTAACCGCGGTGGGTGTTCTGCTTGATGAAGTCGAGTAGCGACTCACGCGAGATGTACTTGCGCGTGCCGATGGCAGTCCACTCGATGTCGCCCTTCGTGGTGAGTTCATAGACCATCGAGTAGCTGACACCGAGCGCCTTGGCCGCGTCCTTGAGACTGAGCAGCATGGGGCCGGACGGCGACAGCGGGTTCGGAGTGACGACGGTCGTCTGCTCAGACTCGACCACCTCGACCTCGGAAGCGGTCGTCTTCCAGTTGCCGAAGTAGCCATAGGGCCGGTCGAACTCTTCCTGCACCTTCTTGGCGGCGTCTTCTTCGTCGGTGGCGCGCACCCATCGCTCGGCCACCTGGACTCTCGTGACCTGCACTTTGTACCGCATGAATGTCTCCCGCTTCTCAACGACGGTGGTCTTCGGTTGCTTTCGCTTCGGACGACTGGCGATCCTTCGAGCTGCCCGGACCGCAGCGTCCGGCTTGGGTGCATCGGACGGAGTGGGCGGCGAATCATCCGGCAGCAACCGATCAGACACCGCCCGCGAGCGCCTGCTCAATCGGCGCTGCTGCTCCTGCTCGTCCTCGTCGCTGGCTTCCGGCCAGAGTTCGCCCCTCGGCGTCAGGGTCGCGACCCAGGAACGGCCATGCCCTCGGATCACCACCAGACCGCGACTCTCCAAGGCACGCGCCGAAATGCGGTGCGTGTAGTCCTCTTCGTCGTAAACGCCTTCGGGCCGCCCGGCCTTGATCCACTCCAGCACGGCGACCTGACGCGCATTGAGTTGGATCGAACTACGAGCTGGCATGACCCGAAAAGCCTGACACCGCGAAGTGAACGAACGGAAATGTCGGTGGTGCGACGGACACTGGTCTCGTGATCAGGGAATGGCTCGCAGAAGAAGTGGCGCTGGTGAAACTCCGCGCTGACTTCCTCCGCGACCGCTTGTCCCGACTCTCCCGCGAACAGTTCCGGCGAGGCTGGCGCGCTGGCTACGAGATCGGGCGCAAGCACGAGCGCGACGGCATCCGTGACGTGACCGAGCGGTACCGCAGCGACCCGCACCCACAGGTGGACGTCGAGGGCATCGAAGTCGACGAAGGCATGGCGGACCTGCTTCTCGCACTATGGAAGCTCGGCCTCGACACGCAATTCTCCTGCCAGGGCCACCTCGACAAGTTCGTTCCCTACTCATCCTTCGGCCACGACTACGCCGCGCAGATCGTGTTCTCCGACATCGACCAGGCCGTGAAGTTCTTGAAGAAGTCCGCCGAGCTGATGGGCTACCAGGGACTCAATGAAGGCAACTTCGTCCTCCACTCCATGACGCCCTTCGAGGACGGCGTCCCGCGCGCGGCGGTGACGTTCCCGCCCGCGATCCTGGAAGACCTCACGGAGCGGTGGGTTGCGTTCGAACTCACGGTCCCGCATGTGCCGGCCGGGGACCTAGAAGAGGTGCCGAATGCATCATGAACTCATGGAACTCACGGAAGGCGTCGACCGCCGTGGCTACCAGGCCGTCGTGTGGGTCTGCTCGTGCGGGCGGCGCGGGTCTGGCAGTCGGACTGTTCCCGAGGCACAGACCGGATGGCTGAAGCACGCGCGAGGTCGCGCCCGTGCCGAAGCGGGCTATCCGACTCCTCGGCGCCGAGTGCGCTCGCGCGACTGGTAGAGATACCTCATCGATGTCGGCGGCTGACGTGAGGCTTGACTGCAGGAGGTTCCCATGACCAAGCCTGAATCCATCGGTCTGCATCCGACGACGTATCTCCAAGCTGCCGCCTGGGTGCCGGACGACGACCCCGAACGACCGTGGGATGAAGCAGTCGATCTCGCCGCGGACTGGCTATGGGAGCGCAGTGAGATCGAGGGCGTCGCGCCGCTACTCGTGACCAACGCGCTGAAGAGCGGGACATTCATGCCGAGGCTGGCGGAGATCGCAAGCGCGGGCGGACACGCTGCGCCGCTCGGCAAGACACGGTTCAAGCGCGGTCCCGTCCTCGCCTACGTCCCGGATGAGCGGTCCCTGAGGTTCGCGCTCGACCTCGCACGCGGGTACTCGCTGGTCGTCGTGGAGGGATTCACCTTCCCCATCGGGGAATGGGCTGCCGGGGCCGGAGCGCTCAACCTGCTCACCGGCGAGGACTCGCAAAGCTCAATCCCGGAGGACGTTCGCAAGGACCTCGACCACGTCGTGTTCTTCGGCGGCAACAACGGCTGGACCGGGCCGCACGAGAAGAGCAACGCCCACATGTTCTTGACGAAGCACGTCCAGAGCGGGCGGCTCTCGCCCGAGGACGCCGCTGGCTATGTCATGTCGCCGGGAGTCTCGGATGGTGGCGCGAAGCGGCTGCGAGAACTGCTCGCGAAGCTCTAACACTTGATCGCGCTTGGCGACGATCGACAGCTGGACGCTGTTGTGGGAACCGCCGTCCCGGGCGCTTCAGGGGTCAGCGTTGCGCTTTTCACAACGAAGCCGACTTGAGGGGTGCATCGCCTGCACCATCGGGCGACACTGGGCGCAGGCTGTCGAGCTTCCATGCTCCAGCCCCTCCTCGATTCGATGCGGCTCCCAAGGGGAACCATCCGGGTTCGCCGGCCGCACAAGAATCGAGGAGGTCGTCACCATGAGTGACTCCACCATCGGGCGCCCCGTGTTCACCGGGCAGCCCATCCCCCTCGCCGTGAGGGTCCCCGAGGAGCTGGCTACCTTCCTGGAGCTGCTCTCCGACATCAACGGCCGGTCCAAGACCGACGAGTACCGCGTGGCGCTGGAGAACCACGTCATCGCGGCCAAGTCGGACCCGCGCGTGCAGGCGCGGGTCGAGGAGGTCATCAAGGACATCGAGCGCGAGGCGGCTGCCAAGCGCGAGGTGCTGTCGTCGATCCTCGGCGGGGCGAAGGCCCCTGGCAGGACCGCGCCCAAGCCGACGGCGTCGAAGCCCGCTCTCGCGGGTGGCGACGTCAAGGACGCGCCCTCCGGCAAGTGAGACGTGGTCGGTCCGGTCGAGACGCGAGGTTTCCCCACCTCGCGCCTCCCGGGCCGGCCACCCTGACACCCCTTGGAGGTGACGCGATGGAATGGGGCATCCTCATTCCGCCTTGGCAGGAAGCCGAACCGCAGGAGGTCGAACTGTCTGAGCGCACGTCGGTCGAGGAGTGGCTCGGCAGGTATTGGCTCCCGCTGGAACTCCCCGGAGCCGAGGCGGCGCTGCTCGTCAGCTCGCTCGGAATCCCGCATCCCGGCCGCTGGTGGTCACCGACTCCGAACAACCGCGCATCCCACTTGAGTTGGCTGTTCGGCAGCTCGACGCGGGCTTTCGGTGGGGCTGCGCTGCTCGTACGAAATGCGCGGGCTCCTGGCGACGGCCGTGTGCCTGAGCCGCTGCGGAGCTACGTGCTCGGGCCAGGACGCTTCCGCGTCCGGATTCGCACGGACGAAAGCGTTGACGCCTGGTACACCCAGGAAGAGGTCTTCGACGACTACTTCGACGCGGTCGCGGCGGCGGTGAATCTCCGTTACGACTGGCCACACGCCATCCGAGAGATCGAGGTGGAAGGACTCAGTTCGATTCGTCCTTACTGACGAAACAGCCCCCGCGGATAAGACCGCGGGGGCATTTCACGTCAGCGCTCCGGCTTCTTCAGCGCACGCTCTTGCGCCGCCACAGGGGCACCGAGCACGCGAAGCCCTTCCGCCCTCACAACCCGATCCAAAATCTGCGCCACTTCATCGAGGGCGTCCGGGGCGAAAGCGCTCGTCCCGTGGGACAGCGAATTACGCGCCTTTTGAAGTGCTGTCTCGACGCGCATCCCCTGATCGCTGTTCTCGCTCCTCACCTGCGCGACGAGCTCGCACTTCTCCAACTCGGGCACGATGTCGACCGGGAGCGACTTGAAGATCGCAATGAGCGCGTCCTGCAGCCCCTGCGGCGGGAACTTCATGAGGTAAGCGTCGATGAACTTGTAGTCCTCGGGAGCCAGCAACTCCTTTGCCCGCTCGAGCGTCTCGGCTCGCGCAGTCGAGTGCCCGTCGACCTTCCGCTCGAACTTTGCCTTGTTCTCAAATCCGTGGAGCCCCTCGAGAGCCTGGAGCAGCAGGAGAAAGCGAGACCGTGGATGCTGATCCTTCGTCGTCGCCATGGTGCCATAGGTCTCAATGAGCGGGTGGCGCACTGCAGCGAGTTCCTGCCACTTCATCAGCAGGTCGAGGAGGCTCACCCCATCGGCCCTGAGGTTCACGGAGGACGGGATGTCCTCGACGGCTGCCCGAGTCGAGTTGACAGGCTCTTGCGTGATGTCCCAGCCGAAGAGCTGATCTCGGTGGGAGCGCGGCTCGACACCGTTAGATGCGAGGACATACCGGACGTCGCGCGGAGCGGTAGTCATGAGAGAGATCAACTGCCGAAGCGGTCGGATCCACTCAAGCCACCAGTCGACCGCGGTGAGCGGCGTCGCAGATGTCAGCCGGAGCACCGGACCGAAGACCATGCGGAACTCATACGCGTCGAATGATCGAAACGACCCGTTGTACCAGAACGACATCTCGTGCGCGCCAGCCTCCCACTTGAGGTTGGCTTCGTCGTTCACGGTCGCTGCCCACGTCGGATCCGCAGCCTTGCCGGTTGGCGATTTTGTACGGGCGATCGGAGCGACACCGGTAACTGCCTCGAGCCCTTCAATCTGCACTTCGATTGACGTGTACTTGCGGTGCTCGTCGTCCGAAAACTCTTCCTGCGAAAGAACAGCGAACGCGCCCGTGGCACGTCCCTGGGTCTCAAACCAGTACGCGAGCTCTCCATTCATCAGCGCGACGTAGGCGCCGGTCGAAAGCCGTCCGGTAAGAGTGTCGAACGAGCGCCGCTGCGGGAAAGCAGCCATGCGCGATTCCCCGCTCAAGGTCCACTCGATCGGCATTTTTCCGTAGAGCACACCCCAGGGATACTTGCCGGTCTCGACCGTGAGCATGCCCGGGATCTCCAGCCGGCTATCTCCGCTTCCTGGGACGACCCAGGTACAGAGGTACTCGCCAGCGGAGAACGGGAGCTTGACCGCTGCTGGTTCCTTGTCGGCACTCATGTGGCGCCTCAGTTCCCATACTTCTTGACGCGCTCGCGCCAAGCTTTGATGCGGTCGTACTCGGCCTCCATCTCATCCGGAGTCGGCGGAATGAAGTTGTTTTCCTCGCTCGGGTCATGGCGCGGCGCCCAGCGCGAAGAGGCGGCATACCCCGCCTGGAAATCGTCGTCATCATCCTTTGTGATGTTGACGAGCACCTTGAACATCCTCGGACGCGCTTCGCCCGCGACGACAATCTTGTTCACGATCTCGGAACGGAGAAGCCGCTCCCACGTTTGCGACAAGCGGCCGCCCCACTTCTGAGCTGCTTCCGAGTACTCGTCGGCGGTCATGGACGACTGAGCGCCGCGCAGCCGTTCCAGATCAGCCTTGAGCTCGCCGATACGCGCATCAACATCCTTTGCTTTCCAAGGAAGATCCTTCACGATCACACCAGGCTTGCCGGTGCCCGTCCGTTCAATCGAGCATTCAGTGAGCGTCACCTTGTGCTCGCCTGCCTCGCGCAGCAGATCACTCAGAAATGACAGGTCATGGCTGAACACGATCACCTGCCGGTCTTTCGCAATCTCGACGATGCGCTGCGCTGCGCGTTCGCGCCGCACATGATCAAGTGACGAAATCGGATCGTCCAGCACGACTGCCGACTTCGTGGCGTCAAACTCGATCTCAGTGAAGAAGCCCGCCAGCCCAGCGGCAGTCTGCTCACCCTCACTCAGCACCTCGCTCGGGGTATTGCCCGAGGCGCCAAGCAGGGCGGGCTTGTGACGAATCTTGCCCTTGGTGCCGCCCTTGTCGCCGAGGACGACGTCCTTGAGCTTGAGCCGCTCGGACTCGCGAATGAAGTGCGTCTTGACGGCCTCGGTCACGTACTTTCGCGCCAGCGCGGTGCTTACGGTCGTGATCGACGCCGTCGAGAGCGTAACGAGGACTTTCCGTAGTGCGGCGTCGAGCTTGAGGCGCTTCACCTCGTCCTCGATGCCCTTCTTGACGGCCACCAAGGCGATCTGACCGCCGAGTTCGTCGCGCTTGCTCGTCGCGGCAGCGTGATTCTGCCTGAAGGCCGTCTCGTCGATCGACCCTGCCGTCGTTGCCAGGGTGACGGATCGCGTACGCAGGTCATCGGTATCGACCGCTTCGAGGTCGATCCATGGGTCGGCATTTTCCTCGCGCAGGCGCTTGCCGAATTGCGTCTTCGCCTCGGTGGCACGCTCCAGCGCGGTCGAGAGTGACTCCGCCAGATCCTTGTGCTCCAGCGCCAGGAACGTGATGGCTGCTTCAGTCGTGGCGGTCGACGGCTCGAAGTCCTTGAGCCGCTTGATCGCGGCCGCAAACGACGCTTCGGCCGCCGCCGCACGCTTAGCCACGTCGTTGTGGACGAACTGATGGAACCGTCGCAGACGCTCCTGCGCATCGGTCTGGAGCGGCTGCTGGCAGAGGACACAGACGTGGCCGTCTTCGATGGCCGGAAACTCTTCGTCCGGGTATGCCTCTGCCGTAGAGAAGTTCTCGGCCGCCTGCCAGAGTGCCCGCCAGGTGTTACTGCCAACACCGCTCAGCGGCTCATTGGCGAAGGAGGTGCGCGATGCCTCGTCGGCGGCTTTGCGGAGCGTCTCGGCTTCGGTCTTGAGCTTGACGAGTTCGTCACCGGCTGCCGGCAACAGCAGCAACTCGATCTCGTCGAAGTGGGTTGCCAACGCGTCGACGTGCTTGGAGGCGGTCGTCAGCCGCTTCTTCTCTTCGGCGGGATCGGTCGATCGAAGCCGCGCTTCCTCCTTCACAAGATCCGCATGCTTCTCGGCAGCTCCCGTAGGGAGCGTCAGGAGCGCGTCAATCTGCTCCTGCGTGGTCGACGCGCTGAGGCTGCTTAGGAAGGCCGCGGCCTCGGTCCCCGCGGGGACAGCCGGAGGAACCAGCTTGCTGGCTTCGTTCCCGGCGATCTTCGCTTCGACGACGTCGCGGATCGCGTCGACGTGAACGATGAGGACATCGAGGAGGTTCAGCACCGATGGTCGGTAGGCCAGCTCGGTCTCGCGCTCCAGGTAGTCGTCACCACAGGCTTCATCGTAAAAGTGGATCTGGCCGAGGGCGGGCTCGTCGAAGTTCGGCCAGGTACCAGCGGTCTGAGCGCCATTGATGTCGTAGGTGATCGTGGCCGAGGGCGTGCCAGGCGATGCGGCGAACGCATTGGGCAGGATCGGCTCGTGGTGGCGGGCGCCAACGACGTCCTTGACTAGTCGGGCGTAGCCGGACTTGCCGCTGCCGTTGTCGCCGTAGATCACAGTGAGGCCGGTCGCACCGAAGGTCAGGGTCTGCTTCTCGAGCAGAGCGTTGACGTTTTCCAGGTCGCCGACACTGATGAGCTGTGCCGCTGCACCGCCGGCCGTACCGGTCGGAAGGTCGGCGACCGCGAGTTCCGGCGCTTCGAGGCTCACCTTGCCCGCGATGATCGCGTCAGCCGTTGCCTCGATGTAGGCGTCGTCGATTGTCTCGCCACGCGCAATGCGCTTGAGGAGGTTGCGTTGCCAGGCCGGACGCGTCTTCGCCCAGTCGATGATGTCCTGCTCAATGGAGGCCATGACGACACCTCCCCGGTTGTTGCCGAGCGTTGCGAGCAGGAGTGGTAACAGCGCTGTTCACCCTCATCTGCCTGCTGATTATGAAGGAGCGCCCGAAGATTGCAAGCGCAGGCGCGTTGGACATCAGTTGGCCTCCTCGATCGGGCGAGGGCTGAAGATCGCGGCCTCGAATGCGCCCAGGGCGCCGAGGGCGGTCTGCGGCAGCTCGCGCAGGTGGCGGCGCACCGAAGCGAACGACGCGATGAGCGCGGACCAAGCTTCCTGCTCCATCGGCACCGGGACCTTGATCTTGCGGACGCCCTCGATGTACAGGCGGCGGCGCACCGCACCCCGGCTCTCGCGGTTGATTTCGGCGCGACCCTGCTCGCTCTTGAGGAACATCAGCAGATACTCGGGATCGATCGGCGCGTCGGACGAAAGACGGAACACCGTGTAGTCCGGGCTGACCCACCCGGCCTCGTCCTCGTTACGGCAGAGCGCGATCGAACCGACGTTCACACGCATCGGGTTGAACACGAAGTCACCGGGCTCAATCTTCCGGTAGCGGCTGGTGTCTTTCGCCGGGGCGCCCTTGAAGGGAGCCAGGCCGCCGAGGTTGCTCACGCCGACGAACTTGTCCGGGGTCTCACCGCCCGCCCGACCGCCGGCCTCGACGATCCAGTCGCCGAGTTCGGTCGGCTCCCCGAGCGGGTAGTCCTCCAGCGACTCGTGAGCCTCAGCCAACGCCTCGGTCAGCTCGCCGAGGGTCGTCAGGCGGGTACGCAGCTCCTCGATACGCTCGCCCGCGGACGAGGCGTCGCTCAAGTCGCCGCCGCCCTCCCACGGGATGTCGAGGTCGAAGCCGCGCTCGACGATCTCGTCGTAGTCAACCTCCCAGGAGTACTCGTTGGCGATGCCGTCGACGAGCCACCGCTCGACGCCATCGAGCACCTCGCGGGTGATGGGGTTGGTCTTGCTGTAGGAGCGCTTCCCGGGAGGTGACGGCACCTGGTAGTAGCGGATGGTGTCGGTGCGACCGCCCTTGGCGAAGAAGATCAGGTTGCAGCGGGTGTCTGCGGCGGTCGGGAAGACTCCGGTCGGGAGGCGCACGATGGCGGTGACGTCGAACTCGTTCACCAGGCGACGGCGAACCGTCGAGAAGGCCGTCTCGGTCCGGTAGAGCACGCCGTCGGGCAGAACGATCGCCGCGCGGCCACCCTCGCGGAGCTTCGCCATGCAGTGCTGCAGGAACAGGAGCTCAGTCGCCGCCGACTTGCTCGGGAAGTTCTGCTGCACCTGCGGGTTCTCGGTCCCGCCGAACGGCGGATTCGTCAGGATGATGCTGACCTGATCGCTCGGCGGGATGTTGCGGGCGTCTTGCTCGAGGGTGTTGCGGCGGACGATCTGCGGATCCTCGACGCCGTGCAGGATGAGGTTCATCGTCCCGACCAGTGCAGCGATCTCGCCCGACTCCTGCCCGTAGAAGGTGCCGGAGTTGAACACTGCTGCCTGCTCGCCGGTCTTGACCTGCCCGGCGATATGCGTCGCCGAGCCGACCAGGAAGCCCGCCGAACCGCAGCACGGGTCGTAAACGGTCTCGCCGAGCTTGGGGTCGACGATGCGCACCATCGACTCGACGACCGGGCGCGGGGTGTAGAACTCACCGGACCAGCCGGCGTCGGCGGTCTGCGCGAGCAAGGACTCGTAGATCACGCTCATGGCATGGTGGTTGTCGAGGGCGTGGAAGTCGATCGAGTCGACGACGGCCACGACCTCCTTGAGGGAGTAGCCGGACTTCATCACGGTCCGGATCTCAGCGAAGATCGCCGCCATCCGCTCCGCCCGCGGGGTGCCGCTCAGGCTCCGAAGATGCGGGAGCAGGTCGGTGGTGACGAATTCGATGAGCGCGTCGCCGGTGAGGTCGCGGTCCCTCGCCCAGTTGCTCCAGCGGTACTTGCCGGTGAGAAGCGGGCGGTACGTCTTGCCGTCGATCTCCGCAACCGTCTCGCGGGTCTCCTCCAGCGCATCGAAGACCTTCAAGAAGAGCAGCCAGGTCAGCTGCTCGAGGTACTTGAGAGCGTTCTTCGTGTTGTCGTCCGCGCGCATCTTGTCGGCGGCGGCCTTGATCTTGGCCTGGAGTTCGGAGATCGTCATGCGTTCATTTCTGTGTCGAAGAGTGCCACCTGGACGGCGGCAAGGAAGGCAGCGGTGCCGGGCACGCCGCCGAACAGGGTGGTCGCCCCGAGCACGCCGCCCCACTTGCTGAGGAACGGCGGCAGGGCGAAGATCTCGCTCGACGCGACCTCGGCCACACCGCCCAACCGGAACTTGTCGAGGACCGCCGTGAGGAAGCCGTCCGGCAGCTCGGGGTACCGCTCGCCCAGGATCGCGAGCGCCGCCGTGGCGCGGTCACCGAGGCTGTGCATCGGCACCCCGAAGGCGACGTTCGCGATGAGGTCGAACCCGTCGACATCGCCTCGCCCGAGCACGAGGCCCAGCAGCTCCGGGGTGACCTGACGGACGGCGAGGTGCTCCTCGAGGTCCTGCCGCCGGTCCCGGACCTGCCAGATCGCGCGCAGCTCGTCGACGTCGGCGACCCGCTCCAGGATCACGCGGCGAGCGCGGTCGAGGTACTCACCGGTCTGCAGGACGTTGCCGTTGCCGAGATCCACCTCGACCTCGTCCGCGATGGACACCTCCACGCCCGAGATGCGGACCTGGCGCGCGCCCTCGGACGGACGACGCAGTGCCACGACCAGCTCCGTCGCATCGTCCTGGGTCGTGTCGACGCGCAGCTGCCGCCGGGTGAAGCCCGAAGCGGTGACGAAGACGTCCACGACCGCGCCCGGTAGGCCGGACACCGCGAACTCGCCCGAGGCATCGGTCTGGGTTTCGGCCAGCAGGCGCCCGGTGAGGCGAACCGAGATCGACGCGCCTGCGATGTGCTCGCCCGACTCGCCGTCCACCACGGATCCGGCGATTACCTGGTCGCCGGTCGTAGGACCATCGACGACTGGCTGCGGCGGCAGATCCCAGTCGTCGAAGAGCCGGGTGGCGTTCGTGTAGTCGATGATCCGGAAGAAGGTCTTGCCGGTGAGCGGGTCAATGCGGCTGCCGCGACCGATGATCTGCTTGAAGGTCGTCACCGAGCCGATCGGCTTCATGAACACGATGTTGCGGACCGAGGGCGCGTTGACGCCGGTCGAGAGGAGGTCGACGGTCGTGACGACCACCGGCTCGGAACTACTGGCGAGCTGGAACTGCTCGAGCAGGGGCATGGCGTCGCGTTCCTCGCTGACGATCCGCGCCGCGTAGAGGTTCTTGCCCGTCTCGGAACCAAGGAGCCGCTGCATCTCGCTGCGGACCAGTTCGGCGTGCTCCATCGTGACGCAGAAGATGATGGTCTTGTCCAAGACGCCATAGGTTCGGAGCACGCCGGCGAGGTGCTCGCACAGGACACGGGTCCGGTCCGGGACGACGATCTCGCGCTCGAACTCACGCATGTCGTAGACGTCGCGCGGCGTCGTGCCCTCGGGGACGATCAGCTCGGCGCCCTGCTCTACCGCGTCCTGGATCACCAGGCCCTCGTCCACCGAGGTGCTGACGCGCAGCACCTTGTAGGTGGCAAGGAAGCCGTCGTCGATACCGCGGCCGAGCGAGTACTCATACACGGGACGGGGCTGGCCGTCGGGACCGGGGTTCTCCGAGGCGAAGAAGGCGTAGGTGTCGATCGAGTCGTCCTGCTTCGGCGTCGCGGTCATGCCGAGGTGGAAGGCGCTGGAGAAGTGATCGAGGATCGATCCCCAGTCGCCGTACCCGCTGCGGTGGCACTCGTCGATGACGATCAGGTCGAAGTAGTCGCGCGGGTACTTCTCGTACAGGCGCGAGCCATCCTCGGTCTCGGCGTACATCGACTGATAGATCGCAAAGTGGACGTCGCGCTGGAACGGAATCTGCCCGCCCTGCACGACGCCGCGGCGATCGCCGAGCGCGCCGAATTCGTTGTACGCCTGGTCCCGGAGGCTGATGCGATCGGCGAGGAACAGCACCCGCTTGACGTAGCCGGTCTGCAGGAGCTTGTAGACGAGGTGGAAGGCGATCACCGTCTTGCCCGTGCCGGTGGCGAGGGACAGCAGAGCCCGGTGCCGCCCGGCGAGCATCTGGTCGATCGCCGCCGAGACCGCGCGCTCCTGGTAGTACCGCATCGAGGGAGCGCCGGGCAGCGAGAAGGCCGGCTGGAGCTGGGGATTCGGAACGAGGACGCCGCTCCGGTTCGCGACGGTCGTTCCACGCGCCGAGACCGCGGTCCGCCAGCGCGTCAGCAGCTCCTCCGGCGTCGGGAACTCGGTGAGGCGCCGGACCGCGCCGGTACGGAGATCCTGCTCCACGATCTCGTGGCCATTGGACGAGAACGCGAAAGGCGCATCGACATCGGTGGCGTAGGCCAGCGCCTGCTGGAGCCCGGCGCCGGGCGCGTGGCTCTCGTCCTTCGCCTCCAGCGCGGCGAGGATCGCACCGTGGGACTCGGCCCGGAGGACATAGTCAATGAACTGCGGCTCATCCCGAACGGTCTGCTCGCCCAGGAGACGGAGGCGACCCGGGCGGTAGCGGTACTCCTCTTCCACGAGGGACGCGTCCCAGCCCGCCGCGGCCAGCTTCGGGTCGATCAGCTGGGCGCGGGTCTCCCGCTCGCTCAAGGTCATGAGACAAGTCTACCAGAAACACCCCTATTCAGACCGTATTGGTCAGATACGGGGGGTTATCGAAGATCACATGGGTGACCTGTCCTACTGCACGGTATGCCTTACCGGCGACATGCAGAGTCGCCGGACATGAAAGAGGGCGCCAGCCGGCCCGGACGAGACCTCGTGAGTCTCCAGTCCGGACCGGGCTGACGCCCTTGGGCTGCCTCCTGGCAGCGGGGTCCTGATCCCAGGGTGCTGCTCGCCGTCACCTCGGCGGCCTGCCATCTTCGGGATGCGCTCGACGCCGTCGAGCGATTGGGCGCGTACGCGCGCCCGTGCCGGTCAGACCGACTTGTCGCGCAGCAGCGCCTTCTTTGCCTGGATCGCGGCCACTTCCGCCTCGATCTGTTCCGCGTAGGCAGGATCGATGCGATAAAACCCTACGTGGATGCCGATAGCCATGCGGATCTCGTCGACGATGCTGTGGCCGTTGATGGTGGCGATCGCTTCCAATCGATCCATCAGCAGGTCATCCACCTCGAGGCTGATCATCAAATGCACCATGGGTGCTTTCCTCACTCCTGAGACCGTTGGCGTGGACGGCGTCCACTGCCCTGCGTCACAGGGGTCGGCAGCACGGTGCAGTGCTGCCCGCCCCTGGGACGCATCGGCTCCTCGAGCGATGCTTCCCTTGTTATGCGCCATTTCGGGCGTTTTTGCAAGCATGAGCGGAACGTGAGAGAGGCGCCAGCCGGCCCGGACGAGACCTCCTAGGTCTCAAGTCCGGGCGGCTGGCGCCTTGTCAGCGCTGACCAGGCAGCGGCAGCGGAGGGATGGGTCGGAGCGGGAGTCGGTCCGCCTTGTCAGCGGATACGACGTCGACATCCTCCAACTCCGGCTCACGCGAGAGCTTGATCATCGCCCAGTGGATCGCCTCCCAGTAGTCGCGGTTGACGACCCGGTTGGCGTACCAAGCGCCCTCGATCTTCATCGAGACGACGTGGGGCGTCGTCGCGGTAAGCAGCTCCAGCACGTCCTCCGGCACGTCGGTGGTATCGCCCTCGTGGTCGGGATAGCCAACCAGGGCGACGTCGCCGAAGAGCGCCGAGTGGTCCCGCACATGCGGGACGTGGAACCACCAAAGGAACGTCGCGCGCAGGTTGGGCTCCAGTCTCTCGGCGATGCCATTCTCATTGACGTACATGGTGATGGGACCGAAGCTCGCGATGTCGACGGCCTCGATCCAGCCGCCGACGGCGGCCTGATAGTCCTCGAGCCGGTTGTACTCCCGCCTCTCGACCGGCGCCGACGCGGCCGCCGGGATGAACAGTCCTCTGACCATTCCTGCCTCCTTGATGCTGGCGGCCGACGATCTGGCGATCGTCTGGAAGCCGCGTCGCAGCAACGAGGTGCCGATGCAGCCGACCAGGCGCGCGGATGTTCTAGACAGACGGGTGCGCCCCGATTGCGCCGGTGGCTACAACGGCGATGAAGGTGCTTCCCGCCGCGAGCTCATAACGACCCGGGCGGGACGAGGCTCAGTATCGGGTTAGGTCGTACTCGACCCAACCCTCAAGTCGGCTTTGTTGTGACTTTCACAACGCGCACCCCTGATGCGAAGGCCCTCGAGCGATCCACCCTCTTGTACGAATCGCGTGTGTCATTCATAGTCAGGGGCGCATATGGCGCGAAGGGCATCCCGCACCAGTTCAAATCAGGGGTCAGTCTCACAACGAGGCACGATCTTCGCGATGGCGAAACGGCGCGCCCTCATGTCTCCCTCGTTGTCGGGAAGGTCCGCGGAAGCGGTCGGTGACGAGCCGGGGCGCGTGAGGGCTCGCGGCTTCACCATCGTGGAGCTGCTGATCGCCATCGTGGTGATCGGCATCCTGGCGGCCATCGTGATCGTCGGCTACAACGGCGTCACTAAGGGAGTCGCGACAGAAAACCTCAAGAGGGATCTCCTTCAGGCGTCGTCCACTGTGCTGAAGCAGGTCAACAACCTCTACACCTGCCCTGCAGTGGCAGATTTGCCGAAGGGCGAAGATACGGCCTACACGCTCATCTGCGACGGCGGTGCGCGGACGTACTGCATTGCCGGCACCTCGTCGAACACGGGTGTGTCGACGTTCCATGTGACCGATGCGGATGGAGTGCCGAAAGAAGGCGCATGTCCTGAACCGCCAGCTCCGTCGCTTCCGTCGCAGCTTGCCCAGTTACCAGGCACAGGTACCGAATCCGGTGATTTCCTCGGCTACGCCGTCGCGGTCTCGGGCGCGTCATTGGCTGTCGTCGGCGCATACGGAGACGACGACCGAGGTGCTGACGCAGGGGCAGCGTATGTCTACCTCCGCTCCGGTTCGACCTGGAACAGGGAGGCGAAGCTCACCGCGAGTGATGGTTCTGCAGGAGACTTCTTCGGCATCTCCGTCGCGATCGACGCGGGCGGTACCACCGTCGTGGTCGGTGCGGGAGGAGCCGAAGGTGGCGCCAGCGACGGTGCAGCCTACGTCTTCAAGCGCGTCGGACGCGCCTGGGTTCAGGAAGCGAAACTGACGGCGAGTGACGCCGTGGCCGGAGACGGCTTTGGTGATGGCTTCGGCGGCTCGCACTCGGTCGCCATCTCAGGCAACACCGTGACGGTTGGCGCCGAAGCGGCTAACGACGGCAAGGGCGCAGCGTACGTGTTCACCCGTTCGGGTTCGACCTGGACCCAGCAGGCGCGACTCACCGCGAGCGACGGTGCCGTTGCGGACGCCTTCGGCAGCTCCGCCGCCATTGACGGCGAGACGGCCGTATTCGGCGCCTGGGGTGATGATGGCGCCCGAGGGTCGGCCTATGTCTTCACACGATCCGGTTCGACATGGAGTCAGCAAGCCAAGCTCACCGCGAGCGACAGGGCGGTGGACGACTACTTCGGATACACGGTGACAATCTCAGGAGACAGCGTCGGCGTGAGCGCTGAGGGCAACGACGACCTCGGGTTCGACTCAGGTTCGGCGTACGTCTTCACTCGCTCGGGTTCCGCGTGGACCCAGCAGGCCAAGCTCACCGCCAGTGACGGAACGGCCTACGACCTCTTCGGCAACAACGTCTCCATCTCGGGCGACACTGTCGTCGTAGGGGCGACCTACGACAGCGACCTACATTTCTACTCCGGCTCCGCCTATGTCTTCACCCGATCTGGTTCGACCTGGACCCAACAGGCCAAGCTCACCGCCAGCGACGGAGCGGACTACGACTACTTCGGATCAGTCGCGATCTCTGGTGACGTGATAATCATCGGCGCATGGGCGAGCGACCTGATGGGCGTCGATTCCGGCACTGTCTACCACTTCGGAGTCGCACCGTGACCGAGGCGCATCAGCACCGCCGGGGCTTCACGATCGTCGAACTCCTGATCGTGATCGTCGTAATCGGTGTACTCGCGGCGATCACCATCGTGGCCTATACCGGCATCAACAATCAGGCGAGGCTCTCAGCGATCAAGTCCACCCTCGAGCAACAGGCCAAGGCGATGGAGCTTTGGAAGACCCAGAACGGCGAGGTCTATCCGGCGACTCTCTCGGCTGCTCGGGCGGCCAACATGCTCGATGAAGATGGCGGCGCCTATCAGATCGTTGACGCCTCGTACACCGTCTCTCCTGACCGGAAGAACTACTGCGTATCGGCGACGGTCGATCCGAACGGCTCGGGAGATCGTTACTCGATCACGAGCACCAGCGGCGGCGCGCCGATTCTCGGCGAGTGCGTGACGAACCTGATCCCGAACCCGAGCCTCGAGGTGAACACAGTTGGTTCGCAACAGGCCGGGTCGGATAGCGGCTTCGTCATGACCTATCCCTCCGACGACGGCGCACAGTTCGGGAGCCGATCCGTAAAGGTGGCAACGACCGTGGTGGGTTCGGGCTGGTTCTGGAATGTTCCGCTCGCGACGAGCAGTCCTTACGTCGGATCGATATATGTCTGGGGATCCGGCGGCTCAGTCCAAGTCAACGGCCGGATGCTCTACTCGGACTCTTCGAGCTACGACTGGGGAAGCCCTTCGACAGCCAACTTGGGATCCGCTCGAATTCGGCTAAGTGCGACGCAGTCCACCGACCCCGCGAAGACTCTCGCCGGCGTCTATCTATGGGCGCGATCTGCGAACGCGACGACCCCGACCTTCTCCGTCGATGGAGCGATGCTTACCCGAGGCTCAAATCTCTATTCCTATGGCGACGGCGACACCCCCGGCTGGTTCTGGAACGGCACGCCTCACGCTTCACGCTCGACGGGTCCGGCGGTAGCGCTATGACGGGCGGCCGATTACCTGGCCTGCCCCGCTCCGGCTTCACGATCGTGGAGCTGCTGATCGTGATCGTGGTGATCGGAGTCCTGGCGGCGATCACCGTCGTGTCCTACACCGGCATCAACAGCCAGGCCAAGCTCTCAGCCATCAAGACGACTGCCGAGCAGATCGGCAAGAAGCTGGAAACGTGGAAGCTCCAGAACGCCGAGCTCTACCCCGTTGATCTTTCGGCAGCGAGGACAGCGAGCGGGGTCGCCTCGCTGACGACGTACATCGTGAGTCCGGACCGCAAGAACTACTGCGCCAGCGTCACGGATGATGCGCTTCCGGCAGCGACTCGCTCCTACGCCTACACGAGCAAGTCGGGCGGGGCGGTTGTTGGCGAGTGCGTGACGAACTTGATCCCGAACCCGAGCTTCGAATCCAACACGACTGGCTGGGCTGCCAGCTGGGGAACGGGCGGGGCGGGGTCACTTAGTCGTCTCACGAACGGCGGCGTGTCTGGCTCCTCCTATGCGCGGGTTACATGGACTGCGACTCCATCCGTCGCGTGGGGCGGCATCAATGGGCCGCAAAGCTTTCCGGTCGCAGATGGCCAGTCCTACTACTTCTCGGTTTGGGTGCGCCCGTCGGCGAACCACCCCCTACAGCCATTCCTTCGCTTCAACGGCTACCCGACTATCCACGACATCAGCTCAGGCGTGGTCGCCGTCGGTGCAAACGCTTGGACCCGAATGCAGGTCTCCGCCTCGCTGTCCGCCGGAGCAACCACGATGCAGACCAATGTGAGTCGCAATGGATCTGGGTCGTGGCAAGCGGGCGACTACCTGGATGTCGACGCCGGGATGCTCACATCAGGCAGTAGTAGATATGACTATCGCGACGGCGACTCGCCCGGCTGGTTCTGGAACGGCGATCCGAACAACTCGTCCTCGACGGGTCCGGCGGTAGCGCTCTAGATAGCCTCATCGTCATGGCCGATACCAAGCAGACCAAGACCATCGGCGAGCATCACGTTGCATCCGAGCTAGCCCGTCGCGGTTGGGCGCCCGCGCTGACACGGGATGGCCTCGAGCGAACCGACATCCTCGCGGTACTGGCGGAAGGCGATCATCGGCGGCTGGTCGAGATCCAGGTGAAGGCTGCGCGCGGACCCAAGTTCGAGGGCATCAGCTGGCCGCTCGGGCCAAAGTCACAAGGGCCGAGCCGCAGCTCATCCGAGTTCTTCGTGATGGTCGCGATTCCGAACGACCCTTCCCTCCCGCCTCGTGACTTCATCGTGCCGCGCATCCACATCGCGGCGGCTGCCTGGATCGAGCACATGGACTGGCTCACCGATCCGACGATTCCGGCGGGGCAACGCAATGCTCCGGTGGAGCGAGCCCGAGTCTGGCTGCGCACGCTCGAGAATTATGAGGGCCGCTGGGACTTGCTGCTCGACGACCAGGAGCAGGCTCCCGTGCTGCTGCCGAAGCGGTACCGCGACCTCGCGCTCGATCTGCGCGTCGGCCTCCCGCCCGAGCATGAATGGCGCACCTCGCTGCCAAGCTGGTGATCAATCCTTGCGGTTGGCGAACGGCCAGCGCCCGTAGGTCGCGACGAACTCGGCGATGAGCCGCGTCTCTTCCGGCTTCACGAACTCATCCGACAGCGTCTTCCAGCAGACCAGCAGCTCGGCGTGGTCCGCGAGCTGCCAGATGTAAAGGCCGCCGCGGTGAGGCGAGTCCTTACCTTCACCGAGCCGCCGGTACTCGGCGAGCCGCTTGCGGAGCGCCGGGCCGGTGCGCCGCGCGTTGGCCTTTCCGATGTAGACCACCTCGGCACCTGGGACCCACTTCGCCTCCAGAAGCGCGACAGGCCGGGACTGATTCCTGCCGACGTGATCGCCGGCGGCCGTGCGCGTCAGGAAGGTCGGCGGTTCGACCGTCGGGCGGAGGACGATGTAGACGCCCGGCTCGACCGGCACTTGAGCCAACGCCAACTCGGAGAAGCGGAAGAAGCCCTCGAACCCGGCCGCCTCCAACCCCTCGCGGGTCCATTCCATCCGGTTGCTCGGGACGTCGTCACCGAAGGGCGTCCACATGAGCTGCGGACCGTGGACGACGCAGTCCAGGCGCACCGCAAGGTGGACGCCCGCCTCGTCCGGGATCATTTCCAGCGGCAGGCCGCAGTAGTCGCAGGTCGGCGGATCATCCTCGTCTTCCACGGCGCGAGACTAGCGAATGAAGGCCCCGCTGGGACCCCCGGGGATGCGAAGAGTCGGGTGGGTATTCCCGCGAGCCTCTCCACGCTGACGCATGCTTTCCTTCGCCGCGGGCGACTTGCTGACTACGGGCGGATGATCTGCCGGGCGATCTCCCGCACGTCCGCCGCGACATCCTCCTGACCAAATTCCAACTCGAGGCCGGACCGCATTCGTTTTTCCAACTGCTCCAGCGCGTCGGTGAAGGGGTTGCTCGTCAGGGGGAACATCTCCGGCCGCGGCCAGATCGCCACGGCGGTCTGAAGTACCAACCAGGGGTGACGCCAGGAGACGCGGCGGCGGAGCGTCCGAGGCGATACGTCATACGCCGCCCGCTCGACAATGTGCTGCAGAGACCACCACCGCCGGAGGAGGAAGCTCAATCCGCCGTAGTCGTACGGTCTGGGCAAGGCTGGCGCCGCTACTTCGTCCACCGACATGGCGACCTGGTTGTCAACTTCCACGAGTATCTGAAGCAACTCGGTCGCCGTTCGCCACGTCCCTGGAAGGGAACGATGGAGTTGCTTCTCAGGACGAGGAAAGTGTCGACGTGGGTCTCCTTTCGCGGGGCGGGAACGAGGGATGCGCTGCCGATCCTCCCGTGTCTGGTCGCCCGCGAGCTGAACGGCCAAGGAGTAGACCGTGAGGTCACGAACGCTGTCGCGAAAGTGTTTGCCCGGGAGCCAACCTTTGTCGATGGGTGCTTCCGCTAGCGGAGTCAACTCCAGCCCCAACTCGTCGGTCAAGGAACGGGCCACCTGTTCGGCGACGTTCTTCACGCGGTCGTAGTACCACCGCTTCGACTTCCCGAGCTGCCGATACCTGGCCGTGACGCTCATCTTGGCGAGGCCTTCGGTCGTCCCCAAGGCCACTTGAGCCACCAGCAGGTCATCTGGATCAACGATCGCGTCGACAGCTTGCGTCAGCTTGTCTGCCAGATCCTCGGCGAGTTTGCCGATCTCATCGTCGCCGGAGGGGCGCTGCGGATAAACAATCCGAAGCAACGTCCCTTGCCGTATAAGAGCCTCGGCGGTGAGCGGACGAGTCGTCGCGACGCCGTAATCAAGAAGCGCGGTCGCCAGCGGTGACGAGATGCGACGACGTGCCATAGCGTCCATTGTGGCGAAGCGCGCACCTCCTTCTTGCCGGTGGGAAACATTGGGGAATGGCGCGGGAACAGCGGGAGAACGCGGGGACCTAGGGGAATCGGTCCATTCCTAGCGTCGGGCTTGCCGGTCAGTCGATCGGCACATCCGACCGAAAGGACTACTTCCCATGACCACTTCCACCCTCGTCCCCGCCGGGGACGAGTTCTCCGGCGGCAAGGGCCTCGGGCTCTTCGGCCGCGGGGACCAGCGCCGCTACTCGCGCGAGATCGATCGCGTGAAGGCGGAGGCTGCGATCGCCGCGACCGAGGAGCGGGCCTCGATTGCGCTCGCCAACCTGCACGAGCAGGGGCGCGGGCTGATCGCGAACACCGCCATGACCGAGCTGGGCGCCCTCGTGGCGCTCGAGCAGCACCTGGCGGAGATCAGCCCGCGGGCCGGAACGCTCGCCGCCGGGATTACCAACGCGGTCGCGACGGGCGCGAGCATGAAGCTCCTCCGGTGGTGAGCATGACGCCCGAGCAGATCACCATCACCGTCGTGGGCGTCCTCGTGGGTCTCGCGCTGCTGGTTACCGCTGGCTGGCTCATGTGGCGCGAGTACCAGGAGGAGCGCGAGATGGACGAGCAGACGCGCATCGCAGCCATCGAGGCTGAGCTCGACGCGAAGGCCACGGCCTTGCGCGAGCGCATGTTCGAGATCGCCGAGGCGCTCCACGCCGAGGGACACGACGCCCGCAAGGCGATGATCCGCGCCTCGTTCATCGCCAGCGGCAAGCTGCCCGACTAGTCCCACCGAGAAGGGCGGCCCCTATTGCTGGGGCCGCCCTTCTCGCTCCCTTAGGGCACCAAACCCTCAGGTGCCGACCCCTGATCGACGACGCGAAGAGCCGAGATGAGGGGTGACTCAACTACGCCCCTGCCGCTCACTAAGGGGGCTTACCGACCTCGTCAGACCCGGAAGCAGAAAGAGGATCTCTATGACGAACACGAACACCAAGTCCGACAACATCTGCGTGAACAGACCGCGCCACTACGACGTGATCTACGCCGACCCCCCGTGGCCAGGCATGTCCGGCGAACCGCACTACGAGACCATGACGCTCGACCGGATCGCCGGCATGAGCGACGCTGTCCGCTCGGTCGCGGCCGACGATTCTTGGCTCTTCATGTGGACGACCCGCGCCCTGATGGACCCCGCAAAGCTGGTCATGGCTGCATGGGGCTGGCAGTACCGCGACCACATCTGGTGGGGCAAGCTCAACAAGTTCGGCTTCGGTGATCCCCGCGTCGGCATCCGCCGGGCTTCCGAGGTGCTGCTCGTCGGTACCCGCGGGAAGGTCGTGCCGCAGTCGCGCAACACCCCGGACTACTTCATCGCGCCGGTCTCGTCCAGGCACAGCGAGAAGCCCCATCACGGATACGCCATCATCGACAACCTCGCTGGGATGGACGTGCGGCGACTCGAGCTATTTGCCCGCCACCGGCAGCCCGGATGGGACGTGTGGGGCAACGACCCGGCGATCCAGAGCGACGTGTCGTTCGCCGCCTTCGGCTACCCCGTCCCCAGCGACGAGCCGCAACCGGCCCCCGACGGAGGTCAGTCATGAACGGCCCCGAGTTCGGCCCGGCGCCTGGCGAGCGCAAGCTGTCGACGATCTCGAAGAGCGAGGCGGACCGCCTCGTCGCCGAACTGCTGCCGCTGATGCCCACCAGGCGCGCGGCCAAGCGCATTCAGGAGCTGTACGAGCAGTCCGGGTCGCCGGTTGCGGTCTTCCTCTACTTCGAGGACGTCAACCCAGCCGCCGACGACATCGAGGCGAAGTTCCACGGCTCCTACTACGGCAGCTACACCCGCGACGAGGTGATCCAGATCGGCATCGAGATCGCCGGGTACGACGTCGAGCTGGAGCGCTTCCTAGAAGAACGCGGCCTGCCGGAGCGCGCCCTCGACTGGGACTTCGACGCGCTGTGGCCGGCGATCCGCGAACAGTACTTCCTGGTCCAGGAGGACCACTACTTCCACGTCTTTGACGCGGCCCTCGCGCCCTCGCCGAAACGGGAGGGCGCCTAGATGAAGAGGAACATCAATGAACGAACCGAGATCCTTCATGGCGATCCTGTGGAGCGCCGTCTGGCTCGTGCTGCTCGGCACCGTCGCGCTCTGGCTCTTCGCCGAGACGATGAGTCAGATCTGGGGTTGGCTGCTGCTCGCGGCAGGTCTGGCCGGCGCCGCCGCACTGCTGATCGTGTGGATCAGACGGCGGTCCGACCGCTGGTAGCAGCGGCATGGCCCGACCCCTGTTCGGTCCCGCTCATGCTTGCAATTTCTTACGAAATCGGTCATAAGAAGAGCAACACGAGGCGGCCCGAGACGGGTTCTGCCGAGCAGTCGAGGGTCACGCCTCGCTGTTCAGGAGATCCCCAATGACCGACCGTAAACCTTCCCGCGGCCGACCGATCAGGGAGCGCCGTATCCACCTCCAGGAGGTGCCGACCGATCGTCGGGACCTCCGCAAACTTGCCTTGGCGATGCTCGCCATCGCCAAGGCAAGGTTGGTTCAAGACGGCCCCGAACAGCCCCAGCCGAACGCGGCGAACAATGCGGAGACCGCGCCATGAGCGGCCTGATCTGGAGCCAGATCCAGTGGCCCAACCCGACTGCGACGGGTCACTTCATCGAACTGCTGCATCGGCTTGCCGCCGAGCACGGGCGTCCCCCGCTCGTGCTCGAAGCCATCGGCGAGAACGGGGTGGTCCGTCACCGTATCGGCACTGTCGCCAAGCACGCCGGAGTTACCCGGCACCTCGTCCATGCCCTCGTCCCTGGCAGCACCCTGGCCGGCGACCAGCCCCGTCCGCTACCTGATGTAGCACTTCGGATGCACGTGCGCCGCGGCGATCTCGGGTTCCAATCCAACGCCGCCGCCCTGTCACGGCTTCTGCTCGCGGCGCTCGCGAGTACAGAACGGCACGAGTCGCTGATCCTCCAAGTCGCGATCGGTCGAGGTTGGCCGCCGCAGGTGATCCACCGTCGTCCGTTCGATCCGACTCAGAGCCTCGTATCCGAACTCTTCCTCGGCCCGCGCCGTGCCTCCAGCGAGCACACCGCTGCGCTCCGCAGGCGCGCGAACGAGCCGAGTGTCGAACTGGCGGTGCGTGTCGCCGCGTCCGCCGAGACCCCCGAGCGCCAGACGGAGTTGCTGCGCGGCCTGACCTCGGCACTGCATGCCGTCGAGGGCGTCTCCTCGCGCCTCTACTTCACCGGTGCCGACGCGCGCCGTCTCAACGAGCTGCCCGAGCGCGGGCACATCCACTTCACCCTGCCCGAGGCCGCAGGCATGTTCGGCCTTCCACTCGACGCCGACGGTCTGCCCGGAGTGCCAGCACGGCACCCAAAGCTGCTGCGACCTTCGACCCCGCCAGCGGCGACGCGGGTGTTCGGCGAGACGACCGCTCCGGGCCCCGTGTGGCCGATCGGCTTGGACATCGAATCCGCCCGGCAGCACGCCGTCATCACCGGACCAACAGGATCGGCGAAGTCGACGCTCATGTTGAACGAGATCGTCGCCGACATGAAGGCCGGCCGGTCCGTGGTCCTGATCGACCCGAAGAGCGACCTCGCGATGGACGTCCTGGCCCGCGTGCCGAAGAACCGCGAGAACGACATTGTCGTGCTGAACCCGGTGCATGAGCAGCCCGTGGGACTGAACTTCTTCGCTTCGCCTCGGTCGCCCGAGCTGATCGCCGATTCCATCCTGACCGTGATCCGCGACCTGTTCCCGACGATGTTCGGACCTCGCACGAGCGACGTGCTGCACTCGGCACTCCTCACGCTCGCCACTTCACCGGGGGCCACACTCGACCAGCTACCACGTCTCCTGACCGAGCCGGGATTCCGCGGCCGGGTGCTAGAGCGGGTCACCGACCCGCACGTTCGGTCCTTCTGGACCAGCTTCGATGCGATGAGCGAAGGCCAGCAGGCGCAGTTCGTCGGTCCCGTCCTGTCCCGACTACGCCAGTTCCTGCTGCGACCGCAGCTGCGCCGCGTCGTAGGACAGGCCGAGCCGCGCTTCGACCTCCGGGACCTGCTGACCAAGCGGCGCATCCTGATCGTGCCGCTCAACTCCGGTCTGATCGGCGGCGAGGCGTCCAAGTTGCTCGGCTCGTTGCTCGTCTCGGCGCTGTGGAGCCTGGCCCTGTCACGGGCGAACGTCCCGGCGGAGCGGCGCCACACCGTCTCGATCTACATCGACGAGGCACAGGAGTTCCTACGACTCGGTGGCGAGCTGCCCGACGCACTGGCAAGGTCGCGCTCGCTTGGCTTCGCCTGGACGCTGGCGCACCAGTACCGCGAGCAGTTCGGCAACGACGTCCGCGCCGCCATCGACGCCAACGCGAGAAGCAAGATCGCATTCGCGCTCCCCGCCGCGGACGCCAAGGCGATGGCGACGATGGCACCCGAACTGGAGGCCGAAGACTTCATGGCTTTGGAGCGGTTCCACTTCTACGCCCAGCTAGTCCAGGACGGTCGCCCAGGCAGCTGGATCAGCGGCAAGAGCCACCCGGCACCCGAGGCCACGAGCGACCCCGAGGAGATCATCCGCCGCAGCCAGCGCAACTACGGCGCGCTCCTGAACGACGTCTCGGCCGACGAGAGCGCACCCGACGAGCCTTCCGAAGTGTTCGGGAGGAGCCGCCGTGAATAGTGAGCGAACCGTCATGTCGGACGTCATGCCGGTATCTGGATGGCCTCCCGCTCTTCGCCGTGACGTCGGCCGAGGCGGCCCGAGCCGGGAACAGACTCCGTTCCCTTCCGAACGGTTCCGCCCCCAGCCGCACGACGCCCAGAGGAGGCTGCGATGCCGAACCCGATAAGCGACGCGAAGAGCGCAGGCGACCTCCTGGCTCTCGTCACCGAACGGGATGCTCGCGTCCTGATGTCGATCGCCGAGTTCCGGCTACTCTCGACCGTCCAGATCCAGGCGCTCCACTTCGCCGCTCACGCCTCGCCACAGGCCAGCGTCAGAGCCGTGTGGACGGTCCTGCGCCGCTTGGAAGAACGCCACCTGATCCGGCGCGTCTCCCGGCAGCGACGATTCCCGCAAGGAGGCTCGACGCCGATCACCTGGGCGCTGGACGCTGCGGGAGAACGCCTGACGCGACTGCTCGCCGGCGACCCGGATGCACCGCGACGGCGAAACCTCGTGCCGCATGGTGACGAGTACCACCACACGCTCACCGTGGCGGAAACCTACGTGAACCTGGTCCGTGCCCACCGCGCAGGACAGGTGGAGCTAATCGAGGCACATGGCGAACCGGCCGCCTGGCGCAAGCATCCTGGCCAACTCGGTCGAGCCGTCACCCTGAAGCCCGACCTGGTGCTCATCACGCAGACACCCGGGTACCGCGACCACTGGTTCGTCGAGATCGACCTCGGCAACCAGCCAACGCCGCGCCTGATCCGGAAGTGCAACAGCTACGAGGACTATCGGGCCAGCGGCATCGAGCAACGGCGCCTCGGTCTGTTCCCTCGCGTGCTGTGGGTGCTGCCTGATGAACGCGGTGCCACCAGGCTCCGGCGAGCCATCGCTGCCGAACGGCGGCTGAAGCCCGCCATGTTCGTCGTGACGACCCCGGCGCATCTCATCGAGGCGGTCACGAACGAGCCGCCAACGACTTCCCAAGCAGCCGAGCCGGGTGACTCACCCGTGTCGGCCCCAGACCCCGCAAGGGGACCCATAACTAAACACCGCGCTGACGCTAGTTCAGGCGTCAGCGGGACCTCGTGAAAGGAGGTGACCCATGAACATCAAGTCAAACCAGAACCCTTACGACGGAGGAGACGACGCGGTGCCAGCGGTCGCCTATCTCGTTCGCCCGCCGTCCGACCGGGACAGAGAGCTGCGGGAGAGCCGCCCTTGGGCGTCGCTGAGTGTGCAGAGCTTCTTGATCGAGCAGAAGGCCACTGCGGACCGCGCCTCGATCGTCGCGATGTTCATCGACGACGCCAAGGACGCCTACTCCTCGACGCAATCGGTCACACGGACCGCGATGGACGAGTTCGCCGCTCGCAGGAACGTCGCTCGTGAGTACCGGGTCGTAGACAGCCCAGACAGGGGCTGGATCGTCATCCGTCTCATCGACGAAGACCTGCTGGATGCTGCTGCTGGACGCGAGGAGTAACACCTGTCCCGCCGCCTGGCCAGACCGGTCGGGCGGCGGGACAGCCTTCTGCATCAACTTCAGACCCTCGAAAGGAGGCTGCCTATGCAACATCAAGACGACATCAAGCACGGCGACAGCGGCGCTGAAAACCGTGGAGAAAACTACAACACCCGGGCCGCGCTGCCCGACCCCCGTGGCTTCGGCCTGGAAGCCGCGGAAAGGGCCGCAAACGGCCCGCTGGGCCTGGAACAGACGGGCCTTCGGAGCTATTGTCCGGAGGCCGCGGACGGCCCCGCAGTGGGCGGGACGCCGCAGGCGGAAGGAGGACCCGAACCTATGCCCTACTCGCCCACGACCGCAGTGGAGGCAGCCAGCGGGATGAGCAACCTCGCCATGCTCACCCCGCGTCGCGCTGTCTCGTACCTGCGCGTCTCGACGGCACGCCAAGCCAGACGCGGCGGCGGAGACGTCGAAGGCTTCTCGATCCCAGCCCAACGGGAGGCCAACCGAAACAAGGCGGCCAGCATGGGCGCGATCATCGTCAAGGAATTCAAGGACGGCGGAGAGTCCGGCACCAGCACGACCAAGCGCGGTGATCTCAACGCCATGCTCGAGTACCTGGACGAACACGAGGTCGACTACGTCATCGTCCACAAGCTGGATCGTCTCGCGCGTAACCGAGGCGACGATGCCGACATCTCTCGCGCGCTGCAAGGTCGCAAAGTCCGACTCGTCTCGACGACCGAGCCGATCGATGAGACGCCTGCCGGAATGCTGCTCCACGGCATCCTCGCCAGCATGAACGAGTTCTACTCGCGCAACCTCTCCATCGAGGTACTGAAGGGCATGACAATGAAGGCTCGCTCGGGAGGAACCACCAGCCGGGCGCCGCTCGGCTACAGGAACCTCCAGACCGTCGACAGTGAAGGGCGCGAACTCCGCACCGTGGTCGTCGACCCGGAGCGCTCGGAGCACATCACGTGGGCCTTCCGGAAGTACGCCACCGGGAACTCATCCCTCGGAGACATCGCCACGGAGCTGGCCGCCCGCGGACTTCGGACGCTCGCCACGCCGAAGATCCCGAGCAAGCCGGTTAGCGAAACCACGCTCCACAAGATCCTGACCAACCCGTACTACAAGGGCATCGTCACCTTCCAGGGCGTTCAGTATCCGGGACGGCACGAGCCGCTCATCGACGAGGAGACCTTCGACATGGTCCAAGTCATCCTCGCCTCGCGGCGCTTCGGCGAGCGCACCAAGACGCACGAGCACTTCCTCAAATCCACGCTCTACTGCGGCAAGTGCGGTGCGCGAATGTTCGTCCAGAAGGCCAAGAGCAAGACCGGAGTCGTCTACCCCTACTTCGTCTGCGGCGGCCGGCACAACAAGACCACCGACTGCGACATGAGCGCCATCCTCATCGCCAAGATCGAAGAACAAGTCGAGGCCATCTACGACCGTCTGCTCGCCACCCTGACGCCCTCGTTCCGCGCCGAGCTCGAGGCGGTGATTCGAGCCGAGTTTGAAGTCGAACGCCGCTACGCAGAGCGTAATCGTCAGGAATTGGATGTCGAGCGACAGAAGCTGGAGCGCGAGCAGGAGCGATTGCTGCAGGCGCACTACTCCGACGCCATTCCGCTCGACCTGATGAAGCGGGAACAGGACCGCATCAGCGCCGCACTGCGCCACAACGCGGCGCAGGCCGCGAAACTGCGCGAGAACCTCGAATACAACGAGCGGCTACTCCACGAGGCAATCGAGCTGATCGACAACTGCGCCCGCGCCTACCGGCTCGCCGACGACCACATCAAGAAGCTGTTCAACCAGGTCTTCTTCGAGCGCATCTACGTCCGGGAAGACGGCACGCTTCGCGCCGACACAAACGAGCCATTCGCCACGATCACTAGCCCGGGCACGCGGCACCTGGTCTCGAAGAGCGCGCTCAAGCGCGATTCAGGACGAAACACGAAAAGCGGCACGACCCCGAGGGGACGTGCCGCAATGACCGATCGTTCTGCGTCCACGATTTCTCGTAAGACAACTTTGGTGGTCCCAACCACATCCGACGTGAAACTGGTCGGGGGTTTGCGTAAGACCGATTTGGTGGACCTGAGGGGACTCGAACCCCTGACCCCCTGCATGCCATGCAGGTGCGCTACCAACTGCGCCACAGGCCCGTAGGACTGGACTAGCTTACACGACGGCTGGTTTCGAGACGGCCGCTGCGCGGGCCCCTCGACCAGCGGGGCCGGCGCTATGCGGCGAGGTGGAGCGGGATGGTCGGGCAGTCGCGCCAGAGCCGCTCGAGCGCGTAGTAGGTGCGCTCCTCCTCGTGGAAGACGTGCACGACGAGGTCGCCGAAGTCGAGGAGCACCCAGCGCCCCTCCCCCGCGCCCTCGCGGCGCAGCCGCTTCGCGCCGTGCTCGAGGAGGCGCTCCTCCACCGCGTCGGCGATCGCGTTCACCTGGCGCTCGCTGCGGCCGGAGACGAGCAGGAAGGCGTCGGTGAACGGCAGCACGCCGGAGACGTCGAGCGCGACCGGATCGGCGGCCTGCTTCTCGTCGGCGGCGATGGCGGCCTCGTGGACGAGGTCGCGCGCGCGGTCGGTCGCCGTCAAGGGCTCAGATCCACCGGAGGGCGAGCGCCGTGATGACGAGCCCGGTGACGATGACGGCGAGCGCGCTCGCGGCGATCAGGAGGACGGTCAGGCCGCGCGAACCGCCGGAGCGCCCGTCGCTGACGATCGGGGTGCCGAGCGCGTGCTGGCTCGCGACGGCCGAGGCGCGCACCGGGGCCGCGTCCTGCGCCGACTCGTGGAGCCTGCGGTCGTCGAAGCGGTCGTTGAGGTCCGCGTCGCCGTCCGACAGCCGCTCGACGCTGCCCGTCGTGGCGAGACTCGGGCTGAGCGGGATCGAGCCGGTGAGCAGGATCTCGCCGGTCGAGTTGAGCGGACCGCCGAGGTCCATCGACGCGGGCGCCTGCGGGATGATGAGCGCGCTCGTCGTCGGCGTCGCCGAGCCCACCTCGCGGCCGCCGAAGGTGTGCTCCTCCTCGTCGTCGACGACCTCCATCTGCCGTGTCCAGTGGCCCGCCGGCGCGCTCCACGCGGGGCGCTCGACCGGCGCCTCCTCGACGGGCCGGTCGTCCTTGACGGCGGGGGTGTCGGGGACGGGATCGGCGGGCGGCACCGGCCCTGCCGACTCGCCCTCGGTCCGCTCCGGACTCGGCTCGGTCCGCTCCGGCGCCCAGGCCGAGGCGGCTGCGGGGCCGCTCGTCGCGGGCCCCGTCGCCTCGACGGCAGGCCCGGTGGCCTCGACCGGCGCGTCGACGGTCGGGACCGCGATCTGGATGCCCTGCGTCCGCAGCTCGCGGAGCCGACGACGGGTCAGCGGCGGCTCGCCGGCGTCCGCGACCGGCTCTTCGACGGGTCCCGACTCGCCCTGCGGTCGCTCGAGGAGCGGCGCGGGCTCGGGCTCCGCGCGCGTGATGGGCTGCTGCTCGCCGGTCGCGCGCATGGCCTCGCGCGCGGCCCTGCGCGTCAGCGGCGGTTCATTCGGAAGACTCATGCGGTCCCACGATACAACCGGTGCTTGGCGATGTACTGGACGACGCCGTCGGGCACGAGATACCAGACCGGCCAGCCCTTCCGCACCCGCGCGCGGCAGTCGGTCGAGGAGATGGCGAGCGCGGGCACCTCGAGCGAGCTCACCCGGTCCACCGGGAGGCCGCTGACGGTCAGCCGGTGCCCCGGTCGCGACACCGCGACGAGGTGCGCGAGGTCCCAGATCTCCCCGACATCCTTCCAGTCGAGGATCTGCGCGACCGCGTCGGCGCCGGTGATGAAGAACAGGTCCGCGTCGGGATACAGGGCGCGCATGTCGCGGAGCGTGTCGACCGTGTAGGTCGGCCCCTCGCGCTCGATGTCGACCCGGCTGACGGTGAACCGGGGGTTCGCCGCCGTCGCGATGACCGTCATGAGATACCGGTGCTCGCCCTCGGAGACGGCGGACTTGAGGTACGGCATGCCGGTCGGCACGAACACGACCTCGTCGAGATCGAACTGCTGCGCCACCTCGCTCGCGGCGACGAGGTGGCCGTGGTGGATCGGGTCGAACGTGCCGCCCATGATCCCGATGCGAGCGCGCCGAGGCTCGGCCTCCTCCGCCTCGGTCACCGGTGCGCCTGCCGCCTAGTGGCCGTGCCCGCCGGCGCCGTGGGCGTCGTGCCCCTCGGACTCGGCCGCGCCGAGCTTGTCCGAGTGCCGGTTCGCGACGTCGCGGTACGAGAACACGACGATCGCGCCGAGGATGAAGAACAGCGCCGCGATCGTGGGGAACGCCCAGATCGGCAGGGCGAGCTGCTGCTGGGCGTGCTCTTCCGCAGCGGCGAGGACGAGGGAGAACGTCATGCGCCCAAGTCTAGCGGGGCGGGTGGTTTCGAGACGCGCCTGCGGCGCTCCTCAACCCCCGAGAAGGGGCGGGTGGTCTCGAGACGCGCCTGCGGCGCTCCTCGACCACCTAGGAACGGACCTGGCCGGTGCCGCGCACGAGCCACTTCGTGCTGGTCAGCTCCGGCAGGCCCATCGGCCCGCGAGCGTGGAGCTTCTGCGTCGAGATGCCGACCTCCGCCCCGAAGCCGAACTCGCCGCCGTCCGTGAACCGCGTGGAGGCGTTCACCATGACGACCGCCGCATCGACCTCGGCGAGGAAGCGCTCGGCGCGCGCGTAGTCGTTCGTGACGATCGACTCGGTGTGCTTCGTCGAGTACCGGCGGATGTGGGCGAGCGCCTCGTCGAGGTCCTCGACGACCTTGACGTTCATCTCGAGCGCCATGTGCTCGATCGCGAAGTCCTCCTCGGTCACCGGCACCGCGTCGACGTGGAGCGCGCGGGCGCGCTCGTCGGCGTGCAGCTGGACGTGCTCGGCCGCGAGCGCGGCGAGCACCGGCGGGACGAGGCGGTCCGCGGCTGCGCGGTGGACGAGCAGCGTCTCGGCGGCGTTGCAGACGCTCGGCCGCTGCACCTTCGCGTTGACGACGATGTCGATCGCCATCTGGGTGTCGGCCGACTCGTCGAGGTAGACGTGGACGACGCCGGCGCCGGTCTCGATGACCGGCACCTTCGACTCGCGCACGACCGTGTCGATGAGGCTCTGCGAGCCGCGCGGGATGAGCACGTCGACGTAGCCGCGCGCGGCCATGAGCTGCGTCGCGCCCTCGCGCCCGAACTCGTCGATCGTCTGCACCGCGTCCCGCGGGAGACCGACGCTCGCGAGGGCGTCCTGGATGAGCGCGACGAGCACGCGATTGGTCTGCTCGGCCGCGGAGCCGCCGCGCAGCACGACCGCGTTGCCCGACTTGAGCGCGAGGCTCGCGATGTCGATCGTGACGTTCGGCCGGGCCTCGTAGATCGCGCCGATGACGCCGAACGGCACCCGCACCTGGCTCAGCAGCAGTCCGTTCGGGAGGGTCGAGCCGCGGACGACGTCGCCCACCGGGTCCGGCAGCGCGACGATCTCGCGCACCGCGCTCGCGAGGCCGGCGAGCCGCCCCTCGTTCAGCGTGAGACGGTCGATGAGCCCCGCGGACAGCCCGTTCTCGCGGCCGTTCGCGAGGTCGAGCTCGTTCGCCGGAAGGATCCGCGCGGCACCGGACTCGACGGCCGCGGCGATCGCCTCCAGCCCGGCGTTCTTCTGCGCCGTCGGCGCCTGGGCGAGCGCGATCGACGCCGTCCGGGCGGCCTCGAGCCGGTCGGTGAGGCTCAGCGCGGTCTCCGTGGTCATGCGGCCAGTGTACGGCGGGGCGCCTCGCGCCGGACCACCCCGACGGGTGGCCGGGCCTTGTCCCCCCGCGGAGCCGCCGCGCAGAATGCTCGGATGAGGTTCGAGACGACGATGTCGCAGTTCGGGAACAACACGGGGATCGAGGTCCCGGAGGAGGTCGTCGCGGCGCTCGGGGCGGGCCGGAAGCCGCCCGTCGTGGTCACCGTCAACGGCTACGAGTACCGCAGCACGATCGCGGTCATGGGCGGCAAGAGCCTCATCCCGTTCTCCTCGGACAAGCGCGCGGCGACCGGGATCGGCGGCGGCGACCCCATCGCGGTCGAGCTCGAGCTCGACACCGCGCCGCGGACGGTCGAGGTGCCGGAGGACCTCGCCGCGGCGCTCGCCGAGGCGGGTCTCGCGGAGGCGTTCGCGGCGCTCTCGGTGAGCCACCGGAAGCGGCACGTCCTCGCGGTCGAGGGCGCGAAGGCCGCGGAGACTCGCGCCCGACGCGTCGCGGGCGTGGTCACGGCACTGCGCGAGGACTGAGCGCGGCTCGCGAGCGCTAGGGTTGGACGCGATGTCCCGCACGCTCCTGCTTCGGAGCCGCGGCAGGGCCTGATCCGACCGGCGCCCTCCCGCGGCGCCGTCACCGTGCCGGTCGCACGAACGACCGACGACAGGACTATCGATGACTCTCCGACCGAGGCCGTGGCTCATGCTCGCAGCGGCCGTGCTCGCCCAGGCCTCCACGACCGTCGTCTCCACGACGCCCGCGTTCCTCATCCCCCTGCTGCACGCCACGCAGGGCCTCTCGCTCGCCGAGGCCGGCCTCATCGCCGCCGCACCGAACCTCGGCCTCGTGCTCGCGCTCGTCGCCTGGGGCGCCGCGACCGACCGCTGGGGCGAGCGCCGCATCCTGCTGACCGGGCTCGCGGCGACCGCGGTCGCCGTCGCGCTCTCGATGCTCGCCGGCGGCTTCGTCTGGCTCGGGATCGCGCTCGTCCTCGCCGGGGCGATGTCCGGCTGCACGAACGCGGCGAGCGGCCGCCTCATCGTCGGCTGGTTCCCGCCGGAGCGTCGCGGCCTCGCCATGGGCATCCGGCAGACCTGCCAGCCGATCGGCGTCGCCGTCGCCGCGCTCGTCGTGCCCGCGCTCGCCGGCGGCGGCTCGATCGCGATCGCCGTCGCGTTCGGCGGGGTGCTGTGCGCGGCGAGCCTGCTGGTATGCGCGATCGTCGTGAGCGACCCCGCGCGGCCGCCGCATCGCGAGGCGGCGGAGACGGCGAACCCGTACCGCCGCGACGGCGTCCTCGCCCGGATCCACGCCGCCTCGGTGCTGCTCGTCGTGCCGCAGTTCGCGCTCTCCACCTTCGGCCTGGTCTGGTTCATCGCCGGGTTCGGCTGGTCCGAGCTCGCCGCCGGGCTCGTCGTCGCGATCGCGCAGCTGCTCGGCGCGCTCTGCCGGATCGGGGCCGGGGTGCTCTCGGACCGGGTCGGCTCGCGGCTCGCGCCGATGCGCTGGGTGGCCGTCGCGGGCATCGCGGCGATGCTGCTCACTGCCGGATTCGGCGCGCTCGGCTGGGCGGTGCCGGCGGCGATCGCGTTCGTCGTCGCGAGCTGCATCTCCGTCTCGGACAACGGGCTCGCGTTCACCGCGGTCGCCGAGCTCGCCGGGCCGCGCTGGGCGGGCCGCGCGCTCGGCGTGCAGAACACCGGCCAGTTCATCGGCGCCGCGATCGTGCCGCCGGCGTTCGGGGCGCTGATCGGACTGGTCGGCTACCCGCTGGCCTGGGCGCTCGGCGCGCTCGCCCCGCTCGCGGCGGTGCCGCTTGTGCCGGCGGACCGGGTGCGCACGACCGCATCCGGCGACTGAGGCGCACCGCTATCGGCGAGGTGGTTTCGAGACGGCCGCTCGCGCGGCCTCCTCAACCACCGGAGCACACCCCAACCGGTGGTTGAGGAGCGCCGTCAGGCGCGTCTCGAAACCACCCACTCCCCGCCGCGTGGTTTCGAGACGGCCCCAAGGGGCCTCCTCAACCCAAGGGTTTCGAGACGGCCCTTCGGGCCTCCTCAACCACCGGGGCACCACCCCAACCGGGCGCGTCTCGAAACCACCCACGATCGGGCCCCTCAACCACCGGAGCCCGCGACGGCGTAGGCGAGCTCGACGGCCTCCGCGATCGCGGCGTCGATGCTCCGCGGGGCGACCGCGTCCCCGATCCAGTGCACCCCCGCGGCGCCGAGCCGCTCCGCGCCCGCCTCGAGCCCCGCGATCCCGACCGAGGCGCGCGGCTCGATCGCGACGATCGCGGTGAGCCCCGAGACCTCGTGGCGGCCGCCCGAGAAGGTGTCCCGCAGCACGAGGTGCCCGCCCCCAGCGTCCGCCGCGACCCCGACGAGCGTCGTGCGCCGCTGGAACCGCCCGCGCTCGGCGAGCCGCCGCAGCAGGAGCGGACGGTCGTAGCCGGGG
>Ga0182737_1000162_pt1 | contig 120494 bp, 102 predicted proteins | sample eDN5th30CBELigOP_FD_128878 | JGI IMG/M metagenome (GOLD analysis project Ga0182737, IMG submission 128878) | Enriched Organic Plus compost microbial communities from Emeryville, California, USA - eDNA 5th pass 30_C BE-Lig OP (version 2) (version 2) ... | reverse complement strand
GTTGTCGAACGACGCCTCGGTATTCAGCGCGCGCAGACCGACCTTGCCGTTCGTGAACGCGTTTGGGGCGTCGTCCACATGGTCGATGAGCGGCGTGGTCATGTCCCCCACGAAAATCCGAATGCGCGCACCGCTCACAATGACCTTCATGTGATGCCAGGCATCCGCGGGGAACGTGCCTGGGGAACTCACGAGCCGGAGCCACCCATAGTTGAACTTCCCGAGGTGAACGCCCGAGTCGTTGAGGAACGCGTAGTATCCCTGAAGGTAATCGGGGGAAGTCACCCGGTCCGTGCCGTCGGACGGGTTGTTGACCCGCACGAGAATGCCCGCGTCGCCGGAGGCCACGCGGCGGTTGATATCCGCCTCGATCACATAGTCCCTCCAACCCACGTTTCCGCGAACCACCTTGCCAAACGGCTTGGCATTCACGTTGTAGGTGCCGCCGGATACCTCCCAATCCCCGTCGAAACGGGTCCACCCCGAAGCATTCATCGTGAACGTGCTCGTGAACGGCGTCGCAGCCTCCGAGCGGGTGATCGTCATTCGCGAATAGTCGAAGCCGCCCTGGACAAACTCGACCGTCAGGGTCCGGTCACCAGCGGTGAGCTGGACGTTGCGAACGATCACCGTGCGCCACGCATCGGAGCCACCGGTGGCTGGAATCGAAATCGCGTCCGTGACCGGTTGATTTCCGTCCCACAAAACAATGCGGCCTCCTTCCTCGGGAGCCGCCACGCGAAACGCCACGTCGTAGCGTCCGCTCTCCGCGACGTTTACGCGGTAGGCGAGCCGTTCCCCCGCGGCAATGCCCGTGACCACGAAATCGTCGCCCGGACCGGGGCGGATATCGACATCACCCGCACGATAGCCACCGGCCGCGTTGCCTGGGGTGGTGTCGGAGGACCCCTTGTCGCCGGGCAAAAAGTGCACGGCTTCGATGACGCCAGGCACCGGCTGCGAGGCGCTCCACGCGCCGTTTCCATCCACCAGGTTGTTGAACGCGACATATCCAAACTGCGCACTCGTCTGCCATGTCGCGCAACCGATCCTGCCGCCGCCGAGGCCTGCAACCGTGCGGCTGCTGCGCAACATGCCATCGACGTGGAATCGGAATGTGTCACCGGATTTCTCGATGCGCAGGACGTGCCAGGCTTCGTGATTGAATCCGCCCGGCAGCGTCGCGGTTTCCACCGGAAGATCCATGCCATTGATGCGAAAGGTCGTCTCGATCTGGTTCGTCTGACTGTTCAACGACACGCGGCCGTGGTTGTTCGCATCGACATAGGAAAACATCGCGCCGTATCCGGGGCCGCCACTCACGCGCCGGAGGTTGATTTCGGCTGTGTAATCCGGGCCGGACGCAGCGGTCGCGAGCAGCTTGTCCCATTGCCCCCCAGCCGTGGACAACTGGACGACCATTCCATTCGTGACCGACCACGTGCCGCCACCTGACACGAACCATCTGCCACCGATCCCGCCACTCCAACGTTCCTCGAAGGCGGGTCGCGCGGGATCCGGCTGCCCCCAAAGGGTCGGACCGAGCACGATCGGCTTGTGACCGTTCCAGGAGATGCGGTCGAGATGAATGTATCGGCCAGGATTCCCATGGGCCTGGTAGACGATGTAATGGGTGTCGAGATCCGGGCCGACGATGATGCAGTTGTGGCCGAGCCCGGCGTGCGGGCCCTCGGTGCGAATGAGCACGGGATTCTGGTCGGCGAGCGGGGTGAATTGGCCGTCGGGACTTCCACTCGTGGACCAATCGATGCGGTAGGCGCGGTTCCAGATGTGGTTCCCCGAGTAGGTCATGTGATACCGCCCGAACCGCTTGATGACGAAAGGCGCCTCGGTCCAGCGGTTGTGCATGTTCGAGCCGGTGCCGGTGCCCGCGCCAAAGCTCGTCGGCGAAGACATCGGCCGCACGGTGATGTTCGCGTTCGCCGCATGGTAGAACCACCATTTCCCGTCATCGTCGATGAACACATGCCCATCGATGCTCATGCCCAGATTCCCCGTGATTGCGGTAAACGGGCCGATGGGGCTTTGGCTCGAGAGGACGTAATGCCCGTTCCCCGCGGGCGATGTATACATGTAGAACGTGCCGTTCCAGTAAACCACCTCCGGCGCGTAGGCACCCTTGGTGAGCTCCTCCGTGGCGCAGAGCCCGCGATATTCCCAATTCACGAGGTCGACCGACGACCAGACCTTGACCCCCGGTTTGTCATCAACGGTGGAAACGTAGAGGTAATAAACGCCGTTGAACTTGAGAATGTAGGGATCGCCCTCTCCGTAGAACGAGCCGTTGTTCCATCGCCACGACTCCGGCACGGTGATCGGGTTCGTATAGGCCTGCACCGACGCTGCGAGCCCGAGGGTCGCACAGGCGATCAACGCAACAGCGCGGACAGGGGGGAAAGCCACCGACTCCCGCCGGAGGACACGCGCAGGGAAGGAAATACGGGGGATCTGCATCGATTGGGGGGCGAGGAAAATTAGCAACCTTCTTCCAATTTGCCAGTGCAACTTAAGCCATTTCCGGCGCCACGACTCTCCCTCCCAACCAAATCCGTGCCTTCCCCACTACGCCATTTGACTTTTCCCCGTTTCCTCGCATCATTTCCGAAAACGGGGTGTTTCATCCTTCATGCTGCCGGTCATGACCAAAAGTCGCGCCGCATTTACCCTGATCGAACTCCTCGCCGCGGTGGCGATCATCGCGGTCCTCGTCGGGCTTGTCTTCGCCGTCGCCCCCGGAATGATGAAACGCGGTCACGCCACCGCGTCGTTGAACAACATGCGCCAGCTCGGGAGCGCCGCACAGATGTATGCAAGCGACAACGACCTCAAGCTCCCCCGCCGGCTGGATGGTCCCAACGCCGGCGACAAGTGGCCCCGCCTCCTTCACGATTATCTGAAAGATCTCAAGGTGTATGCCGACCCCGGCGACAAGGGGAATTTCCTCCTCACCAAACGCGACCCGCTCAACAACGGCCGCAACAACACGAGCTATTTCATGAATGGCTTCAATGACGTCGGCGCGTTTCGGGACGACACCGTGCAGGTGCGCATCAACCAGATGGACTCCCCGAGCCAGACCATTCTGATGGCCTGCAACTCCGGCTCCGGCCACTTCTACATGGACTTCGCCGAGGGCAACAACAACTCCATCCTCAACAAAAGAGCCTACGGCGACGGGTCGAACTACATGTTTGCCGACGGCTCGGCCCGCTTCATCCGCGAAGAGGATTACGACGACTCTCTCTGGCTCGTTTACAAGGACGGCCAGATCCCCTGAACCTCGCGTCGGCACGGCACCAGCCGTGATCGTCATCAACTGATCTCTCGATTGGATCGCTCTTCATCCCGCGAGGGAATTGCAATCTTCCGACGCATCCATTAGTCCTTCTAATACATTCATGGGAGCTGCCATTACTTCTTCACCTGCCCGCCGCAATCCGATCGCGGCCTGGCTTCTGTCCTCCATCGGCAAAAAGACCATCGTCGCCGTCACCGGCACATTGCTCGTGCTCTTCGTCATCGGGCATCTCGGCGGAAACCTCACGTTCTTCCTCGGGCCGGACTGGATGAACGCCTACGCGAAGCACCTTCGTGAGCTGGGCCCCCTTCTCTGGGTCGCGCGCATCGGTCTCCTCGCCGCCGTTGGCCTGCACATCTATTTCACGATGCTCCTCTGGAAGGAGAATCAGGCCGCCCGGCCTTCGAAGTATGTGGTCAAAAATACCATCCAGGCCTCCGTCGGCGTCCGCACGATGCGGCTCACGGGGTTGGTGGTTTTCGCCTTCGTCGTTTTCCACATCCTCCACTTCACGACGCGGAACATCGATCCCGCCTTCCAGACCTACGAATACAACCTTCACGGCGAGGAGGTGCACAACGTCTTCCGCATGGTCGTCGTCGGTTTCAGCAATCCGCTTGTCAGCGCCTTCTACATCATCTCGCTGGCGCTCCTCGCGTTTCACCTCAGCCACGGCATCGCGAGCCTTTTCCAGACGCTCGGCCTCACCAACAAAAAGCTTCAACCCGTCTTCCAGATCGCCGGTCGCGTGATTGCGTGGGGCTTGTTCCTCGGATTCTCCTCCATTCCCGTCTCCGTTCTTCTCGGCTTCGGTCGCTAGTTCTTTACGATGACACTCGACTCCAAAATTCCCGCCGGCCCGCTTGATCGAAAGTGGACCACCTTCAAAAACAACGCGAAGCTCATCGCTCCGAACAACAAACGGAAGTTCGACATCATCATCGTCGGAAGCGGCCTCGCCGGCGCCTCCGCCGCCGCCACGCTGGGCGAGCAGGGATTCAACATCAAATGCTTCTGCTATCAGGACAGCCCGCGCCGCGCCCACTCGATCGCCGCGCAGGGCGGCATCAACGCCGCGAAGAACTACCAGAACGACGGCGACAGCGTTTACCGGCTCTTTTACGACACGATCAAGGGCGGCGACTTCCGTTCGCGCGAGGCAAACGTTTACCGCCTCGCGGAGGTCAGCGCCGCCATCATCGATCAATGCGTCGCGCAGGGCGTGCCCTTCGCCCGTGAGTATGGCGGCCTGCTCGCCAACCGCTCCTTCGGCGGCGCGCAGGTTTCGCGCACGTTCTACGCGCGCGGCCAGACCGGCCAGCAGCTCCTGCTCGGCGCCTACCAGGCGCTCCAGGCGCAGATCGCGCGCGGCTCCGTGAAAATGTTCCCGCGCACGGAAATGCTCGATCTCGTGATCGTCGACGGTCATGCGAAGGGCATCGTCGTCCGCGACATGGTCACCGGCGAAATTTCCACGCACGCCGGCGACGCCGTTCTTCTCTGCACCGGCGGCTACGGTAACGCCTTTTATCTCTCGACGAACGCGAAGGGCTGCAACGTCACCGCCACCTACCGTGCCTACAAGCGCGGTGCGCTCTTTGCGAACCCCTGCTACACGCAGATTCACCCGACGTGCATCCCGGTCAGCGGCAACTACCAGTCGAAACTCACGCTCATGTCCGAGTCGCTGCGCAACGACGGCCGCGTCTGGGTGCCAAAGCGCAGGGAGGATTGCGGGAAGCCGCCGCACGAGATCCCCGAGGAGGACCGCGATTACTACCTCGAGCGCAAATACCCGAGCTACGGCAACCTCGCCCCCCGCGACATCTCCTCGCGCAGCGCGAAGGAGGCCTGCGACGACGGGCGCGGCGTCGGCCCCGGCGGACGCGGCGTTTACCTCGACTTTGCCGATGCCATCAAGCGCCTCGGGCTTTCCACGATCCAGGAACGCTACGGCAACCTCTTCGAGATGTATGAAAACATCACCGGAGAGAACGCCTACGAGCGGCCGATGCGCATCTATCCGGCGGTCCACTACACGATGGGCGGCCTCTGGGTGGACTACCACCTGAGCAGCAACATTCCCGGCCTCCACGTCCTCGGCGAAGCGAACTTCTCCGATCACGGCGCAAACCGCCTCGGTGCCTCGGCGCTCATGCAGGGCCTCGCCGACGGCTACTTCGTCATTCCCTACACAATCGGCGAATATCTCAGCACGCAGTTCGGCAAGAAGGTCGATCCGCACCACCCGGCGTTCGAAGCCACGAAGAAGGACGTCCTCGAGCGCACGCGGAAGCTTCTCTCCGTCCAGGGCACGCGCAGCGTCGATTCCTTCCACCGCGAGCTGGGACTCCTGCTGTGGGACAAATGCGGCATGGCCCGCGACAAGGCCGGTCTCACCGAGGCGTTGGAGAAGATTCCGCAACTCCGCGAAGAGTTCTGGAAGAACGTCCGCGTCCCCGGTTCCGGCGACAGTTTCAATCAATCGCTCGAAATGGCCGGCCGCGTCGCGGACTTCCTCGAGTTCGGCGAGCTCATGTGCCTCGACGCCCTCACCCGCGAGGAATCGTGCGGCGGCCATTTCCGCACCGAATACCAGACGCCCGATGGCGAGGCGCTTCGCAACGACGAACTCTTTGCGCACGTCGCCGCCTGGAAATACGAGGGTGAAGGCAAGCCGCCCACCCTCATCAAGGAACCGTTGGTCTACGAGACCGTGAAACCCGCCACAAGAAGCTACAAGTGAGTCTCCACCCGCAGCTTCGCACAACTTTCAGCACTCAATTCCCGACATGAACTTCCACCTCAAAGTCTGGCGCCAGAACGGCACAAGCGGCACCGGCAAACTCGTCGACTACGAGGCGCGCAACATTCCGTCCGAAGCCTCGTTCCTCGAGATGCTCGACATCGTCAACGAGGATCTCGTCAGCAAGGGCGAGGAGCCGATCGCCTTCGACCACGACTGTCGCGAGGGCATCTGCGGCATGTGCAGCCTCACGATCAACGGCGTCCCGCATGGGAAGGACCGCGGCGTGGGCACCACCTGCCAGCTCTACATGCGGAAGTTCAAGGACGGCGAGACGATCACGATCGAGCCATTTCGCGCGGGAGCCTTTCCGCTGCAAAAGGATCTCGCCGTCAACCGCGGCGCCCTCGACCGGATCATTCAAGCCGGCGGTTTCATCTCCGAGCGCTCCGGCTCCGCACCCGACGCAAACGCACTGCCCATTCCGAAACCCATCGCGGACACCGCAATGGACGCCGCTGCGTGCATCGGCTGCGGCGCCTGCGTGGCCGCGTGCCCGAACAGCTCGGCGATGCTCTTCGTCAGCGCCAAGGCGGCACACCTGAATCTCCTTCCGCAAGGAAAGCCCGAGAAGGATCGTCGCGTGCTCGGCATGGTCCGCCAGATGGACGCCGAAGGCTTCGGCAACTGCTCGAACTACTACGAATGCGAGGCGGTCTGCCCGGCGCACATTCCGGCCAGCTTCATCGCGATGCTCAATCGCGACTACACCGCGGCTTCAATTCGCGAGACGACCAGCGCCACGGCGTAGGCGGGATCATTCCAGCTGCTCCCGGCGAATCTCCGGAAGGTAGATTCCACGGGGCTCGGTCGCCCACCAGTCGCCTGATGCGCGACGCTCCGCGAATGTCGTGAATCGATATTCGTCCACGAGCGCCCGCAAATAACGCGGCGGCTTGCCCTCGAAGGGATCGCTGGCAAGCAGGGCAAGCACCTCGGGTCGCGCCTCGAACAGGCGGGCCATGAAGTTCAGAAACCACGGATTCCGCCGCACATCTCCAAGCGCGGCGAACCACATCTGCCAGTCGAGGCGCGGCATGTAGGGCGCGACAAACGGCGGCGGACGATCAAGCCGCCCGGGCTTGTATTTGAATTCATACGTCTCCCACACGCGTCCATCATTGCTGCCCTGCACGAGGATCTCCGGACGCTCCGTCGTCATTCGCGCGAAGAGGCCATAGCCGTTCACAAAACGGAATGGGGCCAGCCACTCGTAGGCATCCAGCACTGCCGTCGGAATCGGCTTCGTTGTGCGAAAGGTCCCCGCCAGCGGCACCAGGCTCAGCAGGAAATACGCGGCGGCGACGGGAATCAGGATCCACCGCGACCACGTCACCTTCTGCGCGATCCAGCCCGCCGGAATGCGAGGCCACACCGCGTCGTCCACGAGCAAAAGCGCCAGCGCCACCGTGAGCAGATTGAAGAATCCATAGTTGCCCGTGAGTTCGATGACCACCTGCAGCGCGAAAAACGCGAAGAACGCGATCATTCGCGGTCGGCGCGGCAGAAACACGAAGAACGGAAGCACCAGCTCGATCGCGAACATGATGCCGCACGAGACTTTCTGAAACCACGCTGGTGCCTGAGCGACAAACCACGCGATCGGATTCGGAATCGGTTGCGTGAAATAATGAAACTCCAGCGCCTCGAGGCTGTGCCAGACCGGGTCTCCGCTTGTCAGCTTCACCACGCCCGAGGCAAACATCAGACGGAAGAGCAGCCAGACGAGAAGGAAATGCGCGAGGCGCGACGGACGCCGCATTTTCAGATTCGGTCGCGAGAAGCACGGCGCCGCAAACACCGCCAGCAGTCCCGTCTCCAGCAGCAGCGAGTCCCATTGGAACAGATAGAAAAGCTGCCCGGCCGTAACGAGCGACAGATAGCAAATCCACGCCCCGGCGAGCGCGAATGGCTGCCACATTCCAAGCATCACAAGCACCGCGCACAGCACTCCAACCCATGTGAGCACGGTCACCATCACATCCGGCGGACCGAGCCAGGTCAGCGACGGCCAGACGTGCCAGGCATCGTCGGCGAAATGTTCGGCAACCCATGCCTGCATTTGCGCCACGGGGAGAATCCCGTTTGGTCCAATCAATCCGTCCGCCTGCACCCCATACGAGACGAACGCGATGAGGTAGATCAGCCCCAGCAGCCGGAGAAAGAGCATTGTCGCCACGGCATAGCTCGGCGGCAGCACGTCCCGCCCCCACAGCAGTCGCGTCGCGCGTGAGAACAGCATCCGGTTCTTCGCAACGACGTCATAGAAGCCGTCGCTCACCGCCGCGAAACCCGGCACCTTTCGATACGCCCAGTCGAGAGCGCGCCCGATCCACGAGTTCGTCGCAAGCGCGAGAAACACCGCGCGCGCCCGTTCGAAGCGCCGCCCCTCGGCATCCAGAAATTGCACCGAACGCTCAGCCGCCCCGGGCGGGATCTCGGGAAACTCCCCATCCTGCACGGCGCGATACTCGACCTTGTCCCCCGTCGCCACCCGCCATCGCGCGATCCATCGCGTGCAAAAATGGCAGTCGCCATCGTAGATGAGAATCGGACGTCGGGAGTTCATTGCGAAAAGACCTTACCTTCCGGCGAAGCTTCCATAAGGTAGCGGGATGCCGTTGTTGAACACGCTCGAAAAATCCCTCGGTCGCTTTGCGGTTCCCGGATTGATCCGCTACGTCGTCGCGCTCAACGCCCTGGTTTTCCTTCTCGCGCAGATGAATCCCGGCTTCGTGGGCCTCATCAATCTCGATCCCGTCGCCATCATGCACGGCCAGGTGTGGCGACTCGTGACGTGGATTTTCATTCCCGCCACCGACATGAGCCTGCTCTGGATCATTTTCTATCTCATGTTCACTTGGTGGATCGGCGACATGATCGAGTCGGCGTGGGGCACCTTCCGGCTGAACCTCTATTATCTCGTCGGCTACCTCGGCGTCACCGGCGCCGCGTTTGCCTTCGGCCAGTCTTTCGGCAACTTCGCGCTCAACGCCTCGCTCCTGCTTGCCGCCGGCACGCTCGTGCCGAATTTCCAGATTCTTCTCTTCCTCGTCATCCCGCTGAAACTGAAATGGCTGGCCATCCTCACCGCCATCCTGTTCGCGATCAACTTCGTCGGCGGCAGCTGGGGCACACGCGGAGCCATTCTCATGGCCTTCGCCAACTACCTGCTCTTCTTCGGACCGGCGTTCCTCCGACAGTCCCGCGACAGCCGTCAGATCGCGGCACGCCGGGCAAAATTCGAACTCGCAAAAGCCTCCACCGAGGAGACTCTCCACCGCTGCGAAGTCTGCGGACGCACCGAGGTCTCGAATCCGGAACTCGACTTCCGCGTCGCCGCAGACGGCCACGAATACTGCGTTGCCCACCTGCCGAAGCGCACGGCGTAGGCAAGGTCAGTTCTGCTCCAGAATGCCCCGGATCTCCGGCTCCGCAGACGACGGGGCGCCCATCACGGTCATCGTGACATGACCCGGCTGCAGCGACTGGCGCGCAACCCTCTGCACGTCGGCGGGCGTCACATCGAGAAGGCGCGAGTGGGATTCCTCCACGCCAATCACCCGCCCGTAAAAAAGCGCTGAGTAGCCGATCCGGGAGCTTTGCGAGGACGTGCGCTCGAGTGACATGCGGCTCGAGCCGATGGCGTAGTCCTTGGCCCGTTTCAACTCGGCAGGCCGCACGAGTTCTTCGCGGAGCCGGCGGAATTCCCGGCAGATCAACCGGAGGGACTTCTCGAGGTTCCGGGCATCGAGTCCCAGGTAAAAATTGATCACGCCGACATCCTCATACTGGCTCACGTTGGAGCTGACGTTGTAACAAAGGCCGCGCTTCTCCCTCAGCTCCTGGAACAACCGTGAACTCATGTTTCCGGCCAGAAGGAGATTCAAAATGTTCGTCGCATAGCGGTCCTCGTCGTGCAGCGAACAGCACGGCACCGCGAAGGCGAGATGCACCTGCTGGGTCTCGCGCTCGATCAATCGCAAACGCACCCGACGGGGAAGTGGCGGAGGGCTCGACGCGCGGGTTCGCCTCCCTTTCGGAAGTGCCCCAAGCAACTGCTCCACCCGCTTCACCACCTCCTCATGCCGCACGCAGCCGGCTGCGGAAACCACCGTGTTTGCCCCGGAATAATGCTTCGCTCGATACTGCAACATTTCCTCGCGACGCAGCGCGGCGATGCTCTCCTGCGTCCCGGTCAATGGACGCCCGAGCCCATGGTTGGGCCAGAGATCCTCCCAGAGGATCTCCTGCACAAGCTCCGAGGGCTCATCCTGATACATCTGAATTTCCTCCGAGATCACCGCGCGCTCCCGGCCAATGTCACGCGTGGCAAAGCGCGGCTCGAGATACATGTCGCATAGCACCGCGCTCAACCGCTTGAAGTGATCCGCAGGCGCCGCTCCGTAGTAGACCGTGTGATCGTGCGTGGTGGTGGCATTCAGATAACCACCGACCGCCTCAACCTCCTGGCCGATCTGGCGCGCCGTGCGTCGCCGCGTGCCCTTGAAGAGCATGTGCTCGATGAAATGGGAAACGCCGGCAAGCCGCTTCGGCTCGTGGCGACCGCCCACGCCGGCCCAGATTCCAAAGGTCGCGGATTGCGCCTGCGGCATTTCGCACGTCGCCACGGAAATGCCATTCGGTAACTTCGATAACTCGGTCTTCACGTCAAACTCGCCGCCGCTCGTGACTGGAGGATGAATTCCGCCACCGCCACATCGCGGGGATACGTCACTTTAAAATTCCACTCCCGGTTTTCCACGACTAAGACCACGCCGCCGGTCCGCTGAAATGCGGACGTCTCATCCGTCACCACGATCCCCGAGTTGCGGGCTCCCTCGCAGGCACGACGCAGCGCCCGGGTCTCGAAGATTTGCGGGGTTTGAATGCGCCACAGCCCTTCGCGGTCCACCAGCTCGGTGCAGCGTCCCTCCTCGTCGGTCCGTTGCAACGTGTCGGCAACCGGTTCGGCCAGCGTCGCCGCGCCATGCTGGATCGCCGCGTCGAAGCAGCGCGAAATCTCAGTCGGCGTGACGAGCGGCCGGGCGGCGTCATGCACCGCGACAAAGTCGGCACTCACCTGCTCCAGGCCGTTCCAGACCGACTCCTGCCGGGTCTCGCCACCGGTCACGAAGTTCGTGAGTTTTCGTGCAAACGGCAGTGCCTCCCGCACGCTCTCCGCGCGATCGGGACTCACGACAAGGACGATCCGGGCCACGTCGGCGCATTCCTCGAACGCCCTCACGGTATGCGCGATCAACGGCACGCCGACGACGGGAGTGAGCAGTTTGTCGAATCCCATCCGCCGGCTTGCGCCGGCGGCAACAATCACCGCATCCAGACTCGGCCGTGCTTGCGAGGACGCCGCGGTCATTCAGGGAAGCTGCTTCTGCACCTCGGTGCTAAGCGTCTTGCCATCGACGCGGCCGGCGGCCTTCGCGTTCGCAATCTTCATCACCGCGCCCATCTCCTTGCGGGAGGTCGCGCCCGCCTCGGCGATCGCCTCGCGCACCAGCGCCGTCACCTCCTCCGGCGACAGGGCCATCGGGAGGTAGGCGTTCAAAACTTCGATCTCCGCGCGCTCCTTGTCGGCCAGCTCCGCCCGGCCGCCCTTCTCGAAGCCTTCGACGGAATCCTGCCGCTTCTTCACTTCCTTGCGGATGACCGCCATCGCCTCCGCGTCGTCGAGCTGCGTGCCTGCGCCGCCTTTTTCGATCGCGGCATTCATCAGGGCGGATTTCAACATGCGCAGCACGCCAAGCTTCGCCGTGTCCTTGGCGCGCATCGCGTCCTTGATGTCGTTGTCGATTTGGGATTGGAGAGCCATGAGGGAGAAACTAACAGGATTCCCGGGATTTACACGATTAACGGGATCCCTTCTTCTGCCCAGGCCTGCGATACCCTCTCCAAAACGCCGCTTTCGGAAGCCGGCCAACCGTGATTTTCTCTTATCCTCTTTGACCGGATTCCTGTTAATCCTCGGAGTCCTGCATAATCCTTTCGTTCGAACAAAATGTCCGTCCGCACCCGCTTTGCTCCTTCACCCACCGGCTACCTCCACGTCGGCGGCGCCCGCACCGCCCTGTTCAACTGGCTCTTCGCCCGCAAGCATGGCGGAAAGTTCATTCTCCGCATCGAGGACACCGATGCGAAGCGCAACACCGCCGAGGCCTACGACGTCATCTACGACGGCCTGCGCTGGCTCGGAATCGACTGGGACGAAGGCCCGCAGGTCGGCGGCGACTTTGGCCCGTATTTCCAGAGCGAGCGCAACGCGATCTACGAGAAACACCTCGCCACGCTCGAATCCAAGGGACTCGTCTACGAGGACGAAGGTGCCATCCGCTTCCGCTCGCCGCGCAAGACGATCGTGGTCGAGGACATCGTCTGCGGAAAAATCTCCTTCGACATGTCGAACCCCGTCACGCATCCCGACATGACGATCCGCCGGCCCGACGGCTCGTGGATTTTCCATTTCGTGAACGTCGTCGACGACATCGAGATGCAGCTCACGCACGTCATCCGTGGTGAGGACCACCTTTCGAACACGCCGAAGCACATCGAGCTCTACGAGGCGCTCGGCGCGACGCCGCCGAAGTTCGCGCACATTCCGCTCATCCTCAATCACGAGGGCAAGAAGCTCAGCAAGCGCGACGGCGGCTCGAGCATCACGTATTTCATCGACGGCGGCTACGCGCCCGAGGCCGTGGCGAATTACATCTCACTCCTCGGCTGGTCGCCGAAGGACAACCGCGAGTTCCTCCAGGTGGACGAAATTCGCGAACTCTTCGTGCTGGAGAACATCAACCGCCGCAGCGCGATCTTCGACCTCGACAAGTGTTTTTGGCTGAATGGCCAGCACATCCTGCACATGGATCTCGAGCGCTTCGCGGACCTCTGCCTGCCGTTCATCGAGAAGGCCGGCATCGCCTACGGCACCCGCGAGGCTCTGCTTCCCGCGCTGGCCATCGTGAAGCCGAAGATCAAGCACCTCTCCGACGTTCCCGACTGGATCGGATACCTCTTCCGCGAGGATTACGTGTTCGAGCCCGAGGCCGTGGAGAAGGCACTGCGCAAACCCGGCGCTCTCGAGCGGCTCGCGCAGTTGAAGGACGCCTACGCCGGTCTCGGCGAATGGACCGTCGCCGCGCTCGAATCGACGCTCAAGGAAACCGCCGCGAATCTCGGCGCGAAAAATGGCGAGTTCATCCACCCCGCACGCGTTGCGGTCAGCGGTCGCGCAGTCGGCCCGGGCCTCTACGAAATGCTGGAGGTTCTCGGCAAGGAGCGCGTGCTGGCGCGATTCGATCGTGCGATCACGGAATTCGGCTCATGAGCGAGGTCTTCACTGCTGCTGATCTTCTCGAGCGTCCCGACACCCTGCGCTCGCTCCAGCCGCCAGCGCGCCTCGCGGTGCTTGGCGATCCGATCGCGCAGTCGAAGTCCCCGGTGTTCCAGAACGCCGCGTTGAAAGCCTGCGGGATCGACGTCCAATACATCCGTCTCCACGTTCGCCCCGACGAGCTGGCTGCCACGCTCCGCGCGTTGCCGGGCGCAGGGTTCCTCGGCGCAAACCTCACCCTTCCGCACAAGACGGCGGCCCTCGAGACCGTGACCGATCTCGACGAGACCGCCCGTGCGATCGGCGCGGTCAACACGATCGCGATCGACGACGATGGAAACCTCTCCGGATTCAATACGGACGGGCCGGGCTTCGTGCGCGCCATTCGCGAGGAGTTCCTCGCCGACGTTCGCGACCTGCGCATCATGGTGCTCGGCGCCGGAGGTGGCGCGGGTCGCGCCATCGCCGCTCAATGCGCCATCGAAGGCTGCGAGCGACTGGTTCTCGTCAATCGCACCGTCGAGAAAGCGCAGGCCTTCGCCGCTGAACTCGACCGCTATTTTCGTTCCGACCGCCTCGTCGGCCCCGCCGACCGGCTCGTTGCCATCCCGCACGATCTTGCCGCCATTCGCGCGCAGCTGGAGCATGTCGATCTCGTGGTGAACGCCACTTCGATCGGCATGAAACGCACCGACCCGCCGGTCCTGCCACAATCGCTTCTCACGCCAAACCTTCTCGTCTACGACGCCGTCTACGCAACGGGTCGCACTCGTCTCGTCGAGGAAGCCACGCAAGCCGGCGCCCGCGCCGCGAACGGCCTCTCGATGCTCCTCCATCAGGGCGCGATCGCCTTCGAAATCTGGTTCAACCGCCCCGCCCCGCTCGAGGCCATGCGCGCAGCGCTGCGCGCGGGTTAGTCCGCAGCGATTACCAAGGTCGGGCGCGAGCTCATCCCGCGCCCGATCGCTTCATTCGCTACGCGCGTCGGCGACGCATCGCCGCAAGGGCCAGCAGGAGCGTGCCGATACCGAGACCAATGTGAGCCGGCTCCGGCACGGCGCTGTAAGTCAACGTCAGTCGGGCGCCATCGCTCGAAAGCGAGAATCGGTTCGAACCCGGGGCGTTCGCAAATCCGGATGAATCGATGGAAAACCCGGCAGCGTCAAAGCCGGTGATCCCACCGGAGGCCATGACGATCGTCCACGTATACGTCCGCGTGGGATCGAAGTTCGCGGCTTCTCCCGGATTGTCATCCAGTCCCAGCGAGCGGAGCGCGATCGTGAAGGGATTGTCCGCGCTGATGTCCGCCAGCGACAGCGTTCCGTTCACGTTGAGAAGATCCCAATTCGTCCCCGCCGCACCCGTGGCGTCGTTGATCTCCCAAAGGTAAACGCCGCCGCTCAGCCACGTGGTGTTGCTCGCAGTCAGCGTTCCCAGGCTGTTGCCGGGTGAAAGGATGCCGCCGTCATCGATCTCCAGTTCACCAATCGTGCCGCTTCCGGAAACGATCGCGCCTTCCTCGACGTAGAGCGAAGTGTTGTTCTCCACCAGCCCCTGCACGGTGCCGTTCACCACAGCCTGTGCACCTTCTGAAATCGTGACCGAGGCGGTCGAAAGCGACGCCCCTTCGCCGACTTCCAGGATCGCATCCTCGCCGGCGAAACTCATCGCACCGGCAACCATCTGCGAGCCATTGTCCCGAACGCGCAGGGGCCCAAAAGACAGGACGATATCCGCCTCGAGCCGTCCGCCATTGACGACCGAGAGGGCGCCGCCAAAATTTTCGAGGAACTCCACGGACGTGACACTGCCGCCATTGATCTCAAGCTCGTTGGTCAGGCTGCATCCGCAGAGCATGAGAATGGAAACCTCGCTATCCCCTGTAAGCGTCAGCTTGCCCGCACCCGTCTTTTCAAAACCAGTCCCGGGTCCCGTGGCGAGAATGGATCCCGAGAACGTCGTGTCCGAGTTGTCTCCTCCGACGATCAGACCCGATCCCTTGCCGATCTCGACGGTTCCCGCACCGGAAAGCGAGCCCGCCTCGACGAGGTAGCTGTCATCGTCGTCGCCATAGACGATCAATTTCGTCCCCTCGAGAAGGGTAAGCGCCGAGAGTGGCGACAACGCTCCGTCGGACAATGTAACCAGCTCACCCGACTCGATCGTGGTCGGGCCGGCATGGCGGTTGTCCCCGCTGAGCACAACTTGTCCACTCCCATCCGTCTGGATGACAACCTGCCCGTCTCCGGAAATCTCCCCGGCATACGCGGTTTGCTTCCCGTCGTGAGCCACAAGATAAAATGTCGTTCCCTCCGCCAGCTCGACCAACGACGAGGCCAGAGTTCCGTCCTGGAGTTTGAAACCGCCCTCGTTGACGTGCGTGTCGCCGGTGTAGGTGTGGTGGCCGACAAGCGTAAGGAGGTTGCCACCCGTCTTGGTCAAATCGCCCATTCCCTCGACCGGCTCTTCGAACGTGAGAAAGCCGGCATCGACGTCCAAAACGCCGCCGTTTTCGCCGAGCCTTACCTTCCGTGCGGTCAGAATGTCGGCCCGATTCAGAAGCGTGCCTCCGTCGAGCGTCAGCGGACCCGACGCCCCCAGGTTCGCATCCAATCCGATGCTCAGCACACCCTCCTCCACCACCGTGCCTCCGGCGTGGGAGTTCGCTCCTGTGAGAACAAGCGTGCCTGAGCCTCTCTTGATCAAGGCGCCCTCACCCCACAGGGAAATGTCGATCGTCGCCGTATGCTCCTGGGTATCGATGACTCCGCCGCCGGTGTCGAATCGCACCCCCTGCGCTTTGAATCCTGTAAAGAGGTCGCTCTGGTCTCCCGTCAGGCGCAGCGTGCCTCGGTTGGAAAACGAAAGCGTCGCCTGCCCAACACCGGCACTAACCTGACCTGCTTCGAGCACGCCCATGCCATCAATCTCGAGCAATCCCTTCCCCGAAGCATTCGCGGCGGTCACCGAAACCGAGGGCGCCACGACGCGGCCGTTGCCCGAAATGCTCAGCGTGCCTTCCCCCGCGTTGCCAATGGTCAGTGCCGTCGTATTCGTCCATGTGCCGTCGACGACCTCCACCGTCCCTTTGGATCCCTCACCCTGGGCGATCACCCCGCCCGCCGTCGAGATATTGGCAGAGGATCCGATTATGACCGCACCGTCATCGCCGTCATCACGTCCGACGATGAGAGACGTGTCCGGCGAAGCAAACCCTCCATCGCCGGAAAAGATCAGCTGTCCTGCATGGACGATCGTGCCGCCCGTATAAGCCTGGCTCGTGGTGAAGGTAAGCGTTCCCTCGCCCAATTTATGCAGCGCTCCCGTGCCCTGGATGCCCACGTTGATGATCGCGTCGCCGCCACTGGTGTCGAGCAGACCGCCATTGGCATCGATCCGGACCTGGGCGTTCTCTGTCGCAAACCCGTCGAACAGGTTGCCCTGGCTGCCCACCAGCTTCAAGGTCCCGCCATTCCATACGAAACTCCTCGAAGCCGTGGAGAGCGCATACGCGGTGACATTCACCACGTGCATCGTGCCTCCGTTCAATTCGACAGAGCCGCTGCCATTTTCCCCGGTATAACCCACCTGCACGAGCTCCGCACTGAGCGATCCACCGTTGAGCCGCAGAACACCGTCACCCATTTGCCCCACCATCACCCCGATGGCACTGACAGCGCCCGAGCCGCTGATTTCCAGCGTGCCCGAAGAATTGAGCATCCCCAGGTAGAGCATCGTGGACACCGTCCAGTTTCCCCCGGTCACCTTGGCAGTGCCGTTGCTCGTAAATCCCCCGATCCAGGAATCGTTCGTGTTCAGCGAACCGCCTTCGATCGTCACGGTGCCGTCGTGTCCGTTCCCCACGTAAAACGTCCCCCCGACCGAGACGGATCCATCCATGAGAACCAGACTGCCGGCCGCATTGTCCCCAACCTTCATATCGCCGCCGACGGAAAAGGTGCCGCCATCCAGGACCACGGACCCATTCGCCACTTTCGCTCTTCCCGCCTCCAACGTTCCGCCATGGAGGTTCACGGAGCTCGGTCCCGTTCCGTCACCCACCGAAAAGAGGTCCGAGACGTTCACCGTTCCTCCGTTGATATCCACATGACCGGAACCGTAGAGCGATCCCACACTCAGACCGGAAACCGACAGGCTGCCCCCACTGTTGACCACCATATTTCCCGTCTGCTCCCCTCCCAAAAACACCCGCGACCCGCTCAGGGCGCCTCCCGACTGGATGTTCAGCGTCCCCTCCGACAAGGCTCCGACGAAGATGTAACCGCGGCTTGCGTCGCCAGTCACGGTCGCCGTCCCGGGGGCGTTGTCCGGAAAACCAATAAACACATATTGGTCCAAGTCGAGGTATCCCCCTTCGAAGTGAATCTGTGCAGCCGCCGGATGCGTAATCAGAGCCGCTGCACAAGCCAGCCATGCAACAGGATTACGACGAAACATACTTCCTAACAGGTTGAATAGAAATGCATTCCCACTTTTGACAAGTGCATTTCCAGCCCGCGATTTTCGCACGCATCGGATGAACTCACGGAGTTTTCCTCCGTCGTTTTCCCTGCCCGAAAAAGCTGCTAGTCGAACGCCGGCAGGCCGTCCACGCTGCGGGCGTTCTCCCGGGCGCGATACTTCGCCATTCCCTCCGGCCCTTGTTTCGTCGCCCATTGATCGAGCGTGGTCCGGGGACCCCGGTAGTCGAAGAACGGCACCGAAAATCCACACGACTCGCTCACCCGCGTCACCGCCACGCGAATGATCGCCCGCGTTCCGGGATTCCGCGGAAACTTCTCCACCAGCTCAGCAAAGCCCGATTGATCCGGCGTGAGCACCGTCCCGCGACCGTGCAGCCGGACGATTTTCGGCCCGCCCTCGAACGCACAGAACATGATCACAATGCGCCCATTTTCGCGCAGATGGGCCGCCGTCTCCGCTCCGCTGCCCGTGTAATCCAGATACGCGACATCGAGAGGCCCGAGCACCCGAAAGGCATCTCCGCCCTTCGGCGAGATGTTGACGTGGCCGGCCGGCGACAACGGTGCCGTTCCCACGAAAAACACCTTCTGCTGCCCGATCCACTCCGCCAGCTCCGCGTCGATCTGTTCCCGCGCCCTGCTCATACGATGACGAAATCATCCGCTCCTCCTGCGGACCACGCAAGGCCCAGGATGCCCGGGAGACTCACGCAAAGCCCCGGTCCCGTGACCGACGCTATATCCGCCGGCCGGCGAACTCATTGGGGCCCTCCGGCCAATCAAGCGGACATCAACGGGTGGCCTTCCTCCGCGTGCTCCACAGCAGCGTCGCGAGGCCGAGGCCAAAGAGCAATGTCGTGCCCGGCTCGGGGATGGCCGCGAAATTGCTCAGCAGCACCTCGCCTTTCGCATAGTCGTAGGTAATGGCGAAGGTGCCGATGATCTCCCGATCTCCGGTATCCCAATCCCCCCACAACGCGACTCGGGATCCATCCGCCAGCCCATCGAAGGTGCCGGTCAGCGAATCGCCTTCGAGGATCTTGTAAACCCCATCCTCCGACGGAATCCACTCGTCCCAGAGATCGAGCGTCAGCTGGATTTCTCCTCCCAAAGTGATGGCTCCCGCCTTCACCAACGTCAGCCCAAAGATGTCCTCGTAGGTGTTGCTGTCCCAACCGAGATACCCCCCGTAAATCGTCAGGACACCGCCCTCGACCAGCTCCAGTGCTCCTTCGATCTCGATCTCGACGGCATCTTTCGCGATCAAACTTCCTTCGTTTTGCAAAGCACCGTCCTCTCCAAGAACCAACCTTGAATCCCGCAACGTCAACCGGCCGGCGTTCTCCAGCCCTCCTTCCAGCTCGAGGACGTGGTCATTCAGACTCAGCGAACCTTCGTTTCGCTTCAGCGCGCTCAGGGCATTTGAATCGTCTTCCGAGTTCCTGATCGCACCGTCCTCCCACAACTCGATCGACGCAGCCTCGCCGATGGTTTCGATCCTGGCTCCGCTCCAGGCCAGCACCCCGTCGTCCATAACAAAAGAACCACCCGTAAGCTTCTTTTGCGGGTCGAGTTGAAGCACCTGACCGGAAACTGTGAGCGCGTCCCGCACCACGAGCTCACCGAGATTATCGAGGTCGCCATTCACAGCAAAATTGCCGTAGCCGAGATAAACGTAACCCTCCGCTCCAATTTTCAACCCCTGCGCAAACTCCACGTCCTGGTGCGACACCCAAAAGCCGCCGTTGATCTCCCGCAGATTACGCAAGGCATTCTCCCCGGTCTCCCGATCCTGAATGGAAGCCCCTTCCCCATAGAGCGACACCCAGGCGTCCTCCCCGATCACTTCGATATTGGCATCGGTCCATTCGAGGACGGAGCCTTCCCCCCAGGAATCCGCCTCATATCTTCCGCGGATCAGCACGCCATCCTGCTGCTGCACCAGCATGCCCGTCACCGTGAACCGTCCGCCATCCCACACCAGCAGGTATCCCTCGTTATCGAGATCGCCATTCACCGTGAAATCTCCATCGCTAAGATAGACTTCACCCGATTTCCCAATCTTCAGTCCCTGCGCAAACGCCATGTCCTGCGCCTGAAGATCGAAGCTGCCATTCACCTCGCGCAGATTTCGAAAGGCACTTTCTTCCGTCTCCCGATCCCGCATCGCCGCGACTTCGCCGGAAATCCACACCGATACGTCCTCCCCGATCACTTCGATATTGGCGTCGGTCCATTCGAGGATCGCGTCCCCGACCTCGTAACGCCCGCCTGTCAGCACGCCATCCTGCTGCTGCACCAGCGCGCCCATCACGGTGAATGTTCCTTCCTCCTCCACGGTCAGCGACCCCCCGTTGTCGAAATCACCATTCACGGTAAAAACGGCATCCGAGGAAAATAGGCCGCCACCATCAATCTCGAGATCGCCGTTTATTGTAAATTCGCCTCCGTCGAGAACGGCGAAGCCCCCCTCTCCCATTCTCAGCCCCTGCGCAAACTCCATGTCCTGCCCCGACAGCGTAAAGCGGCCCTGAATCTCCCGCAGGTTACGGAATGCATTCTCCCCGGTCTCTTGATCCCGCATGGATGCCTCGCCAATCAGCCACACCCATGCGTCGTCTCCAATCACCTCGATGTCGGCGCCGGTCCATTCGATAAAGGCTTCCCCTTCCGAGGAGAACACACGGTATTGCCCGCCCGTCAGCACACCTCCTTGCTGCTGGACCAAACCACCCGTCACGGTGAGCCCTCCTCCCTGCGACACCGCCAGATATCCTTCGTTATCAAGATCGCCATTCACGGTAAAACTCCCCACGCTGAGAGCCACTTCACCCCACTCGCCAATCTTCAGCCCCTGCACAAACTCCATGTCCTGCTCGGAAAGAGTGAATTCCCCATAAACCTCGCGCAGGTTTCGAAAGGCGCTTGCCTTGGAGTCCCGATCCCGCATCGATGCCTCTTCGCCGTAAACCAAAACGGAGGCGCCCTCTCCAATTACTTCAATGTCCGCTCCCGTCCACTCGAGGACGGCGTCGTCGAGCTCATATTCCCCGCCCGTCAGCACTCCATCCTGCTGCTGCACCAGGCTCCCCGCTACCGAGAGCGTTCCAATCCCCAGGAACAGGCCTCCCTCGTTGTCAAGGTTCCCATTCACGACAAAATCGCCAGCACCGATGTCGACGCTGCCGAACTCTCCAATTTTCAAGCCCTCCACGAAGTCCATGTCGTGGTCCCACAGGCTGAAACGCCCATAAACCTCGCGCAGATTCCGCACGGCACTTTCTCCCGTATCCACGTCCCGTATCGAAGCCGACTCGCCAGAAATCCTTACCATCGCAGCCTCCCCGATCACTTCGATATCGGCCCCTGCCCACTCGATAACCGTCTCATTCCCCGAGGACTCCGCCACGTATCTTCCTCTGGTGAGCACGCCTTCTTGTTGCTGCGTCAGACCGCCCGTCACCGTGAGCGTGGCCTCAAAGGCGACCAGATATCCCCCGTCGTTATCGAGATCTCCCCCCACGGAAAAACTCGATCCACGGTTAAGCTCAAGCTCGCCGCTGTTGTAGAGATTCCCTTCCACCGTGCCGTGGGCCGGGCCCACGGAGTCGTCCCAGGAGGATCCCAGCTCCGTCCATCCGCTGTTGACAAAGTTCCCTTCAACGGAAAGGGAGGCATCGCTCAGGCCAAGCCACGCAAACTGCTGAAAATCCTTCGCGATCGTCACCTGCGAAGGGGGCGATGCATCACCCCCCACCGCCTCCACGAACATCGACTGGAGGTTGGTAAAATTGCCGCCGACGGAAAACGTTCCCGTCAGCTCAAACCATCCCTCCTGCCACACGTCTCCATCCACCGTGAGATTCCCCTCTTCCACCATCAGCTCTCCGTGATTGTTGAGGGCGCTGATGGTCACATCGCCGGATTGAAGAACCACGGAGGGTGGCTCGTCGAAATCCTGCGCATTGATAAATACCGAATAGAAATCTTCCGCGGTGTTGTTCGGCACCCCATTCGACCAGTTGGCCTCATCAAACCAGCTTCCCGGGGTCCCCAACGGCCCGATCCATTCCGTCTCAATCTCCGCAGCCTTCGCAGGGACCAGGAAAAACACGGCCGCGGTCAATGCGACTCCCAAGTCGCGAAGACGACAAATCGCATGAACCTTCTCTATTCCACTAACTGAATTGCAATCGTTCCGCATGGTGAGTCTTGGTTCCGGGAAACAGCCCACGAGCCAGGCTGTGGGCGGGGAACTGGGACGACGGGCGCATGCCATTTGTCCTTGTCGGATGGTTGTCGCGTTGGCCCATGAAGTCGTCCTCCAGCAGATAACGTCCGCCCAGATTGTCTTGCTACCACGGCAGCGAACTCCGACGGAAGGCAAAAATTAGGAATGGAATCGGATTTTCTCTCCGGCATGTCACCGCACGATCCTTCCGCTTCACAGGCAATCACAGGCATGCAAACATGAACAGATGTCCCGTTCCCTCCTCCGGCTTCTCGCTCCGGTTTTCGCCCTGCTGCCCGTTCTATCGTTTGCCGCCCTCCAGCCGGAGCGTCTCCGCACGGAGATGCTGGAAAATCCCATCGGGATCGACGCCATCAAGCCCCGCCTGAGCTGGGCGCTGACATCCGATGAGCGCGCGCAGCGCCAGAGCGCGTTTCAGATTCTGGTCGCATCGAGTCCCGAGGCGTTGGCATCGGACAAAGGCGACCTATGGGATTCCGGCAAGATCGCTTCCGCCGGGACTCTGCACATCCCCTACAGCGGCGTGCCGTTGAAATCGGGTCAGACGGCATGGTGGAAAGTGCGTTCGTGGGATCAGGCCGGAAACGCAGGCCCGTGGAGCGAGCCGGCGACATTCGAGATGGGACTGCTCGACCCGAAGGACTGGGGCGCGAAGTGGATCGGTCGCACGACGAACCCGGAGGCGGAGCCCGCGCCGCTCCTGCGCACGGAGTTTCCCATCAACGGCGGGATCAAGCGCGCACGCGCCTACGTTTGCGGCCTCGGCTACTACGAGCTGCGGATCAACGGAGAGAAGATCGGCGACCACGTGCTCGACCCCGCCTACACGGATTTCGACAAGCGCGTGGTCTACACGACCTACGACGTGACCGGTGCGCTCAAGTCCGGAGAAAACACGGTCGGCGTGATCCTCGGCAACGGCTGGTATAACGTGCAGACCACGGCGGTCTGGAAGTTCGAGCAGGCGCCCTGGCGCGACGCGGCAAAACTCCTCCTCCGCATCGACGTCGAAACCACCGACGGACGGAAATTCACGCTCGTTTCCGACGAGAAATGGAAGACCGCAGACGGCCCGATCACTTTCAACAACATCTACAGCGGCGAGAGTTACGACGCGCGGCTGGAAATTCCGGGCTGGGACACGAATGGCTTCGACGATTCGAAATGGGACAAGGCCATCGTCGTGAAGCCGCCCAAAGGAAAACTCGTCGCCCAGATGATGCCGCCGATCCGGCAGGTAAAGACCATCCCCGCGAAGAGCGTAAAGGAAGTGAAGCCGGGTGTCTTCGTTTTCGATCTCGGACAGAACATCTCCGGCGTGCCGCGGCTGAAAATCTCCGGGCCCGCGGGCACCGAGATCACGATGATGTGCAGCGATCAGCTCCTCGATGACGGCACCGTGGACATGCGCGACATCGGCAAGCACATCAAGTCCCACGACGGCCGCGCGCAGACGGATGTCTACACGCTCAAGGGCGATGGCGAGGAAACCTACACGCCGCGCTTCACGTATCATGGCTTCCAATGGGTGCAGGTGACCGGCGCGCCGGGTTCGCTCGACACGAGCAACCTCGAAGGCGTCGTCGTGCACACCGATGTCGAGCAAAGCGGAACCTTCGAATGCTCGAACCCGCTGCTCGATCAGATCCTCGAGCTGGCCCGTTGGTCCTACCTCGGCAATCTCCACAGCATCTTCACCGATTGCCCGCATCGCGAAAAGAACGGCTGGACGGGCGACGCCCATCTCGCCGCGGAGCAGGGTCTCTTCAACTACGACGCCGCGACGGTTTACCGCAAATACATGGATGACGTCGGCGACGCGGTGATTCCCGGCGAGCGGCTCAGCGTGATCATTCCCAACAGCGGCTGGGGTCTGAACTTCGGCCCGAATTTCGCGCCGGCATGGGATGCGGTGCTCTTCGAGATTCCGTGGACGGTTTACGAGTTCACCGGCGACACGGACATCCTCGCCGCTCACTACGACCACATGAAGACCTACATGGACTTCATCGGGTCAAAGGCAAAGAACCACATCATCGAGGAGAGCTTCCTCGGCGACTGGATGCCCGCGAACACCAGGACGCCCGAGACCGTCACCTCCACGCTCTGCTACTACCGCGACGCGGAGATTCTTTCGAAGGTCGCCGGCGTGCTCGGGAAAAAATCCGATCAGGAAAAATACGCGAAACTCGCGGAGAAAATCCGCGACGCGTTCAACAGGAAATTCTTCGATCCCGAAACCGGCAGCTACGCCAACGGCAGCCAGACGGCCCTCGCTGGCGCGCTGTTCTTCGGCGTCGTCGAGGAACAGCACCGCCCGAAGGTCATCGAGAATCTCCTCGCAAGCATTGAAGCCTCCGACGGCCACATCGACGCCGGCATCCTGGGCTCGAAATACATTCCGAACGTGCTCACCGACAGTGGCCACTCCGACGTCGCCTACCGCATGGCCGGCAAACGCACGAAGCCGAGCTGGGGCTGGTGGATCGACCAGGGCGCGACCACGATGTGGGAACGCTGGGACGGCCTCGAGTCGCGCAACCACATCATGTTTGGCGACATCGCGGCATGGTTCTACAAGGCGCTCGCGGGCATCCGCATCGGCGCTCCCGGCTTCGAGCACATCGTCATCGCGCCGAATCCCGTGGAGGACCTCACGTTCGCAAAGGCCACGGTGGACACCGTTCGAGGTCCGGTGTCCAGCGATTGGAAGATCGAGAACGGCACGTTCAAGCTCGACGTCTCCATTCCGGCAAACACCACCGCCACCGTCATCCTGCCCGCCGAACGCGGAGCAACGATCACCGAAAGCGGCAAACCCATTACCGAAGCCGCAGGCGTGACGCCGAAGCAATGGGACGAAGCCGGCGCCGTGCTCGAAGTCGGCTCGGGAAACTATTCGTTCTCGGTCACGAAGAAGAGCTGAAGAAGGACCAGCCGTCCGCACCTGCCGGCATCACGACCCGCTTCAGAAAGCCCGGCAACTCAGCTCTCGACTCACATTTCCACCGTTCCACGATCCATGTCGCTCTTCCCAAAAAAAGCGCCCGTCCGGCCCTGAGGGATTTTTCGATCCTCAGCCTGGTGCAATAGATCTGAAAAGACATGAGCCACGCCTACATCCTTTGGATCGCGACCTTCGCGTATGCCTTTCATATCGCGGAGGAATACACGTTTGACTGGAAGGGATGGGCCAGCAATGTCCTCAAGCTGCCCGTGAGCTGGAGCCACTTCGCGGTCGTCAATGGAGTGGTCGTGGTCCTTGGCATCTCCTGCTCTGCCGTCGCGTGGTCCCTGCCGGCTTATGCACTGAGCCTGCCAGCACTGATGATCATTAACGCGACATTTTTTCACGTGCTTCCCTTCCTCACCACAAAAGGCAGATTCTCCCCCGGACTGGGCACCGCCGTCGTCCTGTTCTATCCCATTGCCATCTGGGCATATTGGGGAGCCCATGTGGATGGAGTCCTCTCCCTCGCCTCATTCGTCCTTTCCTTCGTCATCGGCGCATTGCTCATGGCATCCCCCGTCGTGATGCTGAAGCTGCGGTTTCACCCTTATTTCCACCAAGACAGGTAACGCCCCCTGCAATCCGGCTTCCCGTCACCAGGATTTCACTTCGGGCAATGGCGGGACTAGGAGCGTAATTTCCTTTAGCGCCGGCCCTTTTCGAGGCCACTTTCCCACAAGCTTTACGCGCTCAAGACCTCCCGGGCGGTCGCGATGTCACTTGCGATCTGCCGCTTCAGCGTTTCCACCCCGTCGAACTTCCGCTCGTCGCGAAGGAATTTCACGAAGTCCACGTCGAGCTCCTTCTCGTAGAGGTCTCCGTGAAAATCCATCACATGCACCTCGAGCTTTCGATCCCCCGCGCCGCCGGTCACCGTCGGCCGCACGCCAATGTTCGCGACACCCGAAAACAACTCGCCGTCAATCGTGACGCGCACCGCATAAACTCCGTTGGGCGGAAATTGCTCGTTGTGCGCGCGCAGATTTGCCGTGGGAAAACCAATCGTCCGGCCCACGCGGTCACCGCTCTCCACCGTTCCGAGGATCGTGTAATCGCGTCCGAGCCATCGCTTCGCCGTTGCGAGATCTCCGCGCTCCACCGCTTCGCGAATGCGCGTGCTGCTGATCGTCTCGCCATCCGCAACCACGGAGGGAACTTCCACAACATCGAATCCCAGTTCCGCTCCGAGCGTGCGCAGGAGTTCCACATTTCCGGACCGTCCCCTGCCGAATGCCCACTGGTGTCCCACGGCGATCTGGCGCAGCGGACGACAGGCGCCGGCCAGTCTGCGAATGAACACCTCCGGCGGTTGCTGCGCGAATGCCATATCGAACGGCACGATGAGGAGGTTCTCCATTCCGAGTTCCCCGATCAGCCGCGCCTTGTGCTGGGTGGACGTCAACAGCCGCGGCGCATTCTCGGGCCGCAGCACGCGCGCCGGATGCGGGTCGAACGTCAGCGCGACGCTCGTTCCCGCAGCCTGGCGGGCGGCGGTCAGCGACTGCCGCAGGACGACCTGATGCCCGATATGCACTCCGTCGAAGACTCCGATCGACAGCATCACCGGGCCTTTCAGCTCCGACAGTTGCTCGATCGAATGGAGAATTTTCATCACGCGCCCCGAAGACGCGACACCTCGGGCAGGCTCATCACCCGGCTCGCAAGTTCGGCCGCCGGCAACGTTTTCAATTCCTCGACCGTCACCGCGCCGCTCAACGTAAAGCGCCCGGACTTCGTGCGCCGCAGCGTCGTCAAATGCGCACCGCACCCGAGTTCCTGTCCGATGTCGTGCGCATACGTCCGCACGTAAAACCCCTTGCTGCACACCACGCGGAAATCGATTTCCGGCGGAGCGAATCGCAAAATCTCGTGCGCATACACATGCACGAACCGCGGTTCGCGCTCCACGCTCTTCCCCTGCCGGGCCAGCTTGTAGAGCGGCACACCGTCCTTCTTGATCGCGCTCACCATCGGCGGCGTCTGGTAAAAGTCGCCGTGAAATTTCGCGAAGGCCGCGTCGATCTGCTCTGCGGAAAGTTCCGGCACCGGCTTCGTCTCCACGATCTGCCCATCGGCGTCCTGGCTGTCGGTCGTCTCGCCGAGCTTCATCGTGCCGACGTATTCCTTGTCCTCGCTCATCAGCAGGTCCTGGATCTTCGTTCCCCGACCGATCGTGATGAGCAGAAGTCCCGTCGCCAGCGGGTCCAGCGTGCCGCAATGGCCGACTTTCTTCGTGCCCAGCGCGCGGCGCACGATGCCGACCACGTCGTGCGACGTCATCCCCGCCGCCTTGTCCACACACAAAACTCCGTCAATCGATCCGCCTGACTGCATTGCACAATGTTTCCAAAAATTTTGCTTCGACCTCGGTGATCGGCCCGGTGATTCGTGCGCCCGCCGCGAGCGGGTGTCCGCCTCCGCCAAACTCCGCGCACACCTTGCAGACATCCACGCGGGGATCCTTCGACCGGGCACTCACCCGGACCTTTCCATCCGGCATCTCCTCGAAAAACACGGCAGCCACGACCGTGTCGACAGAGCGCAGATTGTCGATGATGCCCTCGTTGTCGTCCGGCGTCGTGCCCAGACGCTGGGCATCCGCGCGCGTGAGCACGCAGCTCGCGATGCGATCGTCGCAGGTGAACCGGGCCACGTTCAAAATGTGCCGAAGCAGCTCGATCCGCCGCCGTGGCTGGGTCGCGTAGATCTCCTGCGAGAGCCGGCCGACATTGACCCCCGCCCGCACCAGTTCGGCGGCGACCTCGAAGGTCCGCGCCGTGGTGTTCGTGTATTGAAACGAGCCCGTGTCCGTCACGATGGCCGCGTAAAGATTCCCCGCAATCTCCGGAGTGATCTTCGCCCCGACCGCACTGAGAAATTCAAAGACGATCTGCCCGGTGGCCGGAGAGTCGCTGTCCACATAGTTCAACGAGCCGTAGCGTTCGTTGCTCACATGGTGGTCGATGTTGATGAAAACGTCGGGAATCTCGACCGAGTTGAGGACCGTGCCCAGCCGGTTCATCACTGAGTTGTCGAGCGCGACGAACGCGTCGAAGCGTCGGCGCTCCGCCGACGGCTCGGTCACCATCTCGCAGTTTGGGAGATAGCGAAACTTCTCGGGAATACCGTTCTCGTTCCACGCCGTCACCTCCTTGCCTTGCGCCTTCAGCCACAGCGCAAACGCGATCGTCGAGCCGAGTGCATCGCCGTCGGGGCGCAGATGGCTTGCCACCAGCACGGATTTCGCGGGCTCGAGCGCCGACGCGATTTCCTGGAACGTCGCGTCGCGGTTCATTCGTCTTCGCTCTCCTCGTCGGCCGGCTCCGGCTCGAGGCCAAGCTCGTCCATCAGCGTGATCACTCGCGTCCCGCGCTCGATGGATTGGTCGAGCTTGAAATTCAGGTGGGGCGTGTTCTTGAGGACGACGCGCTTCGCAACCTCCAGCTGCAGCAGCACCCGGTTTTGCTCGAGCACCTCGATTGCGTCGCGACGCTGCACGTCGTTTCCAATCACGCTTACGAAAACATGCGCCTGCTTGAGATCGGGCGTGATGTCCACGTCGTTGATCGTTACGAGCGTGGCGCTGAAACGCAGCTCACGCTGCATGATCGTGCCAAGCTCGCGTTTAAGCAGCTCGCGGACACGTGCAATCCGGTGCTTCATCGGAATTTTCGAGTCGGCTCTGAACGGGTGGGTGCCCGTCAGAGCGTCTGCGGGACCTTCTCGAGATTGTAGGCCTCGATAATGTCGCCCACTTCGTATTCGTGAAAATCGCCAAGTCGAATGCCGCACTCCAGACCCGCGCGCACTTCCTTGACCTCGTCCTGGAAGCGGCGCAGCGTCGCGATTCCGCCGTCGTAAATCGGCTGGCGGCGGCGCAGCACGCGGGCACGCGCGGAACGCGGAATGCGTCCATCCTGCACGAGGCAGCCGGCCACCTTCCCCTTCGAGAGGTTGAAGACCTGCTTGACCTCCGCATGGCCGACAATCGTCTCGCGAAGCTCGGGATCGAGCATCCCGGCCATCGCCTCTTTGATCTGGTCGATCAACTCATAAATGATGCTGAAGAGCTTGATCTGGATGCCCTCGCGCTTCGCCATCGCGGAGGCGCTGCTCTCGACCTTCACGCCGAATCCCACAACGATCGCGTTCGACGCGGTCGCGAGCAGAACGTCCGATTCCGTAACCGGCCCCACCGCTCCGTGGATGATCTCGAGGGATATCTTGTCGCTCTTGATTTCGCCGAGAGACGCCGTGATCGCCTCGAGCGAACCCTGCACATCGGCCTTGAGCACGATCTGCAAAACCTTCGCCTGCTCGGCGGCGAGACTTTCGAAAAGATTCTCCAACGTCGCCCGCTTCGGCGCGGCGAGCTTCTCCGTGCGAAGCGCTTCCAGACGCTCCTCACTCAACGCACGAGCCTTGCGATCGGAGTCCATCACGACCAGCTCGTCGCCCGCGGAAACAAGCCCGCTGAATCCGAGCACCTTCACCGGCGTGGCCGGGCCGGCTTCCTTGACAGGTTTTCCGTAGTCGTTGAGGAGCTGCTTCACCTTTCCCCAGTAATTGCCACAGATGAAAGGCTGGCCGACCTTCAGCGTTCCGGTCGTCACAATGACGGTCGCCGTCGGTCCGCGGCCGGGCTCGACCTGCGCTTCGATCACCGTGCAACGGGCGTCCGCTCGCGGGTTCGCCTTCAGCTCCAGCACTTCGGCCTGGATGGCGAGGTTTTCGAGAAGATTGTCGATGCCCGTCCCCTTGGTCGCGGAAACTTCGCAGCAAATCGTCTCACCACCCCAATCCTCGGGGGTGAGTCCGTGCTCCTGCAGCTGCGATTTCACCTTGTCCGGGTTCGCTCCCGGCAGGTCGATCTTGTTGATCGCGACCATGATCGTCACCTTCGCCGCCTTGGCGTGGTTGATCGCCTCAATCGACTGCGGCATGAGGCCGTCATCCGCGGCCACGACCAGAATGACAATGTCCGTGACATTCGCGCCGCGGGCGCGCATCGCCGTAAACGCGGCGTGACCCGGCGTGTCGAGGAACGTGATGCTCGTGCCATCCGGACGCGGCACGCTGTAGGCGCCGATATGCTGGGTGATGCCACCGGCCTCCCCGGCCGCGACGCGCGACTTGCGAATCGCGTCGAGCAGCGAGGTCTTTCCGTGGTCGACGTGACCCATCATGGTTACGATCGGCGGACGCGGCTGGAGTTCGGAAACCTCCTCCTCCACGGGCGGCGGCGGAGGCTCGACAATGACTTCCTCCACCTTGTGAACGCCGCCACCGGACTGGCGCTTCTCGCGTTCGAAAATCGCACCATGCCGTTCGCAAACCTGCGCGGCCACATCCGGCTCGATGGCCTGGTTGATCGCCGCGAAAATGTTCAGCTCCATCAGGTCCGCGATCAGCTGGAACGGCTTCAGCCCAAGCTGCTCGGCAAGTTCCTTGACGATGATCGGCGGCTTGAGGTGCACGACCTTGCGACCGTCGTTGGCGTCCGTCTCAGCGGGGCTCTCCCCGGCGGTCTCTTCACCGGCGGCTGCGGGCTGCTCCGGCTCAACGGGCTCCTCCTTGGGAGGCTTCGGGCCGGCAATCTTGCTGATTGGCGGCAGAGCGACCTTCTTCTTCGCGGGGTCGCCGGGTTTGCGGACTTTCTTCTTCTTCGGATCGATCAGCGACAACGCCTCGGCCGGTGGACGCGGAGTGGTCTCCTCCGCAGAGGATTCACCTGTTTTGGCCTTGGACGAGGATGCCGAGGAAGCGCCGCGTTTGGATTTTGGCGACTTCGACTCGGTCTTGGTGTTGCTGACTTTGGATGGCATTGAATTTTTGGTTGGGCAGGCGCGCGCTCATCGGACCGACTAGGAAGCGCCTGCGCCGGACTTTTCGGACTGCTCCTTGGCAGCGGCGAGAATGCGCTCGGCCGTCTCTTGATCGCACTCGAGCACCCCGGCGATATCCTCCGGCGCGCACAGCACGATTACGTCGATAGCGTTCATTCCGCTCTTGGTCAATTTGTCTGCCTGCTCGGGGGTCACCCCAAGCTGGTCTTCAAGCGAGTGTGCGGCCTGCGCCTTCTGGCTCTCGAAGGCCTCCTCCTTGCTCTTGTCTTCCTGAATATCGATGTCCCAGCCCGTGAGCTTGGCGGTGAGGCGGGCGTTCTGCCCGCGGCGACCAATGGCCTGGGAGAGCTCCTCCTTGCCCACCGTCACGGAGATCCGTTTCTCCGCCTCGTTGAGCTGGATGCTCAAAATCTTCGCCGGCTTGAGCGCCTCCTTGACGAGCTCCACCGGATCCGGCGTCCAGCGAATGATGTCGACCTTCTCGTTGTTGAGCTCGCGCACGATGTTCTTCACGCGAGCACCACGCATGCCGACACAGGCGCCGACCGGGTCAACCTTGTCGTCCGAACTGTGCACCGCGACCTTCGTGCGGGCGCCGGCCTCGCGGGCGATGGCCTTGAGCTCCACGGTGCGGTCGGCAATTTCACTGACCTCCACCTCGAACAGGCGGCGGACGAAATTCGGATGGCTGCGCGAAAGAATGATCTCCGGCCCGCGGGCGCCATTCTCGACGGCGACGACATAGGCACGAATGCGGTCGCCGATGCTGTATTCCTCGGTCGGGACGCGCTCCCGCGCCGGCATCACAGCCTCGAAACGGCCGAGATCAATAATCACGTCCGAGCGCTCGAAGCGGCGCACCGTTCCGCTGACGATCTCGCCGGCACGATCCTTGAATTCCTCGTAGATCATGTCCTTCTCGATCTGGCGAATGCGCTGCATGATCGCCTGTCGCGCGGTCTGCGCCGCGATGCGGCCGAAATCCTTCGGCGTCACCTCGATCTCGAGTTCGTCGCCAACCTTGGCATCCGGGTTGATCTGGCGGGCCTTCGCCAGCGAAATCTCGTCGTGCTGATTCTCCACCTTCTCGACCACGATCGGGCGGGCAAAAGCGCGGATGTCCCCGGTCTTGGGATTGATGTCGATCCGCAGCTCACGTGCCGTCGCGAAAGACTTTTTCGAGGCGGTCAAAAGGGCGCCCGAGATCGCCTCGACGAGAACGTCGCGGCTGATCCCTCTTTCGCGCTCGAGATAATCGAGCATGGTGAGCATTTCAGCGTTCATACAGATCGGAGTCAGTTCGTAGGAAAGTCGGAGCCTTGCGGCGGAACTGGAAACTATGCCGGGGCCGGCCGCCTCGGTCAAGTCGCTTGACCCCGTTCCCGCAAATCCCCTACGGAAGAATCTCCGCCCGATGACCCGCACCGAACGCGCCGCCGAACTTTGCCGCCGGCTTCCGGAAATGTATCCCGACGCGCACTGCGAGCTCGACTTCAAGAATCCGCTGCAGCTCCTCGTGGCGACCATCCTTTCGGCGCAATGCACCGACAAGCGGGTCAACCTCGTCACTCCCGCATTATTTGCCCGCTGCCGCACCGCGAAAGACTTCGCGGAAATTTCGCCGGAGGAACTCGAGGAGCTCATCCGGACAACCGGCTTCTTTCGAAGCAAGGCGAAGTCCATTCGAGGCGCGGCCGCCCGCATCGTGGAGCAGCATCATGGCGAGGTGCCGCGAACGATGGAGGAATTGACCGCCCTGCCGGGAGTCGGGCGAAAAACCGCAAACGTCGTCCTTGGCAACGCCTTTCAGATCAACGTTGGCGTCGTGGTCGACACCCATGTCACGCGGCTCTCGAACAGGCTTGGACTCACGCGACACAAGGACCCGGTGAAGATCGAAGCGGATTTGATGAAGCTGTTTCCGCGAAACCATTGGGCGGATCTCAGCCACTGGCTGATCTTCCATGGCCGGCGTGTCTGCTTCGCGCGAAATCCAAACTGCGCCGGCTGCGCGCTGGCGGACTTGTGCCCGAGTGCCTTCAAAGTGGGCACTCGGGCCGCGGCTGTGGGCCGCAAAGGGAAAGCTTGATCAGCCCTCGGTGGATTTCTTGATCCACTCGATCATCGCATCAGGGCCGCCGGCAAGATACCCGACATGGCGTGCGATCTCCTTGCCATCCCCATCAATCAGCACCAGCGTCGGGAATCCCTGAATCTTGAATTTCTCCGACAACTCGGCGTTTTGTTTCTTTACGGCCTCGCTCTGCTCTTTCCCGTTCGGGTAGTCGAGTTCGAGGAGCACGAGATGGTCTTTCGCATACTCGAGGAACTTGGGTTGATCGAACGTCTCCTTGGAGAGCTTGATGCACCAGCCACACCAGTCGGATCCGGTGAAGTCGGCCAGCACGGGTTTTCCGGTGGCCTTGGCCTCCGCGACGGCGGCCTCGTAATCGGTCATCCAGGCGGATTTTTCATCAGCGGCGAGGGCGATTCCTGACCAGAAGGCGACAACAGCGGCGAGTAAGGGGAGTGTTTTCATTTACCCATTAGACGCAGCGGAGTCGGATTTGTTCAAACGTGCCCGACGGGCTCCTCTGCGCGCAGTCTCGCGATATCGAACGATGGAAAGATATCCGCCGCCATCTCGTCCGAGGCTCCATGCGCGTGCCGGAGCGCTGCGAGATAGGCGATCATCGCGGCGTTGTCGGTGCGCAACGAGGGATCCGCCACCCGGAGATCAATGCCCTCCGCCTCTGCGGCGCGGCGCATACACTGCTGCAGGCTCGTATTCGAGCTGACACCTCCGCTCAACGCGATCAGCGATCGTCCCCGCTCCTTCGCGGCGCGAATCGTCTTCGTCGTGAGCACGTCAATCACGGCCTGCTGAAAGGACGCGCAGACGTCTTCCCTGCTCACCTCCTCGCGCTCGAGCAGGTAGCGGACCGAGGTCTTGAGTCCGCTGAAGCTGAATCGATAGTCACCCGAGTGCAGCATGCTCCGGGGAAATTCGTATCGCGCGGCGTCTCCCTCGCGCGCGAGCCGCTCGATCTCGATTCCGCCGGGGTAGCCGAGCCCAAGCAGCTTCGCGACTTTGTCGAAGGCCTCTCCGGCTGCATCGTCGAGCGTCGAACCAAGCAGCGTCACCTCGTCAAACGCAGCGACATCCACGAGAAGCGTATGGCCGCCGCTGACGACCAGGCCGATGTGCGGAGGAATTTCACCGCTCCCGAAAAACGGCGAGAACATGTGCCCCTGCACGTGGTCGATCGCGAGGAACGGTCTGCCGCAGCCGATGGCCAGCGCCTTCGCATGCGCCATGCCCACGAGCAATGCCGTCGGGAGGCCCGGACCCGCCGTGGCCGCAAAGACGTCCACCTCGTCGAGGGAAATTCGCGCCTCGGAAAGCGCGTGCCGCACAAGACCGGGCAGCGTCGCGAGATGGTTTCGGGAAGCCACCTCCGGCACCACTCCGCCGTATTGGGAATGCATGCCAGCCTGCGACAGGACCGTTGTTGCGAGCAACTCGTCGAATCCGCGGAGGATCGCCACCGCCGTCTCGTCGCAGGATGACTCGATCGCCAGTATCGTCGCCATTATCCCTTGCCCGGCGGCTTTTCGCGATCCGCATAAAGCAGCACCCCCGAAAGCGCATCGATCGCGCGGTCGAGCTGGCGGTCCTCGAAGCTGATTTCGGTCTCGCTCCAGCCGGGCAGCGCCTTGCGCCGACGTGCGGTGTAAAGCTGCGCCTCCTCCTCGAGAGTCATTGCGCAACGAATGTCCGGCTCGACACCATGCTCGTGAATGGGCTGCTGCCCGGGCGTGTAATACTTCGCCGTGGTGAATCGCATCGCGGATCCGTCCGGCAGCGAGACCACGCTTTGCACCGAGCCTTTCCCAAAGGTTGTCTCACCCACGAGGATCGCACGCTTCAAATCCTTCAGCGCGCCGGCAACGATCTCCGAGCCGCTGGCGCTAGAGCTGTTGATCAGAATTGCCATGGGGTATTTTCGCGGACCTCCGGGCACGGACTTCGTGAAATACTCGCGGGTCGGCGAACGGCCTTCCGTGTAAACGACGCGCGTATTCGGCGGCAGAAATTGCGAGCACACGTCGACGGCGCTGCTGAGAAGACCACCGGGGTTGAAGCGAAGATCGAGAATCAGCGCCTCCATTCCCTGCTCATCGAGCTTGTCGAGCGCATCCCTCAACTCCGACGCCGTAGGCTCGTTGAATTGCGTAAGCCGCAAGTAACCGACCTTCCGGCCTCCCGTCCGGTTCTCCGGCAGGATCGTTGCGTCGACCACGCTTGGCACCTTGATGACACCGCGCGCAATGGTGAAATCGAGCACCTCCTTTGTCCGCGGACGCGAGACGGTGATCGTCACTTTTTCACCCGGCTCTCCACGCAACATTTCCACCGCCTCACTCATCGCCATGCGATCCGTTGACGTGCCGTTGATCTTGCGAATCTGGTCACCGGGCAGAATGCCGGCCTCGAATCCCGGCGTGCCTTCGGCCACCGATATGATTGTGAGGAGACCGTCCTTCGTCGTGACCGTCACGCCGAGGCCGCCGAATTCGCTCCTCGTGTCCTCCTGCATCCCCTTGAAATCCTCGGGGTCCATGAACGCGCTGTGGGGATCAAGCTCCGCGAGCATCCCCCGCAGCGCGCCATAGGTAAGGTCGCGATAGCTCACCTTGCTCTCATCGACATAGTCCTGCCGAATGAGCTGCATCGCCCGCGCGAGCACATGCATGTTCTCGTAGGGCGAATCCTCCTCGACCGGCTCCGCCTTTTTCACAGCCGGCTCCGTCTGCGCCGTCGAAAGCGTGGCGCCCATCGCCAGCGCAAGCGCGGTTGAGAGGAACAAACGCATTTTCATCGCGGGAAACTACCACAGATCCTTCAACGCGAAAGATCGGCATACTCCTTTTGCACGTCCAGTCCCGGCGGAACGTCCGGATCGTAATAGCTGTCAATCGCCTGCAACACACTGGCCGCAACCCGGTCCCGGTCCTGGATCGCGCCCGTTTCCATCGCGAGCGATGTCGCCGTCCCTCGCAACTCCGCGGGAAAATCCTGCTCAGCATGATTGATGTTGATCCCGATGCCGACGACCACGAAGACGTCGTTTCCCGTCCGCGCTTCGCTGAGGATTCCGGCAAGCTTCCTTCCGGCGCAATGGATGTCGTTGGGCGGCTTGATGCGAATCCCCGACCGCGCGTGCACCTTCATCGCATTCGCAACCGCCACGGCCACCAGCGGCGTCATTTCCGGCAGCCGTCCCAATGGCCACCGCGGACGAAGAAGGCAGGAAAACCAAAGGCCCAGTCCCGCTGCCGACTCCCACCGCCGGGCGTATTGTCCCCGTCCCCGCGTCTGGGTCTCTGCAAAAGCCACAAAGCCTTCCGGCTCGCCGGCCAGCGCCGCGCGCTGAACGACATCGTTCGTGGATTCCGTTTCGCGCAGCACGATCAATCGCCGCCCGACCCGAACCGGGCTCCATCCCTCCACGATGCGATCCTTGTCGAGATCAGGCATGTTCGGTGATCTCGAGCGAGAGATCGATCGACGGCGCGGAATGGGTCAGCGCACCGATCGACACGAAGTCCACCCCTGTCTCCGCGACCTCCCGGATGTTCTCAAGCGTGATGCCACCGCTCGCCTCGAGTTGCACGCCAGCCGGTCGCGCCGCCACCGCCTCGCGCATCTCGTCGATTGCCATGTTGTCCAGCAGGACCACGTCGATTCCCGGAATGGAAAAAAATGCGCGCGCCTGTTCGAGGGTGTCGGCCTCGACCTCGACGCGGAATCCCTCGCGCTTCGCCCTTTGCACACCCTCCGCGAGCGTCGCGGGATCCATCCCTCCGGCGAGATGATTGTCCTTCACCATCACCATGTCGTGCAGGCCCATGCGGTGGTTCGTCCCGCCGCCGGCGCGCACCGCCGCCTTTTCCAGCTCCCGGAAACCCGGCGTCGTCTTCCGCGTGTCCAGCAACCGGCAGCCCGTTCCTGCAATGGCATCGACGTATCGGCGCGTCACCGTCGCAACCGCAAACAAACGTTGCAGAAAGTTCAGCGCCGTCCGCTCGGCCGTGAGAATTGATCCAAGCGAGCCCTCAACCTCCAGCACCGCGCTCCCTGCCGAAACCACGTCGCCATTCGCACAAAGCGGCCGAACATCGAGCCGCTCATCCACCCTGCGAAAAACCTCCTCCGCAACCTCCAGCCCGGCCGCTACGCAATCCACCCGCGCAACGATCGAGGCCCGGGCTGTTCGCGATGGATCGGTGAAAAACCGGACCGTTACATCCCCCCCGCCGATGTCTTCGCGCAGCGCGAGATCGATGAGGTCGCTCATGCCGGCAGTGGCTCGAGATTGAGAAGCCGTCGCTGCCAGTTCATCAGCGCCGGGGTCATGGGATCGATGCTCACTGCTTCGAGCGCACCGCGCGGAGCGAGGATGGCCGGGTCGATATTGATCTCCTTCGCGATCCGATCCCGCACGGCCTTGAGTTCCTCGAACCGGCGCAATTGCTCCTGCGTCCGCCGCTTGCCCCGCTTGCGCTCCATCTTCGGCCACTCCTCCTCGGGGATCTGCAGCGCGAGCGCGAGCGCAACTTCGAAACTGCGACGGCGGCGATTTGCCATGCGCGGCGTCGAGAACGGCCGCTCGGCGGCGGCGGCTTCCGCGATCCGCAGGAGATCGTTGTTGCTCATCACGTGGAACGGTGGACGATTCCACGAGCGCGCCTCCGTGTCGCGCCAGAACCACAGCACACGCAACACCGACTGAGCACGCGGGCTCAATCGGGATGAACCGGCGATTCTCCACACCGTCTCGTTGTCACGCTCCCGCACTTCGCGCGAGGCGGCAACCATGCGGTCCCGGGATTCGATGAACCACTCCCAGCGCTGGAGACGATGCAGCTCCGCCTCGATCAATTCGCACAAGGGCAGCAAATACCGCGTATCGTTGATCGCGTAATCGATCATCTCCTGCGGGAGCGGGCGCCGCGCCCAGTTCGCCTTCTGCGAGGACTTCGAAAGCTTCGTTCCGAAATGCCGCTCGACCAGCGCCGCGAGCCCGAGCTGGTCCGATCCGCACAGGCGCGACGCGATCATCGTGTCGAAAATGTCGCGCGGCTCAAAGTGGCCGATCCGCCGCAGCAATCGAAGATCGTAGTCCGCACCGTGAAACACGAGACGCTTGTCCGTCACCGCATCCAGCAGCGGCTGCAAGGGCACATCCGCCAGCGGATCGATGAGCACGTTCTCATGCGGCGTGCTCAGCTGGATCAGGCAGAGCTTTTCGAAATAGCAATGAAGACTGTCCGCCTCGGTATCGAGTGCGATGACCGGCAAATCCCCGATCCGGTCGAGCAGTTCCTCGAGACCCGAAGCGTCCGCAATCAAGGCTCAGCGATGAATTTATCCTTGGGAGGAGCAGGTGGCAGGTGCCGGGCCCGCGGCTCGCGCACTTGCGTGGTGCCATCCGTGGGAGCCGTGACAAACGGCCCGCCAGCCAATGGGGCGACGTTTGTGAAGGCGACTTCGGGCACTTCGCTCGGTTTGCCTTCGAGGGGAAAGTCCTTGCGCAACGGGAAATAGGGATAGCCCTCCCACATGAGAATCCGGCGCAGGTCGGGATGATCCTTGAAGCGGATTCCCATCATGTCGAATACCTCGCGCTCGTGCCAGTTGGCCGTCGGCCACAGGTCGGAAACGGTCGGCGCCTCGGGCTCGTCCTCCGCGAGGCGATATTTCAGCCGCAGATGCACGCCGGCGCTCATGGAATACAGCTCGTAGACCATTTCCCAGCGCGGCTCCGTCTCGAAATGATCGATGCTCGCAACGTCCACGAGATAATCGAAGCCGAGCACGTCGCGGCAATACTTTGCAATTTCCCGAAATGCCTCCGGCTTCACGCTCAGCGACGTCTCCCCGCGAAACGTCTTTTTCTCCAACACCGCGGAGGCAAACTGCGCCTCCAGTTTCGCGATCAAGTCGTCCATCACAAATTCTCCACGAGTTCGCGCTTCTGATCCTCGATCGCACGCTCGTTCATGATCTTCTTCTGCAATTTCATCAGTCCATCGAGGAGGGCCTCAGGCCGCGGCGGACATCCCGAAATGTAAACATCCACGGGCAGCAGGTGATCGATGCCCTGCAGCACCGCGTAGCTGCGATACATCCCGCCGCTCGATGCGCACGCGCCCATCGCGATGCACCACTTCGGCTCGGGCATTTGATCCCAGATTCGCTTCACGGCCAGCGCCATCTTGTAGGTGACGGTGCCGGCGACGATCATCACGTCCGACTGACGCGGCGAAAAACGCATCACCTCCGCGCCGAAACGCGCGATGTCATACCGCGAGGAGGACGCCGCCATGAGCTCAATCGCGCAACAGGCAAGGCCCATCGGCATTGGCCACAGGGAATTTCCGCGCATCCAATTGATGGCTGCGTCGAGGCGGGTGAAAACCACATTCCCCTCGACCTTTGAATCATACGCAACCGGTGTCTCGACGCTCATCACGGCGAAACTATTTCCCCTGCCATTTGAAGCAAGTGAGATTTCATTTTGGGATGATCAATACCTGTCCAACCCGCAAATCCACACTACCCTGGAGCTGGTTGTAATTGGCATCGGCAATGTCCTTCCAGCGCTGCGAGGTGTTGTAAAATTTCCGGGAAATGCTCGCGAGCGTGTCGCCCTTTTGCACGGTGTAGGTGCGCGTCTCGCTCCCCACGGCCTTCTCCGCCGCCGCGGTCTTCGGATTCGTTGAAAAGCCCTTTTTGTCCCGCTCGGGAGTCGCGGCCACCTGGGGCGCCTTCGGCTTCTTCTTCTCGGCCGCGAGTTCCGCCTTCAAGCGGCTGTTCTCCTCCTCCAGCTCGAGGTTGCGGTTTTTCAAACGGGCCGCCTCGCGCTTGGTCATGATCCCGCTTTCCGCGGCCTTCGCAGCCAGCTCGAGCTCGATGCGCGCCACGAAATCGCGCACCTCCTTCTTGCTCGCCTCGTCCTCCGACATGCGCAGGTAGCGCCGGTAGTGGTGCAACGCCGAAACCGGGTCGTGCAGCTTGTCGTCGTAAATCAGCGCCAGCTCATAATGGAACTTCGCGGTCGCCGGCGTTCCGTCGAGCAGCGACTCGTAGAGCCACACGGCCTTCGGATACTCACCCGCGTTTCGAGCCGCCCTCGCCTCCTCCTCCACCTTGGCCGGAGGGGTCGGCAGGGAAAATTGATCACATCCCGAAATCAGCAGAGCAAATAGCGCGGGCGCAACGACTTGGCACGCCCGGGAAATCTGGAGAATGCGGACAACGGACATGCCAACATAGGAAACCCAGCTCCGCCGCGAACGCGAGCCAATCTCGCGAAAAATCTCAACGCCGGCGGTTGAATCCCGCGGCAGCCCGCGCGGCCTCCCGCACGGCTTCCTTCTTGCGGAGGTCGGACCGCTTGTCGGCGGCGTGCCTGCCCTTTCCGACGCCCAGCTCGACCTTCACACGCCCCTGCTTCCAGTAAAGGCGAAGAGGAATGAGCGTGCGCCCGCTGACGTTGGAATCCCCAAAAAGCTGATCGATTTCGCGGCGATGCAGAAGCAGCCGCCGCTTCCGCTTGGGCTCGTGCTGCTCGTGGCTCGCCCGTTCGTAGGGCTGGATGTCGACGTCGTAAAGGATCGCCTCGCCACCCTCGATCCGTGCGTAGGCGCCGCGGAGATTCACATGCCCGGCCCGGATCGATTTTACCTCCGTGCCCCGGAGCTCGATCCCCGCCTCGATCCGGCGCTCGATGTGATAATCGTGAAGCGCCTTGCGGTTGGTGGCAATCTCCGCGGACATACCCGCCCGGCGGCCTGGCCGCTATTCGTCGGCCTCTTCCTTCTTCTCGCCGACAATGAGCTTGCCGGCAAGGATCTCGGCCAGCGCGATGTCCGCATACGTCATGCGCGGCTCGACCTCGACGTGAGGACGGGCGCCGCTGCTGAGCTGGCGAACACGGCGCGACACGAGGTTGATCAAGACCTGCTTGTTCTCGATGACTTGGGTCGCCTGATCAAGGAGTTGATAATTCATAGCTGCTTCTCCACTCGTTCCCCGGAGAGGTAAGGTTGCAATTCGACGCCGCCCGTTCGGGCAGGGTCAAGGAATTACTCCGCCCCCTCCTCGTTCGACTCACCTTCCAGATCCTCACCCACCATGTAGCGGACAAAGCGACGGATGCGAATGTTTTCCCCCAGCTCGGCGATCTTGCTGTTCAGGTAATCCTTGATGGTGACGTCGGGGTTCTTGATGAAGCCCTGCTCCATCAGGCAGACGGTGCTGCAAAACTTGTCCACCTTGCCGTCGACGATCTTCTCGACAATGTTCGCCGGCTTGTTCTGGACCTGCGCACGGTAGATCTCGCGCTCCTTCTCGATCAACGCGGGATCAATCTGCTCGCGGGAAACGCAAATCGGATTCGCCGCGGCGATGTGGAGCGTGATGTCCTTCACGAACTCCTTGAAGATTTCGTTCTTCGCCACGAAGTCCGTCTCGCAGTTGACCTCCACGAGCACGCCCACCTTGCCCTGCATGTGGATGTAGGAGGCAATGACGCCCTCCTTCGCCGCACGCGCGGATTTCTTGGACGCGCCGGCGATTCCCTTCTTGCGAAGAATCTCCTCCGCCTTGTTGATGTCGCCTCCCGCCTCGTCGAGCGCGCGCTTGCAGTCCATCATGCCCGCGTTGGTTTTCTCGCGGAGCTCCTTAACGAGGGCCGGTGTTACTTCTGCCATGAGTTTGGTAAGTGCTACAGATTGATTGATTGAAAGAAGGGCCGGCTTCCCCCGTCGCGGGAAGCTCTTGAACCCTGGTTGCGGAACGAGTCCGCCCTATTCCGCGACGGCGGCGAGATCGGTATCCTGCCGGCTCTGCGAAGTCTTGGCGCTCATGATGGCGTCCACCAACTTCTGCAGGATCACGCGGATCGAACGAATCGCGTCGTCATTGCCGGCGATCGGATAGCTCACCTGCTCCGGATCGCAGTTCGTGTCGACGATGGCCACAATCGGCACGCCGAGTCGGTTCGCCTCCGCAACCGCGATCGCCTCGCGGTTCGTGTCGATCACGACCAGCGCGTCGGGCAGCTTGTCCATGTCCAGCAGGCCTTCGAGATTTTTCTGGAGGCGCTGGCGTTCACGGCTGATGGCGGCAAACTCCTTCTTGCCGAGACCATTGTGATTCGGCGACTTCTCGATCTCCTCGATCTCGCGATAGCGCTTCACGCTCTTGCGAATGGTCTGGAGATTGGTGAGCGTGCCACCGAGCCAGCGCTGGTTCACGTAGAACTGGCCGCTCGCCTTCGCGGCCTCCTTCACGGCCTCCTGCGCCTGCTTCTTGCATCCCACGAAGAGCACGCGTCCGCCGCCCTTCACGAGGTTGTGAAGGAACTGGGTCGCCGCCTCGAGCTGCTCGACCGTCTTGGCGAGGTCGATGATGTAGATGCTGTTTTTTTCCTCGAAGATGAAATCCTTCATCTTGGGATTCCATCGTTTCGTTTGGTGGCCGTAATGCACTCCGGCCTCCAGGAGTTCGGTCATCATTTCCATTTTGGAAGATTGTGTCGTCATTGCCCGTCTCTGTTTTTAGCTGGCCTCCTGTTCGAGCATCACCGGCTCGGGCTCGGCAATCGCCTCCCCAAGAGTGACGAGCTCAATGTCGTGATTGGCCGGGAATCCGGTTCCCGCAGGAATCAGATGCCCCATGATCACGTTCTCCTTGAATCCACGCAGCCGGTCAACCTTGCCGAGCGTGGCCGCCTCGGTCAGGACGCGGGTCGTATCCTGGAACGATGCGGCGGAGATAAAGCTGTCGGTTTCGAGCGAAGCCTTGGTAATGCCAAGCAGCACCGGCGTGGCCTCCGCCGGCTTGCCGCCCTTGGCGATTACGCGCTCGTTTTCCGCCTCGAAATCGAGGCGGTCCATCTGGTCGCCCCAGAGCAGCGAGGTGTCGCCCGGGTCGGTAATCTTTACCTTGCGGAGCATCTGGCGGACGATGATCTCGATGTGCTTGTCGTTGATCTCGACGCCCTGGAGGCGGTAGACCTCCTGCACCTCGTTGAGCAGGTGCTCCTGAAGCTCCTGCGGTCCGCAGACCTCGAGAATCTCGTGAGGCACCACCGGCCCCTCGGTGAGCTGCTGTCCCTTCTTCACGAAGTCGCCCTTGAACGCGATGATGTGCTTGCTGAGCGGAACGAGATGCTCCTCCTCGGCACCGGTCTCCGGATCGCGCACGATCACACGACGCTTGCCGCGCACGGTGCCGCCGATGTCGACAATACCGTCGATCTTCGCGATTTCGGCGGCATCCTTCGGGCGACGTGCCTCGAAGAGCTCCGCCACACGCGGCAGACCACCGGTGATGTCCTTCGTCTTGGCAATCTTTCGCGGCGTCTTGGCGAGACGCTGGCCCGCCTGGACCTTCGCGCCTTCCTTGACCTCGATGTGCGCGCCGGCCGGAATCGAGTAGCTCGCGAGGATCTCCTTGTGATCGTCGACAATGACGATCTGCGGGTGGAGGTCCTCCTTGTGCTCGATGACCACGGTGCCCATCACGCCGGTCGCTTCGTCGACCTCCTTGCGGATGGTGACCGCCGGAATCATGTCGCGGAACTCCACCTTGCCGCTCTTCTCGGTGATGATCGGCACGTTGTAGGGATCCCACTGGATGAAGGTATCGCCCTTCTTCACCGTGCCGCCATCGCCGATGGAAATCACCGAGCCGATGACGATGTTGTAGCTCTCGAGCTCGCGGCCATCCTTGTGATGCACGCTCACCGAGCCGTTCTTGTTGAGAACGATGAAGCTGCCGTCGAGCGCCTGCACGGTGCGCAGGTCGTGGAAGCGAACGATACCGTCGTTCTTCGCCTTGATGATCGGCTGCTTGAAGGTCTGGCTCGCCGTTCCACCCACGTGGAAGGTTCGCATCGTGAGCTGCGTTCCCGGCTCACCGATCGACTGCGCGGCGATGATGCCCACCGCCTCACCGAGCTGCACGTCGCGCCCGGTCGCGAGATTGCGGCCATAGCACTTCGCGCAGACGCCGCGGCGCGATTCGCAGGTCAGCGCCGAGCGGATCTTGAGCTGCTCGATGCCGATGTGCTCGAGCGCGGCAGCCGTGTCCTCATCGATGAGCTGGCCGGTCTTGACGATCGTCTTGGCCGTGACGGGATCCTTCACCGTCTCGCAGCTCGTGCGTCCGACAATGCGGGTCGAGAGGCTCACAACCTCTTCGTCGCCCTCGTAAATCGGGCGGACCAAGATGCCGTTCACCGTGCCGCAATCCTTCTCGGTCACGATCACGTCCTGCGCCGCGTCGACGAGCTTGCGGGTCAGGTAACCGGAGTCCGCGGTCTTGAGCGCGGTGTCGGCGAGACCCTTGCGGGCGCCGTGCGTCGAGATGAAGTATTCGAGCACCGACTGACCTTCGCGGAAGTTCGAAATAATCGGCTGTTCGATGATTTCGCCGGACGGCTTGGCCATGAGGCCGCGCATGCCCGCGAGCTGCTTGATCTGCGTGCGGTTGCCTCGGGCACCGGAGTCCACCATCATGAACACAGGGTTCATTTCCGGCTTGCCCTCGTTGTGCTGAAGCGTGCGGAACAGGGCGTTGGCCACCTCTTCACCCGTGTGGGTCCAGATGTCCTGCACCTTGTTCTTGCGCTCACCGTCGGTGATGATGCCCCGGCGATACTGCTTCTCGACCTCGGCGATTTCCTTGTAGGCCTTCTCGACGAGCGCGGCCTTCTCCTTCGGAATCATCATGTCCGAGACGCCGATGGACACGCCGGCCTTCGTCGCCGCCTGGAAGCCGACCTCCTTGAGGCGGTCGAGCGTGCGAACCGTCTCCTCCTGTCCGGCGACCTGATAGCAACGCCAGATGATGTCGGAGAGCTGCTTCTTGCCGCAAACCCTGTTGTAGAAGCCCAGTCCCTTTGGCCAGATCTCGTTGAAGATCACGCGACCCGGGGTCGTCTCGAGAACCTTCGCCTCGGGATCGCCGTAAGCGGTCTTCTGACCGAAGTCCGGGTTCTTGAACCGGATCAGCGTGTGAACCTTCACGGACCCTTCGGTCAGCGCGAGTTCAACCTCCGCGGCATCCGCAAACAGCGGTTTCCGGCCCTCGGTGTTTTCTCCCGGCCGGGGCTGATAAGTGAGGTAGTAGCAACCGAGCGGAATGTCCTGCGACGGCGTCGTGATCGGCTTGCCGCTTGAAGGCGAGAAGATGTTGTTCGGCGCGAGCATGAGCAGGCGCGCCTCCATCTGCGCCTCGATCGAGAGCGGCACGTGCACGGCCATCTGGTCGCCGTCGAAGTCCGCGTTGTAGGCGGTGCAGACGAGCGGGTGAACGCGGATCGCCTCACCTTCGATGAGCAGCGGCTCGAAGGCCTGAATCGACAGACGGTGCAGCGTCGGCGCGCGGTTCAGAAGAACCGGGTGCCCCTGCGTGACTTCGTCGAGAATGTCCCAAACCTCCGGCGTCTGACGCTCGATGAGCTTCTTCGCGCTGCGAACGGTGTGAACGTAGCCAAGCTCCTTGAGGCGGCGAATGATGAACGGCTCGAACAGAACGAGCGCCATCTTCTTCGGCAGACCGCACTGGTTGAGCTTGAGCTCGGGACCGATCACGATGACCGAGCGGCCCGAGTAGTCGACGCGCTTGCCGAGCAGGTTCTGGCGGAAGCGTCCGCCCTTGCCCTTGAGCATGTCGGAAAGCGACTTGAGCGGACGATTCGCGGCACCCGTGACGGCGCGTCCGTGGCGGCCGTTGTCGAAGAGCGCGTCCACCGCCTCCTGAAGCATGCGCTTCTCGTTGCGAATAATGACCTCCGGCGTCTTGAGCTGAAGGAGCGTCTTGAGACGGTTGTTCCGGTTGATGACGCGGCGATAAAGGTCGTTGAGATCCGACGTCGCAAAGCGGCCGCCTTCGAGCGGCACGAGCGGACGCAGATCCGGCGGAATGACCGGCAACACCGTGAGGACCATCCACTCCGGACGGGTCTTCGACTGGGCGAACCCCTGAACGAGCTTGAGGCGCTTGGCGAGCTTCTTGCGCAGCTGCTTGCTGCGGGTCGCGTTCATCGCCTCTTCGATCTCGTCATTGAGAGTGGCGAGGTCGATCTGCTCGAGAAGCTTCTTGATCGCCTCGGCACCCATGCCGGCCACGAAGCTGTCCCCGTATTGATCCTCCGCCTCGCGGAACTCCGCTTCGGTGAGAAGCTGGCACTTCTGCAACGGCGTGTTGCCGGGATCGATGACGATGTAGTCCTCGTAATAAATGACGCGCTCGAGCTGACGGCTCGTCATGTCGAGCATGAGGCCGATGCGCGACGGCATGCACTTGTAGAACCAGATGTGGCTCACCGGCACGGCGAGCTCGATGTGGCCCATGCGCTCGCGACGCACGCGGGACTGCGTCACCTCGACACCGCAACGGTCGCAGATCACGCCCTTGTGCTTGATGCGCTTGTATTTTCCGCACGAGCACTCCCAGTCTCGGGTCGGACCAAAAATGCGCTCGCAGAAGAGGCCGCCCTTCTCGGGCTTGAACGTCCGGTAGTTGATTGTCTCCGGGTTCTTGACCTCGCCCTTGCTCCAGCTCCGGATCGAATCCGGGGATGCGACCGTGATGCCGACCTCATCAAAGTGCTCGGTGGCGTCTGCTCCGGTCAACTCTCTCAAGCTGTTCTGAATCATAATCTAATAATTGGTGTAGCCGTCGATTAGGCCGCGTGATCGGTGAACGGGAGTGCGGGTTTCTCGGCACCGACGCGAACGTCGAGTCCGAGGCCCTGCATTTCCTTGATGAGAACGTTGAAGGACTCGGGCGTGCCCGCCTGGAGCGAGTTGTCACCCTTGACGATCGACTCGTAGATCCGGGTGCGGCCCTGCACGTCGTCCGACTTCACCGTGAGCAACTCCTGCAGCGTGTAAGCGGCGCCGTAGGCCTCGAGCGCCCAGACTTCCATTTCGCCGAAGCGCTGGCCGCCATACTGCGCCTTGCCGCCCAGCGGCTGCTGAGTGACGAGCGAGTAAGGCCCCACCGCGCGGGCGTGAATCTTGTCCGCCACGAGGTGACCGAGCTTCAGCATGTAGATGTAACCAACGACGACCTGCTGGTCGAACTTGTCACCCGTGCGTCCATCGTAGAGGGTCGCCTTGCCGGTTTCCTCGATCCAGGTGTAACCGTCGACCTTCTTCGCCTCGCGGAGATACTCGCGGATCTTCGGCTCGCTGATGCCGTCGAACACGGGCGTCGCGACCTTGAATCCAAGCGCTTTCGCGGCGACGCCGAGGTGCGTCTCGAGCACCTGCCCGACGTTCATTCGGCTCGGCACGCCGAGCGGGTTGAGAACGATGTCGACGGGCGTGCCGTCCGCGAGGAACGGCATGTCCTCCTCAGGCACGATCTTGGCGACCACACCCTTGTTTCCGTGACGGCCCGCCATCTTGTCGCCGACGCTGAGCTTGCGCTTGCTGGCGATGTAAACCTTGACCTGCTTGATGATGCCGGGATCGACGTCATCACCGCTTTCGACAAGACCGATCTTCTCCTCCTTCTCCTGCTCGAGCTCGGTAAACTTGTGCTCGAACTGGCCGATGATCTCGCGAATCTTGTTGCGGATCGGGCTCGGGTCGATTTCGACGTGCTGATAGACGGAGGCCAGCTTGCGAAGCAGCTGCTTGGTGATCTTGCGATTGGCCGGAATGATGATCTCGCCGGTCTGCGCGTTGACGACATCGAGCGGAATCTTCTCGCCGAGAAGCACGTTCGAAAGCGCCTCGGTGAGCTGCTCGTGGAGCTCCTCCTCGCGGCGCTTGTGATCCTCGAGGATCATCTTCTGCTGCCGCTTGCTCTCGGTCGGCGTCATCTTCGTGCGGGTGACCTCCTTCTTCGAGGAGACCTTCACGTCCATGACGATGCCGTAGGTGCCGGAAGGAACCGTAAGCGAGGTGTCCTTCACGTCCGCGGCCTTCTCACCGAAGATCGCGCGAAGCAGGCGCTCTTCCGGAGCCAGCTCGGTCTCACTCTTCGGCGTGATCTTGCCGACGAGAATGTCGCCGGGCTTGACCTCCGCACCGATGCGAATGACGCCGTCCGGGCCGAGGTTCTGCAGCGCTTCCTCGCTGACGTTCGGAATGTCGCGCGTGATTTCCTCGGGGCCGAGCTTCGTGTCGCGGGCGCCGATCTCGAACTCGTCGATGTGAATCGAGGTGTAGATGTCCTCCTTCACCACGCGCTCGGAAATGAGAATCGCGTCCTCGAAGTTGTAGCCGTTCCACGGCATGAACGCGACGAGCACATTGCGGCCGAGGGCGAGTTCGCCGTTCTCCGTGTTCGGACCATCGGCGATCACGTCGCCCTTCTTGATGGCCTGACCCTTGCGAACGATCGGCTTCTGGTTGATGCACGTGCTGGCATTCGAGCGGAGGAACTTCCGCAGCTCGTAAACGTAAACGCCGTTGGCCGGGTCGTGCTTGATCTTCTTCTTGCCCTCGGGGAGCTCGCCATCCTTGGTGATGATGATCGTGCTCGCGGTGACCGAGGCCACCTTGCCCGAACCCTCGGCGACAATGACCGCCTTCGAGTCGCGCGCGACGCGGCCTTCGAGGCCGGTGCCAACGAGCGGAGCCTCCGAAATCAAAAGCGGCACGCCCTGGCGCTGCATGTTCGAGCCCATGAGCGCGCGGTTCGCGTCGTCGTGCTCGAGGAACGGGATGAGCCCCGCCGCCACGGAGACGAGCTGCTTGGGCGACACGTCCATGTATTGGACCTTGTCCGGAGACACTTCCACGAATTCACCGCGGAAGCGGGCCGAAACGGTCGCGCTCGTAAACTTGCCCTTCTCGTCGACCGGCGAGTTCGCCTGCGCGATGTAGAAATTCTCCTCCCGGTCGCCCGTGAGGTATTCCACCTCGTCGGTCACGCGGCCGTTGACGACCTTGCGATACGGCGTCTCGATGAAGCCGAAGTCGTTGACCCGCGCATAGGTCGAGAGCGAGCTGATGAGACCGATGTTCGGGCCTTCCGGCGTCTCGATCGGGCAGATGCGGCCGTAGTGCGAAGTGTGCACGTCGCGAACCTCGAAGCCCGCGCGGTCGCGGCTCAGACCGCCAGGTCCGAGCGCCGAGAGACGGCGCTTGTGAGTGAGCTCCGACAGCGGGTTCGTCTGATCCATGAACTGGCTCAGCTGCGAACGGCCGAAGAAATCGCGAACAACGGCGCTGAGCGCCTTCGGGTTGATGAGCTTCTGCGGCGTGATGTGCTCGGTGCCGACATCGTAAAGCGTCATGCGCTCGCGAACCAAGCGCTCCGTGCGGGCGAGGCCCACGCGGCACTGGTTGGCAAGAAGCTCGCCGACGGTGCGAACGCGACGGCTGCCGAGGTGATCGATGTCGTCGATGAGGCCCTCGCCGCGTTTCAGCTCGATGAGGTATTTCATCGCGGCGACGAAGTCCTCCTTCGTAAGCACGCGAATCGCTTCGTCGACGTCGATGTTGAGCTTCTGGTTGATCTTGTGACGACCCACCCGGCCCAAGTCGTAGCGCTTCGGATCGAAGAACAGGCGCTTGAGCATGTTGCGCGCATTCTGGACGGTCGGCGGATCGCCAGGGCGCAGCTTGCGGTAAATGTCCTTGAGCGCCTCCTCCTCGTCGTGCGCCGGATCCTTCTTGAGCGACTTGATGACCGTGTCGTCGTTCTTCGTGTCGACCACCTGGACGGTCTTGTGGCCGAGGGAAATCAGCTGGCCGACAGTCGTCTTGTTCAGCGGCTCGAACGCGCGGGCCACCGTGATCTCGCCGTCAAGAATGTCGTTGATGAGAACCTTCGAGGCGATCTCCTCCTCGTCCAGCTTCTCGCTGAGCTTGAGGGTCTCGATGTCGTAGAAAAGGCTGATGATGTCCGCGTCGGAACCGTAGCCGAGGGCGCGGAGGAACGTCGTCGCGAGGAATTTCCGGCGACGCTTGCGGCGGTCGAGATAGACGTAGAGCAGGTCCGAGGTATCGAACTGCACCTCGAGCCAGGAGCCGCGGTCGGGGATGATCCGGAAGCTATGAAGCAGCTTGCCGTTGAGATGGATGTCCGTCTCGAAACAGATGCCCGGCGAGCGGTGCAGCTGGCTGACCACGACGCGCTCCGCGCCGTTGATGACGAACGTGCCCTGCGGAGTCATGAGCGGGATCTCGCCCATGTAAACCTTTTCCTCCTTGGTGCTCGCCTCGTCCTTGTAGCGGAACGTCACATAAAGCGGCGCGCTGTAGGTCTGCCCCTCCCGCTGCGCCTCCATGGCGCTCATCTTCGGCTCGCCGAGCTCGTAGCTGACGAAGTCGAGGCTTGCCTTCTCCTCGAAGCCGTAGATGGGGAAAAATTCCTTGAACACCGCCTGAAGGCCGATGTCCTTGCGCTTGCTGGGCTCCACCCCGCGCTGGAAGAACTCGTCGTAGGACTTGATCTGGAGCTCAATGAGATTCGGCGGCTCAATGGCCTCCTTCAATTTACCGAAATAAAGACGATCGGACATGGGCAGATGCAGGGTATGAGTCGTTACTCAGTTGCCCGTTCCTTGGAACGAGTGCGAGTCGCAGCCAGTGAAAAACGCAAAAAGCCCGCACGACGAAGGGATTTCGCCTTTGCGGGAATCGGACTGGCGGCGGCGCGTAATCGCTGACTCAGGACCTTGGGCAAAAGGGTGAATGGAGAAAGTATTTCCGCACCGAAGGGGAGGCAATCAAAATTTTCCGAGAAATTTTGACCACCTCCCGCTTCGGCAACGGATTTTGGAGTGTTACTTGATCTCGACCTTGGCGCCGGCGGCTTCGATCTTCTTCTTGATCTCCTCCGCCTCTTCCTTGGTCACGCCCTCCTTGAGGGCCTTCGGTGCGCTCTCGACGAGAGCCTTGGCCTCCGCGAGCCCCAGGCCGGCGACCGCAGCGCGAACTTCCTTGATGACCGCGATCTTGTTGGAACCAGCGTCGGTGAGGATGACGTCGAAGCTGGTCTTCTCCTCCGCAGCGGCGGCTTCACCACCACCAGCGGCCGGGCCAGCTGCCGCAACGGCAACCGGAGCAGCGGCGCTAACGCCCCACTTCTCTTCGAGCTGTTTCACGAGGTCCGCAATCTCAAGGACGGTGAGTCCGCTGAGCTTGTCGACGAGTTCAGATGTATCTGCCATGGTTTTTTTAACGGGTTGGTATCGTCGCGCCCCGAAGCCTCAGGGCATTTAAGAGTCCGCAGCCGCGAACCCCGACGAGGAACCGATTGTTGTGTTGTGCTCGCAGCGCGTGGCTTCTGTCGCGTCGCGAAAGGGTTTTCGTTAGGCCGCGCCTCCCATTTGGTCGGCCTTGGCCTGCAGCACTCGAGCGAGGCTGGCGCCCGGCTCGTTGAGCGTGCGGACAAGTTGCGTCGCCGGCTGGAGGAGCAGTCCGAGGAGCTGCGCCTGGAGCACTTCCTTGGGCGGAAGCTCGGCCAGCGCGGTGATCTGCTCAACTGTCAGCGGAGCATTGTCCAGAACACCGGCCTTGAGGACCGGCTTGTCAAATTCCTTGTGGAAGGTCTTGAGCACCTTCGCGGCGGCGCAGATGTCGGCGTCACCCGTGACGACGGCATTCTGGCCCTTGAGGCAGTCGGCGAGGCTCGGGAATCCGAGCTCGCGGGCCGCGATCTTCACGAAGCTGTTCTTGACGACTTGGATGCGCGCGCCCTTGCTCGCGAGGCGGCTGCGGAGCTCCGCGAAATGCGGAACGGTCATGCCGGTGTATTCGGCGACGATCAAAAACGGCGACGATTTGAAGCGCTCGTTGAGGTCCTCGACGATGGTGGCTTTCTCAGGTCTCATGGTTCGAAGCGATGGGTTGTGGTCGAGAGGCCGTTAGTTTTTGAGGAAGGGTGCGGGATCGAGCGCAAGGCCCGGGGACATCGTCGCGGCGAGGGTGATCGCCTCGACAAACGCACCCTTGGCCGTGGCCGGGCGGGCCTTGACGACCGCCTCGATCACCGCGGCGCCATTTTCCGTGAGCGCTTCCTCGTTGAAGGAGAACTTGCCAACCGGGACGGCGATGTTCGCGTTCTTGTCGAGCTTGAACTCGACGCGCCCCGCCTTCACCGCCTTCACCGCCTCGGCGGTGTCTTCGGTAACCGTGCCCGTCTTCGGGTTCGGCATCAGGCCGCGCGGTCCGAGCACCTTGCCCAGCTTGCGAACCTCCGCCATGGCGGCCGGCGTGGCCACCGCGACGTCAAAATCCTGGAAACCGCCCTGGACCTTCTTGATGAGATCCTCAAATCCGACGTATTCGGCACCCGCTTCCTTGGCGGCCTCGGCGGCGGCGCCGGTCGCAAAGACCAGCACTCGAACGGTCTTGCCGCTGCCGTGCGGGAGCGGACACGTGCCGCGAACCATCTGGTCGCTCTGCCGGGGATCGACGCCCAGCTTGAAGGAGAGCGTCACGGTCTGATCGAACTTCGTGGGCGGAAGCGTCTTGAGGAGCTTCACCGCGTCACTCAGCGCGTATTTCTTCTTCGCGTCCACCAGCTCGGCGGCCGCGCGGTAACGTTTGCTGCGTTTCTTTTGCATGGTTTGTTGCAGTGCCTGCGACCCGGGAGGGTCTCCTGCGATGTATTGGGTTTAAAATCAGTCGACGACCTCGATGCCCATCTGGCGGGCGGTGCCGCACAGCGTCCGGAAGGCGGCCTCCTCGTTCGTCGTGTTCATGTCGGCGATCTTGACCTTCACGATGTCCATCACCTGCTTCTTGGTGAGCTTGGCGACCTTGTTCTTGTTGGGCTCCTTGGACCCCGCTGCGATGTTGGCGGCCTTCTTGAGCAGCACGCCCGCCGGCGGGTTCTTGGTGATGAAGGTGAAACTCTTGTCCTTGTAAACGGTGATCACCACCGGAAGGATGTCGCCCGCCTGCTTCTGCGTGGCGGCATTGAACTCCTTGCAGAAGCCCATGATGTTGACACCCTGCTGACCGAGGGCGGGACCGACCGGCGGCGCGGGATTCGCCTGCCCTGCCGGAATCTGGAGCTTGATGGTTGCGACGACTTCTTTGGCCATGACTGTATAAAAAGGGTTCGCTGCGCGCAGCGGGAAAAAGAACGAGGAATTTGGCGAACTTTCCCGCAGCGGTCAAGTCGCGTTTTTGAAGAAATTGCGAGACCGCACGGGATCAGTGGCGGCAGCCGCAACCGGAACCGCAGCCCCCGTTCCCTTCGGGCGGTTCCGGCGCCTCATCGAGGGAAATAAGGACCGTCTCGAGATCGATGTCCTGAAAGCTCAACTGCTCGCGCACCTGGGCCAGAAAGCCGAGCGTCCGTTCATCGGGCTCGTAAACCGTGCGCAGCTGGATGCAAACCCGCTTGCCCACCAGCTCCGGGAACTGCTCCTCGAACTCTCCGTCGAGCACGAAGGACGCGTAGGCATTCAACTTCTCCTGAAGCTGGAAGGCCTGCAAATCGCCGAGGGTCCAGGGCCGCGTCTCGAACATGGCCAGCACCACACGGTCGGTCCGCGTGTCGTGGGCAAAGGCGTCGAGAATACCCGGATGCTCCAGACCGGATCGCGATGCGGACTCCATTAAAGCGAGCTAAACCTCCGAATCGCGCTCAAGCCGGGCAACCGTGCGCGCGATGTAAACGCCGAGGAAACTGAAGACTCCGCCCACCACACCGAGCAGGAACAGCACGCTCCACGAAAGTGCCAGCCCGGCCTTCACCGTCTCCGGTTCCGCCCTCCCGACCGCCTCACTCACCTGGCTGCAGCCCGGGCACGCCCACACCGCCTCGACCGGGACAAGACCCAGCACGCAGGCAATCAGCAAAAGGCGAAAAATGCGGCTCATGATCCGGTGGTGGTCTTCTTTTTCGAAGCCTCCCGAATGAGGGCTCCGATGTCCATGAGAACTTTCGGGATCAACTCGCCGTCGTCAAGCTCGTGAAAGCTGCGAATGCGCCCCTCCTCGTCGATCACGAGAAACTTCTGTGAATGCGTCGGCACACCCTCGCCGTCCCGCGCGAGCGGCAGCAACATCCCCTTCGTGACAAACTCGTCAATCTGAGCGCGTGGCCCGGTCAGAAACGTCCACCACTGGGGATTCGCGCCAAAGCGCTCGCCGTATTTCGTCAGCACCTCCGGCGTGTCGTGTTCCGGATCAACCGACACGCTGACCAGATGCACGTTTCCACCCGCCTTCTCGACCGCCGCCTGCAGCTCGGCCATGCGGCTCGTCATCATCGGGCACGGCCCCGGGCACCGGGTGAAGATGAAATTGGCCACCCAGATTTTTCCGAGAAGATCCTCACGGGTCACCGTTTTCCCCGTCTGCGACGTGAAGGAAAACTCCGGCACGGTGGCCAGCACGGGCAGCGCCTGCTTGTCGCTTGGGCGGGTTCCCTTGAGATTCACCCACACCATGCCGAGCAGGGCCGTGGCCGCGATGAACGCAATGACCCAGCCTATGCGCGGGATCCGCTTCGGCGAATCCATTCCGTCAGATCACGTATAGCGACGTGTAGACGACGATCCAGACCGCGTCGACGAAGTGCCAGTAAAGGCCGACGTTGGCCATCGCAGCATGCCGCTGGGGCGTGAAGCAGCCGGTGAACGTCTGCTTGAGCAGAATCCAGAGGATCAGCAGCAGGCCGACAAAAACGTGCATGCCGTGGAAGCCGGTGATGGCGAAGAAGCACGATCCGTAGATGAGGCCCTGATCCCACCAAAGACCCTCGTGTTTCAGATGCACCCACTCCCATCCCTGCACGGAAAGGAAGATGGAGCCGAGAATGAGCGTGGCAATGAGCCACAGGATTCCGGACTTCCCCTTGCTCACCGCGGCTTCGGCAAAGTGATAGGTAAAGCTCGAACCGATCAGGATGATCGAGTTGACGATCATCACGATGTTCATCGTGGTGAGCGGCCACTGCACCTGAATGTCGGGATAACCCGCCGGCGGCCAGTCGCCCGGATGTGCGCCGCGGAGGACAATGTAGCCCGCGATCAACCCGGCAAAGAGCATGGCTTCCGAAATGAGGAAGATGATCATGCCGAATTTGCAGGTCGCCGGGGGGGCGCCATGATGCTGCGTGTCGTGGGAGTCGAGGGCGACAGTGCTCATGAAGGCATTAGGTTAAAGCGGTTCGAAGCGGGGTTGGTCAAGGCGTCAGCGGCTCGGTCCAGCGCAATTTCCAGACGAGCACCACCACAAACAGCGCAAGCGCAGCGACCCAGATTCCGACGAGCACCACCCAGTTTCGGAGCTTGCGATTCATCATGCATTGCGGGTCGCGACGAGAAGGGCCAGCAGAAGCGGGAGGTAAAGGATCGACGCGAAGAACAGCACCCGCGCCGACTGGCGGGAGCGATGCCATGCGAAGTGCAGGCCGGCGGCGCAGAATCCGGCGCCAAGGACCAGCGAGCCGAAAAAGCAGACCGCCGTGTTCAAATGAATCAGCGCCGGGACCAGCGTCACGATCACGAGGCAGAACGTGTAAAGCAGCGACTGCCGCGCCGTGGCGGATCCATCGACATCCTTGCCGGTGAGAACGACAAATCCAGCCTCCGCGTATTCATCGCGATACATCCATGCAATCGCGAGGAAGTGCGGCATCTGCCAGAACCACAAAATCGCGAACAGCACCCAACCCGGCAGGCTGGCGTGACCCGTGGCCGCCACCCAACCGATCAAGGGCGGAAGCGCACCGGGCACCGCGCCGACGAGCGTGTTCACCGCGCTCAGCCGCTTCATCGGGGTGTAAACGAGCACGTAAAGAATGATGGTGCCGGCAACCAGCGCCGCGCTCAGCCAGTTGACAAAAAGCGCGAGGCAGGCCGTGCCCACCGCGCTGAAAAAGACGCCGAACATCAATGCATCGCCCGGGTGCATGCGGCCCGCCGGCAACGGACGGTTCCGCGTGCGTTTCATCATCCCGTCGAAGTCGCGCTCCCACCATTGGTTCAATGCCGCGGCACCGCAGGCGCTGAGCGCCGTTCCGACAAGCGTCGCCGCCAGCACGAACCAGTCCATCGGACGCGAGCCCTGGCCAAGCAGGAACCCGACGAGCGTCGTGCTGAGCACGAGCAGGGAAAGGCGTGCCTTGACGAGCAGAAGCAGGTCCGAAACCCACGAGTCGGAACGGGCGGCTTGTTCGGCGGCGGCAGTTTTCATGCGGAAACGAGATCAGGATGCGCCGGCACCTTCGCACGGGTTTCCGCCCTGTTCATGAGCGAAAGCTGGAAGGCGAGACGCGCGGCAATGAAGAGAAAGAGGGCTCCGACGGCGTGGTGGGCGGTCGTGATATCGGCCGCCTTGTTTGACCAGATGGTCCACGCACCGAGCCCGATTTGCACGAGGATCATCGCCGAAAGGAAAGCAACTGTGCGAACCACCGCCACCGGAAGTCGCCCGTGCCGAAGGCAACGAGCCAGCAGCACAAATGTGAGAATCGCGATGCCGACCGCAAAACCGCGATGGGCCATCTGCAGCCAGATTTGTGCGGCGGTCGTGGGCATTTCGCCATCGGAAACACGCTTCGCATTGATCTGCTCCATGGCATCCGGCGAGGTATCGGGAAGGATGCTGCCGTAGGCGAGCGGAAAGTCGTGAATCGAGAGCCCGGTGTGGTTGTGGCGCATGGTGGCGGCGATCGCGAGCTGCACGAAGGTCACGCCGACTAGGAGATACAGGAGATTTCGAATCGAGGCCGACGGAAGGATCGGCGCCCAGCGGCCTTCGAGATACGCGCGGCTGGTCGCGACCGTGATCACTCCCAGCAGCACGAAGAACGATTGCGCGAGCATGCCATGGAAGATTCCTAGCTCGTCCTTTAACATCGTCACTCGCAGGCCACCCAGCACGCCCTGCAAAATCACCGCGACGACCGCGATGCCGCCCAGAGTCTTCACCCAACGGCGTTTTTCGAACACGAAAAGCCCGATCGCGAGCAACACGGTCAGCAGGCCGATTCCGCTCGCGATGAGTCGGTGCGTGTGTTCGTAGAAAATTCCGCCGACCCACCGGGAGATCGGGAACAGAAACATGTTATAGCCGTAGGTGTTTGGCCAGTCGGGCACGGCGAGCCCGGCTCCGTGGGAGGTTACGAGACCGCCACTGATGAGCAGCACGAAGGTGCAGGCCGTCGTGAATGTCGCAAAGACGTGCAGGAGTCGATACGTGAACGGACGATGCGGCATTCGTGAGCGTTAGTGAGCGTCGAGCTGCGCCCCTGCGGGAGCCACCTCGGTCTGCGGGAGGTAGTCCTTGTCCATGCCGGGCACGCTGTATTCGTAGGGGCCGTGGTGAACGACGGGGGTCTTCGGGAAATTGCCGTGTCCGGGAGGCGAAGGAATCGTCCACTCGAGCGTGTTGGCATGCCACGGATTGGCCGGGGCCTTCTTGCCGCTGCGCAGCGAGACGATGACGTTCCAGAAGAACGGGATCAGCGTGAGGCCGAGGCCGAAGGCGCCGATCGTGGAAATCTGGTTCAGCGGCTGAAGCTGCTTGAGGTGCTCGTAGAGCGTCGGATCCGCGATGCGCCGCATCATGCCGCCAAGGCCGAGGTTGTGCATCGGGAAGAACGTCAGGTTGAAGAAGATGAACGTGAGGAAGAAGTGGATGTAGCCCAGCTTGTCGTTGAGCATCCGGCCGAACATCTTCGGGAACCAGAAATAGATCGCCGCGAAAACGGCGAAGATGCTTCCGCCGAACAGCACGTAGTGAATGTGCGCGACGATGAAGTAGGTGTGGTGGATGAACAGGTCCACCGGCGTCGAAGCCATGAAGATGCCGCTGAGACCTCCGATGACGAACATCGATACAAACGCCAGAGCGAAGCACATCGGCGGCGTGAACTCGATCGAACCACGCCAGACAGTGCCGAGCCAGTTGAACGTCTTGATCGCCGACGGCACGGCGATGATCATCGTGGTGAGCGAAAACACCGCGCTCAGCGTGAGGTTCATGCCGCTGACGAACATGTGGTGGCCCCAGACGATGAAGCCGAGGAAGCCGATCGCGACCATCGCGTAAACCATCGCCTTGTAGCCGAAGATCGGCTTGCGGGCGAACACCGCCAGCACCTCCGACACCAGCCCCATCGCCGGCAGGATCATGATGTAAACCTCCGGATGGCCGAAGAACCAGAACAGGTGCTGCCAGAGCAACGGCTGGCCACCGGTCGCAATGCCATCACGAATGGGCACGAAGAAGTTCGTGTGGAAGTTGAGGTCGAAGAAGAGCATCGCACCCGCGGCGGAAAGCACGGGCACCGCAAGCACGAGAAGAATCGCCGTGATGAAAAGCGACCACACGGTGAGCGGCATCCGGAACATCCGCATGCCGGGCGCACGCATGTTCACGATCGTCGTGATGTAGTTCGACGCACCCGCGATCGAGGAAAGGCCGTTGATGAAAATGCCGATGCACCACAGGCTCTGCCCCATCGCGGTCTGGTTGTAGGCGGCGACCGCGCTCAGCGGCGCGTAGGCGGTCCATCCCGAAGCCGGTGCACCGCCGGGAACGAAAAATGCCGTCGTGAGAATGATGCCGGAGAGCGCGTAGAGCCAGTAGCTCAGCTCGTTGAGCAGCGGAAACGCCATGTCGCCCGCGCCGATTTGCAGCGGGATCAGGTAGTTTCCAAAAGCGCCAATCAACATGGGCATCACGACGAGGAAGACCATGAAGGTCGCGTGCATCGTGACGAGCATGTTGTAGCCGCCGGGAACAAACGAGCCGTCCACCGCCAGCGTGCTTGGAAGGAACTGGCCGATGATGGGAATCTGCGCGCCCGGGAAGCCGAGCTGATACCGCACCCCCAGCGCCAGACCGCCGCCGATGAAGAGGAAAAACAGCGACGTCCAGAAATACTGGAGGCCGATCATCTTGTGATCGTAGGACCAGAAATAGTGGAAGAACCAATGCGGCTTGTGGTGCGCATGTTCCTGCGCGTGTTCTGACGTGGCGGGGGCAGCAATCGTAGCGCTCATCGTATAAGCTTGGCTAATACTTCTGCCCGCAATCTTGAGCGCGCGCAACGATTATCTCGACCCAATCCGTGGGCCGGCGGGCGCTCAGAGTCGCGGCACGGATTTTTCGTCCGCCGCCGACCGCTCAAGTTGTTCTTCGGCCTCCGCAATGAGTCGCGCGTAGGTCTTCGACGGCGTGTCCCCGAGATGGTCCGTCTCGAGCCGCTCGGAGTCGCGGGTGTAATCGAGCGAAAACAGGCCAAAGCGGGGCGTGTAGGAGCCCCACTCGTAATTGTCTGTGAGCGACCAATGAAGATACCCGATAAGCGGGCACCCTTCCGCTCGCAGGCGAACGACCTCGGCGATGTGGCGCCTCAAAAAGTCGCTTCGGGTCTGCCGGTCGCGGCGATGCGACAGTCCGGTGTTGTCCGGGCGTCGGCGAAGGGCCATGCCATTTTCCGCGATGAGGATGGGCCTGCCATATTCGCGGGCGTAGCGATGGCAGAAGAAGTGGAGCCCTTCCGGCAGCATGCGCCAGTCCCACCACTTGCTGGTCATTCCATCCATCAGCCACGCATGGAGACTGCGCGTGGTGAATTCAAGATCCTGAAACGACGGCGGCCGAAACAGGTGCCCGGAAAACGGATCGTAATAATCCATCCCGATATAGTCGAAGACCCGCTCCCGTTTCGACGCCTGCAGCTCCGCGAGAAAAAACGCAAAGTTTCGAGCCGTGAAATAGCGACGGGGCGCAAGCCAGTCGACCACACGATGGAGCAGGCGCCCCAGCGTGACAAAGAACCCGCCGGTGAACGGCAGCAGCGAGGAGCGAACGGCTCGGTTCAACGACGTCATCCCGCGACGAAAGACCGCCTCGACATCCGTCTCTCCGCGTTCGCGCAGGGACAGCAAATCGAGAATAACCTGGTCGGACCAGTAGAGGTCGGAACAGAAGGTGTTCGTGGTGACCATTGGTTCCGGCCATCCCTTTTGCTCGTAGATGTCGTGAAGGGCGTTGAACGCGCGCACATGTGCCGCGAGCAGGCGGTTCAATGCGAAAACGCCCGTCGCGATCCCCCCATGGCCGCCGGGAAATTGCCGGACGAGATACGTATTCTGAACGAGGATGTTCGGCTCGTTGATCGTGATCAGCCAGTGCATCGGAGCCTGCCGATGCTCGGCGACGAGCCACTCGTTGATTCGCAAGGCCGCCTCGCGAACATAGGCCTCGAACAGTGCAACGATCCGATCCTCGAGCCAGGCATCCACGCCGACCCATGCCGGATGCGTGAAGTGCTGGAACGTCACCACCGGCTCGAGCCCCGCGCGCCGGCACGCGGCAATGCGGTCCGCGTAATCCCGCAGCGCTGCCTGATCGAACGGCGGAGGTTCCGCGAGCATTTCCCTCGAGGTCGAGGGCTGCACCCTCGCCCACTCGATCCCGAGGCGGAATGCCGTGCAGCCCATCTCGCGCGCCCGCCGAAAATCCTCCTCGTATTTCGTCCAGAACTCGGCGGCCTTTCCCGTGCGGTGCACGCGCCCTTCCCGCTCCGCGGCGGACCAGTTGTTCTGCGGCTCCCCCTCCCCGTTGTAGCCGCCTTCGCTCTGATACCCGGACGTCGATACGCCCCAAAGAAATCCGCTCATGCCTGATCGATCGTCCCTCCGCCAGCCGTCGGCCGGCATGCTTCAAACTCCCTTCGCACCAGCGCCTATCCTTCGATCGCCTCGCGAAATCGCTTCTCGTCCTTTCGGGAAATGCGTCGCGGCTCGGTCTGTTGTTCATGGAGAACGGCGTGGGCAATCACCTTCGCGGCATCGGGCCTGCCGAGTCGCCGCGCAGCCTCCTGCATCCGCGCAAGTCGCTCGGGCTGCCCCAGAATGCCCCTCAACTTGTGCGCGAGCAGCGTGACCTCCGTGCACTTCACGGCCGCGCCATTTTCGAGAAGCATGTCGCTGTTGCGCTCCTCCTGCCCGCCGATTGGATCGAGAATCACCATCGGCACGCCGCAGGCCAGTGCCTCCGCAGTGGTGAGGCCACCCGGCTTGGTAAGGATCAGGGTCGCGACGCCGAGAAACTTCCGCATTTCGGTCGTGTAACCGAGCACCCGGAAACGCTCGGGGTCGTTGGCCAGTTCACGCTCGAGCTGCCTGCGCAGGTCTTCGTTTCGGCCGCACATCACCACCGCCTGGAACGGCAGTTCAAAGTCGCTCAACCGCTTCACAACCGCCGCCGCGGGGCTCAACCCCAGCGTGCCGCCGGCCACCAGCAGAATCGGCTTCTCCGGGCTCAGCCCCATCCGCGCGAGAAATTCGGATCGATCGAATGGTTCGTCAAAATCCGGATCGACCGGGATGCCGCTCACGGTGATCCGATCCCCGGGCAGGCCGAGCGCCATCATGTGAATGCGATCCTCCTCCTGCGAGACGAAGTAGCGATGAAAGGCCCGCGTGAGCCACATCGCGTGAAAATGGTAGTCGGTGACAACGATGCTGAGCTTCGTCTCGAGCTGCTTGCGGCGGAGCAGATGCGCGATGACCCCGGCCGGCATGAAGTGCGTGCAGACGATGTGGTCGGGCTGAAACTCGCGAATCAGATTCACCAGCGGCTGGGCCTGGGGAAGGTCGATCAGCAGCCGCACGCGGTCGGTCACCCACGGGTCGTCGCTCGTCTCATACCACCACCCGAGGAACTCCGGCGTCACCTCGGAGAGCCGCTTGTAGAGCGACGAGTAAAACTGCTTGTGCAGCACGTTCGTGTGGTCGAGCGAATCGTCCGACAACACTTCGCCGACCTGCGGATCCTGTCGGAAGGCCTTTTCGAGCGCATCGGCAGCCTTGATGTGGCCGGAGCCGACCGAGGCCGACAGAATCATGATTCGCTTCTTCATGGACGGGAGCAAACACTGTCACACCACGCCCGATCGGTCCATCGGGGCGACCGCTGATTCGCAGCAGCGGCGACTTTAGCGCGCCGAGGCGACCGATGCACGCTCGGCCTTCAACGCGGCCACCTGTGCATTGCGCGCCTTCACTTTGTCGGCATACCACTTGTCGAACTCCGCCTGCGGAATCACGCGGATCGGCGCCTTCATGTTGTAGTGGCCGGTGCCGCACAGCTGGCTGCACGCGAGTTCGAACTGGCCGGGACGGATCGTCTTGAACCACACCCAGTCGATGGTGCGACCGGGCACGGCGTCCTGATACAGGCGGAACTCCGGCACGTAAAACGAGTGAATGACGTCGCGCGACCGAAGGATGATATGCACCGGCCTGCCCTCGGGGATGACGAGCTCGGTCGAGGTGAAATCGTCCGTCATGTCGGGCTGCTCGCGCGTGAGGCCAAATTTGTTCTCGGTGCTGATCTTCGCGAGATCCGTCTCGTCCAGTTTTCCATCCTCGCCGGGATACCGCATGTCCCACGCGAACTGGTAGCCAACGACCTCGACCTGGAGCGCGTCCTCCGGCGGCGGGGTCTGCGTCAGCTCATGCCAGACGTAGTCGCCCCAGATCGCCAGACTGAGAAAGATGATGGTTGGCGTGAGCGTCCAGATGATTTCCGCGAAGTTGTTGCCGTGGCAATACTCCGCCTTTTTCCCGGGCCGGCGGCGATAGCGAATGAGGTAGATGATGTAGACGGCGTTGACCAATACGAAGACCCCCGTCGTGAGAACGAAGATGACATTGAGGATCGTGTCGGTCTTCCTGCCGCCCTCGGTCGCAACCGGCGGTGTCCAGTAAATGTTGTTCGAACGCTGCTCCGCCAGCGCCTCGGGCATGAAAACCCCGAGAGCGATCACCGCGAGAAGGAGCAGGACGGGCAGCTTCGATTTCATGGGTAACTTGAGAATAGGCGGGAGAGGCATTCCTGCAATGGTCTATGCGCCGGGAGCCGGCTCTGCGGCCTGGTCCGCTTCCGGCGCGGGCGGCTGGGCATTCGGATCCGCCGGAGCTTCTTCGGGGGCGGGAGCCGCCTCGGCTTCCGAGACAAGCACGCGATCGATCGCCTGGAGTTCGGCCTGAGTCCAGGGGTCGGAGCGGTCGGCGATTTCCTCGCGGATCTTCGCCACGAAATCCGCCGGAATCGGGGCGGCATTGTTCCCCCACTCGCTGCGGATGTAGGTGAGGATGGCGGCAATCTCGCTGTCCTTGAGCTGCTTCCAGGCCGGCATTGCATTGTTGAACGGCTGGCCCTTCACCGTGACCGGACCCTGCATGCCGGAGAGAACGAGCTTCACGAGATGATTGTCACCATGCCACTCCTTCGACAGCACCCATTCGCTGTCGACGAGCGGCGGAAACTGCCCTGGCACGCCCTCGCCGGACGCCTGGTGGCACACGACGCAGTTCGCGCTGAAGAGGCGCTTGCCGATAACCTTTGGATCGGGCGGTCCGGCCGGAGCGCCGCCTCCCACCCAGGAAACCTGGTCGGGATTGAAGACGTTCGCCTTGAAGCCGCCGCTGTTCACGCCGAGATACAGCGCGCCGACGAAAACCATCGCAACCGAGAGGCACCAGAACCACACCGGCACCGACGCGTTTTCCACGGTCGGATCACCGGTATCTGGAGTTGCCGGATTCATGGGTGACTGCTCGCTCATCTAGCCTTCCTCCGGAGGTTTCGGCGCTTCGGGCAATGGGTAGTCGCGCTTGAGAGACATCAAATAACCAACGAGAGCCTGCGCTTCCGGCGTCGGGACGATCTCGTAACCGGGCTTCGGCTGATGCGGACCCTGCACGTTGACGGCGAGGTCGCTTCGCTGTCCCTGGATTTCCCGCTCCTCGAACAGATAGCGATAGGCAGGCATGTTCGAGCCAGGGGAGACCACCGACGGCTCGTAAAGGTGCTGGTAAAACCACGACGCCTCGGTGCGGCGCAGGCCGACATTGGCAAGGTCGGGACCCGTGCGCACCCGCCCGAGTGAAGCGGGCTGGTAGCGGAGATAATCACGGGCCACCGTCTGGCGCGGGCCGAGCCCCTTCGGAATATCGGTGAACAACGGCAGCGGGCGCACCTGCTGGCTGTGGCAATACACGCAGCCATTCGCCGCATAGACGCGCTGCCCTTCGATGGCCACGCCCGATACCGGAGGCGGCACAAGCGACCCGGTCTCCTCGGAAACCTCCGGCTGGACACCGCCGAGTTCCACATAGGGATAGGCAACCAGTCCGACCCAGGACAGCCCGAACACGATCGCGACGCCGAGGAAAAGCGAGGAAGATTTCATCAGGCAACCACCTCCACGTTTTGCGGCACCGGCTGGCTGACCGGCACGGCGGGCTCCTTGGCGGGCACGTAGACCGATCTGGCGAACAACGCAGCGAAGCCGAGCGTCGCGGCAAAGACCGTCAGCAGTCCGACAAACACCAGCACCCGGAACGGAAACACGTAATCAACGACGTTCAGAAAACTGACCTCCACATCATACAAGGCGAAGCCCTGGAGCAGTCCGCCGATCGTCGCCGAAGTCGCAAACAGGCCGAGCCCCACGATGATCAGCCAGAACTGGAGACTCGCCGAGGCGGGATTGAAGGAATGCCCGAAGCGCGGGAGCAACGTGAGAATGGCGCCGATCAGCGTCAGACTCACAAAGCCATAGATGGCAATGAGCGTCAGACCTTCCTGGTAGATCGTGAAGTGGAAGATGCTGCTGACTGTCGGAATCGCGACGAACGCGCATCCCACAACCCAGGAGAAATAGAAGATCAATCCGGCAATCAGGTATCTCGTCGTCGGAGCCTCCCAGAGCCGCGAGCCGGCATCGCCGATCGTCCTGCCGAGATTGGTCACCACCGCGAGCGCTGGCAGAATCAACAGGAAGGTCGCCACGACGCTCGCGCTGACCATCCATGCGGGAATGGGACCACCGATGAAGTAGCGCATGCCGCCCCACCCTCCGAAAAACAGGAGCGTCCAAAACGCGAAGGTCGCGAGTCCCTGGCTGTGCAGCGGACGACCCGCCGCGACCGGCAGCAGATAGAAGAGCGCCGAAAGCGAAAGGAAGGTCAGCCAGAGGCCGAACAAGCCGTTTTCGAACCACCCCTCGATCGGGCCCGTCACCGAGCCGGGACTCACCGTCCAGATCAGCAGCGTATTCGCCGAGGAATACAGCCACGCGAAGAGAAACAGCGCCACGACGAAGAAGGCCTTCGCAATGTAGAGAGGCTGCCCCGGGGTGCCGCGAAGGGTCAGGAGCAACCAGATGACCAGCAGGCCGAAGGCCAGGAGGATCGCGAAGGCGGCGGGGCCGGGAAGTTCAAGATAGGGGATGCCGGAGCCCTTGCCGGCGAGAATTCCAAGCACGCCCCCGACGAGCGCGAGGTTCCAGAGGATCACAGAGCAAACCGGGAGTGTGACGCCGCGCACGACCTTTCCCGACGCACGCGCCATCTGCCAGATTCCAAATCCAAGCCCGGCCAGCGATCCCCAGCCGAACACCAGCGCCGTGAGGCCTGCCGGCTGGACCCGGCCGAACGTGAAGAACGCCGCGCAATCCAGGAAAGAGGGAATAACCAGCTGTGTGCCCGAAATCACCTGCAGGAAGGAGCCGACGACCAGCCAGAAAATCGCGCTCGCGAAACAGAACAACACGAGGCCTCGCACCGACCGATCGACCTCCGCACGGCGGGCGGCGGCCGACGAGTCAGCAGGCACGGTGGGCTGAGTGGTGGGAGTGGACGCTGTCATGAATCAGGGATTCTCCGGCTCGGGCTGCGGCGCGGGTTCCGTCTCCGGCGCAGTGGCCGGGGGCGCCGTCTCGGGAGCGGTCACCTCGGACTCGGCCGTCGCCGTTGCGTCGGGCGCGGCATCCGGTGCGGCAGGTTCCGCGGCAGGCTCGGTTGCGGGCTCGGGCGTTGCGATCGGGTAGGCCGGCGCGGGCTTCCGGGCGTTGAGTTCCGGAATCACCGCCTCCATGGCGACGTTGATGGGAAGACGCACGATGCCCTTCTCCTTGTCAACCCAGTTGTATTGCGTGAGCGCCGCTTCATTGGCCTCCTGGAGCTGCTGGAGATTCGCCATGCGAATCGCCGCCCGTTCCTCCTCTTCACGGGAGCCGGCGGGGGCTCCGGACTGCAGGATCCGGGTAATGCCCCAGAAAAACCCAACCGCAACGAGGGCGAACACGAGCGTCCGCAGCAGGGGCCGCGACGGATTGGAAGCGTTTGCAGCGGTCATCAGTTCTTCAGGTGGACGGAGAGATTGATGCGCGGGTCACGCACGGGGAACAAAGAGACATCGCCAAGCCGCTTGAGGAACACGGCGGCAAGGATGCAGCCGATCGCCAGCGGGCAGAGGAAATCGAGCACGTGGATTTGCACGCCCGCCTTGTGCAGCTCGGGCAGCACGACCACGTAGAGATCCATGAAGTGCATGATGAGAATCCACACCGCGACGCCGCAGAGGAACATCGGCTTCCTCTTGGTCGGCTGCGGAAGGAGGAGGAGGAACGGCACGAAGAAGTGGCCCACCACGAGGAACTGGCTGAGATACCACCACGTCTCGGTCGTGCGACGGAGGAACCAGACCGTCTCCTCCGGGATGTTCGCATACCAGATGAGCATGTATTGGCTGAACCCGATGTAAGCCCAGAACACCGTGAAGGCGAACATCAGTTTGCCCATCACATGGTAGTGCTCCAGCGTCACGACATTCTGCAGGTAACCGGCGCTCCGAATGGCCGTGATGATCAGCACGAGCACGCACATCGAGCTGAGCGCGGTTCCCGCGAAGATGTAGACACCCCACATCGTCGAGAACCAGTGGTAGTTCAGCCCCATGAGGTAATCGATGGCCGCAAACGTCAGGCACACGGCGAAGAGCGGCAGACTCGCGAAGGTGATCTTGCGATTGAAAACGGTGTATTTGGCGGCGCCGGCGGCATCCTGTTTCACCGAGTTCCGCCGCAACGCCGAGGACGCAAGCGTGAAAAAGCCAAAATAAAAGGCGCATCGAATCCAGAAGAACGTGGGATTCAGGTAGCCGCGCTTCTCGTCGAGCAGCGGGTCCACTCCCGGCGGCTGGTCAAACCAATGCCACAGCTGGCGATGAACGACGATGAGCGGAATGAAAAGCACGGCCATCACCCAGAGCAGGCTGCCGATGTTCTCCATCTGCCGCCGCACGACGACGCTCCATTCCGCGTCAACCGCGTGATGCACGAGCGTCCAGAACAACCCGCCCATGCAGATCGTGAAAAAGAAGTAGAACCCGAAGAGATACGAATGCGCGAACTGCGACGGGTTGAAATATCCCCAGATGAAGCAGACGAGCAACGCAAGCACTCCGCCGCCCGCGAGCATGAGGAATCGCCCGCCGACGTGCTTGTAATCGAACATCTCCGGCTTCAGCTCAACTGCGTGGTGATGCCCGACATGTGCGTCTCCGGCCCCGGCGGCATGCGCCCTGCTGTGCGATGTGGAAGCCATGGTTATTGCACCTCCTCGAGTTGCGCCCGGCTCGCCTCCGGCACGTCGGCCAGAGTTCCGGTTGTGGATTTTTGAAGCGCCCGAATGTAGGCGATGATCGCCCAGCGATCGGCCACCTGGATGTTGTAGCCGTAGGGCATCATCGTGTTCTTGCCATTCGTGATCGTGTTGAAAATTTCGCCGTCGGCCATGGTGCGAAGGCGCTCCTGGTGCAGATCCGCAATGGCGACAATGCCGTATTGCGAGGTGATTCCATTGCCCGCGCCGGTCGCCCCGTGGCACACCGCGCAGGAGATGTTGTAACGCTCCTGGCCGCGCTTCATCACCTCGGGGGTCACCTCGAAGGGAATGCCCGTGCCCCACTGGTCGCCCATCTTCCCGGTGTTGTAGTAGTCCGGCGAGCTGCTGAAGTGGATGTTCTTGTAGGGGCCGGCAGCCTCGGCGACCGCCTGCTCATTCATGCTCGCGGACAATGGCATCGCATACCCGAGCGGCACCGTTCCCTCGACCGGCGGCCGCGTCGCCGCGCCATCGGCATAAAAGTCACTGGGCTTCTGCGCCTTCACCTTCGGCTGATGATCCATATCGGGAAACAGCTCGATGGGAGGCGACTTGAAGTGATGGCCGCGGAATCCCGCCACCGCCACGACCGTCACCACGATAAGGGTGAATAGTATGAAGAACGTCTTCAGCATCTTGAGGCCCGATCGAACGCGCGGTCTGCGTGTTAAAGGCGCGCCTTGTTCAACGTCAACGTTTTTAACAGTCCCGCTGGCGCTGGCTGGCGGGAGGTTGATGATACAGGGGTCGATTTCTGGGGGGCGGGGGCGACGCTCATTAGAAAATCTAATCGTCTAACGACAAGCGCGCGCGAAGGCAAGATGGTCTTTGCGGGAAATTGTAATGCGCCGGACGGCACGCTTGCATTGCGCCCCCGGCGAACAATCATGACGGTCCATGCGGATCCGGCAACGGCTTCCCTGCGTGGCCCTTTTTCTCGCGGCCGCGACGGGCATCGCAATCGGAAGATGCATCGCCATGCCGGCATGGGCCGCACTGGCTCTGGGCGGCTGCCTGTTGATCGCCTCCTTCGTCGAACGGGCCCGGCTGCTGCTGTGGCCGGGGATTGCGCTCACATTCGCCGCCGTGCAGATCTGGCAGTTTCGCGACGCGCCATCGGTCCATCTCGCGCAATCGCTTTCCACCTCGCCGCAGGTCTGCCGCGCAGAGATCGTCGTGCTGGAAGCGCCGATCCCCTCGCGACAGGGTGATCATTTTCGCTTCAAGGCGAAGCTGCTCCACTTGCAGCTCGACGGACGCGACGAACGTCCCAATTGCCCGGTGCTGGTGCGCTGGCAGGGCGACGAACCTGCTTATGGCGACCGACTGCGCGTGCGGGCTGCCATCCAGAACGTCGCGCCGCCCCGCAACCCGGGGGAATTCGATTACGCCGCCTATCTGGCCAACGAAGGCATCCGCTCGGAACTCCTCGTTCACGGTGCGGGCAACGTGGAGTGGATCGGCCGGAAGGCAAATCCGATCGTGGCCTTCGCGATCGCGGCACGCGCATGGATCGAGCGTCGGCTCTCGGTCGGAATCGAGGGAACGACCGAGCTCGGCGTGATCCTTGGCATGACCGTGGGCGACACCACCGACACGCCCGAAGACGTGCAGGACGCCTTTCGCGAGACCGGCACCTATCACTTGTTTTCGGTGAGCGGACTCCACGTCGGCATCGTCGCGTTGATGCTCTGGTTCGTCTTTGGGCTCACCGGCATCGACCGGCAACGCCTCGTGCTGCTCGTCATTCCGTGCCTGTTCTTCTATGCGCTCGTCACCGGACTGAAACCTGCCAGCCTGCGTGCGGCGACCATGTTATCGGTGCTCGCCGCCGGCGTCGCTCTCGACCGCTCACCGGTTCCCCTCAACAGCCTCGGCGCTGCCGGCCTGCTCATCCTGCTCTTCGACACCAACGAGCTGTTCAATCCCGGCTTCCAACTCTCGTTTGCCGTCGTCGCCGCGATTCTCCTCGTGGCCATGCCGGTTTACCGCCGTCTCTCGCCGATCTTCGATCCGGATCCCTTCCTCCCCGTTCGTCTCATCCCGCCCATTGAGCGCAGCGCCCGTGAACTCGGACGATGGATCGTCGGCCTTGTGTCGGTCTCGTTCGCCGCCTGGATCGGGTCCCTGCCACTGACACTCGCCTACTTTCATCTCATCTCGTTCGCATCGATTCCCGCGAACCTCCTCGCCGTGCCTCTAGCATTTGTGATTCTCGCTCTCGCCTCAACCTCCCTCGTCACCGGATCCCTTTCGATCTGGCTCGGAAGCGTCTTCAACAACACCGCCTGGCTGCTCGCGCACATTCTCCTCTTTATCGTCGGCGCCTTCGCGGAGCTGCCCTTCGCGTATCGCTACATAGCCCCGCCTCTCCCCTCCTCGACCATCGCGCAACTCACCATCCTCGACATCGGCCGGGGCGGGGCAGCGATCGTCGAGACGCATTCCGGCACATGGCTCATCGACACAGGTTCGACCTTCGCAGCGACTGCCATCACGCTCCCCTATCTCCGATCGCGCGGGGTGAATCGTCTCGACGGGATCATCCTCACCCACGGCGATGCGAATCACCTCGGCGGATTCGACCGCCTGTTCGACACGCTGCATCCGCGCACGGTGGTCGATTCCGGCTTGAAGGATCGCTCGCTCACCCGCTCGTCAATTCTCCGCCGCCTAGACGAAGCGGGAACACCCGTCATCCCTGCCAGGGCTGGCAGGGTCCTCCAGCTCGCCGACAACGTGCGAATGACCGTCCTCTTTCCGCCGGAGAATTTCAGCGGTGCCGTGTCGGACGACAAATCGCTGGTGCTCCGCATCGACGCAGGCTCCTTTTCCGCGCTGCTCCTTGCCGACGCGGGACTCCCCACGGAACGCTGGCTGCTCGAAAATCAACGCGAGGCCCTCGCGTGCGACCTGCTCGTGATGGGCCGCCACGTCTCGGGCTTGACCGGCTCCCACCGCTTTCTTGAGGCCGTGCACCCTCAGGCGCTTGTGACGACCGTCGCCCCATTTCCAGCCGCCGAGCGACTCAGCCCGCAGCTCGAACAATCCGCGCGCAAACTCGGCATCCGGCTGTATCCGCAGGATCGCACCGGTGCCGTCATCGTGACGTGCGCGCAGGATTCGTTTACGCTGCGTCCCTTTCTCGATGCCGACACCTCAATCCACTCCGACACTTCTCCGCGTTGAAAATCTCACCATCCGGCGCGGCGAGGCATTCCTCGTGCGATCGCTGACGTGGACCGTGCGGACCGGTGAGCACTGGGTGATCCTCGGCCCGAATGGCTGTGGAAAGACTTCGTTGCTTCGCGCGCTCGGCGGCTACCTCACCCCGAGCGAAGGTGAGGTGCATCTGCTCGGCGAGACATTTGGCGAAACGGATTGGCGCGAGCTTCGCAAGCATCTCGGCTTTGTCAGCGCGAGCATCGCGTCGTTGATGCACGAGGAGGACACTGCGTTGGAAATCGTCGCCGGCGGCCGCGATGCCATGATCGGCATGTGGGGAAACCCATCGCGCGCAGAGCAGCGCGAAGCCTCCTCCCTCCTCGCGGAACTCGGCGCGGAATCCATCGCGAACCGGCCGTGGCAGGTTCTTTCACAAGGCGAACGTCAGCGCACCTTGATCGCCCGGGCCTTGATGGCCCACCCCAGACTGCTCCTGCTCGACGAGCCGTGCTCGGGCCTCGACCCGGTCGCGCGCGAGCACTTCCTGCGGTCGTTGAGCAAACTCGCGGGAAGGCGGAATGCCGTGCCGCTCGTGCTCATCACCCATCACGTCGAGGAAATCCTGCCGCTCTTCACGCACGCCCTCGTGCTCCGCAACGGCGAGGCCATCGCCAGCGGGCCGGTCGGCAGGGTCATCACGTCGAAGATTCTCAGCGAGGCCTTCGAGGCGCCGCTTCAAGTCTCGCGACGTGACGGCCGGTTTCGCCTCGGCATTGCGTGAGCGACTGCCCGTCTTCGAGCAAATTACTCGCTTCCGAAGGCCGCGTCGAACGCACCACCGGCCGGCGGGAAATCCAGTCGACGCACGAACTTCGCCGATTCCGCGGCGCCGAATTCGCGATCCATTCCGCCATCCTCCCATTCCACGGAGAGGGGACCCGCGTAGCCGATATCGTTCAACGCGCGGATCACCGATTCGAAATCCACGCGACCGCGACCGAGCGAACGAAAATCCCAGTTCCGCCGCGCGTCGTGAAATTCGAGATGGCCGCCAAAGACGCCCGATTCCTTCGGCGTGCCGGACCACCAGACGTCCTTCATGTGCACGTGGAAGATGCGGTCGCCGAATTCGCGGATGAAGCGCACGTAGTCGACGCCCTGATACGCGAAATGGCTCGGATCGAAGTTGAAACCGAATGCCGGATGATGATCGAGCGCGTCGAGGAACCGGCGCGCCGTCACGATATCAAACGCAATCTCGGTGGGATGCACCTCGAGCGCGAAGAGCACGCCCAGATCCTGAAACGCGTCGAGAATCGGCTTCCACCGCCGCGCCGCCTCGGCAAATCCGTCATCGATCATTTTCGGCGGCACGGGCGGGAAACTGTAGAGCAAATGCCAGATCGGGCTGCCGGTGAATCCATTCACCACGCCGACGCCAAGCGTGTTCGCCGCCTGCGCCGTGCGAATCATTTCCTCCGCCGCGCGAGCGCGCACGCCCTCCGGATCTCCATCGCCCCACACACGCGCGGGAAGAATCGCCTTGTGGCGCTCGTCGATGCGATCCGCAACGGCCTGTCCCACGAGATGCGCGGAGATCGCGTGACATTCCAGACCGTGCCGCTTGAGCTGCTCGAGTTTCGCGGCGCAATATTCCGGCGTCGCCTTGTCGACCTCGAAGTGATCGCCCCAGCACGCAAGCTCCAGGCCGTCGTAGCCGAAGGTTGAGGCTTTCGCACAAAGCGTCTCCAGCGGCAGATCCGCCCACTGGCCGGTAAATAGGGTTACGGGTCTCGGCATAAATTCAGGGAAGTGAAGTCCATGCGGCATTCGCGTGCGACGACGCGACCACGGCCTCAATGAAGGCCATGCCACGCACGCCGTCGGCGATCTTCGGATACTCTCCCGGCCCGCCCTCCTCGTGGAAAAGGCGCCGCCGGAGATCGGTCGCGAATCCGCGATAAATGTTCGCGAAAGCCTCGAGATAGCCCTCCGGATGCCCCGCCGGCAGTCGCAGCGAAGCCGCTGCAACACTGCTCAAATACGAGCCACCCGCGCGTCGGACCTCGATCGGACGATCGGGCCATTTGAGAATCAGCGAGTTCGGCGACTGCTGGCTCCACTCGAGGCCGCCAAGCTCGCCATAGACGCGCAGTTTCAGATTGTTCTCCTCGCCGGCGGATATCTGCGAGGCGTGCAAGATTCCCTTCGCTCCTCCCTCGAAACGCAGCAACACACTGCCGTCGTCATCAAGCGCGCGCCCCTCCACAAACGCCGTGAGATCCGCCGCGAGCTCCGCGATTCGCAGACCGGTCACAAACTCCGCGAGATTCTCCGCATGCGTGCCGATGTCGCCCATGCAGCCTGCCGCGCCGGAGCGTTGCGGATCCGTCCGCCACGACGCCTGCTTCTGCCCATCGCTCTCGATGCGCTTCGACAACCACCCCTGCGGGTATTCGACGATCACCTTGCGCAACGTGCCGAGCACGCCGGAGCGCACCAGTTCCCGCGCCTCCCGCACCATCGCGTAGCCGGTGTAATTGTGCGTCAGCGCGTAAAGCAGGCCGCTTTCTTCAACGAGCCGCTCGAGCTCGCGAGCCTCGGCGAGATCAAACGTGGCCGGCTTGTCCGACACGACGTGAAATCCCGCCTCGAGCGCCGCCTTCGCCACGGGAAAATGCAGGTGGTTCGGCGTGACGATCGCGACGAAGTCCATCCGGTCCTCACGCGTGGCTTCGCGCTCCATCATTTGCTCGTAGCTCGCGTAACAGCGCTCCTCCGGCAGAAAAAGCGAACGTCCCGCCTCGGACGATTTTTGCGCATCCGAGCTGAATGCCCCGCAAACCAGCTCGATCTGACCATCCAGCGCTGCAGCAGCCCGGTGAACCGCGCCAATGAAGGCGCCGGGGCCGCCGCCGACCATGCCCATACGAAGTTTTCTCATGTTCTGGAGTCCTCCATTAAGCGGCAGACTCCGCCGGCGGGCAAACCGAATCGCCCGCTCGCGGCGGCAGCCAGACCAAACGGTCAGGGCGTCGTTCGCGTTTTTGCAGAATCGCCTGCACGTTTCCCTGCTCGCGACAGACGGCCCGAATTTCCCGACGTTCCAGATTCATGAACGCCGTGGAAAAGGCATCCGCGGCCGCGGCCGATCCCGCCAGCGCCCACGTCCGAAACCATCGACGCGCCACTTCACCGGACACCGGGTCCACGACATGCTCGCCCTGCATTTTGGAGCCCGATCCGCCCAGCGCCCGGTTCTTCAACGGAAGCGTCTGCCCGGTTTCGCCGAGATTCACTTCCCAGCCGTCGCCGGGCGCGTCCAGGGCCAGGAGACTGCTGCCTCCCGCCACCAGCAGCGCGGTCGAGATCTCCCAGTCCGCAAACATCGCCGCGATGCGATCGAGCGCGAATCCCTTGCCAATCGCGCCAAGATCAAACTCCACCGCCCCCTCCTCGACGCGCACCGTCCGGCTCGCGGGGTCGATCAAGAGCCGGCCTTTTGGCGGTTCTTCGGAGCTCTCGCCAATTTTCACACGATCGATCTGCGCGCGTGCGGTGGGATCGAACGCTCCGTGCGTCGCTTCACGAAGCGCCATCGAAAGCACGATGCAATCGAACGTGTCTTCGCTGACAACCAGCGATTCCCCGGGCGTGAGTCTCCCGATTTGCGAAATCTCGCTCTCCGGCTCGTAGCGACTCAGCAGAGCCTCCAGCCGGTCCACCCGCGCAAAGGCCTCGCGCGCGGCACCCGCTGCATACACCGCGTCCACTCCCGCGATGCGAAGCTCGAAGGTCGTCGCCATCGCCTGATGCTCGAAACGATGCACCGTCATAGCGCTTCGCGACTGAACGAAAGAATCAACACGCCGGGCCGGAGCCCGAAAAATCCCGGGCGCCACCCCTCACCGAGACGCTTCGAGACCTCATCCACCACATCCGCCGATGCGAGCACGATGTCGCCATCGAGCTTCTCCGGCGGCTGCGCCCAATAGCCGACACGCGGGAACCTCCGCAGCTCCCACGGCAACGGCCAGTAATCGTCGCCGATCACCTGGATCAACGGATCGTCACCAGCCCGTGTGCGAATCCACTCCGGCAACCGCCGCACGTCCGTGACGGTTGGCGAGTAGGCAAATGGATTTCGCTCGTCGATCGGGCGCTCAAAGCACCAGCGTTTCGTCGACGCTGCCGCCGGCAGAACCCATGCCACAGCCAGCACAACGGCGAACCATGGACGCACGACCTTCGGGGCAAATCCAATCAACCAGTCCGCACCGAATGCCGAGACCATCGTGAGCACCATCACCGGAGCGAGCATCAACCACGGCGTCTTGTAGGGAATCGCGGAATAAAACATGAGGAGCGCGAACCCCGACAGCGCGAGAAACGCCGGCAGACCGTCCCGGTGACGCTCCACCCACGCGCGCAAGCATCCCACGACAAGCAGCACGCTCAACAGGCAAAGTGCCACCGGCCCCGCCTTCCACAGCCAGATGAAATACGTGAACCACGGCTTCTCGTGCCCCTGCCCGCCCGCGCGTCGGGCGTAGCCGACATATCCGGTCACCGCGTCAAGGACGCCCGCCCAGTTCTGCCCGAAGGACGAAAACGCCACGACCGCGGCGCTCAGCGCCACGGCGATTCCGATGAAAATTGCCGGCAGCCACGATGCCGCGCGCTCCCGCGTCGACGCGGTGATAATCACGGCAATGAGCCCCGCGCCCCAGACGAGCACCGCAGTTTCCTTGGTCGCCTGCGCGAGCCCCACTCCCACGCCGGCCAGCACCATCCAGCCCCACTTGCGGTCACGATCCCATCGCCATGCGGCGGCCAGTGCGAGCAGCAGCAGAAAATGGAAGAGCGGCTCGTGAATGAAAACGCGGCTGAAATAGACCACCGGCGCATACACCGCCCAGATGAGCCCGGCGCCAATCACCGCCGCGCGCCCGAGTCCATCCACCAGCAGGCCAAGCAGAAGAATCGAGGCCGCCCCGAAGAATGCCGGGACCAGCCGCAGCTGCCACGCCTCCATTTGCGCGAGCGAGTCCACGCCGATCAGGCGCAGCCACGGTTGCGCGAAAAAATACAGCGTCGGACCGTGCCGGTCCTCCGGATCGTATCGATAGACCTGGCCCTCGAGGACGTTGCCGAGAATCACGGCATTGACCGCCTCGTCCGTGTGCATCGGCCGGCTCTCGAGGTCCGTCGAGCGCAGGACGAAGGCAATCAGCGCCAGAATCCCCAGCGCCAGCCAGAGTCTCCAATCACGCCGCGGGTTTTCCAAAGACCTCCACTTCGATGTAGTGGTTCATCTCCGTCGAGGTGTTGCCCTTGCTGTAAAGGCGCACATAGCGCCCGCGGGTTCCCTTGGCGTCGATCACACGCCCCTCGTAGGTTTCGATGTAAGCGTAGTCCTTGCCCGCACCGAGGCCGGAGCTGTTGTCGTCGTCGTTGTTGAATACGGTGGTGACGCCCTCCTTGAACTCCGGGTCGTTGGAAATCTGCACGATCACGTCGTGATACACGCGAGCCTGTGAGTGGTAGTGCCACACGGCGATCGCGTAGATGTCCGCCTCCTCGCCGAGATCGATCTGCACCCACTGGAGGTCCGGGCCGAGCTCGACCCAGTAGCCTTCCTCGCCTTCCTTGTCGCCGTCGGTGATCAATGTGAGGTCGCCGAGGAGCGGCTCCATGTCGCTCGCGGTGACCTCCTTGCCAAGGGCGAGATTTTCCACGCCTTCGGGCACCATCACCGGTGGACGACGACCTTGAATCGGAGGTTCGAGGTTCGGCAACTTCACGGGCACCGGCGTGCCGACGAAAAGCGGTTTCGGAAGGTCCGTTTTCAACGGCACCATTTCCTGCGCCAGGGCGCTTCCGACCAGCGCGAACGTGAGAAGGAGGGTCTGCGTTTTGTTCATGATTTGTTTCAGGCGATGGTTTCCTCCGGATCGATCCGGATCATTTTCTCGGCGTAAACGGCCTCGATGGCCTTGAATACTGCGTATTCGCTGCGGAAGGCCTCGTCGGCCGGGCAATTCAGCTTCGCTTCCCCGCGAATCGCATTGAAGAAATTCTCGAGATGCGGCTGATGGATTGCCTTGTTGAGCACCACCGGCAATTCGTAGGCGGCGAGCGCCGCGGTCTCGCGGGCGTCCACCTTTGTCTCCTCGTCGGAGCGCGACGTCGGCGGCGCCTTCGGCACACGCAGGAGATGCTGGGCAACGAATTCATCCCACGACGGCGCGTGCGCCTCGCGATAAAGGGCGGTGAGCTTCGGGTTCTCGGAAATCTTCAGCGTGCCGTCGATTCCCATGAACTGCTCGAAATATCCGCCACCGGCGCTCGTCGTCGTGAGCACCTGGTAGAACGCGCGCGCCGGGCCGTCCGCGGTCTGATATTCGTAGATCACCATCGCGTTATCGAACCACTCGTGGTTCGGGTAATAGTCGTTGCCGCCGCCGGCGAGCACGGACACGGGCGGTCCGTCGAAGAACCAGTTGAAAATGTCGATCTGGTGCGCCCCGAGGTCGGAGAGCGGGCCGCCGCCGTATTTCTTGAACCAGCGCCAGTTTCGGAACTGGTTCATGTCCTCGTAGCCCCATTTGTGGAGAAGCTCCTCGGACATCGTCGCCTTCTTCGGCCAGCTGAGGTCTGCGGCTGCGGCGCGATTCCATTGCGCGTTTGCGGCGGTGACGCGGCCGAGCAGACCCTTTTTGTAAAGGCGTTCCAGCGCGACGATGTAGCGGGGATTGCTCCGCCGCTGGTGGCCGATCTGCAGAAGCTTGCCGGTCTCGCGCATCGTCTGGACCATCGAGCGGGCGCCCTCGATGGTATTTGACATCATCTTCTCGCAATACACGTTCAGCCCGGCACGCAGGCAGTCGTTCGTGATCGGCGCGTGCCAGAAATCGGGCGTGGCGACGAGGACGGCGTCGAGATCCTTCTCCTTGTCGAGCATCTCGCGGTAGTCGGAGTAACCGCGCACCTCCTGGTCCATCTTCTTCAGGAGTCGCTCGCCGTAGGTCAGCGCGTAGTCCCAGATGTCGCACACGGCGACAAATCGCACGTTCTCGATCTTCAGCACCGCGTCCATCAGCACGCGGCCCTGCGCACCGAGGCCGACCAGCGCGATGCGAAGTTCGTTCGCGGAGGAGGATGCCCGCAGCGCGCCGGGGCTCGTCAGCACCAGCGCGGCACCCGTTCCGGCGGCCGCCCGCAGAAAATCCCGCCGCGACCATACGCCGGCCTTTGTGCTGCCCACGTCTACCATTTCCGCGGGAAGGCAAGGACGTTGTAGCGCGCGAGATACAGCGCGAGGGCAATGAGGCCCACATGGATGCCCAGCCACGCGACACCGTCGTTCTGGTTCAGCAGAATGAGGCCAATCGTGAGCATCACGTAAATGAGCCCCTGCAACGCGAGGGTGATCCGCGTGAACAAGCCAAAGAGCAGCATCGCGCCAAGCACGATCAAGGCCCAGCCAAGACACGCGGCGAATGGCTCGAGAAGAAACTTCGGCAGCAGCGGCTCCTCGGCGAGCTTCAGGCTCAGCGCCTTCGGAAGCCCGTGATAATTCTGCCACGCGTAGATCTTCTGCTCGACCTCGACAATGGCGCCGCTCGGATCGGGCGCGCCGGTTTCATCCAGCAGCGGACGCTGCGTCATTTCCGTGACGGCAAATTTTTCGATGCCGGCGACGATCGCGCGCACCGCCAGCCAGAGCCGGAGAACGAGAAACGCGAGAGTGGGGCCGAGGGTATCCGTGGGAGGAGGTGATTTTTCCATGAAACTTCAAAAGCGGAGAACGTCGTCCGGTTTCCTCAATCGGCAAGCGGCTGAACCCAGATGTTCCGGAACTGGACCGGGCTGCCGTGATCCTGCAGGCCGATGGGAAGTTTGTCGGGATGCGGCTTGTAGGACGCGCGCTTGCCATGCACCGTCGCTCCGCCGAGTTCGAAGTTCTCCTGCACCGGAATGCCATTCAACTTCACCGAGAACCGCGCCTTCTCCAGAACCTCGCCGTTGTCGCCGAACTTCGGCGCGTGAAACTCAATGTCGTAATACTGCCACTGCCCGGCGGGGCGCAGCGCGTTCGCCAGCGGCGGATTCTGTCCATAGACCGCGCCGGCCATGCCATCGGCATACGTCCGGTTTTCCAACGTATCGAGCACCTGGATTTCGTATTGATTCATCAGGAAAACCCCGCTGTTCCCGCGGTCCTGTCCCTCCCCTTCAACGTTCTCGGGCGTTTTCCATTCAATATGAAGTTTGCACGAGCCGAAGCCGCGCTTCGTCTGGATGGAACCGGAATCCGGCACGACCTCCATCGCGCCGTCGACGATCCTCCAGCCTGCCGGCTCGCCGTTTGGTTTCTGCCACTGCGACAAATCGGTGCCATCGAAGAGAATGACGGCGTCTTCCGGAGCCTTCGCCGATTCCGCAAGCTCCTCCTCCGATTTCGGCTCCACCACGGGCGGCAGCGGACGATTCATGTCGTGAACCGCCCATTCCTCCTCCTGGGCGTGGGTCGATGCAGGGTGGGATGTCATGAGTGCGAGAAGTCCAAAGGTAAGCCAGGGGAGTTTCATGAAATCAAAAGAATGAAATGCGAATGGGAACACGCAAGCCGCGAGAATCAAATTTATGACATATACCGGCGGTGGGACTCGAACCCACACTCTGGAAACCAGAAAGGGATTTTAAGTCCCTTGCGTCTGCCATTTCGCCACGCCGGCTGGGAAACGGAACTAGATCATCCGCGGGTGCCCGCTCCAAGGCAAGAGCAGCTTCGACGGGCTCAGTCGCCGCTTCGGCGGCCGGGATTGCAGACGCGCAGCACGGCCCGCACCACGCCTTGAATCACGAGATTATTCAGCGGAATTCGGTCTGGATACGCCGGATTCTCCGCCTTGAGGAAGATCTCGCCGTTCTGTGTCATAAACCGCTTCAACGTCGTCTCGCCATCGATCACGGCCGCAACGATGTCGCCAAACTTTGGCTCGCGGGTCTCGACGATCACCGTGTCTCCATCGAGGATGTGGGCGTCCTTCATGGAATCGCCCTTCACCTTCAGCGCGAAGGTCCTCGCCGTGCGCGGGATGTTCATCGCCTCGAGATCCACGGGAATCGTCCCCTCGCCGACTGGATCCACCGGATCGCCCAGGCCGGCGCTGATGGAGCCAAGGATTGGCAACTGCGTGAACCGCTGCCGTCGCGCGCCGCGGCGGGCCTGCGGCCGGCATTCCTCGACCAGCTTGCGGAGATGCATGAGACGCTCCAGCCGGTCCGACGACGATGCCATGCGTGCCAGTCGCGCTTTCCCCCGGGCCATGACCGACTATGGAAACGATCTCCACGAAGTGGCAAGCGGGAAACCATGGCGCTTGCAGCACGGAGCGATGGTGGCAATCTGCCGGCATGGAGAACGCCGCCCGCCGCATCGTCGAGGTCCTGCGCTCAGCGGGACACGAGGCCTACTACGCCGGCGGCTGCGTGCGGGATCTTCTCCTCGGAAAAGCCGCGCATGATTACGACATCGCCACGAGCGCGCGACCCGATGAGGTGACCGCCCTGTTTCCCCGCACGGTCGCGGTGGGCGCGCATTTTGGGGTCATCATGGTCATCGAGGAAAACAAGCCGTTTGAGGTCGCAACCTTCCGCAATGACGGCAACTACGGCGACGGCCGGCGGCCCGATTCCGTCACGTTCGCCACCGCAGAGGAGGACGCCCAGCGCCGCGACTTCACAATCAACGGCCTCTTCCTCGATCCCGTCTCGAACGAGGTGATCGACTTCGTCGGCGGCCGGCGCGATCTCGAAGCCCATGTCATCCGCGCCATCGGCGACCCGGCATTGCGGTTCAACGAAGACAAGCTTCGCGTGTTGCGCGGCGTTCGTTTTGCCGCAGCGCTCGGATTCAAGATCGAACCCGCAACCTGGGAGGCCATTCGCGCCTTCGCCGGCGAGGTTCCCGTCGTCAGCGCGGAGCGGATTCGCGACGAACTTTCGAGAATCTTCCTGCACCCGAATCGCGTTCGCGGCTTCGATCTGCTCGACGCGAGCGGGCTGCTGCGAATCCTGCTTCCCGAGGTGGACGTGCTCAAAGGCTGCGAGCAGCCGCCGGAGTTTCACCCCGAGGGCGATGTATTTGTCCACACGCGCCTGATGCTCGAGCTGCTTCCGGAAAAAGTCTCCCTGCCGCTCGTGCTCGCGGTGCTCTTTCACGACCTCGGCAAGCCACCGACGTTCCAGCGGGATGAAACGGGACGCATCCGGTTCAACGGTCACGAATACGTCAGCGCGCAGCTCACCCGCGAAATCATGACGCGCCTTCGATTCTCCAACGCCGAGATCGAGGCCACGGAGGCGATCGTGCGAAATCACATGGCCTTCAAGGACGTGCAGAAAATGCGCGTCGCGAAGCTCAAGCGCTTCCTCGCTCGCGAGACGATCGACGACGAGCTCGAACTCCACCGCGTCGACTGCACGTCGAGCCATGGCATGCTCGACAACTACGAGTTTCTGCTCGCGAAGCGGGAGGAGTTTGCCAACGAGCCGCTCATTCCGCCGCCACTCGTCACCGGCCACGACCTCATCGCGCTTGGATGGAAGCCCGGGCCGATTTTCAAACGCGCGCTCGATGCGGTCGAAACGCTGCAGCTCGAAGGCCGGTTGCGCGACCGCGACGAAGCCCTTGCGTGGCTGCGGGAACACAGCGATTCGCTGCGCGAGGAATCGTAACCCGGCGCTCCATTCAACTCCGCCGAAAGCGCGGCCGCTTCGTCGCGTGGACGACGGAATCGATCTTCTCGATGGTCACCGTTTCGATCTCCGCCAGCTTCTGCAGGGAAGCCGCTGCTTCGCTCGTGACTTCGCGCGCGATCCGCAACGTCTCCCGGTCAAAGTCCCTGTGCCGCTCCGCCTCGATACTCACGAGCTGCATTTGATTGAGATAGTTGAGGAGAATGTGGTGCGCGCTCTCAACGGTCTTTCGAAACACCGCCAGTCGCTCCTCCTCCGCCATGACCTGTTGTCTCCACGCCAGCTTCGTCAGCACGAAAATCAGCGCCGCCGAAAGGAGCACAAACAACCCGCCCTTCATCGTCTGAAACACCGTCAGGACCTCGGAGTCCTTGGCGAGAAACTTGATGAATTGATCCGTCGCGACGATCCAGAAAATGCCAAAGCCGAGATATGCCAGGGAAATTCGCCAGTGGGGTTTCATAGTCGCCGGGGGGATATCCATCATCCGGCTCCGAAGAAAAATTCACAAGCGCAACCGGCGGGCTCGGCAATCGCCCTCGCGCCGTCAACGGACGAAGGCCGGTTCAGAAACGGCCGCCGCTTTGAATCGCAGCGAGCGCGGTCTCGAGGCGCCCCGGGTCGATGGGCTTGGTGAGGTGATCGATAAATCCCGCCTCGCGACTGCGCTGGAGATCCTGCTCCATTCCGTAGCCGCTCACCGCGATGCCCCGCAGACCGTAACGGTCTCGAAGCCGCGCCATCAGCTCCGTTCCGGCCACATCGGGCAAACCGACGTCGCTGATCACGATGTCGAACGTCTGGGCTTCCGCCGCCGCAAGCGCCTCCTGCGCATTGGAAGCTGCAACGACTTGATGACCACGCCGTCGAAGAATCAGCTCAAACACTTCCCGGGTGTCGTCGTGATCCTCGACGAGCAGAACACGCAGCGAAGAAACGTGCGCATCCGCCGGACCTGTTGATTCCTCCGCCCTCCGGACAGGCGCGTGGCGGATTGGCATATCGACATGAAACGTCGCCCCGCAGCCTGCACCGGCACTTTCGCCGCGAATTTCCCCACCATGCGCCAGCATGATGGAACGGCTGATCGCGAGCCCGAGTCCAAGCCCGCCGAACTGCCGCGTCGTCTCGCGCCCGCCAACCTGCGTGAATGGCTGGAAAAGATTTCCCGCCTGATCCGGGTCGAATCCAATGCCCGTGTCGGTGATGGAAATTCGCAGCAGTCCGGGCCGCGGATTTTCGCTCACGATGCGGATCGAACCATGCGCCGGAGTGAACTTGATCGCGTTGCGAATGATGTTCCAGAACACCTGCTGAAGACGGACCGCATCGCCGGTCGTCCCCGCCTCGGTGGCATGCAATTCCGCGCGCAACTCGAGATCACGAGTGTCTCCACTGGCACGCGCTATCTCGATCGCGCGGTGAATGATCGCATGGAGATCCACCTCGGCTTCATGCAACTCGAGCTTGCCGTTCGCAATGCGGGTGAGATCGAGAAGATCGTCGATGAGCCGCGTCTCAAGCTGAATGTTCCGACGAATCATCGCCAGATCCTCGCGAAGATTCCCGGGCAGGCCGGGATCGTCGTGCATGGCGGAAATCGCCATCAGCGCAGGCGTAAGCGGAGTGCGCAGCTCGTGACTCAGCGCCGCGAGGAAGCTGTCCTTTGCGATGTTGGCGCGCTCCGCGACCTCCTTTGCCAGACGCAGGTCTTCGCCGGATTTCTGAAGGCTGAGGTCGGTGACAACAAGACAGATCACCGTCTGATCGGCAAGCGGCAGCGTGCTGGCGGTGAAATGCACGGGAATCCGCGCGCCGATCGTGCTGGAAAGAATGGCCTCGTGTTTGACCACCGCCGCCTCACTCGAGAGCACCGCGGAAATGCTGGCCCAGCTCTCCGGCGTGATGATCGCCAGAATGCTCGAGCTGATCACCTCGTCGAGCGGCAGGCCCACCATGTCGGCAAACCGCTGGTTGCTGTAGAGCACAAGGCCATCGGCCCCCACCGTGACCGCGCCCTCCTGCATTTGCTCCACATAAACGCGGTAAGGCTGCTCCGCCCCGGAGAGGCTGTAGATCTGGTGGCCGTGCTCGCCATGGACGACCACGGCATCGACCTCGCCATTTCGGATCGCCTCGAGCGTCGATTGCGCTTCCTGAAGACTGCTCCGCAGCGAGTCCAGCTCGGAGCGGTCGACCCACACGCGAGTCTCGACCGGGTCGTCCGTCACATCTCCACCCATTTCGTGTCGGGGCGGTCCAGATCGAGACCGATCAGAACCTTGCCGGGATCGGAGAGATCGCCAATCAGGCGCCTTGGAGGCAGCGGCTCGCTCTTGATGAGCGTTGGCGCGGCAATAATCTGCTGCTGCTGCGCGTCGTCAGGCTGCTGGTAGATGTCGATCACCTTCAGGTCGTAACGCCCCTGCAGATGCTCCTCGCAAAGCGCGCGGACATTCGCGATGGCCTTCGACGAGCGAACGGTCGTGCCGGTGACATAAAGCCGGAGCACGTAATGGCGGGTGCGATCGGCGGACTTCAGCAGCGCCTCGAATTCGGCGGTGCTGTCGGTGTGCGGCTTGCGGTTGGGCATGGCTCAGATCGCATCGAGCTTCGCGATGTCCATTCCGACAATCACCCGCTCAGTTTTTGAAAGATCGCCCACGATTCGCTTGATCGGCTCGGGCAGCTTTCGCACGAGCGTCGGCAGCGCCACGATCTGGTCGTTCTGCGCCAGTTCGGGATGCTTCAAAAGGTCGATGACCTCGATGTGGTAGCGCCCGGCGAGATGCTCCTCGCAAAGGCGCTTGAGATTCGAAAAGGCCGCAAGCGACTTCGGTGTCTGGCCCGCCACGTAGAGGCGGAGGTTCCAGGCGTCATCCGGAACTTCCGGACTCTTCGTCGTGCGCTTTGCCGTTGCTTTTGGCGCAGCTTTTCTGCGCGGAGAGTCCTTCTTCATTTGCGACCGTTCAAAGCGGGGGTTCCGGTGATTCTGCGGCTGCGAGCCATGGCCTGACGGATGCGTTCCGCCTCCTGCCGCCGCTCGGTTTCGCCGGCGGCGATGCGCTCGAATTCCTCGAGTTCCGCGTGGTAGGCGGCTCGCAACGCCTCGATCTGCGCCTCCGTCGATTTCCGTCGATGATCCAGCGCAAGACGTTTTCGCTCGACCTCCTCCGCAGCCAGCTGCGCCTCACGGGCCTCGCGGGCTTCCTGCGCCAGACGCGCGGAACCGGTGAGCACTCCGGCCTCACCCAGGTAGGCGTCGACGAGTCGAATGCCGCCGGGGGTGATCAGGAATTCGCGCACCTGGTTTGAATGCGCCATGCCGCGTGATTTCAAAATGTAGAGCAGACGGTTGCGTTCCCCATGGCTCTCCACGTCCCGCAGCAACAGCCAGGTATCGACCATTGAGCTGAGCCCTTCGTCCGTCGATTCGATCGCCTTGCCCTGCGCGCTCAGGCTGATGAGAAAGCCGAGGATGTTTGACTTGCGCAGGAAATCCACGAGTCGAACGAGCATGTTTGTCGATTCGTCCAGCGTGCCCGCCGCGCGCATGTTCGAAATGGGATCGACCATAACGACCGTCGGCTTGAACTCCGCAATCAGCTTGTGCATCCGCACGAGATGCATTTCGAGCCCATGCACCGTGGGCCGGGTCGTGTGGAAGCGCAGCAGGTTCTTGCGCACGAACGGAGCGAGATCGATGCCGATCGATTTCATGTTGCGCAGAATCTGCGCCGGCGATTCCTCAAACGAAAAATACAGGCATCGTTCGCCACGCGCGCAGGTCGATCGCGCAAGCTGCGCAGCCATGCTGCTCTTGCCCGTGCCGGCCGTCCCGGTGAGCAGCACCGTGCTGCCTCGATAATAGCCGGGGCCGCCGAGCATTTGATCGACCCCCTCCACACCTGAGGTGACCCGCTCCGGCGAGACCTCATAGTCCAGGCCGGAGGATGTGATCGGAAGCACCGAGATGCCCTCCTCGTCGATCAGGAACGGGTATTCGTTCGTGCCGTGTGTCGAGCCGCGGTATTTCACCACGCGGAGTCGGCGGGTGGAGATCTGCCCCACGACGCGGTGATCGAGCAACACGACGCAATCGGAGACATACTCCTCCAACCCCTGCCGGGTCAGCTGACCGTCACCGCGCTCACCTGTGATGATCGTCGTCATCTCCCGCTCCTTGAGCCAGCCGAACAGCCGGCGAAGCTCCGAGCGAAGAATCGCCTGATTCGAAAGCCCCGAGAAAAGCGTCTCGATCGTGTCGAGCACCACGCGCTTCGCGCCGACGGTCTGGATCGCATGCGCCAGCCGAATGAAAAGCCCCTCGAGATCGTATTCGCCGTTCTCCTCGATCTCGTTCCGATCCACCTTCACGAAATCAATGACCAGCTTCTTGTCAGCGATGAGCTGGTCGACGTCGAATCCGAGCGACGCGACGTTCTTGCGAATGTCCTCCGCCGTCTCCTCGAAGGTCATGACCACGCCGTTCTCGCCGAACTGCGTGGCGCCACGTATCAGAAACTCGAGAGCGAAAAGCGATTTGCCGCATCCCGCCGAGCCGCAGACCAGCGTGGGTCTTCCCCGCGGGACGCCTCCTCCAGTGATATCATCAAAGCCACTGATGCCAGTGGGAGCTTTCTGGAGAACAGGCAGGCGGGAACGAACGGCTCTTGGCATGTGACCGCGACCGGACAGCGAAGTGGGGCCCCGTCAAGCGGTATCGAGCTATTTCCGCCGCAGGACGGAGAAATCAGGGAGGTCCCCGATGGCCTGCTGCGCCACAAGCCGGATGCCCGGCCATGCGGGTCATTTGCCCGCGTTCAACTCCGCAAGCACCTCGGGGTCGCGCACGTCGGCCCAGTTGCCCTTCAACTCGTAGGCGCGGACCCGCCCGGTGGTTTGCGCGAGCTCGCGGATCGCATCCGTCAGTTCATATTCGCCGCGCGGCGAGCGCTCGAGCCTTGCCGTGTAGTCGTAGATGCTCGGGCGGAACAAATAGACTCCGGCGTTATACCACGGGCTCGTCGGCTCGCCCGGCTGCGGCTTCTCGCGCAGATCGGTCATGAAGAACCGGTCGTCCACAAATACCGCGCCGCCCTTGCTCACGTCTTCGCTGAATTTCACGGAAACAATCGCCTCCTCCTCGCCCGGCGAGGCCAGCACCGCGTAATTTTCCGGGTCGATCAAAATGTCGCCGTAGCTCAGCAGGAAGGGATCCTGCGCGGTGAACGATTTCGCGAGTTCGACCACGCGGCCCGTTCCATCCTGCACGACCTGCCGCTCGTAGCTAACACGCACTCCAAACGCTCTACCGTCGCCAAAAAAGTTTCGCACGACCTCCTCGCGATAACCGACGATCAGCAGCACGTCGTCGATTCCCGCACTTCGCATTCCCTCGATGATATGCTGGAGAATCGGTTTTCCCTGCACGGCGATCATCGGCTTTGGCAGGTCGTTGGTCAGCTCGCGCATCCGGGTTCCCCGACCGGCGGCAAGAATCACAGCTTTCTTTACAGAGGGCATCCGGCGAGTTTCACAAATCGAACTGACAACGCGAAAGATCGAAATCACGATCGCGCAGCCGAGCAACATGAAGCGCCTCCGTATCACGCACCTCACCGAGTATTCCTACAGCTGCCCCGTGACGTTCGGTCCTCACCGGGCGCTGATGCGGCCGCGGGAGGGTCACGACGTCCACATCGAGAGTTCGGTTCTTGAAGTCTCGCCCTCTGCGAACATCCGCTGGTTGCGCGACGTATATGGCAACTCCATCGCCATTCTCGAATTTCTCGAGCCTGGCACGATGCTGCGTGTGTTGAGCGAACTTGTCGTCGCCCATTACGACGAAAATCCGCTCGATTTCATCATCGATCCGGCCGCCGTCGCGTATCCGTTTCGCTATCCGGTGGACGAGCAGGCCGAGCTCATCGCGTATTGCCTCTCGGCCTATCCGCGCGACGGCTCCGCGCTTCGCGACTGGCTCACGCAGTTCTACAAACCCGGCCAGCTCATCGGCACCTTCGAGCTCCTCTCGCGGCTCAACACCGCAATCTTCGAGAGCTTCACCTATACCCGTCGCGAAGAACCCGGCGTGCAAAGCCCCGCGCAGACGCTCGCTCTCGGCACCGGTTCATGCCGCGACTTCGCGACGCTGATGATGGAGGCCGCACGTCACTGGGGATTTGGCGCGCGTTTCGTGACCGGTTACCTGCAAACGCCACCGAGTGAGGACCAGCACGGCGCAACGCATGCGTGGACCGAGATTTACATCCCGGGCGCCGGGTGGCGCGGATTCGATCCGACGAACAATACGCTCGCCGGCGCTCAACACGTCTCGGTGGCCGTCGCGCGCGATCCGGAAAAAGCGAATCCCGTGAGCGGATCGTGGACCGGTCCCGCCGGAGCTTTCACTGGCCTGCACGTCAATGTGCAGGTGGATCTGTTGTAAATGGAAATCGGCAGTTTCGGGCAACGCCTGTTCACCTCATCCGCTCGCGCCGCGTTTCGGGCGATCTTTCGCACCACCGCCAGGGTGCACATCCGGCATCTAACGCCCATTCCGCGCACGGGTCCGTTGATCATGGCGTGCAATCACATCAGCCACTTCGACCCGCCGTTCATCGGAAGCTTCTTCCCGCGCCACGTTGACTGGATGGCGATGGAGGAGCTGTTTCGCAATCCACGGTTCGGCAAAGCCCTCGAATGGACCGGCGCCTTCAAGGTCCATCGCGACGGCTCCGATCGCAGCGCGTTGCGTGTCGCGGTGAAAAGACTGCGTGCAGGCCGGGTGGTCGGCATTTTCCCGGAGGGCGGCATTCGCGCAGGCGACACGTCCATTCTCAACGGCGCTCCCATGCGACCCGGCGTCGGCGCGCTCGCGCAAATGGCACAGGCGCCCGTGCTGCCGTGCGTCGTCATCGGCACCGACCGGCTGTATCACAAAAAGAACTGGCGTCCGTTCGGCCGCACCCCGCTCTGGTTCGTCACCGGCACGCCGCTCCCTCCCCCGGAAGGTTCCGGGCGTGACGACGCTCGCGAGCAATTTCGCGAGGCGCTTTCGCGGGCCTTCATCGAATTGAAAGATCGCCTCGTCGAGCAGTATGGACTGTCTCCCGCCGACCTGCCCACGACACCGCAGGCGCGAAAAGGCGAAGATCCCTACGCATGAGAGGACTCTGGGAAAAATCTCTCGCACACGCGATGGACACCGTGATGTGCGCCATGATGAACCGGCTCCAATGGCGTCTGCGGCACCGCGCCTGCACCCGTGAAACCTTTGACGCCTACCTCGACGCCTGCGAGCCGCTGACTCCGGAGGAATTCTTTGATCCCGGGGATACCCGGATCCCGCCACCAACCGCAATCGATCCACTGGTCATTCTTGAATGGCCCTCGCCCGTGCGCAGCGGCTTCGCGGAAAACGACACCGCCCGCGCTCTTTGGTATGTGGGGCCGAATGGTCCGTCCGCGCCCACCGCAATGGTTTTTCATGCCCTGCTCTCGGCCAGTGACATCGGCTATCGGCGGCTGGCCACGTGGTTCCACCGTCACGGATGGAACATGGTTTTTCCTCATCTCCCCTTCCATTATTCCCGCACACCACTTGGCTACCGCAATGGCGCCCTCGCTGTGACCGCCGACCTTCCTCTCGTCGCGGAAACGCTGCGGCAGGCCGTCGCCGAAAGCCGGCAGATCCTCACGTTTCTTCGCGAGCAGGGCTGCGAGGAATTCGGTCTGCTGGGCACGAGCTACGGCGGATGGGTTTCGTCGTTGCTGAGCTTCGTCGAGCCGGCGTTTCAATTCATCACGCTCATCCAGCCCATCATCGACGTGGAACACGTCACGTGGGAAAGCCCCGCCGCGGCCGCGATTCGGAGGATCGTCTCGGCGAATGGCATCACCCCCGGCGCCGCACACCGCCATTCCCATCTCACCTCTCCGCTTCACGGCAGGCCGCTCACGCCGACGGATCGCATTACGCTGATTGGCGGAAAATACGACACCGTCGCGCCGTCAGCCGGTCTGCGCGAGCTGGCGAACGCGTGGTCGGGAGCGACCTTCGTCGAGGTGCGGCAGGGGCATTTTGGCTATGCCGCGCTCGCGGAGGCGAAGCGCCGCATCGAGCCGGTGCTGGCTCAGCGCCGGCCGCCGACGATCGTGAAGGAATAGTCGATTTCGAGCCGGCTACCCTGCAGCGCATCGGCCACGTCCTTGGGCATCGGCGGGATCTCCGCCTCGATCACGGCACGCACACTGCAACTCGCGAGACTTTCGTTCGACGTGTTGCGCAGCACCTTCACTCCCTCAATCGTGCCGTCTGCGCGAACGACAAAGCGCAACTCAACCGTGCCAATGCTCACGAGATCCATCATGTCGTTGACGTAGTAATACCAGCGCGAACCGATGGCGTCGGAGAGCATCTTCTTGTAGCGGCCGAGTGGCGTGGCCATTGCTTCGACCGAGGCCCGTCCCCGGTTGGTGATTCCGCCCTTCAATCGCGTGACGCGCGTCTGCGGCTGGTAACCCGGAGTGGTTGGAGGCGAGGGCGGGCGCGGCGTTTCTGGCTTCCGAACCTCGGGCTCCGGCTGTTGCTGGCGTGGACGCGAGGGATCAAGCATCGCGAGTTCGGCATCCTCCGGCTTCGGAGTCGGACCCGGCTCCTCTTCCGGCTTCTCGGCCTCCTCGGTTTTCTCCGTTTGCTCGCTCTGCGGCTGCGGCGGAACCGGTGGTGGAGAGGGCGGCGCAGCCTGTCGCGAAGGACCAAGGCTCAACTCCTGATTCCGCAATGCCATGTCCGGCAAATCCTCCTGACCCTGCGTCGTCGGAATCGGAGCGTCGGATTCCGCCGGCCCTTCGCTGCCGGCCTTCAGGTTCTGATCGGACTCGAACTTCGCATTCTTGGGCGCCTCGTCGGTCACCTCCCCTTGCGAGCTGTCGACGAATCCCGGCTGCTCCTCGGACGGCTTCGGCGGGGGAACGATGACAATCTCCACCGGCTCGGGAGGTGCCGGTTGCCGCGCAGGCGCGAGCAGGGAATCGGGAACCAGCGAAAGAACGAGCAAAGCCAGCAGAAGGATCGCCAGATGAATCAGAAGCGCAGCAATCAACGCGGCGACAATCCGCCGGCGCTCCCTTCTTCGTTCGAGCCGAACCGTCACGCGGGCAGAGTCCTCGAAACGCGGGCGTGGTGAAAGAGATATTGCTGCACGTAGCCCGCATACAGGCCGAAGCGCTCCCGCGAATACGCCTCCAGCTCCGCAAGCGGCGCGTCACCGCGCATTGCGCGCAGCACACGGCCAATCCACACATCCACCGGAACGGCATCCAGCCGCTCGTAGGCGAAGAGCAGCACGCAGTTGGCGACCTTGCGTCCGATCCCCGGCAGTTTGCAAAGCTCCTCCATCGCCCGGGGGGTCTCCATTTCCGCGATCCGCTCGAGATCCACCACCCCCTCGGTGACCATTCGCGCCGTGCGAAGAAGATTCGGCGCGCGAAATCCCAACCCGCAGGCCCGCAGCTCCTTCTCCGTCGTCGAGGCAAGCACCTCCGGAACGGGATAGGCGCAAAGATCGGACCCCGCGACCGGATCTCCAAATCGCTCGCGCAACGCAAACGACATTGCCCGAATGTGCGCGACCTGTTTCATCGCGCTCGTCAAAAACGTCGCAAGGCATTCCCAGCGCGGCTGGCGAATGATGCGAATGCCCCGACAAGCCTCGAGTGCGGCTCGCGAAAAGATGTCGTCGGGAAACGTCGCATAGATCTCCTCGAGCGGATGATCGAGCGCGAAGTAATGATGCACCAGCTGCTCGTGTCCCTTGGATATGCGCAACCGCTTTCCGACCTGCTCCACGCGCACCGGCGTGCGATCGATGAGCCCGATCCACCCGTCACCATCCGGCAGCCAGTGAAAAACCTGCCCGCTTTCGAGGGTGAGCCGGAGATCGAACTCCGGCGTCATCGCGTGAAATAGCTCAGGTTCTCGAGCTCGATCGCGAGATTGACGTTGTTCACCATCACGCGCGCGGGAACCTGCAGCACGATGGGCGCAAAGTTGAGGATCGCCTGGATGCCCGCCGCGACGAGCTGATTGCAGATCTCCTGCGCCGCCGTCCCCGGCACGCACAGGATCGCCATCTTGATGTCATGCGTCGCGATGAATTTCGCCATGCGCTGCAGCGAGTAGATTGGCGCCTTCACGTCCTTCGTCTTTTTCGTCGCCGGTTTCGCGTCGAAGGCCGCGGCAATCTCGAAGCCCTCCTTCGCAAATCCCTCCTCGTAGCGCAGCAGCGCGCTGCCGAGATTACCCGCACCGACAAGAATCACCGGCTGCAGGCTGGTGCGGCCCAGCGTGTCGGAGAGTCGTTTGCGCAATGTCGCGACATCGTAACCGAGGCCGCGTTTGCCAAACTGGCCGCAATAGCCGAGGTCCTTGCGAAGTTGCGTGGGCTTGACCCCCGCGACCTTTGCAAGCGCCTCGGAGGACACCGTCACCGTGTCGTTGTTGACGAGCCGTTCCAGGCAGCGCTTGTAGAGAGACAGGCGATAGACCGTTTTGCGCGGAATGGGCCCTTTCATGAACTTTGTGAAAAAGAGCAATCTCTCTGCGGAATTGTCAATCGGCGCCTAGAGAATCGCCGGGTCGCCATACAACGTCGAGCCGCTCGCCCGCGTGATCCGCACGTTCATGATCTGGCCGGCATGTCGTGGCGCGCCCTCGAACACCACGATCTTGTTGGTCCGCGTGCGGCCGGAATAGCGCTCGGCATTGTGCCGGCTGAGCCCTTCGCAGAGGATTTCGACCTCGCGCCCGACATGCGCCTCCAGTTTGCGCGAGACATTCCGGTTCACCAACGCGAGAAGTTCCTGGTTTCGCTCCTCCTTCACCGACTCCGGCACCTGGTCCTCCATGGTCGCCGCGGGCGTATCGCGGCGCGGCGAGTAGCGGAAGATGAACGCATTGTCGAAGTCCGCCTCGACGACCATCGACTTCGTCTGCTCGAAGTCCTCATCCGTCTCACCGGGGAAGCCGACGATAATGTCCGTCGTAATTGCCATGCCTTCGCGGGCGGCGCGCAGTTTTTCGACCAGCGAAAGAAACCGCTCGCGCGTGTAGGCGCGATGCATGCGCTTGAGAATGCGGTTAGATCCGGACTGCAGCGGCAGGTGCACATGCTCCATGAGCCGCGGCAGATACGTGAAAGCGTTGATCAAATCATCGCGATATCCAATCGGGTGCGGCGACGTGAAGCGCAGCCGCTCCAGCCCTGGCACGGCATGCACCGCCTCGAGCAATTGCACAAACGGGCTTTTCCCATCGATCTTCGGAAACTCGTGACGCCCGTAAAGATTCACGATCTGGCCAAGGAGCGTCACTTCCTTCACGCCACGCGCGACCAGCCCGCGCACTTCTTCGACGATGTCCGCAATGGGGCGCGACCTTTCCGCGCCACGCGTCGAAGGGACGATGCAGAACGTGCAGTGCATGTTGCAGCCCTGCATGATCGAGACAAATGCCGAAGCCTGCCCTTCGCGCAGGGTGTGTTCGCGAATCTCGTTCTGCGAACCCTCCTCCTCGTCGGTGTCGACGATTGCGAGCCGCTCGTTGTCGATCCGCGCCTCGAGCTTCCGCCGCAGCAACTCATCCACATAGTCCGCCACGCGGTGAAACTTCTGCGTGCCAACGACGAGATCGATGTGATCCGACGACTCCGCAAGTTCCGCGCCACGGCTTTGCGCCATGCAGCCGAGATAGCCGAAAACGAGATGCGGCCGCTTCTCGCGCAATCGCCGCAACATGCCCATTTTTCCAAGGGCCTTCTGCTCCGCCATGTCACGCACGCTGCAGGTGTTCAACAGGATGACATCGGCGTCCGTCTCGTCGCGAGTGAGACGGTATCCGCGGTCGGCCAGCATCTGCGCGACCTGTTCGGAGTCGCGTTCGTTCATCTGGCAGCCGTAGGTTTTGATATAAACGCTGGGCATGAGGAGTCGGGGAGGCTACACCGTCGCGGGCCGGATTTCCAGAGCGCATCGGCCACCCAAAAAACCACTTGTTTTCCCGACCATAGCCACACGAAGTTGAAAGCAATGTCGACTCCCGTCCCCGCCAAACTCGGCTATTCGATGCCCGCAGAATGGGAGCTTCACGAGGCCACATGGCTTTCCTGGCCGCATCGCGATGGCATCAGCTTCCCCGGATCCTACGACCGCGTCATTCCGACGTTTGTGAAGATGGTCGAAGCCCTCGCGGAATCGGAGATCGTGCGCATCAACGTCCGCGACAAGGAGCAGGAATCCGAGGTTCGCCGCCTGCTCAACGGCACGCCGCCCGAGCGCGTGGAATTCTTCCACATCCCCGCCAACGAACCGTGGTGCCGCGATCACGGCCCGATTTTTCTCAAGCGCCGGCAAAGCCCGACGCTCGCGATCGTCGACTTCGGCTACAACGCCTGGGGCTGGAAGTATCCGCCCTGCGACGATGACGACGAGGTGCCGACGAAGATTGGAAAGGCGCTCGGCATCGAAGTGTTCGACAGTGGCGATTTTATTCTCGAAGGCGGCTCGATCGACGTGAATGGCGAGGGCGCCCTGCTCACGACCGAGAGCTGCCTGCTGAACGAAAACCGCAACCCCGACCTCGACAAAAAGGACATCGAGCAACGGTTGAAGGACTACCTCGGTGTGCACACGATCATCTGGCTCGGGGATGGCATCGAAGGCGACGACACCGACGGCCACATTGATGATCTCACACGCTTTGTCGCCCCGAACACGGTGGTCACCGTCATCGAGGAGGACGAAAGCGACGAGAACCACGACGCGCTCAAGGCCAATCTCGAGAGACTCCAGTCCGTGCAGCTCAAAAAGGACGAGCCGCTGGAGATTCACACGATCCCGATGCCGTCGAAGATCATTCGCGACGGACAACGCCTGCCGGCAAGCTACGCGAACTTTTACGTGGCCAACGAGGTCGTGCTGTTGCCGGTGTTCGGAGAGCGAAACGACGCGTGGGCGGAGTCCGTGATGAAGGAGGTTTTTCCGACCCGCCGGATCGTTCCGATCGACTGCCGCGAGCTCATCTGGGGCCTTGGCGCCTTTCATTGCCTGACGCAGCAGCAGCCAAAGGCCTGAGCGGAATGGAGACGTTCCTCGCGCAGCTTCGGGATCCTGCGTTTCAACACGTCCTCATCAATCACCTCCCGATCACCGGCCTCGCCGCCGGTGCGCTCGCGCTCCTCATCGCGGTCTTCATGCGCAGCCGCCGCGCACAGATCGCCGCGCTGAGCACCGTTCTGGCAATGTCCGCGTGCGTCTTCCCGACCTACGTCACCGGTGAGGACGCCTACAGACAAATCCGCCGCATCGCCGACGACGCCGGCGCCGACTGGCTCGACGCCCACCTCGACCGCGCCGATCGCGCCGTGGGTGCCTTTTACGCACTGGCCGGCCTCTCGCTTGCAGCCCTGGCCATTCCGCTCAGGTGGCCGCGCACCGGCACTCCCCTCGCCGCGCTCACGCTGCTTGGCGCCATCGCCTGCGTGGCGCTCGGTGGCTGGATCGCCGATGCCGGCGGCCTCGTGCGGCACCCGGAGCTGCGCCCGGCGCCTCAAACCCCGGCCATTCTCGAAACGCCGTAAACTCCGGCGGCGCCACACTTTTCCGCTTGCGCCAGTCGGAAAACCGTGCACTATTCCCGGTTCCTTATGGCTAAGAAATCATGGCTCGAACGCGACAAGCGCAAGCGCAAGACCGTTGAAAAATACGCGGAACTGCGCGCTGAGCTGAAGGCCCGCGGTGACTACATCGGGCTTTCCCAGCTCCCTCGCGATGCCAGCCCGACCCGTCTCGTAAATCGCTGCAAGCTCACCGGGCGTCGTCGCGCATACATGCGTCGCTTCAAAATTTCCCGCATCACCTTCCGTGAGCTCGCCTCCGCCGGCCTCATTCCCGGCGTCACAAAGTCGAGCTGGTAGTCGAAAACGCCAGACTCGCGTCCTCCGGAGCAGTCTGGCAGTATGAACGGCTCGGGAGGCAATAAAACCGATGCCGATCTACGAATACGAACCCATTGACGGGGACTGCAGGACCTGCGGCGGACGTTTCGAACTTCGACGTCCCGCAGATCGCGAGCCTCTTAAGCAGTGCCCGCTTTGCAAGAAGCCGGTGCGCAAGTTGATCTCCCAGGTCAACACCCCCCGGCTTACCAAGCCGCTCTCGGTCTCCGACGCCAAAAAGGCGGGATTTCAGATCCTCAAGCGACGCGACAAGGGTGTTTACGAGAAGCTTTAGCTTCCCGACGATGGACGCCGCGTAAGCCTCATGGAAATCTTCACCATCCTGTTTGCCGCCGCCGCTTCAGCCGGCGAGGTGGCCACCTCGTGGGACAGCTCCGGCGTCATCATGCTGAAGCTGCTCGGCATCGTCGCGCTCGTTTTGCTGAACGGCTTTTTCGTCGCGTCGGAATTTTCCATCGTCAAGGTCCGCAGCAGCCAGCTTGAGGCGTTGATCGAACAGGGCAACAAATCCGCGGCTGCCGCCCGAAACGTCGTCGCCCATCTCGATGAATACCTCTCCGCGACGCAGCTCGGCATTACGCTCGCCTCGCTGGGTCTCGGCTGGCTCGGCGAGCCGTTCTTGGCGGCAATGATCGAGCCCGCCTTCCACTACATCGGCATCGAGAGCCCGGTCGTCATTCACAGCATCGCGTTCGCGATTGCGTTCAGCATCATCACCTACCTGCACATCGTGCTCGGCGAGCTCGCGCCGAAATCGCTGGCCATTCGCAAGGCCGTCGAGGTCACCCTGCTGGTCAGCGGTCCGCTCAAGCTCTTTTACCTCATCTTCAAGCCCGCCATCTGGTTCCTGAATGGCAACGCGAATTTCCTGCTCCGGCATGCCTTCAAGATCGAGCCCGCCGGCGAGTCGGAGCTTTTTCACAGTGAGGAGGAACTGCGCCTGATTCTCGCCGAGAGCCAGAAGGCCAACGAGGTTTCCTCACTCGGCAAGGAAATCGTGATCAACGCGCTCGACCTCAAGCGCCGCATTGTCCGCGACATCATGACGCCTCGCGGTGAGGTTGTTTACCTGGATATCGAGGAACCGTTCGACGAGCAGCTCGACACCGCGATGAAGTCGAGCCACACGCGCTTCCCTCTTTGCCGCGAGCATCTCGACGACGCGATCGGCCTCGTTCATATCAAGGACCTCCTCGCCCTCGTTCGCTCCGGGCAGAAAAATCTGGAGTCGATCAAGCGTGAGCTGCTGCACGTCTCGGAGATGATGCCGCTCGAGAAATTGCTGCGCTTTTTCCTCACCAAGCACGCGCACCTCGCCGTGGCGGTCGACGAATACGGCGGCGCGGTTGGCATTGTCACCCTCGACAACGTGCTCGAGGAGATCGTCGGCGCGATCCAGGACGAGTTTGACGTCGCCGAAGAAGAGGTAAGGCAGATCAACGAAACCGAGTTCGAGGTCGAAGGCACCCACGCGCTCTACGAGCTGGAGGAGACGCTCGACCACAAGTTCGAGGATGCCGATGTCACGACGATCGGCGGTTACATCACCGCCGAGCTGGGCCATCTGCCGACCAAGGGAGAATCCGTGCGGATCGATCATTGGGTGGCCACCGTCACTGACTCCGACGGCCGCCGCGTGCTTCGCGTCCATTTAAAGAAGGATCCCCTCCCTGCGGCCGAGCCCGCCACGGCACGATCCGACTCCGAAGAGGACGTGTAAGGCACGGCGCCTTTGTCTTCGGGCCCGGATCACGCTAGCTTTCCCTTTTCCACCATGAACGACGCACGATTCGACGCCCTATCCAGTGTTCTCACCCGCCATTCGACCGCCCTCAAACCGGGCGAGAAAGTGCTCATCGACGCCTTCGACATTCCCGATGAGTTCGTGATTTCGCTGGTTCGGGCCGCGCGCAAGGCAAAGGCCACGCCGTTTGTTCAGATCCACCGCGCACGCATCAGTCGCGAGCTGGCGCGTGAAGCGTCCGCCGATCAGCTCACCATCAGCAGCTCCGTCGAGCTGGCGCGGATGAAGAAGATGGACGCCTACATCGCCATTCGCGGCAGTCACAACATCACCGAAATGTCCGACGTGCCCGAGGACCGCATGCAGCTCGTCATGGAAAAGATGCGGCCCGTGCTCGACTGGCGGATCAACAGGACGAAATGGGTCGTGCTCCGCTGGCCGACTCCCTCCATGGCGCAGCAGGCGCAGATGAGCACCGAGGCGTTCGAGGATTTCTTTTTCAAGGTCTGCACCCTCGATTACTCGCGCATGAAGCCGGGCATGAACGCCCTCAAGGCCCTCATGGACCGCACCGACAAGGTCCACATCAAGGGTCCCGGCACCGACCTGCGATTCAGCATCAAGGGCATCGGCTCCGTGACCTGCGGCGGCGATCGCAACATCCCCGACGGCGAAGTTTTCTCCTGCCCCGTGCGCGACAGCGTCGAAGGCGAGATTACCTTCAATGCGCCAACGATCTATCAGGGCATCGCATTCGAAAACATCCGGCTCGTCTTCAAGAAAGGCAAAATCGTCGAGGCAACCGGCAGCGACACGCGCGCCCTGAATCGCATTCTCGATAGCGACGCCGGCGCGCGTTACATCGGCGAGTTTTCGCTCGGGTTCAACCCGCACATTCTCCACCCGATGCGCGACATTCTCTTCGACGAGAAGATCGCCGGCTCGTTCCATTTCACGCCCGGTCAGGCCTACGCGACCGCCGGAAATGGCAACAAGAGCAAGATCCATTGGGACATGGTGAACATCCAGCGTCCCGATTACGGCGGCGGCGAGATCTGGTTCGACGGCAAGCTGATTCGCAAGGACGGCCTCTTCGTGCTCCCTGCGCTGAAGAAGCTGAACCCCGATTACCTCACGAGGTAAACGAGCAGCCACCGTTCGAGCATCGAATTTGCAACTCCTGCCTTCGGCGCGAGTTTAAGCTAGAACGCCGGACAAACAGAGGCTGCTCATCGCGCCATCAACCGACGGGAATCCATCGTGGCAAGCTCGCTCAAGCAATCATCCCCTCCACCCTCTCGTCATCGGCTCGTCGATTTTGCCGCCGGCATCCTCGCCGTCGGGACGATCGCGCTGCTCGCCGGCGGTTGCGGTGACAGAAAGTCCGAGGGACAACGGGAGGCCTCTCCCGTTCCCGTGGAGGTGACGAGCGTCGTCCGGGAGGATGTTCCCGTGGAAATCCGCTCCGTGGGCACCGCGACGCCGATCGCCACCGTGCAGTTGAAATCGAAGGTCGGTGGCGAAGTGCAAAAGGTCGCCTTTGCCGACGGGGCCTACGTGAAAAAGGGGCAGGTTTTGTTCGAGATCGATCGCAGCCGGTATCAGGCATTGCTGGATCGCGCGAAGGCAAATCTCGCCATCGCCAAAGCCCAGGAGAAGAATGCGGAGGATCAGCTGACGCGCTACACCACGCTCAGCACAAAGGGCGCCGCATCCGAGGAGCAATACTCGCAATTTGTCTCGGCCGCCCGCCAGCAGCAGGCGGAGGTCAAGGCACGCGAAGCCGAACTTGAGGAGGCCCAGTTGTCCCTCGACTGGGCGGTCGTCCGCTCGCCGATCGATGGCCGTGCCGGCGCCGCGCTCGTGAAGGCCGGAAACATCGTGCAGGCGGAGACGGAGGTCCTCACGATCATCAATCAGCTCAAGCCGATCTACGTTTCATTTTCCATTCCGGAATCGGACCTTCCCGATGTGCGCCGAAAACTGAATGAAGGCGCCATTCCCGTGACGGCCACCGACGCCACCACAAGCCGCATCCTTCAGCGCGGGCAGCTCACCTTCATCGACAACACCGTCGACACCACATCCGGAATGGTCTCCCTGAAAGCCACGTTCGCCAACGAAGACGAATCCCTGTGGCCCGGCCAGTTCGTCGACGTGCTCGTCGAGCTCGACAAGCAACGCGGGGCATTGCTCATTCCTACCGTCGCGGTGATGGAAAGCCAGAGCGGACCGAAGGTATTCGTTGTTCACGAAGGCACGGTGTCGCTTCGCGACATCTCCATTCTCGGAACCTATGAGGACCGCACGATCGTCGAATCCGGCCTCGAGGAAGGCGAGCAGGTCGTCACGAAAGGCCAGCTTCGACTCACTGACGGCGCGAAGGTGAGCGTGCAGCAAACCGCGGCGGAGCCCGCCAGCTCATGAACCTCTCCGAGCCATTCGTCCGACGGCCGGTCATGACCACCCTGGTCACGCTGGCCATCCTCGGTTTCGGCTGGCTTGCGTTCGAGCAGTTGCCGGTCAGCGACCTGCCGAACGTCGATTTCCCCACCATCAATGTTTCCGCGAGTCTCCCCGGCGCAAGCCCGGAAACGATGGCCTCTTCGGTCGCGATGCCGCTGGAAAAGGAGTTCTCGACCATTCCCGGCATCGAGTCGATGACCTCCACGAGTTCGCTCGGAAACACCAGCATCACGATTCAGTTCGATCTCAATCGAAACATCGACGCCGCCGCCCAGGATGTGCAGGCGGCCATTTCCCAGGCGCAGCGCGACCTTCCGATCGACATGCCGGCTCCTCCGTCGTTTCGGAAGGTGAACCCCGCAGAGCAGCCCATTCTGCTCCTCGCCGCGTCGTCCGACTCGCTGCCGCTCAGTGCGGTGAATGAGGCCATCGACACGCTCATCGCACAACGACTCTCGACCGTGAGCGGTGTCGCGCAGGTCGATCTCTTCGGCGAACAAAAATTCGCCGTTCGCGTGCAGGTAGATCCCCGGGAGCTCGCCGTCCGCGGAATCGGAATCAACGAAGTCGAGGATGCCGTTCGCGAGGCGAATTCCAACCTCGCCACAGGAGAACTCGACGCCGGTTCAAAATCCCGCACCGTGGAAACCACCGGCCAGCTCGAAAACGCGGCGGATTTCCGCGAGCTGATCGTCACCTATCGCAACGGCGCACCGGTCCGGCTCAAGCAGCTTGCAACCGTGATCGACAGCGTCGAGGACGACAAGAATCTCGGCTGGTTCAACAAGGACCGGGGCATCGTGCTCGCGATTCAACGCCAGCCCGGGGCCAACACCGTGGCCGTGATCGATCGCATCCTCGAGCTGCTCCCCTCGTTTCGCGAGCAACTCCCGGCGGGCATCAAACTCGAGGTGCTTTACGACCGCTCGATGTCGATTCGTGAATCACTTCACGAAGTCGAGTTTACGCTGATCCTCGCCATCGTGCTCGTCGTGCTCGTGATCTTCCTGTTCCTGCGGAATGTTCGCGCGACGCTCATTCCCAGTGCGGCGATCCCCCTCTCCATCATTGGCACCTTTGCCGTGATGTATCTCGTCGGATTCAGTCTGAACAATTTCTCGCTGATGGCGCTGACGCTCGCCGTCGGATTCGTCGTCGACGACGCGATCGTCGTGCTCGAAAACATCGTCCGCCACATGGAGATGGGCTCCTCCCCCATGAAGGCAGCCCTCGAAGGCGGTCGGGAAATTGGATTCACGATTCTTTCAATGACGCTCTCGCTCGCGGCGGTCTTCATTCCCGTGCTGTTCATGGGCGGAATTCTGGGCCGCCTGCTCAATGAATTCGCGGTCACCATCGCGGTTGCCATCATTATTTCCGGCATCGTGTCCCTCTCGCTCACACCGATGCTCTGCAGCCGGTTCCTGAGCAACGCGCCCGCCACCACCGGCCGATTCTACCGGGCTACGGAGAAAATCTTCGACGCTGCCCTCGGCGCCTACCGCTGGGCACTGGTCCGCGCCATGCGTCACCACGTCATCGTCTCTCTGCTCGCTCTGGCCATGGCGGCGGCGACCGCGTGGCTCTTCATCGTCATTCCGAAAGGCTTCCTCCCCAACGAAGACGCCAGCCGCATCATGATCACCACCGAGGCGGAGCAAGGCATCGCGTTCGAGGAGCTGGTCAGGATGCAGAGTCAGGCCGGCGAGATCATCAGCAGGCACCCCGCCGTTCAATCGTTCATGTCGCGCATTGGAGGCGGCGGTCGCACCGGCAATACCGGGCGGTTCTATGTGACGCTGAAACCGCGCAGCGAACGGGGCAACATCAACGAAATCGTCCGCGAATTCCGCGCGGCCCTCAGCGGCATCCCCGGCCTCAACGTCTTCGTGCAGAATCCTCCGACCATCCGTATCGGAGGCGCACAAACCAAGAGCCTGTATCAATTCACGATCTTCGGCCCGGAGCTGGAACCGCTCTACGAAACCGCGCCGAAATTTGAAGCCGCGCTCGCGAAGCTGCCCGGCATTGTCGACATCACGTCCGACCTCGAAATCAGCAGCCCGCAAATCCTTGTCGACATCAACCGCGACCGTGCCTCCAGTCTGGGAATCACCGCCGCGCAAATCGAACGGGCACTCGGCAGCGCCTACGGAGCCCGCCAGATTTCCACGATCTATACGCCAAACGACCAGTATCACGTCATCCTTGAAGCCTCCGACGACTTCAAACGGGAGGCTCCGGACCTCTCACGCCTTTACATCAGCGCCGCCTCAGGCCAGCTCGTGCCGCTCAACGCAGTGGCCACTTTCAAATCCCAGGTCGGCCCGCTCACCGTCTCCCACCTTGGACAGCTTCCATCCGTCACCTTTTCCTTCGATCTCGCCAAGGGAGCCGCGCTCAGCGAGGTCCTGCCCTCCATCGAACGACTGGCCCGCGAGACGCTCGACCCGCGAATCAGCACCCAGTTTCAAGGCACCGCGCAGGCTTTCGAGAGCTCCCTGCACGGGCTCGGCCTCCTTCTCATCATCGCGGTGCTCGTCATCTATCTCGTTCTCGGAATCCTTTACGAAAGCTTCATTCACCCGATCACGATTCTCTCGGGGTTGCCCTCCGCAGGCTTCGGCGCGTTGGTGACGCTTCTGCTGTTCGGCGCGGAACTCAATGTTTACGGATTTGTCGGCCTCCTGATGCTCATCGGCATCGTCAAAAAGAACGCCATCATGATGATCGACTTCGCGCTCGAGGCCCAGCGCCGTGGCGGCAAGCCACGGGCGGAAGCGATCTTCGACGCCTGCCTCGTCCGTTTCCGCCCCATCATGATGACCACCTTCGCCGCCCTGTTTGGCACCCTTCCCATCGCGCTGGGGTTGGGAGCCGGAGGAGAAGTTCGCCAGCCCTTGGGACTCGCCGTCGTCGGCGGCCTCGTCATTTCCCAGATCGTCACCCTGTTCATCACTCCCATCATCTATCTCTATCTGGAGCGCCTCCAACACCTCGTCACCCCTCGGACGCGGCAGCCCTTTGCAGGGGAACAGCCCGCAGCCGTCTAGCGGGCCATCTGCAAACTTCGCGACGCTCCTTCCTAGCTGGCAAACGACTTCGCTGCAGACGCGTGGAGCAAGGTCATGAGCTGACCACTTGCAGCCCTCGATTCAAAAGTGCGCATATTGAGGAAGCGAAACTCCAGGGAAACGCTTCATTCCTCCGAAGGAACCACGGGTGGAAGCATTTGCTTGCCACCAAATCGTGCGTCCGCTACCCTCAACGCTGCCATCGATGCGGGATAAACCGTCCACCTCGAGCGGGACAAAGGTGGCAGCATCCTTTAGTGAGTGACTAACACATCTTTAAAGTTGAGGGCGACCATTGCCCTGTTCCTGGGCATTATCGCTCCATCCTCTCTACAAGCGGCGACCGGGGAGATCGTCGGCACTTTCGAGGGCAGCTTTCCGACCGGGAGACAGGGAGAAACCCGCTTCATCGAGATCATGGTTTCCAGGGAGGATTCAAAATATGAACTGTCTGGATCGGCGGGATTCTCCTCAGGAAGGTCGACCGCCCCAGACTTTTGGGGAGAACTCGTTTCCACTACGGAATCGTCATTCGTGTTCAATTTCGAGGATTCCTTTGGAAACAAGGGGACAATGTCTCTATCGCCAATCCAAAACGGCGTTAGATTCTCCTCTAATATTTCCGAGATTGCGGACCCCCGATGCCTCCCTCACTACGAGCCTGTTGAGCTGAAGCGCACAAAGAATTAATAATATAAAACCCAAGAAAACTGACAGCGCAAACACACACCCTTATTGAATGATTTGACGCAACCACGAAGCAAATCCCATTTCAAGTCACCCATTCAACCCGCCAAACTTTGGAAATTAGAATCAATTGCCGGCATTCATGAATCCACAGCTTTCAAACGATATCTCCGTCATATCAAATGCCGTCAGCGCGGCCGTCACCGTGCTGGGGTTTCTTATTGTTATTTTGCAAATCCGTAGTGCAAAGAGAACCATGCAAATCACCACGTTTGATCATCTCTACACTCGAATGCACGAGATTCATACGCACTTTTCCGGTCATCCGTATTTACGAAAATACTTTTATGAGGGTGCCACAGTCGATTCAGACTCCGCTGAATATCCGCTCGTTCAAATCACCGCAGAGATGCTCGCCGACTTCTTTCAACAGATCAATCTGCAGCTGGATCTCATGCCAGCCAAAACAGCGAGCGGTTGGAGAGCCTACATCCAATCCATCATCAGAAACAGCCCCGCTTTGCGTGATTATTTCAAATCCAACGCCTCCTGGTATCCCAGTAATCTCGTTACCTTTGCGGATAACGTCAAGTGATGCGAATAGCAAACACTTAGTCGCCCCGCAAAGATTCCAGACACCTATATCCTGCAGCAAAGGGCTCCGCTCAAGAGTTTGACATTCGGAACAGCTGAGTGGACGATGAGATCTCTTCACCAGTGAAGACCATTCAAGTTAAGGTAAAACCGAACTCGAAAAAGAGCGCATTGGAGGAAACCGCGGAGGGGCCCTGGCTTGCGCATATCAAGTCGCCGCCGGTGGATGGGAAGGCCAATCAGGAGTTGATTTCCCTCCTTTCCGAACACTTTCGTTGGCCCAAAGGAGCCATCCTGATCAAAAGCGGAATGTCTTCACGAACAAAGCTGGTGCAGATCCATATTTGATCTTCAGCTGCCTCCTGCTCTCAGGACTTGATGAAAGCTACCGCCGATCAAACTGGCATGGACCTTCTTGAGAGTCTTCTCGCGGTTGAGATTAAGAGGCGCGATGCCTGGCTGGCTCGCGACAAGGAGGCCCTCTCTTTGTTGCTGGATGAGAACTTTGTCGAGATCAACTATTTTGGGCGTTTGTCGAAGAGGGATCTGCTGGATGACCTGTTCGAGCGTCTTCGTTTGGACGAGTTTACGATAGAGCATCCATCGATACACGGTCCCTCCACATCCCCAATTCTTACTTATTTTTGCTTTGAACGCCTCCATATCGATGGCACTCCCGTCGAAGGCCATTTCCACGTAGCCTCTCATTTCATTCGGCGAGAGAGGGAATGGAAGATTCTTGTCTGGCAAATCACCCCTTGCAGGGAAGCTAATAGGGTGTAACGGAATCCCACCATTAACGAACGAGAAATCTCACGCAACGGCCAATCCGAATATGAAGAGCCTTCTTATTCTATCTTTGAGTGTCGCGACAGCCGTCTTCGCCTCCTCTCAGGCGGCACCTCCGGTTGAAGACCTATCTCCGAAGGCCGCGAGGGCACAGGCTCGACGGGACTTTGCTTCGGGACACCCGCAAATTTACAAAGCGGGGGGATTTGAGATCTTCGAGCCTGGCATTACGGAAGAGCAGAAAAAGCTGGTGGCACACCTCCCGCGCAATGGAAGTCTCGCGGGGTGCACCAACCCGAAGGGGCTGCAGGCCGTGGAATTTGCGACCGCCTATAATCAGGAAATCGTTATTCTCGTTCAAAAGAGCGGCCAAAAATCCGACGGAAACGGGACCGCCGCTCCCCAGCGATAGCCACACTAACCTCTCCCGGTCGCCTTCAGCTGCCCTCGCATTTTCGACGGGGGGCATGCAGGCCTTCAGCTTTTCGGCGTGCCATTTGCAGCCTTGCACGCTCCTCTTTTTTCGGAAGCGGCATTTCACGCTGCAGACCGCTTTTCACTCCTTGGAGAGGCATCTGCAGCTCCAAAAATTCCGTTCGCACTTTTTCCAATGGCCCGTGCAGACCTACGCACGGGCCAACCGCAGTTTTTCAGGCGGCTCTGCCGATGGCGCGGCGGCGGAAGTGGCCGGGGGTCACCGAAAACACGTTTTTGAAGGCGCGCGTGAAGTGGCTTTGGTCCTGGAAACCGACCATGTGGCAAACATCGGCCACCGACAGTTGCTCCTGGGTTCTGAGAAGTTCCTCCGCCTGCTTGAGACGACGGCCCGTGACGTAGCGCCACGGTGACACGCCGGTGGAGCTGCGGAAAGCCCTGGCAAAATGAAACCTGCTGCAGCCTGCGGCGCGCGCCATTTCCTCGAGGCCAAAATCCTCCATGAGATGACTGTCGATGAACTCCAAAGTCCGGCGCAGGGCGGCGGGTGAAAGACGCTCACGCCGGCTCTCACGAGCACTGCGGCCGATCTGCGTGAGTAACCTCACGGCAAGCAGCTGGGTGGCGGACGCAGCAACGGATGCCGGCACTTCGCCATCCCGCAGGAAAAGGTCGCGCACCATCCCGGAAATGTTTTGAAGGACGGGATCGGTCATTCTCGCCATGCCGGGACGCAAAGACTTTGGCACTCCGAGGTTCCGGGAGGCTTCGGCAAGGACGTTCCGATTCAAACCCACGACAAGGACGTCGGCCGCACCGCGCCAGGCCAGGCTTGCGGCCACCTTCCGGTCCACCACCATCATCGTCCGCGGCGGCAGGATCATTTCCTCCTGCTTTCCATCGGGATGTTGGAGGGAAAGCGCAAGACGGTCTGCGCCAAAGAAAATGCAGATCCGAAGTTCGGTGGTGGGCGGCAGAGAAACTTCCCCATCGCTTCCTGAAGCAAAGGTGAAATTCCTCGACGATTTCAGGTTTTGAGATGGTGCGGAGGGAGTCATCGGTTCGGGTTGCGACCATGCGGTCACAACTCAATTCGCGTCCTCCATGAGCAAATCCCGACAGGGATTTTTGAAAAAATTGCGACGCCTTCCCGGCACCGTCTCGTATCGGACCTTACATTTTCCGGATTTCCCGGTAGAGCCATGCCCGTGCATGCGCCCAATAACGCTCGACGGTGCGTTCCGTGAGGCCCATCTCGTCGGCGACTTCGCGGTTCGAGAGTCCGCCGAAAAACTTCAGCACCACCACCCGCGCCCGCACGGCGTCCTCTTCCTCGAGGCGGTTTACGGCCTCGTGAATCAGCAGCATCTGGTCGTCCTCCGTGACGTCGAGTTCCTCGGCGGCCTCGATGGGCACACGCGTGAGGTCGCCACCGCGTTTCAATCGCGCGTGTTTCCGGGCGCGGTCAATCAACACGCGGCGCATGGACTCGGCCGCGGCGGCGAAGAGCCCCGGCTCACCGTCGCTCCAGGAATGCGAGCGATCGGACGAAAGACGAAGCCAGGCCTCGTGCACGAGCGCGGTGGGCTGGAGCGTGTGATCGGGCCGCTCCATCGCCATTCGCGCCGCGGCGAGGCGGCGGAGTTGCGGATAAAGCTCGGCGATGCGGGAATCCGTGGTGCGTGATCCGTCGGGTTGCATCAGTTCCTCCCCAAAGTTTCGTCGGGTTTGCCAAAGATCATTTGATGGGCCTCGTCGAACAGGAGCTGGGCGATCACCCACGTATACCACTCGCCTGGAATGGAGGGCTTCCCGCTGAGCGCGGCGCGACGTCCCTCGGTGATTTGCCTTCGCGTTTTCTGCAGTTCCGCTTCCGCATCCGCGCGCTCGCCGAGTCGGAAACGCGCCATCGCCATCAGGCAATGCGTGGCGGCAATGCGCGCCTCTCCCGAGGCGGCGGTCGTCTCGGGCGGATACGACATGCACTGCTCTCCCCAACGCAGGACAGCCTTGGAATGTCCAAGCCGATGGTGATAGAGCGCCATCGAAAAAGCCTCCCATTCCGGATAAGGCGACTCGATTTCCGTCGAGGCACCCTTCTCACAAACCGCCGCGACATCGTGCAGGCGGTCGATGATGGATTCATCCGCCTGTGTGAGCAGGCTGGCCTGCAGGAGGTGCTCGGCCTGATGCGAAGTCCGGGCCGGCAGATACAAGTCGAGCATCTCGCGCCGAAACTCGTCATATCCCTCCGTGTCGCCATACGCGAGCAAGGCCGACGAAATCGCCATGACCTCGCATCCCTCGACGATCTCGCTGGGCGGATCGAGCCGGTTCGCCTGGTTGAGCAGCGTGTAATACTGCACCGCGCGCTGCCAGCGCTCATAAAACGCATTCCAGTTTCCCAGCTCGCGGAAAACTCCCGCCGCCTCCCGTGACGGCTCGACTGTTTCCAGCGTTTTCTGCTGAAGCAGCGCATCGGCCTCTTCGATGCGCCCCTCGCTGAGGAGCACGGCGGCCTGGGAAACATTTGCCCGCGCCTGCGCCTGCTCGCGCAAACGCGATTCCACCGCCCGTGCCGCCTCCGCCTCCACGCGGAGGCGATTTTGTTCCGCGAGGGCATCGCGCTCCCGCAGATACATGGTGGTCGAGGCGCCCATGCCGACCACCAGGGACAGGGCCACCGCGGATCCCAGTGCGCAAACCACGCGATTCCGCCGGACAAACTTCCCGAACAAATACAAACGGCCGGGCGCACGCGCGATCACCGGCTGGTCGGCGAGAAACCGACCGAGATCCGCCGCCAGCGCGTTGACGGTCTGGTATCGCGCATCGCGATCCTTGGCCATCGCCTTGGCCACGATGCCGTCGAGGTCCCCGCGAAGTTGCGCGACCAGGCGATCCGCATCGACGCTTCGACATTCGGCAATCTGCTTTCGCTCCTCGAGGGGCAGCGCCGCGAGCATCCTCGAGAGAACGGGAGGATCGTCCTGCAGGAGAATCCGCCGCATTTCCGAGATGCCCGCCTGCTTCAGCGCGCGCTCGTCAAACGGCGGACGCCCTCCAAGCATCTCGTAGAGAAGCGCGCCTAGGCTGTAAACGTCCGTGCGGGTGTCGACATCCCTGCCGCTCATGTCCACCTGCTCGGGGCTCATGTAGGGCGGGGTTCCGAGAAATTGATCCCCAGCCGTCCGCGGACCGTGAAGATCCACCTCCCGGTCGTCGGTCGCCTTCGCGATTCCAAAGTCGATCACCTTCGGCACCGGGTCCTCGCGGCTTACCAGCACGTTCGACGGCTTGATGTCGCGATGAATGACGCCTTTTTGATGCGCGTGCTGAATCGCGTGGCAGACCTGAATAAAGAGACCAATTCGTGATCTTACGTCCAGTTTCTCCCGGTCGCAGTAGGTCGTGATGCGCTCGCCACTCACCCGCTCCATGACGAAGTAGGGCCGTCCATTCGCCGTGGCGCCGGCGTCGTAAACCCGCGCGATGTTCGGGTGGTCCATCATCGCGAGGGCCTGGCGCTCCGCCTCGAAGCGCGCAATCACGCGTTCGGTATCCATTCCCAGCCGGATCACCTTCAACGCAACGGTCCGCCGGACCGGATGCTCCTGCTCGGCCTCGTAAACAACGCCGCACCCACCTTCGCCGATCCGCTCCACGAGCCGATACGGCCCGATCCGCGTGCCAATCTCCTCGGTCGACGACGGCTCGTCGCCATCATCCATGGGCACCCCGGGCAGGTCGGCGAGGATTTCATCGGCGAGTTCACCCCGGCGCTCACTCGCCTCGAGGAAGAATGCGGAGGATTCGCCCGCCACCTCCAGCAGCGCCGTCATGTTGGCGAGGCCCTCGGGATCGTCGCGGAAGAAGCGCTCCAGAAACTCCCGCCGGGCGTCCGGCTTCAGCATCAGCGCCGCCTCGAATACCGCGCCTTCGACCTCGATGGAGGTCGTGAGAACAGACTTGGGGGAACGGGCCATGGGACTGTCAGCACGAGTAGAGCGTGCTTCGCCGCCACTCTAACTTTTCAAGGTATCTCTTCCAGCTCCATTGCATGGCGCATCGCAGCCAGTTGATTGCCAGACAGTCTAAAAGCAGCCGGCTGGATTTCTGTGCGTATCTTGCGATTTTCGATCGTTCTTGCGCAAGCAAGCGTCGTCACCGCGAATCAGTAAACGGCGATTTCCGCGAATCCGGCGTTTTCCGTGCCCTGTCGCACGCCGGTGATCTCGACCGTGAGTCCGGTGATCGATTTCGCCGGAAACGTCACTTCGACCGGCTTCGAGGCATCGTTTGGCAACTCGCCGACCTCGATCGAGCTGCCATCGCTGAAACGAATCGTCGCCGAAGTCACTTGATCCACGAGGTTCGGCCGATCGAACAGGATGATTCGACTCACCTCTTGCGGTTCATCCCACGCCAGTTCGAGGCGCGCGCCCGTCGTCTCCCGGTTTGCCGACCATTCCTGCTCGGGGCTGTCCGGGTAGCCGCCGATCAAGCCATCCACCGCCGCCTCCGGCGCATGCCCGTTTTCCGAAGAACTCGCGGACACGCGTGCCTTCCGGGCAATGTTGCCAGTGACCGGCAGTCCGGTGGTGGCCACCGAGTAATCGCGGCCGGCGATTCGAAATTCCACGCGGCCATAGCGGTTGCCATCCAGCAGGATCGGTCCCTTGCCAACCTCGACGGTCTCCGTGTGCTCGCCCGCCTCGTCGTCGACAATCTTCTGCACCGTATTCCCTTCCAGCAGTCCGGCCGGGGCGAGGAAGGCAAACTGTTTCTTCTCGCCGAAAAAGGTCGGCGATTCGTGATACGGCATCAGGCCGACCCCCTCGAGCGCCAGCAAGGCCTCCTTCTCATCCCGCGAGAGACTGTCCATGTTCAACAACGCTTCGAGGGACTTCGATCCCGCAGCATCGCCCACGATGCCCCGCGCCCGCCGAGCCTGGGCGGCGTTCGCAAGTTTTGTCGCATCGATCTCCGGGGCGGTTGCTTCGATTCGAATCGGCTTCCGGATGTCCGACGGCGGCACAACGATCCGGCTCACGCCGAGCGTCGCGTCGTAGCCGGCCTTCGCGGGACGGCCATCGATGGTGACATCCGTCGCAGCCACCGTGTTGGCGAGTTCGATTTCGTAGCCGCGCTTCGCGGGCTGGCCCTTGTAGGTGCCTTTGGTCGCCCCGATCTCGACCACAACCCGATCGCCCTGCCGGGTATAGCGCAGCGGCGTCGCCGCATACTTGCCCGAGAGATATTCGCCCGAATGGCCATCATCCTCGTGAAGGATGTATTGCCCGGCGACGCCGTCCTTCCCCGGGTAGCAACGCAGCCGCAGCGTATCGAGAACGGCCGTGCCCGGCCGCTCGCTGTAGCGTTGCATCGGAATCGGCACGCCACCTCTCACGTAGAGCGGGAACTCGTTGATGTCGGCGGAGACGATCCGCGTCTGGTCTCCCTCGAATTTTTCTCCGGTGAAGAAATTGAACCATGTGTCGCCCGGCGGGAACCACACGGTTTGACGTCCCACCCTGCCAGGGCCGACACCGGGCATCGTGATCGGCGCCACGAGCAGATTGTCCCCGAAGAGGAACTCCTGGCCGTTGTGATACGCCTCCTCCCGCTCGGGATATTCGAGATAAAGCGGGCGGTTGAGCGAAACACCGGTCAGAAACGTCTGCCATGCGCTGCTGTAAACGTAGGGGAGGATTTCCGCGCGCAGATGGAACGCGATGCGCATCGAGTCCTCCGCCCATTTCTCGTAAAGCCAGGGGCGACGATCGAGGTGCTCGTCGCGCGTGGAATGCGAGCGCAACGCCGTGGACATCGCGCCAAACTGCGTCCAGCGCGTGTAGGATTCCTCGTTGCGCGGTCCCTGGTGTCCGCCGATGTCGTGCGACCAGTAGTAGCAGCCGACATTTCCGGCGGTTGACGTAAACGGAATCTCGAATGCGAGCATCGGCCAGCCTGTATCGGCGTCACCGGAAAATTGAATGACATGCCGATGGTCGCCCCAGCCCGCCCAGCGGCTGAACGAGATGCCGCGATCGCCATTCCACGTCGTGCTGTCGAAGAGAATCTTGTTCAGCCAGAAAAGATTCGTCAGATCCGGAATCGACCGCGTGAAGGGATACTGCTGCCAGTCGAGCCACCAGAAATCGACGCCATCCTCCTGCAGGGGCTTCAGAATCTCATCCAGCAACGCTTTCACGTATTTTTCGCTGCCCGCATCAAATGGCACTGTCTCGCGACTGGAGGGGTTCTCCCCGAGGGCGCGCATGAACTCCTTGTAGCGATCCTCGTGCGGCCCCACGCCGTCGGCCGGATGGAGATTGAGCGTCACTTGAAGTCCCTGTTCGTGGAACCAGCGCAACAGCGCCTTCGGATCGGGGATCAATTCCCGATTCCAGGACCAACCCGTCCATCCGTCGCGATGCCAGTCCATGTCCATCACGATGATGTCGAGCGGAAAGTCGTTCTCGTGATACTCGCGGATGATCTTCCGGTAGTCTTCCGAGGTGAAGGGCCAGTAGCGTGAAAACCAGATGCCCAGTGTGTAGCGGCGCGGCACAGGCGCCCGTCCGCCGATTGTGATCAGGGACTTCAACGCCGCCTTGTAGTCGTCGCCGTAGCCGAAGAGATACCAGTCGGTTCCGGAGTTCCCGGGACGCGACTCAACCCACTTGTCGGTGAAAAGCGGCGTGCGCGAGTCGTCGATCAAATACCAGCCATCCCGCGAAAGAAGCCCTTCACCGAGGTCCACCGGCCCGACCACGCCATCGAGGGTCCTGATCGTTCCGCCAAGATTGCCGGGATTCGGCGCGCCCGGCGTCCACGTCACCGTTTCCCCACCCTTCCGGATTTCAGCCTTTAAATTTGAAGGACTGAACGGCTGGCCGTCGGGTTTGTAAAGAAGCCGGATGGCGCCCGTGTCGATAGTCACGGCCTCCGGCTTCCGCTCGAGTTTGAAATCCTTCAATCGCGCATTCCGCTCCACGGCAAAGAGCGATTTCGCATCGATGAATTTTCCGCCCGGAGCGTATTCGATGCGGATGCATTCGGGGGTAATGACGGTAAACCGCGCATCCCCCACCACCACGGGATTCTCCACGGCGCAAAGGCCGCGAGCTCCCAACACCAGTGCAACGAGCGTCGTTGCAGCACGTCTGTTCATTGTCTCGAAAAAAACGAGGCGCGCAGCGTTGTCACCTTCAAACGCTGCGCGACCTCCGGGAATGTCACGTAATCAGTTGCGGCGGCGGCGCAACGTCCACAAGGTTGCTCCGAAGCCGATCGCCATCAGGGCCATCGTCCCCGGCTCGGGCACGGGCGCGGTCACGTTAAGGACTCCGCTGCCCGTAAAGATTGCCAGCTTGAAGTCGGCATCGGAGTCGAGGCCGCCGTAGGTTCCAACCGGCTGCCACACGCCATTGATGTTCAAGGCCTGGATGGTGTCCACCCCGGCGAAGTTCAGGTCGAAGGTCACATTGGATGCCAGGATCACATTCGCGTCGTCGGCAAGGAATCCCGTGGTAATGCTCAAAGTTCCACCGAACACGGCCGTGCTGCCCTGGTAGGTGTTGTTGCCGGTAAGCGTCAGAATGCCTTCCCCAACCTTGACCAAACCACCCACGCCCTGGAGATCCAGGTTGATCGTGACGTCAAACTTGTTCGTGTCGACGATGAGGCCTCCGCTTTGGATGACAACGTCAGCGCTCTCGAAACCGCTGATAAGGTCCACGCTATCCGCGCCGGCGCGAAGCGTGCCGCCATTAAACTCCACGGTCGCCGTGCCAACCCCTGTATTGTCGCCCTTCTGAATCGCATTCGCGGTCAGCGTTCCTCCGTTGAGTTTGAGTGAACCTTGCGAACCGTCGCCTCGCGCGACAATCACAATGCCGGAAGTCTGGGTCGAGCCTCCCGAGAGGGTGAGCGTGCCGTTGCCACCATTGCCAAATCCGACCCAGATGTCGCTGTCCGCAGTAACAGACGCGTTTCCGGACACGTCCATGGTTCCAGTTGACACATCGCCAACAATCAAGTTGCCGACTCCCTGCTTCTTGAGACGACCGGTGCCAGAGACCGCCACGGACCCGGTGCCGCCTTCACGTCCAATGGACATCCAGCTGTTCGCGGTGAGTTCTCCGCCCAGGATGTTTACGATACCGACATTGCCACCGCCATTCCCGATCTGGAACTCCCCACCGACGACCACGATTGCGGAGTCCTTCACGGTCAGCTGAGTGTCGCCTCCACCCAGTCTGAGATTCCCGCCAAGGGTGAACGTTGCATTGTCACTCACCGTCCAGTTTGCGTCTCCGCCTTCGCCAATGTTGCCGTATGTGGAGACTTCAAACGCACTGTCCTCCGTGAGATTCACGGTGGCGCTGCCACCCGCACGGCCGGAGGTCATGCTGCTGTTCACAATGATGCGCGATGTGCCGCTCATATTCAGCGTCGCCGTGCTGCCATTGCCGTTGCCGAGCCAGAGGTCGTATGCGCCACCCGCCGCGGTCATCAGGAGGCTGTTTCCCGACATGGTAACCACCCCGTGCATTTCCGGAGAATCGCCTTCATCCGATGTATTGTAGCCGCCGATACGAACACGGCCCGTAGTAATTGAAGTCTCTCCACTGGTCGTTAGCGACGCCATCTGACCGGCGATGCCGCCGACTTGAAAATCTCCCGGCGTTTGCCAGCCGGGCGACGTGAGACCCGTGGTGATCACCGCATCAACTGCTTCGAGCGCACCGTCCTGAATGCGCAAAATATTCACCTCGACCACCTCATCCGCCACGACCTGGGCGGTGCCTCCATTTGCAATGAACGCATTGTCCTCGAAGGTCGGCACCATGCCGGTGTCCCAGTTTGTGGCTTCGCTGAAGAGTCCGGTCTCCGGATTGTCCCAATACACATCGGCAGCCAGCGAAGCGGACATCGGAAGGAGCAGCCCTGCTGGAATCATGAAGGCAGCGGACAACAAGGAACACTTTTGTGACATGGCGTTAGTGGGGAGTTGAAGGTTGTGAGGGTAGTCCCCGCGATGCGGGGGAAATTTTCCCCAAGCTAGGTTCTTCGGGTCCGCATGTCTTGGCGTCGCTTGCGATTCTTTTGCGCTCTTTGCGACTTTGAGGAAGGGAGCCAAGCGCCGAAAAGGAAGAGGCGCGGCAACCCCAAAGTGCCGCGCCTCTCGTTTTTTAATGCGGCAATCCCCATCACCGCATGAAAATCCTGTCTTTGGCTATGCGTGCTGCCGTCTCCGCCGGGCGAGGATCGCCAGCCCGAGGACGCCCAGGGCTCCAATCGCGAAATGCTCAGGCTCCGGCACCGCGGCGAAGACCACGTCACCACCTGCGGTGAGGCCCGTCGCGTAGTAGCCGCTCACCGAAATCGCGCTGAGCTGTGAGAGCGTGAGGCCATCCGCCGAGGAGAAGTTGAGCGTATCGACGCCGACCTCGAAGTTGCTCAAAATCAAGGAACCGGACCACGCCTGGCCACTGCTGTCGGCAAACACGAGCGTGTTCGCTCCGGGCACGTTGCCGAAGTCGATCGTCGAGGTGGACCCGAGCGTGAGCGCCGCCAGGGTTTCGTTGAAATTGTTGATGTTCAACGTGCCGCCATCGAGCGTCACGGCGGAGGCGTCGGCGATGACGTTGCTGCCGCCGAGCGTCAGCGAGCCGCCTTCAATCACCGTGGCTCCGGTGTAGGCATTCGTGCCGGAGAGCAGAAGATCTCCAGCCCCCACCTTGGTGAGCCCACCCGTGCCGGTGAGACCATGGGAAATGGCCACCGCGTGACCATTCGTGTCGAACACCAAACCGCCCGACTGGGCAACAAGGTCACCATTTTCGAATCCACCGAAGAAGTCGGCACTGTCAGCAGCTGCGCGAACCGTTCCACCGTTGAAGTTGACGGTGCCGCTGCCTGCGACCTCCGTGATGGAATTCGCCGTCAGGGTGCCGCCATTGAGTTGGAGAACGCCATTACCGTTCTCATACACACCGAGCCTTACCGTGGTGGCGGTGTAATTCGCGGTGCCACTCAAAGTCAGTGTCGCGAGGCCGTCCCTACCGACCTGAAGGTCAGCAAAGTTTCCGGTGCCACCCGATGCCGTCCACTCGGTAACGCTGGTGGGGTGTTCCGACAGCCACGTCTCCGAAACGGTATTTATAATCGTGCCAGCGGTGTGGGTGACCGTCGCAACCTTGTCAGCCGCGCCTTGGGTGATGAAGTGAGTGTCCTCTCCATTCTTTGTGAGCTTTGTGAGCGTGCCGCCGGACACCTCCAGCGTGCCCTTCGCACCATTGCGGCCAACGACAAACCAGCTTGATGAGGTGACCGAGCCATCCGAGAGCGTTAAGGTGCCTTCTCCGGAAGCGCCGTTTCCGACAAAGAATTGACTGCCAGAGGAAACAGAGCCTCCACCAACCTCGAGAGTTCCCTTTCCATTTTCTCCAACACTCAAGTTACCACCGGTCGTAAAGGTAGCCGAATCCTGCACCTTCACGGTGCCGTTTGCGCCTGCGTTTTGACCAATGTTCGCGTAAGTGCCGATCTGAAGCGTGGCGTTGTCCGAGACCGTCCAATCCGCGTCACCGCCCTCACCAAAAGCGAAATTCGTCGCCACCTGGAACTTGCTGGTTCCCGATTGTGTGACGGTCGCTGTTGCGCCATTTCGGCCCGCCGTTCCAGAGTTCTGCACATTGATGTAGGCGGAGCCGCTGAGGTTCATGGTGCCGGTGCTTCCATTGCCGCTGCCGATCCAAAAATCATACCCGTTGGCGGTCGTGAGGGTGCCACCACTCATCGAGAAGCTTCCGGTAACATTGGAGGCCTCGCTGCCGTCATTGTAGCCGCCGATACGGACGCGGCCCGTATTGATCGTAGACGCACCGCTGACCGTCAGCGAACCGCTTTGTCCGGAAGCACCACCGACCTGCAAGTCTCCGGTCGTCTGCCACCCGCTCGAGGTGATACCCGTCTCAAGGGTCGCCGCCTCAACGGTCATGCTTCCGTTGTTCACACGCAGTTGACGGACCGACGCCGACTCGTCAGGTGAAAGCTGTGCCGTCCCGCCGTTGGCGATGATGGCATTGTCTCCGGTGCCCGGGACCGTTTTGGGTGACCAGTTGTTGGCATCAACAAACGCACCGGTGCCCGGGTTGTCCCATGAGACGTCGGCGGCGACTGCCGCCGAAAGCGGCAGGAGAAGGCCCGCGGGAATCAAAAACCGCGCGGTGAACAAGGAGGATTTGGTTGGCATATGGATGTCTGGGGATGGAGGTTGGAATGGGTTAAGATCCCCTCAATAGGGATCGCTGTCTGAGCCAACCTCTATATGGCGGCTCAATATCCGTCTTGGCGTCGCTTGCTGAACTTTGGCGCGCCTTGCGACAAAGTGAGGACGCTCGATTTGCCCCCCACGGACGTTTTTGCGTTCGACCGAACCGACCGGGTATTGTAAGGGCTGCAACTTTCACCCCATGCCCATCCAGAATGTCCTTGTTCTCGGCGGCGGGAGCGCCGGCCTCATCGCTGCGATTTCCCTCAAGCGCATCATCCCGTTCCTCAACGTCCGCGTCATCCGCAGCAAGGAAATCGGCATCATCGGAGTCGGCGAAGGCACGACCCCCGGCTTCCTCACGCACTTTCACGAGCACATGCGCATTTCCTATCGGGAGTTCCACGAGCGGGCGCATCCGACGTGGAAACTGGGGTTGCGTTTTCTGTGGGGTCCCCGGGAGGAATTTCACTACACCTTCGCGCCCACGCTTACCGCCTTCACCCAGGGGCTGCTCCGAAACCACGCCTACTACTGCGAGACGGACTTCACCGATGCGAATCTCGACTCCGCGCTGATGAAGAGAAACAAGATCTTCATCCGCAACGCGAGGGGGCAGCCGGACATCCAGTTCAGGAACGTCGCGTATCACATCGAGAACGTGAATCTCGTGTCGTATCTCGAATGGCGCGCCACCCAGGACGGCATCCCCATTGAAGATGCAAAGGTCGTGGATGTGGGCTGCGAGGAAGGGCGCGGGGACAAACGCGTGACGCATTTGGTGCTGGAGGATGGCCGTCGCGTGGAGGCCGATTTCTACGTGGACGCCTCCGGATTCCGCTCGCAGTTGCTCGGCCAGACGCTCAAGGAACCCTTTGTCGATTTTTCGGACACGCTGTTTTGCGATCGCGCAATCGCCGGGCCTCGGGAACGCAAGGAGGACGAAGCGATCCGTCCCTACACGACCGTCGAGACGATGGACCACGGCTGGTGCTGGCGCATTGACCACGAACACCACGTGAACCGCGGCTACGTGTATTCCTCGGCCTTTGTCTCCGACGACGAGGCGGAGGAGGAATTTGCGCGGAAGAACCCCGACATCACCTCGCGCCGGCGCATCGTTTTCAAATCGGGAACCTACCGCCGCACGTGGGTGGGAAATGTCTGCGCGGTGGGCAACGCCGCCGGCTTCGTCGAGCCGCTCGAGGCGACCGCGCTCGGTGTGCTTTGCGCGCATTCGAAGAACCTCGCGGTCTGCCTTTGGGAGTCCGCGCTGGACCCGTCGCCCTCGGCGCAACGGATCTACAACGATTTCACGATCAAGGATTGGTATGACATCCGTGACTTCCTCGCGGTCCACTATCGGTTCAACACCCTGCTCGACACGCCATTCTGGCGTCACTGCCGCGAGGCGACACCGCTGCACTCCGCGGAGCCTCTGCTGGAATTCTATCGGGAAAACGGCCCCAGCCCGCTCGCGAACAACACTCTCTTCAAGGGCCTCCACCAGTTCGGCCTGGAAGGGTATTACTCGATGTTTATCGGCATGAAGCTCCCGCACGACCGGCAGCACAAGGCGTCGCCGGACGAACGGATTCTCTGGGAAAAGATTCGCGCCGAATGGGTCGCCAAGGCCCGCAATGGCATCTCCGTGCGCGAAGCCCTCGATCTGCTGCGCCAGCCAAACGTCCGGTGGGAATAAGGCTCACGCCGCATCAATGACGCAATTTGCCCTCTGGTTTTGGGCAAATCGTGCGACAAATCCCCGTCCCGGCGCGCCGGAACGTTGCCAACCACGTCGAGGCGGTCGAGAGTTCCCGGCTGCAGTCTCCTCCCCCAGGATGATGGATTTTCTTGCCCGCCGTTCGCTTTGTCTCTTCGCGTTCCTCGCCGGCCTTGCCCTTCTTCCGCCCGCCCGTGGCCAGGAGTATGGACTCACGCAACGACCGGTGGTCGGACCCTACCTCGATGGGAAACTGCCACCCGAGCCGCCGACCATCCCGTCGAACTGGTCGACGGTAAAGGCCTTCCCGAACATCACCTTCCTGAACCCACTCGGCCTCCTGCCGATCCCTGGCACAAACAAGCTCGTCGTGTGGGAACGCGAAGGCCGCGTTTACGCCTTCGAGAACGATCCGGATGTCTCCACCAAGACGCTCGCACTGGATATCCACGAGCAATGTCAGGGGTGGGATGACTGCGGTTTGCTTGGTCTCGCGTTCCATCCCGACTTCGAGACCAACCACTACGTTTACATCTGGTATAACTGGGTGCCGCCCGGCACCACGCTCGGAAGCCCCACGGCCCGGCCGCCCACCAACACGCCAACGCGGCAAAAGCTCGTCCGCTACACGATGGACCCGGCAACCGGAATTTTCGATCCCGCGTCCGAATACGTCATCATCGAGCAGATGTCCGAGAACCTCTGGCACAACGGAGGCGGGATGTTCTTTCATCCCGACAACGGCTTTCTTTACCTGACCAACGGAAACGACGCGATCCGCGCGCACGATCAGCGCATCACCGGCGGGCTCTTCAGCGGCGTGCTTCGCATCGACGTGGACAAACGCGGCGGCGACATCAGCCACCCGCCCACGAAACGCCCCGCCGGCGAGGTCGGCCCGAACTGGCCAAACAGCTACTACATCCCGAACGACAACCCATTCGTCGGCGTCCCGGGCGCCTGCGAGGAATTTTTCGCGATCGGCCTGCGCAGTCCGCACCGCATGACGATCGACCCCGTCACACGTCGCATCTTCATCGGCGACGTCGGCGAAGGCGCGCGCGAGGAACTCGACATCATCGAGCCGAGCGACCCGCCGGGCCTCAATTTCCAGTGGGACAAGATCGAGGGCTACAACGGCGACCTCAAGCCGCCCTACATCGGAATCAACCGCCGTCCCGTGCTCGACTACGCGCACGGCAGCGACGGCTTCGCGATCATCGGCGGCTACGTTTACCGGGGTTCGGAATTTCCGGAGCTGGTCGGCAAATACCTCTTCGCCGACAACGTCTCGAACAAGATCTGGGTGCTCGACGAGTCGACGCACACGCCGACGACACAGGCCGGCAAGATCCTGCTCGCGACCATGCCGAAGGGCTCCGGACCAAGCGCCGGAGCGGACTACACGGGCATCTCGTCATTCGGCCACGATGCCAACGGCGAACTCTACCTTTGCCAGCTCAGCAGCGTCGGCGGCTACATCTACAAACTCCAGCGCGGCGGCCCGCCTCCCGCGGGCAAGCTGCCGGCCACGCTCTCGGAAACCGGCGTCTTCAGCGACATGGAGACGCTCACCCCAAGCGACAAGTTGATTCCCTACGCGCTCAACCTCCCGTTCTGGTCGGACGGCGCCGTGAAGTCGCGCTGGGCGGCGATTCCCTCGGGCGCGACCATCGGATTCAAGGCAACGGGCGAATGGACGTGGCCGGCGGGAAGCGTGCTCGTGAAGCATTTCGAGCTTCCGGTCGACGACACGGATCCATCCGTCCGGAAGCGGCTGGAAACGCGTCTGCTGGTGAAGATGGAATCCGGCGCCGTCTATGGCGCGACCTACAAATGGCGGGCGGACAACAGCGACGCCGACCTCATGGACGGCTCCCTCACGGAGAACATTGCGGTGAAGACCGCACCGGTCGGCGGGTTCACCGGAACGGACGTGGGCGGCCCCGCAATCGCGGGCTCGACGACGCGCACCGGCGACAAGCTCGAACTCACCGGTGGCGGAAACGACATCTTCGGCAACGCCGATCAATTCCATTTCGCCTGGCAGCAGCGCACCGGCGACTTCGACGTCTACGTGCGCATCGAGTCCGTGAGCAACACGAACCTCTATACGAAGGCGGGGCTCATGGCGCGCGAGTCGCTCGCAGCAGGCAGCCGGCACGTGTTCGCACTCGCATTCCCGACCAACGCAG
>Ga0182737_1000160_pt1 | contig 123465 bp, 126 predicted proteins | sample eDN5th30CBELigOP_FD_128878 | JGI IMG/M metagenome (GOLD analysis project Ga0182737, IMG submission 128878) | Enriched Organic Plus compost microbial communities from Emeryville, California, USA - eDNA 5th pass 30_C BE-Lig OP (version 2) (version 2) ... | reverse complement strand
GAACCGTATCATAAGTAAATGAGGTTCTTCTTGGTTAATATTCTTGAACGTAATATACTTGAAAGAATAAGATAGTAGAGTATTTTTCTCAACTATCTTTACTAATCAATAGCGCCTGTTCGTTTTATTTCAACCTTAATAGTTGATTTTAACTTTAATGTTGAATACTTTTCCCTCAAATCTTTATCATTTAATTTGGAATATTTTCGTAAGCTTTTTATTTTTCTTCCAATGCCGATTGGATCGGAATTTAATTTTCTTAATTCCTCAAGAAAATCCCCGAATTCTTTGTTTAATTCTTCACCAAGAAGTTGCTCTAATTTTTTTATTGATTCCTTGTTTTTTAGAGTAACAGCAGGCTGTCCTTCTATAGTTGAAACCGAAATGGTTGCGTTTAGCTTAACTTCATCTTCTGTAGATAATTCAATACTTCCGCGGTGCTTTATAGGGTGAATGGTGATATTAAATTTATCTTCTTTTGGCTTTTCGGCTAGTGAGACTCCTTTTTGTTTGAATGTCTCTACAGGTATGTTTAATGTAATATCTCCCAAAAAAGCCTTGCGATGGGTGAATAACTTGATGAACATGGTTTTTTTCAAAGAAATCGAACCTACCATTTTATCATTTTTAAATAATGCAACGCTATTGATGTAAGGTGCTACACCTTCTTTATTTGAAATGATGGGTAAGGTAGGGTCAATACCAATTTCATAGAGCGTAGAAAAAAAATCGTGAAGATTGGAATTTATTAACATTTCTTTTCTTTCTTGCTTATCCAACAATTGATAAATATATGACCCCATTTCAGGATATTCTTCATAGTTTCCATTTTTAATGATATCTTCAGCATTATCTGTAATGGCCAAAAATATTAAAGATCCTATGCTGGTGTCTCGTTGCATGGTATCTAAAAAATTTGAAATTCCTTTCGTTTCTGTCATATCTTTATTAAATAGTAATGTCCTTAATTGTCCGGAAGTAATGTCGTGGCTTGTTTTTTGTTCTAAAATTTGTCTTATCTGTTTGCTTGTCGTTCCGACGGCCGAAATGGTTTCACTTGTTTTTTCTTCCTTTCGATCGAACTGCAATAAACTAATCGTACCTAAGTAAGTACCATCATCAAGTAAATCATAACCAATAATCGTTGAAATCCCTTGCCTTTCTAGTATTTTTTCAGGTGGCATACAGGCAGTGCAGAGAAGAGAACAAAATAGAATAAGCCATTTTTTCATTATTTCAACTCCATTAAGAATGAGAAAGAATTTTAGATTTAATAATTGAAATGAAATATAACAAGATTGGATAGACAAACCATAAGTAAAAACCAATATGACCAATTTGATTAATGAAAAGGTTAATGTCGACTCTTTTAGTGATAAAAAAACTCGTGATAAAAATGATGATTGAGATGATCCAAATTCCATGTTTTTGTTTGACATGAAAAATATGTTTAACACCTTTTGAAGAAATGAATAGGGTTATGCTTAAATTTGAAAATATAACTAATATCCATATGGATACTGCTATATATTCAAAACGCTCAAGAAAAGGAAAATGGACTACACTTATCATACTGACAAGAGGCCAAATATTTTTTTCTAATTCCTTTGAACTAAAAAATAATATAGAAATAACAGTTGTAAATAAAACAAGAAGTGTAGTAAACCACACTGCTAATTGACTGATAAAAAGAAGCTTATCTTTTTCCTTTATGAATGGAAAAATAAAAAATAACGTTTCAAAACCCAGCATCGTATAGCTGCTATTAAATACTCCTTCCATTATTTCAGGCGGGGATGTTGTCAAGATGGGTAAAATTCTAGTTATTTGCAAGGATTCAAATGGTTGATACAATGCAAATATGATCCATACAGTTATAAAAAAAGATAAGAAGCATACCCCTGCAACTACTCTGAATCCTCCTGATACTGCATAAAGTGTTACTAATAATAGGGCAAAAACACCTACCCACTCATAAACTCCTTCATATCCCCATGATAGAGACAATTCAACATAACTGATGATGATAGAGTAATTTGATGCAATAAAGTAAATGACAATAACGGTATTGATAATACTGCCTATAAAACGACCAAATACATTTTCATTTATTTCATAAAGATTAAAGTTTTCATAATGATTAAGTATCCTAATCATTATCCAAGTGATAAGACTGATAAATAGACCAGATAGTAAAATGGAGACCCATGCATCCTGCTTTGCTGCTAGATAGATTATTCTAGGGAAACCGAGTATGCCCATCCCGATTTGTGAGGTGTGTATAATGAAGAAAGCAATATAGGCGTTTACAAAACTAACAGTTGATTTCATTATCCACCTCAGAATTCATCCAAATCTTTATCAATATTTTTTAATTTCCATTCTGCACGTAACGTTTTTAATGGACGGTTAACTACAGGGCGTCTCATATAAAAATGGTGTGGAAGACGTATTAGGAAGTATTTTAAATCCTTTATCCTAAATGGGTATAAAGGTGCAAGATAAGGTTTGTTTAATGATGTCAACCTTAACAAGTGAACCATCAGTACACAGACACCAACCATAATCCCATTCAATCCCCAAATTCCTGCTAGAATAATGAAAGGAAATCTGCAAATTCTTATGGCAGTCCCCATCTCATAAATAGGGGAAGAAAACGCTCCTAATGCACTAAATGCCACGATAATAATTAAAATATTGCTGGTTAAGCCCGCCTCAACTGTTGCTTGGCCAATTACAATCCCTCCAACAATCCCCATTGTTTGACCTACTTTTGACGGAAGCCGTGCCCCTGCCTCTCTAAGTAATTCAATTAATAATTCCATTAAAAGTACTTCTAGAAAAGGGGGAAAAGGAACTTGTGAACGGGATTGCCCAATGATGATTAATAATCGAGATGGTATAAGTTCAAAGTGATAGGTAATGATTGCAACATAGAATGCTGTGAAGAGTAGTGACCCAGCCATGGCTAATAATCGTATATATCTTATAAAAGTACTCAGAGACCATCGTAAATAAATATCTTCTGTTGATTCAAAAAACGAAAAAAAATTAGCAGGCCCAATAATAGCCACTGGGCTTCGATCTAAAAGGATACCAACCCTTCCATTTAAAATAGAATAGAGAAATCGATCGGGAAGCTCTGTCATGATAAACTGAGGAAAAAAAGAATAATGATTATCTTCAAGACATTGTGCCAAAACTGAACTGTCACTTATATCATCAGTTATAATATTTTCAAGCTTCTGTTTAAGTGTTTTTAGTATGTCTTCATCCGTTAAATCTTTAATATATATAATTCTTAATTGCTTCTTAACATATTCACCTATTTCTAATTCATCAGTACACAAATTAGAATTATTTAGATTTTGTCTAATAATTTTTATATTAGAAGCCAATGATTCTGTAAACGAAATTTTAGGGCCGTATACCAAAGATTCAGTTTCTGCTTTCTCGATGGATCTTTCAATTGGATTAGCACAATTTACTAAAAGGGCTTTACTTTCTTTTAATAAGTAAATATAAACGAATCCATTTAAAAGTGAAGAAATAATTTCTTGTTCCTTAAAGTCAATCTTTACTTCGCCAATAGGGATATTTTTCATTAAATAAGAATAGGTTATATCTTTTTTGGGCAGCTGTTGAATGAATTTAATAATATATTCATTAACTGTTTCAGTCTTAATTAAATTTTTCATAAAGACAACTTCAAGACAATCTCCAGCAACTTCAATTGTCCTACAAAGTAAATCTGGTGATTGGTTGAGGATATATTTAATTTTTTTATAATTTGGGCAATTATTTTTATTTGTTGTGTTTGTCATTTTAACAATCCTCAGCACTTTTTTATTATTATTTGAAATGACAAAAAATTTATCCTTGTTTTACAAAGAAGTAAGGCCAAAAAGTAGTTTATGGACAATTTTTTGAACTGAATTGTAAGAGATAAAAGGTGTAATAAACTGTGTGGAAGCAGGATAAGTAGCTGCGTGTTAGCAACGGTGATAAAATCCTCATTTAGATACAATATGGTGAACCTTATCATAAGTAAGTGCTGGACTGTATCATAAGTAAATGAGGTTTTTAGAAGGGTACTATTCATATAAGTAGATCGTACTCTTTATCTACCAAAAAAGTTACTTTGCATCTAATGCAAAATAACTTTTTTGGTTTTTTAATTTAGTTTTTTTGCCCACGTACTGGTTTGAAAATAGATAGTAGGTAAATTACTAAGCCTACAATACCAATTCCTAAAATCGTGTTGAATGAATCACTAGTGTAGAAGCCGCTACCGAAGTAGAAAATTTCTCGTAACCCTTCAGAAGCAAAGCGAAGAGGTATCCATGGACGAATGAAGTTTACGAAGAAGCTTGGAAGCATTTCTTGTGGTGTCATAAGAACCCCCATACCTAATAGCATAACCACCATGAATAATGTAATGGCTGGTTTGCCAATCCATGCCGTAATTGCTGATACTAATAAGAAGAAACAGAATGCAGCGAACGATACGAAGAACGCCACTAATAAGTAACTTGGCATATTAATACCAGCTAGTGAAGCAAGTGTTGCAACAGTAAAGCCTGAGAATAAGGCGATAATTATGCCGAATAATACTTGGCCGCCCATTAAATGTAATGTTTGTTTACGTGTTAATTGTTCTCTCTTAAAGATGTTTGATGTTGCTAAAAATACAATGAAACCACCGATTAACGCACCTACCCAAGCAGGCACCGCCATTAATGTTGGCGCACTGCCATTTGCTGTAGAAGCAGTAATAGCATTGAATACTTTTTCTTTAGAAACAATCGGGTTCACAAGTACAGACGCTTGGTTCGCATCAATTTGTTGCCCATGCATTTGTGCAATAAAGTTTTTAGAATATTGGTTACTTAATTGCGTAATTAAACCGTTTAAAGCCGTCTTCGCATAGTTTGCACCAGTCATGTTAAAGCCCTGATTAATATATACCTGCAAAGTTGCAGCAGAGTTGTTAGTCATTGCATTTTGTAGTGTATCATTATACCCTTCAGGAATAACTAAAGCGGCATAGTACTTTTTATCATCAAATAAATCTTCAATATCTTCTTCTTTTTCATTTGTAAAAGCTAACATGGGTTCTTTGCCATCCGTACTTTTACTCATTTGTTCGATTGCTGATTTTACAGCGTCTACATGATCGCCCTCATCATTCACAATAAGTGCAACTGGCAGATTTTTCACTTGCGGATTTCCTTGAGCGAATAAGTTTACCGAGAATAGTGCGATGATTAAAATAACAGCAATGGGAGCAGCCCATGCTAATTTTTCTTTAAATAATCTCAATGGATTTCATCCTTCCTCAATGTTCAACATGTTGTTTAGTGGTATGTAAATATCTTATAATCTGGGAGTACGCAAAAGCAATCGACAAAAGTGAAGAGGTTGTTGAATTTTAAGAAGAAGGTGATTTCTGTGAATATTTATATAGAGAAAAATCGAAAAACAAAACAGCTTATTCAAAAGACATTTATGCAAATCTTAGAGAATAAGTCATTTGAATCGATTACGATAGGGGACATTACGAAAACAGCACAAATCAATCGAGGGACATTTTATTTGCACTTTAAAGATAAATTCGATTTGCTGGATCAAATAGAGCAGCGATTATTCGCGGATTTAGGAAAGCATATTGATGAATTGCAATCTAGCTATTTATCAACTCATACGTTTGAGAAGAGACAAGAGCATTTGGCAGCCACATTATTTAGCTTTATTGAAATGCATTCACCAATATTGAAAATATTTTTAAGTGATCATGGTAGAGCGGGTTTTCATATTCGATTTAGAGATGCCTTTTCAGAAAAAGTGCGTTTTAATTTAGAGAAAAATAAAAGTATCAATGACAATTTAAAAGTTCCACTGGAATACTTTTTATCCTTTATCACGTCTGCTTTTTTAGGATTAATTGAACAATGGATTCGAAATGGTTTAGATAAAACCCCTCAAGAAATGACCAGCCTATATATTGATATTATTTCCTTTATTCAAAAGAGATAAAAGGTACTATAAAAAGGCTGAATTTAAAGTTGTTTATCTTAACAACTTTTGATTCAGCCTTTCTTTTTTTAGGTCAGTGACGGATGCCCCACCACTAGTTGAGGCTTCACTTTATGTAGCAATACCGATAGAGGAGTTTTCGTATTGTTTATCGCTTAATGCTTTCACAATAAAGTGTGCAACATCAGCGCGTGGAATCGTTCTTGATTTCTCTGGTACGCTTGCTTTTGACTCCCTATACTTTCCTGTTAAGGCATCATTCGTTAATCCCATTGGTCTAACAATCGTGAAATTCAATCCATGTGCTTTAATATAATCAACGGCATTGCGATGATCCGTCAGAGCATTTTTTAGCATTTTCATAACTATTTTCCCACTGATGCCTGGAATTTCTTTGTTAATTCCCGCAGAAGCTGTGTAGATGATTCGTTTGACATTATGTGCCTGCATTCCAGCTACAATATTTTTCGTCATCTCTTCAAGCTCCGTCGATTTTTTCATCCCTTGACTTGAGCCTAAACATGACACGACTGCATCATGCCCTGCAATTGCTGCAGCGACTTCTTCTTTATTGAAGGCATCGCCCTGCATAATATGTAACTGCTCATGTGACAATTCTATCTTTGATGGAGTGCGTACAAATGCAGTTACCTCAACCCCCTTTTCTAACGCTTGCTTCACGACATGTTGGCCCACGCCACCAGTTGCACCAAATACAATAATCTTCATAACGACCCTCCTTTTTCTATTATCAGTATAACATCCTCAAGGGAAAATCCTCTTTCTGAATCAAGTAACGGTACAGAATCGTTAGATAACGCCAGTCAGGAAATAGGTGATTTGGTGAAATGGGAATAAAAACATAAAGTGGGTAATTTAGAGGATTATAAGTTGACTGAGACTATTTTATTTTTGTTAATATTGAACCAAATTTCATGTTATTAAACTGATGGGGAATTAGCTAATAATTTCATTTGCTTGTGGTTCATTTCACCGTAGTTTATCAAATTAAGGTTATGATAGACTACGGTAACATTCAAATTTCAATCTATAGATATACTAAACAGTAAAACTAATGTTGCTGTTTTCAAAAATGCAGATTAGTCGTTGGGGAGAGTTTTTGCTTAGGATTAGTAAAATAAAATCTTGATTTCGAAGTCCCGATTATGAAACTTCATGATGTTCCTCGAACTGACCCCGAAAAATACCATTTCGTCCGTTGCTTTTAGCCTTGTAAAGAGCCTTATCGCAATTAGTATAAAGCATTTCTAATTGTGTAGAATGCTTGGGAATGATTGTGATGATGCCCATACTAATTGTATATGTCACCGGTAAACTGTGGTTGATATCGTCATTAAGCGACTGTTTGATTCGTTCAGCTTTTTTAGTTGATTCGATTACATTCTTTCCAGGCATCAAGATGCCAAATTCATCTCCTCCATAACGTCCAAACAAGTCATCTTTGTCTAAATGTTGCTTAATTTTCATAGTAAGGTCCTGAAGTACTTGATCACCGATATGATGCCCAAAAGTATCATTAATACCTTTAAAATTGTCAATATCAAAGAGAATATAGGATAGGGATTGTCCCTTCTTAGCATAATTGATGAGATATTGTTTCGCATTTTCCGTAAAGGTTCTACGATTCAGTGTGCCTGTTAAATCATCATAACTAGCAAAATGAATTAACTCTTGATCTACCTTTTCCTTCATTAACAGGATAAATCCTATACTTCCTAAGTTCGTAAAAATAAAAATAGATAGCAGCGAAATCAATTGATAAGTTCCCGGAGTATAAAAACTTGTCGAAAAAGTAGATGAAGTTAGTGAAATTATCCCCCTGACTAAAGAAGCTGCGGCAACAAGAAGGTACATACTACCGATGATTCTCATAAGTGGGGTGAGCGCTTTCCCAAAAACTATTCGATAAACAGGGATATAGATTGCCGCAGTAACAAAGGAGCAATATGCAATTCGGACGTTCTCTTTGTTATAAAAAATAAAAATGAGTTGAAATCCGATAATACTGAGAAGAGTCAAAACAAGATATATCATCTTTGTCTTTGAATGTAGAGCATGTTTTAAGCCCAATAGTGCGATTATTTCTAAAGCATATCCAATAAATAGTAGCGAGTTAGCAAAGGTAATTGATAGAAATTCAAGAGTTCCTCCGCGTAAAATCATACAAAACCATGCTATAGTCTGAGTGCATTTTGCTAAAAAAAAGGTATTAGCTGTTAAGTTCTTTATGTGTTTATGTTCATAAGCAATAATGAGGATTAATGTAAATAAGTAGCCTATGCCGAGTAATAGAATTATTACTCTCGTATCTAAAGGTAAATTCATTATGGGACACCTGTTGTGAGTGAGTTTTCAATCAGTATGATTATAACACAAGCAGGGGGCTATTTATACTATATACATTCTTTATTTAGGAGTTTAGGTGTAGTTCAAATATACTGAAAGCGATCCTCTCAATGTCCTTATCTAACTGATATAGATAAATAAATCAAAATGTATGTAATAAATGCACGTAATAATGCCTGATAGTTGTCTAATACTATAGTGGCTTAGGTTCGATATAAAATTAAAACTTCACTTAGATCCATCACGGTGAATCGTACCGTAAGTAGGTGTGGTTTTTTATATAAGCGCAGCATGGGTCCGTCTCCGCAAAATTCATCTTATGAAACGTTTCCTTTTTAGTTATTATTAAAAAAATGAATTTGACTATTTCGTATACAATTGTATACAATAGAAGTGAATTCTAAAGTATACAATTGTATACAATGAGGAGGGGGATTATGAGACAAGAAGGACATAGGGGACAACATAAACATCATGAAGGCAGACATCGTGGACGTCGCGGGGAGCATGTAGAGGTAAAATCAGAAGGAGCGAAAACGTTCCGACGCAAGCGTGCGATAATGTTTTTAGAGCATTTAGAAACTAAGCAAGAGTCACTGAAAAAGCAATTGCAAACACCAGAGTTGCAATCCGTTAATCCAATTATTGTTGGTGAATTAAAGGCAACACAGTCGATAATAGATGAGTTTGTACAATTGTTTGAGTTATATGAGTTCGAGGAATATGCAAATTTACGATTAAACAAAGATACTGAAAATAACACGGAAGCTTAGAAAGAGGATATTGAAAATATGAATATGGAATCAAATTTGACTGTTGAAGAGGTTATCCGTTCCCGTCGAACGATTAAAAAGTTTAAAAAGGACCCGATTTCTTTAGATACGCTTAAAGAGCTATTAGATATTGCGATTTGGGCACCGAATCATAAAATGCGTGAACCTTGGCGTTTTATCGCTTTCTTAGATGAAGGAAAGCAGCATCTCGTGGAAGTTTTAAAAAATGAAAAGGAAAAAGGGAAGTTCCCTAGACCGATGAAGCCAGAAAAACTTGAACAATTGCTGTCAATTCCAGCGTTTGTTGTTGTTGTCATGCAAGCAGATCCACGACCAATGATTTTTGAAGAGGATTTTGCTGCGGTGAGTGCTTGTATTCAAAACTTTCAATTAGCAGCTTGGGAGCGTGGAATTGGAATGCTTTGGAATACGGATCCAACCATTTATTCACCAACATTCCATGCACAAATCGGTGTGAAGCCAGGTGAGAAGGTTGTGGGAATTATGCAAATAGGTTACCCAGATATGACACCGAAAGCACAACAGCGAACTTCGGTTGAAGAAAAGTTAACCGTTATTACTAGCGCTTCTCAGCTTGAAGAAAATAAGTAGTATCAAATAATATTTGTCAGTAATCGAGTGCAATTCCGAAGGGGAATTTGCGCTCTTTTTTATGTACCAGGAGGGATTGTTTAATAACGAAATAGAAGATTTAGCGTATGTTTAAAATCTGGCTGATAACGACTGTACGGTTGAAGTAGTGAAAGTATACAATGATTGGATATTAGATTACGACAAGGAAGCAATAGATAAAGTGTTTAAATTAAGAATGAATCCTTGTTGAACGAGTGCGTTATATAAATAATGAATGAGGCTGTCTTTTCTTTTTAATAATCTGTGCAGGTTGGTTGAAAATAGTGAATAAATATAAAGATAAAGTTAACTCTATAATTAAAAGAATGATAAACGAGGAGACTAATCATGAAGCCTTATCAAATAAATAACATGATCATTGATGATGAATTTGATGGTGAAGAATTCGTGACAACTGATTTTGCTTACCAAAATAAAGATTATAGCATTACTTTTAAAAAAGCAGACCTTGAAATAATTAATACATGGATTTTTAAAGATGGTACATCTCTACCGGCAAATTTATCTGATAATATTATTGAATTAATAAGAGAAGATGTTAAAAAGAGAATCTAGTCACTACACCCGCTTGTGTCAGAAAGAGAGCGAATCAGGACAGAGACCTATATAGAGAGGCTTGATGCATATGGTTGGAGTATTGTCTCAAAAGAAGAATTGAAAAATATGTAAAAATATAAAATCCCTTGTGAAAAATGGTTTGAATATCAATTTATTAAACAAAAATCTATCAAATTTGCCGAGAGTACCCCTTCTTCAAGCGGCGATAGCCGGTAAGGAGAGGGTGAATCGGCTTTTTTTTAATTTTATTTCTTTTCTCTTTAAAAAAGTGAGACTACCGAACGTATGTTGTTTATAATAATAACAAAAGGAGGTGAAAACTTTGGTAAAAGAAAAACAACAAGAAGGCAAAAGCTATTCGACTCAACAAGTTTGGATTAAAAAGGGACATCGGATGTATAACTATTTCCAAACGATGTGTGAAAATAGTAAAAATATGTATAACACCACGAATTTTTATATTCGACAAGTGTTTACAGCTTTAACATCAGATAACGGACGGCACCCTCTTCAAAAAGAAGTAATAGATACTTTGGTTAATCACATTGAAGCGATGAACGAAGTTCAACGTGTTGCTTATGAAAAGCGATTAGCTAAAGAATTAGCCAAACCAGTTGAACAGAGAAAAGAAGTAAAATGTAACGTATTTTCTTTACCGGATTCTTCGAATCCGTATGTAGATTACAACTTTTTAGATGCATTATTTAAACGAATCGCACAAAACGATTATACATCGTTGCCTGTTCAAAGCAGCCAAGCGATGATGAAAAAGGTATTCAAAGATTGGAAGTCATATTTTGCTGGATTAAAAGATTGGAAAGTGAATCCATCTAAATATACAGGAAGACCAAGAATCCCTCGTTACAGCCGAGCTTCGATGAAAGAAGTAGAGTTTACGAATCAAGATTGTGTCATTAAAGAAAAGAAATATCTAAAATTCCCTAAAACTAAAGAACGTTTAAATATCGGGAGGTTAGGTTGTACGGCTAATAAGCTGAAGTGTGTTCGTGTAATCCCAAGATATGAACAATTGGTTGTAGAAATCGTTTTTGAAAAGCCGAAAGTAGACAGTAAAACGAAAAATGAATCCTCTCGTCTAATGAGTATCGATTTAGGAATTGATAATTTGGCAACTATTACGACAAACACAGGAATGGCACCTGTTTTGTTGAAGGGCAAAACCATCAAATCCGTGAATCAATACTATAACAAAATGAGAGCTCATTATTATGGCATCCTTCGTCAGGGAAAAGAGCCAAAAGAAGGGTCGTTTTCTTCTAAGCGATTGCTTCGTCTTGATGCCGTTCGGCATCGTAAAATAAAGGATTTGTTTCACAAATGCAGCTTTTTTATCACGGAATTAGCTTCGTTTGAAAACATTGATACCATTATCATTGGTCAAAACAAAGGATGGAAACAGCATTCGAATATAGGCAAAAAGAGCAACCAACAGTTTGTTCAAATCCCTTATAGCCTCTTAATTTCAATGATTCAGTATAAAGCTGAAGAACTAGGGATGGCCGTTATAGTTACGGAAGAATCCTATACATCTAAAGCTAGTTTCCTAGATGGCGATGACATCCCTACTTATGGCGAAGAAGGAGAAAAAATGTTTTCTGGACGTAGAATATCGAGAGGTTTATATCGCTCGAAAAACAAAACCATTATCAACGCAGATGTGAACGGTTCCGCTAATATTATGCGAAAATACGCCAAAAAAGAGGGTCTCTTTTTGCACATCGAAGATGTGTTAGTAGATAACCCTTTATCTTATACAGTTGCCTAAAAGTAGTTCCAAAAGTTTTACCGATGGAATAGAGGGTCTGGTGGTCAACAGAGCCACAATGTCGCAGATCCCGTAACGTTACTCGTTCAGCAATCAAGTTCGATACGTTGCAAACCCCTTCCTCAAGGAACGATAGTGAGTAGGGAGGGGAAATTGATGAAAGTTTATGAAGAATTGTACTCAAATTAAACAGGTGCTCTAATGCAAGAGCAGGACTGTCCATAGACAGTCTTTTTTGTATTAAAGTCTATAAAGCTATAGTCTTGCTCTTAAATTCTATTATAAACGTCATTAAGTCAATTGACCGTTTAGAGCTTAATAAGCCGCGGATTAAAGAGCACTTAGAATATTTCAAACAGAATGGTATTCGAGTAAAGGAAATTAAAGAATCCGAAGAGAAATGAGAAAATATTAATGTATAAACACGATAGATGAAGCAGTGAAAGAGCGATTTAATAGCATTCAACATTCTGTTTTTTTATTACCCCCATAACGGTTTTGGTTTGTTCGTATTCTTTTAATATAATCATAGAAAAACACGAGGGGAATAAAGATGAATAAACTAACCAAGGGAGCCCTTGCCATGGTTTTAGCGGGATCGGTTACGTTTTCTATTGCTAATGTCTTGTTAGTCGATCAATCTTCTAAACGGTTAATAAAAGAAAAGGATTTAACCATATCCGAAGTACCAAAGAGATCGGATGTAATTAACCAAGGGGAAAAAACGGCGAAAGATCAAACGTCAGCAACGAATGTGAAAGACGTGCAAACCAAGCCTTCTCATAATACTGCGGCTTTCCAAGCGGCTATAAAAAATAGAAGCGAGAGTGATACGACCTTAGTGGCGAGTCACCAAAATACGGAAAGATCCACCGGGAAGACGATCACGAATTCTGCTAATACGAATACGGCAATAACTACAATGTCCGCTGCAACTAGAGGAAAAGAAGCAACGACAACGACTACATCTACGACGACGGCAACTAATGCAACAAGAGCAAAAGCACCAACGACAACAACTGCACCAGCAAAAACGAGAACGAATACAGCTGGAGCAAAAGAATCAACGACAACAACTGCACCAACGAAAACGGTAACGAATACAGCCGGAGCAAAAGAAGCACCAACGACAGCAACTGCACCAACGGAAACGGTAACGAATACAGCCGGAGCAAAAGAAGCACCAACGACAGCAACTACACCAACGAAGACGGCAACGAATACAACAAGTGCAACCAAAAAGACAACCAATCATGGACAACAAGTTTCTCAAAATGCAAAAGCAAAGGCTGCAAGCTCTCAGAATAAGAAAGAAAAGGTTAGGGGCCCTCAAAACAAAAAAGAAAACAACGGAAAGAAAATGTAATTCTTTCAAAAAGGATCACCAACAGATGGTGGTCCTTTTTGTGTTGTCAATTAATATAAAAAAGACCTTCCCAAATGGAAAGGCCTGTGCAGATATTCTATTATATTTTTTCCTTAACCTCCGCAATGTAGGTCTCTTGAGTAACATTTCCTTTTCTTTTTAGTTTATTCCAACCAACGGTTACTCCTTTTATTGCCGAGAAGATAGATTTTATTACGACATAAGCCATAAGCTGCTTGTATAAAATTCGTTGTAGAAACAAGGAAGCTAGTGGTTTAGGACTTTCTTTCTCCAATCGAAACGCATATAGAGAAGTAAAGAAATCTAGCAAGTAAAATAGCATAAATCCAATGGCTGCTTTACCAGGGTTCGTGCCAAAAAGAGCTATAATGAACAATATATCCGCAATAGGTGATATGGTTTGATAAATATATTGGAAAATCCACATGTTTGGAAGACCAATATACCCTAATGAGTTATGTTTTTTATTAAACAATGCCCCGCGATGTTTCCATAAGCATTGTAATGTACCATAAACCCAGCGGTAACGCTGTTTTTCAAGACTTTTAATATCCTCTGGTACTTCTGTAAAGGCATGAGCCTTTTCTTCAAATTCAATCTTTTTCCCAAGACGTAAAAGAGTAAGAGTGATATCGGTATCCTCTGCTAGTGTATCTTCTTTATAGTATCCAGCTTCTTCTACTGCTGTCTTTCGCCATGCACCGATCGCCCCTGGAACAACTGTAATGCAATTGAGAGCGGCAAAGGCCCTTCTTTCTAGGTTAAAGCCTGTCACATATTCGATATGCTGCCAGTTTGTAAGGAGATTCCCCTTATTGCCCACTTTTACATTACCTGAAACAGCAGCAACATTTTCATTCTTAAAATGGTTTACAAGCAGTGAGATAGCATTTTTAGCAATGAGTGTGTCAGCGTCTAGAGCAACTACGATTTCCCCTTTTGCTTCTTTAAAACCAAGGTTAACAGCAGAAGATTTTCCTCCATTGCTTTTTTTAATTAATCTCACGAGAGGATGACTTGCATACGTTTTTTGAACAACAGCAGCAGTATCATCCTTTGATCCATCGTCGATAATCAGTACTTCGAAGTTTGAGTAATCGCTGGATAAAATTGAATCAACTGTTTTGCAAATGACTTTCTCCTCGTTATAGGCCGCAATAACGACACTTACAAAAGGTGTAAAGCAAGGGTCGATTTCGGTCTCTTTGTACTCTTTTACCTGCTTTCTAGATAGAAAAACGAAGATAGCAAGCCGTAAGATTCCTAAAAGGATAGCTGAGTAGAACAAGAAGCTTAAGCCTGAACTCCAGCCTTGCATGATCTTAAATACAGCCTTGTCATAGATCAGATAAGGGCTGTCCTGCTTCGTAACAGGGGGCATAATTTGATTATCACTTTTTTCAATTAAATCACCAATGGTGGTAAAGGTATAGCCGCGCTTTTCAAGTTCTTTAATAATAATGGGCAAGGCTTTTACTGTGTTGGAGCGGTCGCCTCCAGCATCGTGCAGCAAAATCACATTTCCTTCTGGCAGTTGATCTAATACTCGCTTTACGATTTCATCACTAGAAATTCTTTTCCAATCGTTAGGGTCAATAGATTCGCCAACCATGGTATAACCCACGTCCTGTGCCCGCAATATAGGCAACAGTTGATTCTTGGTGCTTGGTTCTGCATCGGCCTCAAACGGCGGGCGAAAAAGGTTCATTGAATGACCTGTAATGGTTTGGAATAAACGTTGATTTGCATTAATCTCCATTTTTGTTTGAAATGGTGTGATGGATGCAACATTAGGATGGGAAAAGGTATGATTGCCAATTTCATGGCCTTCCTTATACATCCTTTTAACCAGTTCGGGATGCATCATAGCATTCTCTCCAACTATAAAGAAGGTTCCTTTTATATGATTCTTGTCCAGAATGTCCAATATTTGTGTTGTATAGGTTGGATCCGGACCGTCATCAAAGGTAAGGACGATTTCTTTTGTTTTCGCCTTTCCATACCTAGCCACTTGAAAAGGCTTTGGTAATTTCACATAGGTTTCGGCTTCAATCAATCCATGTGAATCCAATCGAATGGTTCTTTTCCCTTTTTCTGATTGAGAAACAATTTTTAAAATCTCTCCAGCCCCTGTATAGTGAACAGGATCAGAATTGATCAAGGTTTTAAGGGCATTGGATGGATTGTCTATTTCCTTTGGTTTATTAATGTAATTCCAGATAGCAGGATCTTCAGAGCCGAGGCGCCAAACCGCTATTCCTTTTGAACCGCTGTCTATCGATAACTTCATTTGATTATAAAACGTAGCAGCATCTAAAAACCAAACAATGTGTTTCTTTCCGTTCTTTTTATAGCGTAAATAAGGGTTGCCTGCTTCTTTATTCCAGTGGATTTTGGGATTTATTTTAATTCCCAGATTCGTGATATCCCCGAATGTCATTGCATCTGCGGGTTGATTAGAGTTCTCCTCCCAGTCGTAGCCATAGTTTCCTAAACTCACAATTAATTTTTCGGAAGGAATATCGAGCTGCTGTAAGTTTTCTTTTATCCAATCAGATGGAGCTATAGGTCCGGGTTTACTCATGGCATGGTGCTGGTCATATAGCATGACGAACATCCGATCAACGCTAGTTGCTAAAGAAGCATAGTCAAAACTATTGTTATTCGGCGGGACATCCACTGTGATCATGAGATCATGCTGATGAAATGCTTTAGAAACTTTATTCATAAAACGAGTGAAATGAGCTTTGTCCTTTTGATTAATTTCTTCAAAGTCTATATTAATACCATCAAAGCCATTTGTTCTCACATAAGCCAACAAGTTTTTAATAAAACGATCTTCAGCACCTGGAGTAGTAAATAGTTGGTGCAGGATATCGCCATCCCATTTATTATCTATAAAATTGTTAACTAATGGGAGAATCTTTACATCATGTTCTTTGGCCTCTGCAACAATAGAGTTGTCAGTACTGTCCTCAAGAGTGAGGCTAGAAGTAAGTTGCAGCCACTCCGGCACTAACGTTGTAATAGAATGAATATTATTTTTAAAAGAAGTTTTGCTTTTCTCGTCCCAATTGACATAAAAACCATAAACTTCTTGTTTGCTAGCTATTTGTGTTTTGTTCAACAGCCCCATATTTTCTTGAATAATAGGGGAAGGTTTCGTTTTTTGAATCTGTGAAGCAAGCTCTTCTTCACTTAAACTTGTATTAATCGGCTCCATCCCACTTTTGGCTGTAGTATTACTCAATTGAAGTTCAGGAAATGCTGGGTTAGTATTGAGGCTTTCAATAAAAAAAGCTGATACTAAAACAATTAAAACAGTAAAGCCTGCACTTAGTCGTTTAATAATGGACCAGCGTCTTTTAGCAGGATCAAGAAAGACATGTTCTTGATTTTTCTCCTTTTTTTTCAGCCCTAAATTATAAAACCAGTGAAAGAAAAAATAGCAAACAAGGCCGATTCCTCCCCCTAGGACACCCGCTGCAATCGCTTGTGAAAGTTGTGCTTTAGTTTCTAGGAAAGAAAATAACTCGGAATCTTCTAGTATATGTAAATCTAGAAAGGGTAAATCACTAATGTTAGGAATAAAAATGGTAATCAACGTCCCAAGGAATAAGGCGATAATATTAAGACGCAACAAAAGTGAAAAGGCAAGCAATAATGGAATTCTTAAACTATCTAAAGGAAAAAAGGCCAGAAAAAAACCAAGTGTACTCGCAACTGCTCCTGCATTTCCAGTAACAGGTGCAAATAATGACCTGATAACCCACATAAAAACTCGATTCACTTAGATTCCTCCTCATAGGTGTAGTGTCGAAAAATTTATAATTATATTTAATAGATTGATTTTATACAATGATCCTCCCTAAAAAATTATTGAAACATTGACCGAAAGTGATTCTAAATGTTCCTCATCTATCACACAAACTGTTTCGACAAAAAATGACTATCAATAAAGGTTTAGGTAGTCATTTTGAAATTTTGGGGGTAGGACAAAAATTCTGTTAATTTCCAATTGGTTATTGAGGATATTTTTGGTTTTTACTTGAAGTACTTCTGATGGAGCAGTAAAGAGAAAGGTGTTATACGGACCATGAAAATAGTAGGAGGAATCTCTTATTAAAATATGAATCCAGTATAAAATCTTTGTTGAGAAATGAATGAGAAGGAAAGTATATTTGGATAGCTATTGGATGGAGCTCATCACTTCATTCATTAGCGGATTATATCGTGGGTGAGAGGTTTTAGGTGCAGTTAGAAATCGCTTTCAACTATAAAAAAGCCAGTTTCAATCTGGCTTTTTTGATTTGATTTAAAAAGTGTAGTTACTTCGACAGCTCCTAATATACTTTGGATGAGGACGGGTACTTTATCCTGTTTTTGAAGTGTCAAACCAAATAATAGATTTATTATGATAATACTGGTTAGTATGGATATATATTGAAAAACTATATTAAAAAGAGAAGATAGAAGTGAGGGAATTTTGATGAAACAGAGAAGAAAGAAATTTAAAAAAGGTATAATCATGTCAACGATTGTAGCATGTAGCCTTTTGTTTGCCTCAATAGGAGTCGGGGCAGAAACTAAAGCTACACAGCAAACGTCTACATCTGTTAGTGTGACAAAAGCATCTGTTACTGTTTCGAAAAAAGGGGTATTAACTTTTCCTAAGAAATTCAGTATGAAAAAAGTGACAAGTGAATTAAAGCCGGAAGCTGTTAAACTTATAAAAATTTATGGTGATTCTCTTAATACAGGAAAAACTACATCTTTCAATTCATATGTTAATAAACATGTAGCTGAGAAAGCAGATACTAACTATTTACTTGGCCGCAAATATGTACGTGATAGTTACAGTCAAAAAGTAAAGGGAATGAGAAAAGCCAATTCGAAAAAAACTCTTTCCACTTATTCGAAGGCCGTTAAAGAAGTTAAAACTTCCAAGGTAACAGTTGAAAATACGTATAAAGGGACGGGATTTGCTACATTTATGTACCAGTTCCAACCAAAAAACTTTGATGCCTTTGGTTCGGTAACAGTCAAATTTAAATTTACCCAATTAAAGAATGGCAAATATGTGTTAGAAAATGTTTATTTTGTTTATTAAGAAACTAGAATGATTGTAGGCTGTCCAAAAAGTCATGAAAATGGCTTTCGGGGCAGCCTTTCCGTTTAGTTGAACAATCCTCCTCTTCAGATCATTCCTTTTTTGCCATCCTCAAAAAGTATGTTTAAGTAAGTACACTTATATGATCTTCTGCCAATTATAAGCTTGTCTATGATAAAATAAAAAACTAAGCAAGTTTGCTTCGGAAATTTTAGATGTAAGGTGATTAATTGAATGAAGTTAATTATTGCAGAGAAGCCATCTGTATCGAAGAATATTGCAGATGCACTGAAAATAAAAAATCGACAAGACGGTTATTTTGAAGGAAATGGATATATTATAACATGGGCGTTCGGCCACTTACTTCAACTATATGATGCAAAAGATTATGATGAGAAAATGTCTACATGGAAAATGGAGAACTTTCCTTTTGTTCCGCCGACTTTTAAATATAAAGTGAAAAGTGATCCGAAGAATAGAGAAAAGCCTGATACAGGTGCCAAAAAGCAGCTAAAGATTATTCAGAGCTTAATGAAAAGACGAGATGTAGAGGCTATTATTTCAGCTTGTGATTATGACCGCGAAGGACAAGTCATCGGAGATAGTATCATTTATAACTTGGGGACAGATAAAACGGTATATCGATTATTATTAAACGAATGGACTCCAGCTGAAGTGATGAGAGGGTTAGAGAATATTAAGCTCAATTCAGAGCTGAAGCCTTTGCAAGATGCTGGCGTTAGCCGCCAATGGGCGGACTGGGTAATAGGAATAAACTTAACATCTGTAGCCACTCTAAAATATCAAAAGGGGAAGGGCAAGGCGTTAAATATTGGGCGCGTACTGCTGCCGACGTTAAAAATTATTTATGATCGCGATAAAGAAATTGAAAACTTTGTTCCAGAAAACTATTTTAAGCTACAAGCCACTTTTCAAACAGAGAAGAATGAAGAATATGAAGGAACATATATAGAAGGAAAAGAAGAGAAGTTTAAAAGTAAAGAAACATTAGAAGAAATTCAACAGCTGTTGGCTGACAAATCCGCAATCATACATGATAAGCAAGTACAGAAGAAAAAGGACTATCCACCGTTTTTATTTAATTTATCAAATTTGCAAGGACATATCACGAGTAAATATAAAGGATGGACATCAGATAAAGTATTAAAAGTCGCTCAATCGTTATATGAGAAAAAGTTCATTACTTATCCACGAACAGCGAGTATTGCTTTAGAAGAAAGCCTTGTTGGGAAAACATCGAAGGTGCTAGAAATATTATCAGAAGACTTACCATATCGGGATGAAATTAAGTTTGTGAAGTCAAAAAGGGTTTTTGATAATGCAAAAGTAGAAAGTCATAGTGCGATTGTGCCTACTTACTTGAAGCCAAAAAATCTCACTCAGGATGAAGCACAAGTATATCAAGCGATTAAAAACCGATTTATTATGCAGTTTATGCCGGTTGCTGAATATGAGGAAACGAGAATTGAAACAAAAATTGCGAATGCCGATTTAAAAGGCATTTTTCTCTCAAAAGGAAAAGTACAGCTCGTCGAGGGATGGAAAAAGGTTGAGAAGGTTCAATCGAAAGATACGATTTTACCACTCGTACAAGTGAACGATCCTATAGAGATTATCAAGCATGAAATTACTTCTCATGTTACAAAGCCGCCTAAGCAGCATACTGAAAAAACATTGCTTCGCGTGATGGAGACATGTGGAAAGAACTATGACAGTGACGGTGAAAGCGAAGAAAATGTGCATGCTATTTTAAATGGCTTTAGTATAGGGACTCCTGCTACACGTGCCGAAACGATTAAGAAGCTAAAAGATGTCGGCTATATTTCGATGGAAAATAAAAATTTGGTCTGTACAGAGCTAGGCAGAAAGCTTGTTGAAACGTTTCCAATTAAAGATTTATTCAATCTAGAATTTACAGGCCGCCTGGAAAAATCTCTGTTCGATATTGAAAAAAGAAACTTCAGTAAAAATGATTTTTTAGAGCTTATTTTTAATTTCACGACAAAGGCCGTTGAAACAATCAAAACTGAAAAAGAAATCACGATTCACGAAGTAACGACAGAGCGTAAGCCAAATGAAGTACTAGGAAAATGCCCTCTTTGCGGTCATGCTGTTATCGAAGGACAAAAAGGTTTTGGCTGCAGCAATTGGAAAAATGGCTGTAAATTCGTTATTTGGAAAAATGATAAATATTTAGCTTCTATGAAAAAGAAACCTACGAAAACGATGGTAAAGGCGTTATTAAAAAATGGCGTGGCTCCAGTTAAAGGGTTCACGAGTAAAAAAGGCAATAAATTTGATGCGAATTTACGTTATGAGAAAAATCCGGATAATGAGTATTTTAGCTGGAAGATGGAGTTTCCTGAAAAACAAGAAACAAAAAAAGGAGATACTAAAACTCCTCAGGTAGAATAAGAAATTTTAATCAAAGGAATAGTTGCCACTCAGCTGTTCCTTTGATTTTTGTATATTCTAAAGTAACCTTACAAACCTTGCGAATTGGCAAGGTTTGTTTCATTTGTATGTAAAAGAATACTTTCTATATTATGGCTTAGCTTAAGCTAAGAAAAGAATAATCTGTCTACGTGCTGAAGAAGCTTATAATTTTGGTTATGAATTTTGTAATTGGTTATAAATAAAGTAAATTCTTTTAAATAGAAAGAGGAAAATTTCAACGAATTCCAAAAAATCATCAACCATTATATAACTTCAGGAGTGAGAAGGAATTGAAATTAAGCGTCCTATTAGAGTGTATTGAAAAGCTTACAGATGAATCTGTTCCTAATATAAATATTGAGGGGATAAGTACTAACTCAGCTGCTGTAAGACCAAATGAGGTATTTGTTGCAATCCCAGGTTACAGGGTGGACGGTCATGATTTCATTGAAGCGGCTATAAAAGCTGGAGCTAGTGTAATCGTGGGAGAGAAAGACCTGAAGGATTTACCTGTTCCTTATATTAAAGTATCTAACAGCCGTTTAGCTTTAGCTAAACTGGCTTGTCAATTTTATGAACATCCTTCACGGAAGAAGATTTTAATTGGGATAACAGGGACAAATGGTAAAACGACTACCGCTTTTATGCTCAAGTATATTTTGGAGACTTTAGGCCGAACGTGTTCCGTATTTGGTACGGTACACAATGTGATAAATGGTCAAGCTTCTCCTTCTCAAAACACTACTCCTGATGCTCTTGAATTGCAGAGACTGCTTGCGTTAAGTGAAGATGAATTTGTTATTATGGAAGTTTCGTCCCATGGCCTATCACAATACCGAGTAGAAGGTGTGGAGTTTGACTACTGTTTATTTACCAATTTGGATCATGACCACCTCGACTACCATCATGATATGGATGAATATTTTCTAGTGAAAGCCAAATTGTTCAATCAATTAAAACCTCATGGGAAAGCGATTGTTAATCACTATAACAGTTGGGGAGAAAAATTGGTGAATCTTCTAAACCTAAAGGATGAAGATATATGTATCATAGGGGATGAAAGACACCATCATTTAAAAATTGACAAGATAAAATCCGATGTTTTTACATTGGTTTTTGAAAGGAACCAATGTTTTAACCTAAATCTTAAGATGTTAGGGTATCATAACATTTTGAATGCCTCCATGGCTTTTTTAACGGCTCAAAAAATTGGTCTTCCTAGCAGCCAAATTATTCAGGCATTAGAAATGTTCCCTGGTGTTCCTGGCAGGTTTGAAATGATGCAGCATCCTAATAATGGAGCGACTATTGTGATTGATTATGCTCATACTGCTGATGCTTTCTATCACTGCCTGCAAACGGCCAGAGACGAGGGGGCTAAACGGGTGTTTCATATCTATGGCTTTAGAGGAAATAGGGATACCGATAAACGTAAGGAAATGGTGAACCTTTCTCAAACATTCAGTGATAGTAGTGTTCTTACTTTAGATGATTTAAATGGTGTTTCTTATGATGATATGGAGCAAGATCTTTATAAGTTAAATCAAAGTGGATCTGTCATACCTGACCGTACTTTAGCAATAAAAAACGTTTTGGACCAAGTGGATGAAGGGGATTGGGTTTTCATTACAGGGAAAGGTGCCGAAACGTACCAACAACAATTCGAATTACCAACAGCTTCAGATATAGAAACTGTTCAATATATTTTCCAACAATTAGATGGGGGAGAAATGTTCTTATAGTAGGTGATGTGGAGACCGATAAATCTTGTACCCTTGGAGAAAACTTAAATCTTCATTGATACATAATTGGTTATGTTTTTCTTGTCTTAGGACATAGTAATGGAAAAAGAGTATAGGTGATCGCATGCATACAGTTTGGAAAGGCAATCTATCGTTTGGTTTGGTCAATATAGGGATTAAACTTCACAGTGCTATTGAAGACAAAGACGTTAAGCTTATTGGGATCCATAAAGATTGTCTTGTGCCCATTCAATATGAAAAGGTGGCTCCGGGATGTGAAGAAGGACTGGTTGAGCCTGAGGATATTGTCAAGGCCTATCAATATGGTGCTAACAAATACGTTATTGTCAGTGAAGAAGAGTTACGTAATTTAAAGCGAGAATACGAAGTGGAGTCAGTTGACCTGATTTCCTTTGTACAATTAGAGGAAATTGATCCGATTTATTTTGAACGTTCGTACTTTATTAATCCAATGGAGGGATCTGAAAGAACCTATGTCCTTCTTCGACAAGCGTTAGAGAGAACTGGAAAAATCGGTATCGTAAAAATTTCACTGCGCAGCCGACAGCATTTAGCTATCATTCGTGTATATAAACATGGACTCATTCTTGAAACCATTCATTATCCAGACGAGGTACGTTCGATTCAACAAGTGTCTAACCTGCCTTCTGAAGAACAAGTAACGATTCAAATGAAGGAACTTATTGCAGCAACTACTCTTATTAACCAGTTAACGGTACCATTCGTGCCCGAAGACTATAAAGATGAATACCGAACAGCTTTACTTGATTTGATTGAGACAAAAATTGAAAAAGAAGATGTCGAAGTAAAATCTGTTATAAATCCGAACAAGGAAAATATCATAAGTATTATGGAAGCTTTAAATAAGAGCATTGAACAAACTAAACCGGAGAAATCGCCAAAAGCGAAATCGGCTTCTAAAACGAAAAAGGCAACGAGCTAAAAAAGGTTACCTTCTGAATGAAAGGAAGGTAGCCTTTTGTTTGTAAAGTTTAAACTAAATTCAAGAGATGCATCAGCACATATCCTAAAATTGATAGCAAAATAGAGCCGACGAATCCTGCACTAAACGGTTTAAATCCTAATTTTTTTAAAATAACGATATTAACATTTAAACCTAAGCCAGCCATAGCCATTGCGATGAATGTATAAGCAAGAAGAACAATGCAGTAAACTAAATAAGCCGGAATAATGCCTAAAGAATTAATTACGCTCATAGCTAAAAATCCAAAAATGAACCATGGAATTGGAATCGGTGTCCATGAAGTTGTATATCGTTTATTATTTTTTGAACGATTCATCCATATTCCAATGACAATAGCTACTGGAACGAGCAATGCGACTCTTGTTAATTTCACAATAATGGCGGTATCGATAGCGTCCTTTCCTGCAGGTTCAGCTGCAGCAATGACATGCGCAATTTCATGTAAAGTAGTACCGGAAAAAATACCATAACCGTGTGCGCTTAAATGCATAATAGGATAGAGTACGGTGTAACTCATTGTAAAAATGGTTCCTAAAATTGCTACTGTTGCAGCGGCAATGGCTATTTCATTATCTTTCGCTTTTAGTTGTGGAGCAACGGCTACAACAGCAGCAGCTCCACAGATGGCCGTTCCGCAGGCTGTTAAGATTCCTAAATTTTCATCTATTTTAAAAAGTCGAGCCAATCCATACACGATAATCAAAGTAAGAATCATATTAATAACAGCAAGGACCAAAACGTTAGGGCCCTCATCTATCATATCGACGAAATTAAGCCGCATTCCTAATAAAATAATGCCAAAACGAAGCAGTTTTTTACTCGAAAAATTTGCACCCGCTAATAAAACATCTGGTACTTTGAACGCAGCTCGCCACGCCATTCCTATTAAAATCGCTATCACGAGTTGCCCCATCATATTGAAAAAAGGGAGCCATGCTAAACATTTAGCTGATAGAGCAATAACGAATGTTAATCCGATCCCTTTAAAAAAGAATATCTTTTTCTGCTGTTCTTTGGTGTACGGCTGCTGCATGTTAATCACTCCAACATAACGGTTTTCGATTTCTTATCTAAACTATAAAGTGCTTTCTTTCATTAGTTAAATATATATATAATATAGTAAGTATAAAAAAAACTAATGATTGAAGTGACTGGATAGGAGTTTACATATGATTGTAGATGTGATGAAGGTGTTTGTAACGGTCATTGAACAAAAAAACTTTACTCGTGCAGCAGAGCAATTGCATATTTCGCAGCCCAATGTTAGTTTGCATATTAAAAATTTAGAAAATGAACTAGGGGCTAAGTTGATTCATCGTTCACCTAAGCAAGTAAGCCTTACAGAAGCGGGAGTCATTTTATATAAACATGCTAAGCAGATTTTAGTACATTATGAAGAAGCAAAGCATGAAATTCATGATTTACAGCATATTGTAACGGGGAAATTACGAGTAGGGGCTAGTTTCACAATCGGAGAGTATATTCTCCCGAAGGTATTAGCGAAGTACGCGGCTCAATATCCGCTTGTCAATATTGAAACAATTATTTCTAATACCGATGAAGTGACTCATGGAGTGCAGATGAACGAATTGGATATAGGTTTAATTGAAGGAGAAGCGCAGTTTGATGATTTAATAATTGAACCTTTTATGGAAGATGAGATGATTGTTGTTGTACCAAACCCAAACCCTTTCTCTCAAAAAAATTTAATCGAAAAGGATTTGCTCCAAGATCAAGTGTGGATTTTAAGAGAACAAGGTTCAGGAACGCGAACATATATGGATAAATTGATTGATGATTTGAATTTAACCATTAAACGTTCTTTTATTTTTAGCAGTAATCAAGGAGTAAAAGAAGCAGTCAAAGCGGGACTCGGAATTGCTTTATTATCTCGATGGGCAGTGAATAGTGAGTTAGAAACCAATCTATTACATGCGCTCTATATTAAAAATCACAAAATAAAAAGACCTTTTTCCATTATAAAAAATAAGAATGCTGAAACATCGAAAGCGCTTCATGTTTTCCAAAGTACAATGGAGGAATTTGTTCTTTGAATGGAGTGAGAAATGGGGGATTAGTGATAAAAGCAGTTCATAGCCACCTGCATCTGTACAGTGTATATAAAATATGGCATCATTAGAATAGTTTGGACAACGTGATTCTTGTCTCAAGAATATATCTATAGTACAATTTTTTTTATATGCGTTTGAATGGGAGGATTCTAGATGCCTACACCGAGCATGGAGGATTACATAGAGCAAATTTACTTATTAATTGAAGAAAAAGGATATGCGAGAGTTTCTGATATTGCAGAAAACTTGTCTGTTCACCCATCTTCTGTTACGAAAATGGTTCAGAAGTTAGATCAAGAAAAATATTTAATTTATGAAAAGTATCGAGGGCTTGTTTTGACGGCAAACGGTCGAAAAATTGGCCAACGTCTTGTATATCGCCATGAGCTGTTAGAGCAAATGTTACGCTTAATAGGTGTGAAGGAAGAAAATATTTATCAAGATGTAGAAGGAATTGAGCATCACCTTAGTTGGGATTCCATTGATCGCGTAGGGGATCTTATTGAATATTTTGAAGAGTCTCCCCAGCGTATTGCAGATTTGCGAGCAATTCAAAAAAGAAATGAAGAAAACACTAAATAAGGCCGTTATATACGGCTTTTTTTATTGTAGATGATGAGAAATTATCAAAAAGAGCATGACTCAAAAGGCATCTATTCGACCTTTGAGTTACGCTCTTTTCATCATTAAGAATGCAGCAAATTTAGCATAAAAACATGCTGAATTGAGACATAACTGTGTCAATTCTTCACATAATTATGCTAGTTAGCTTACTTCTTATACTAGAATGAGTTTTTGGTTAATCTTTCCTTTTCAATCCCATTCGAATGGAGTTAATTGATATACGTAATAATTTAACCAGTTAGAGAATATTAAGCTGCAATGACTTTTCCAGCGATGTAAAGGTGTGTTATCAGGGTTATCTTGTGGAAAATAATTTTCAGGCAGCTGTGTAAAAATGCCGCGTTCATGATCGCGGTGATATTCATCAGCAAGTGTTGTTGCATCATATTCAAAATGACCTGTAATCATAATGTTTTTACCATCCTTGGAAGAAGCAATTAAAACACCAGCTTGATCAGATTCAGCTAAAATTTTTAGCTCCGGATGGTTTTTGATTTTTGCATAATCAATATCTGTATAGCGTGAATGCGGAGCCAAAAAGAAATCATCAAAGCCCCGAACAAGGTTTTCGTTTGGTAACAGGACTTCATGTTTGTAGACACCAAAGCATTTTTGTGGTAATTCGTATTTGTGAATGCCGTAATGATGGTACAATGCGGCTTGAGCACCCCAACAAATATGTAGAGTAGATGTGACATGGTCTTTTGACCAATCCATAATGTCTTTTAGCTCTTCCCAGTAGTTGACGTCTTCAAATGGAAGTTTTTCAACGGGAGCTCCTGTAATGATTAAGCCATCGTATCTTTTGTGTTTGACTTCAGAAAATGGTTTATAAAATTGATCTAAGTGAAGCTTGCTTGTATTTTTAGAATTATGCGTGCTAAGACGTAGGAATGAAATATTCACTTGAAGTGGTGTATTGCCTAAAAAACGAAGTAATTGCACTTCTGTTTTTTCTTTTTCAGGCATTAAATTTAAGATTAATATATTTAAAGGGCGAATATTTTGACTAATCGCACGCTGTTCGTCCATAACAAAAATGTTTTCTTGTTCTAATATTTCTTTTGCTGGCAATTGGCCAGGAATTTTGATTGGCATAGTTCTCCCCCTTTACCCACGATTAAATTAATAATATTTCTATTATATAGAATATTGGAAAATAGGGAAGGGTTTTTTGCAAATTCTTATACAGGTTGATGTTTTATAACGTGGTAAAATGAAGAATATAAGCTTGTTGTAAATGAAAATGAGGTGAATGAGTATTTGTTTGACCCAACGGCATTTGATAATATGAAAGTGATACTGGAGGGAGCGGTGTATGACCGGGACTTCTATGGAGATATTCTTGTGATTAAACGAGATGATTTGATGAATTTGGCTACACTGTCACGACAGTATTCGGTAGAATTTGAATTAAAGGAACCGCGTATACATAAGAAGGTCAGTGGAGGTATCCGTCTGTCAGCTTCTCTTGAAAATTTAAGCTCGGAGTTATTAGCAGGGTATAGTAACGAAAGTTCGAATGGTTCAACCGTAGAAGTTTTTGTGAATTTGCTGGAGCAGTTAACAAAAGAGCAGGCGGTATCTATATTAACGGGTTTAGCAGGCATTTGGGGTGAACAACGATCGATTGCTTGGACAACAGTGGCTACCATGATGAATACAAAGCAGGAGTCCTTCTCTTCGACCTTTACGATTTCTTTTGATAGGCTGGTGAAGGAAGACCAAATCGATGACTTAGTCGATATGATTGAGTACTTAATTCAATCGCTGCAATGGATGGAAACGTTTTTTAAAAGAGGCATGGATCAGTAGTATCAACTTATATAGTTGGGAGAGATTAGCGTGTCTATCTATCATTTCGAAGTAAATAAAATCAATGGTGAGAAAATTTGGCTTGAGGAATATGCAGGAAAGGTTATTGTTATTGTGAATACGGCAAGTAAATGTGGGTTTTCTCCTCAATATGGAGACTTGCAAAAGTTGTATGAGCGTTATAAAGAAGAAGGTCTAGTCATTTTAGGGTTTCCATGCAATCAGTTTCTTGGTCAAGAGCCTGGAGATTCGTTAGAAATTGATACGTATTGCAAATTAAATCATGGAGTTACTTTCCCTATTTTTGAGAAAGTACATGTGAATGGAAAACAGGCTCATCCATTGTTTGACTATTTAACTAAACATGCACCCGGAATGATGGGATCCAAATCGATTAAGTGGAATTTTACGAAATTTTTAATTGATCGAGACGGAGAGATTGTAAGCCGTTATGCCCCTCAAACAAAACCGTTCGAGATGGAAGAAGATATCAAGAGATGTTTGCGTAAAGAATGAGGGAACAATAGACCTTTACTAGGTTATAACTAATAGATTGGGGAATGGGATAGACGATATGAAAGTGTTTAGCATGGAGAAAGTAACAAAAACACAAGGTGAAAAGCTGCTTTTTAAAGATATTTCTTTTTCGATTTCAGAAGGAGAAAAGATAGGGATTGTTGGTATTAATGGAACGGGGAAATCAACGTTATTAAATATTATTGCAGGTAAGGAAGAGAGCGATATAGGTGAGAAAACTCATCCAAATGATTATCGCATTTCTTATTTATCGCAAGATCCGAATTTTGATGAATCGTTAACGATGATGGAATATATGTTTGCAAGCGATACTCCGATTTTTTCATTAATTAGAAAATATGAAAAAACACTTGTTGAGTTACAAAACGATCCGGAAAATTCAACTCTTCAAAATCGCTTATTACAAGAGCAGCAGGAAATGGATGCACTAAATGCATGGGATACAAGTGCGAATGCTAGAACGGTTTTATCTAAGCTTGGAATGCAGGATTATTCAAAAACATTAGGACAATTATCAGGTGGTCAGAAGAAGCGAGTAGCACTTGCCAAGACGCTAATTGAGACACCGGATTTATTGATTTTGGATGAGCCGACCAACCATTTAGACTACGACAGTATTAAGTGGCTTGAGGATTATTTAGTGAAATATCCTCGCGCTGTTTTATTCGTTACGCATGATCGTTATTTCCTGGACAATGTTTCTAATAAAATTTGGGAGATTTCCAATAGTTTCCTTTTTGAATATAAAGGGAATTATGCGGCCTTTTTAGAAGCTAAAGCCATTCGTGAAGAAAATGAGTCGATTGAGCGCGGTAAAAAAGAGAGCTTATTTAAAAAAGAATTAGCCTGGATTCGTACAGGAGCAAAAGCGAGAACAACGAAACAAAAGGCGAGAATTCAACGATTTGAGTCGTTGGAGGCCGGTTTGAAGCATAAAGGTAATAACGATCAATTAGAAATGGAGTTAAGTGGAGCACGGCTTGGAAAAAAGGTGTTGGAACTAAAGTCGATTTCGAAGTCCTTTGAAGCAGAACCTATTATCGAGAATTTTTCGTTTCTTTTTAAACCAGGAGATCGAATTGGAATTGTCGGAAGAAATGGAAGCGGTAAATCAACGTTACTAAATATATTAGCAGGTCGCGAAACAATTGATGCTGGTGAAATAGAAGTTGGTCAAACAGTCAAAATCGGCTATTATACACAGGAAAATGTCGATATGGATGAAAATATGCGAATGATTGAATATATTCGTGAAACGGCGGATTCAATTCAATTGAAGGATGGCAGCTATATTTCAGCGGCGCAAATGCTTGAGCGTTTCTTGTTTCCAATGCATACACATGGGACACCGATTCGTAAGTTATCAGGCGGAGAGAAACGTCGTCTTTATTTATTAAGCATTTTAATGTCAGCTCCAAACGTTTTACTGCTGGATGAACCGACCAATGATTTAGATACGCAAACATTAACGGTGCTTGAAGATTATTTAGAAACATTTGCAGGCGTTGTCATTACTGTTTCGCATGATCGCTATTTCTTAGATAAAACGTGTCAGCAATTGTTTGTGTTTAAGAAAAAAGCAGATATCCAATTGTATTACGGCAGCTATTCAGAGTTTTTAGAAGAAAAAACAGAAGAAGCGGTCGTGGAAAAGGCAGTTGAGGCACCTCCTGTCCAAAAGCGTACTGAAAAGAAAAAGAAGAAATTAACGTATGCTGAAACGAAGGAATGGGAAGAGATTGAGGGCAAGATGGAGCAGGCCGAACAACGACTAGCAGAGATTACCGAGGAAATGACAGCAGCCGGAAGTGATTTCGGAAAGATTAATGTGCTCGTAGAAGAAGAACGTGAACTAAATGAAAAGTTAGAATATATGATGGAAAGATGGACATATTTAGCAGAGAAGCTAGAAGAGGAATAAGAGTGAGGCTGGTTGGAGAGTAAACTTCCAACCAGCCTTCTTTTCGTTCGGTCCGGATTGCATGAGATTATCCGTTGAATATGATAAAATCGATGGAGCGAACAATGTGTGAATGAAGGAGATTAAATGATGCAAATTAAATCAATTGAACCTACACCAAGTCCAAATACAATGAAAATTAATTTAACAGAAGAACTGCCAGCGGGTAAAAGCAACAATTATAAAAAAGATGGGGCGGATCAAGCGCCGGCACTTATTCAAGAGCTGTTTAAAATTGACGGTGTGAAAGGCGTGTATCATGTAGCGGACTTTTTAGCTGTAGAGCGAAATGCCAAATATGATTGGAAAGATATATTAGTGCAAATTCGCCAAGTGTTTGGTGAGGAAACAGCTGAACAGTCGCAGCAAACAGCGATGCTTGAACATTTCGGTGAAGTGACGGTCATGATTCAACAATTTAAAGGCATTCCAATGCAAATCAAAATGAGTGATGGAAATAGTGAGAAACGATTTGCTCTGCCTGATTATTTTGTTAAAGCGGTAGCGGCTGCTCAAAAAGAAGATGACAATGTTGTGATGCTTCGTAAATGGAAAGATTACGGAGTACGATATGGGGATATGGAGGAAATCGGAAAAGAGGTAGCGGATGAGCTTGTCGCTGCTTATCCAGAGGAACGAGTCAATCAATTAGTCGCAGCTGCACAGGAGGCACAGGATAAAAAAGATCCAATCGTTAAGCGACCTAAAATCAAACTTACCGCAGATATGCTTGATGATGAAAATTGGGAAAAACGCTATCAAGCATTAGAGCAAATGGAAGATCCGACTGTGGAGGATATTCCTCTACTCGAAAAAGCATTAGAGGATAACAAAGTGTCTATTCGTCGTCTAGCCGTTGTGTATTTAGGAATGATTGAGGATCCAAAAGTTTTACCAAGCTTGTATAAAGCGTTGAAGGATTCTAGTGCAGCTGTTAGAAGAACAGCTGGTGATTGTCTGTCTGATTTAGGATTTGAAGAAGCGATGGGGGAAATGGCGCAAGCATTAGCCGATAAAAATAAGCTTGTCAGATGGAGAGCAGCAATGTTTCTGTATGAAGTAGGAGACGAGTCTGTGCTGCCTGCTTTAAAACAAGCAGAAAAAGATCCAGAGTTTGAAGTCGCACTACAAGTAAAGATGGCGATTGACCGCATTGAAAATGGAGAAGCAGCAAAAGGTTCTGTTTGGAAGCAAATGACGGAAGCAAGACAAGCGGATGAGAGATAAGTTTAATGAAAATCTCATGATAAAGGAAAAATAAAAAAGTAGCCTTCGCGGTTACTTTTTTATTTTTTTTTAGAAGTTTAACTTTTCTAAAGGATTAAAGCGTAAGAAAAGATTTCGACTTTCGCTATTAGGGCCGATAAGTCTCGTTTTTTAATCATTTATTTTTCGGTAAAGCACTTTTTAAGAGTACAACGGTTGCATTTGTCTTCAAATATGTTAGAATTTTTAGAGAATAGTGAATGGTTGAACTACACTAAGTAATCAAACATTTTAGTTTAAATTGGGGGTATCACATCAAATGTCTAAACCAAAAATGAGAAGTGACATGATTAAAAAAGGTTTCGACCGTGCTCCACACCGCAGTTTATTGCGTGCAGCCGGCGTTAAAGAAGAAGATTTCGGTAAACCGTTTATTGCGGTTTGTAACTCTTATATTGATATTGTTCCTGGACATGTGCATTTACAGGAATTTGGTAAAATTGTAAAAGAAGCCATTCGCGAAGCGGGCGGAGTACCATTCGAATTTAATACAATTGGTGTAGATGACGGAATTGCAATGGGGCATATTGGAATGCGTTATTCACTGCCAAGTCGTGAAATTATCGCAGATTCTCTTGAAACGGTTGTTTCTGCGCACTGGTTTGACGGAATGGTTTGTATTCCAAACTGTGACAAAATTACACCAGGTATGATGATGGGTGCTCTTCGTGTGAATATCCCAACGATGTTTGTTAGTGGCGGGCCGATGAAAGCTGGTAAAGATAAAAATGGGAAACCGCTTTCCTTATCTTCTGTTTTTGAAGGAGTAGGTGCTCATCAAGTCGGTAAAATCGACGATGACGCTTTATTGGAGCTTGAACAATACGGTTGCCCAACATGCGGTTCTTGTTCAGGAATGTTTACAGCGAACTCCATGAACTGTTTAGCTGAAGGTTTAGGACTTGCTCTTCCAGGTAACGGTACAATCTTAGCTGTATCAGAAGACCGTAAAGAGTTTGTTAAAAAATCTGCTAAGCAATTAATGGAATTAATTAAATTAGATATTAAACCTCGCGATATCGTAACAATCGATGCAATTGACAATGCGTTTGCTTTAGATATGGCAATGGGCGGATCGACGAATACGGTTCTTCATACATTGGCACTAGCTCATGAAGCTGGATTCGAATACCCAATTGAGCGCATTAACGAAATAGCAAATCGTGTACCGCATCTTGCGAAAATTGCCCCAGCTTCAGATTACCATATTGAAGATGTGCACAATGCTGGCGGCGTAAGTGCAATCATTAACGAACTATTGAAAAAGCCAGGTGCTTTCAATGGTGATCGTATTACAGTAACAGGAAAAACACTTCGTGAAAATGTAGCAGGCTGTGAAATTTTGAACAAGGATGTTATTCGTCCATTAGATAATCCACATTCAGAGCGTGGAGGCCTTGCTGTATTATTCGGTAACCTTGCACCGAACGGCTCTATTATTAAAGTAGGGGCTGTTGATAAATCAGTAGGCGGCTACCACAGAGGCCCTGCTATTTGCTTTGATTCACAAGATGATGCATTGCGAGGCATTGCGAAAGGTCAGATTAAAGAGGGACATGTTGTTGTTATTCGCTATGAAGGTCCAAAAGGTGGACCAGGTATGCCGGAAATGTTGGCACCTACTTCGCAAATTGCAGGAATGGGTCTTGGAGCGAAAGTTGGCTTAATTACAGATGGACGTTTCTCAGGTGCATCACGCGGAATCAGTATCGGTCATATTTCTCCAGAAGCAGCAGAAGGCGGCCCAATCGCATTTGTTGAAGATGGCGATATCATTGAGTTAGATTTAGAAAAACGTACAATCACATTAGAGATTTCGGATGAAGAATTTGAAAAACGTAAAGCGAACTGGAAAGGTTTTGAAACAAAAATAAAAACAGGTTATTTAGCGCGTTATTCTAAACTTGTTACGAATGCTAGCACAGGCGGAGTAATGAAAATCTAATACGTCTGCAGCAATGAAACGGCGGCGGAAACTTAGCGTTTCTGCCGCTGTTTTTCTTTGGTAAGCGTGATTTTTGCATAATCTTCATAAAGTATAGTATCCTTATAATTATCATTGTTGTTTTTTGAGGAGGAATGTTAGTATGTCAATGGCATATGAGGAATACATGAGACAGATGGTCATGCCAATGCGTCAAGAATTAGTGCAAGCAGGTTTTCAACAATTACAAACAGCAGAAGAAGTTGAAAACTTTATGGAATCGGTAGAAGGAACAACACTTGTTGTTGTAAATTCTGTATGCGGCTGTGCAGCTGGCTTAGCTCGTCCAGCAGCTACTGAAGCAGTTGCAGAGACTAGCAACAAACCAGATCACATCGTGACGGTATTTGCTGGTCAAGATAAAGAAGCAACAGCTAAAATGCGTGAATACTTCGTTGGAATTGAACCTTCATCTCCATCAATGGCTATATTAAAAGGGAAAGAAGTCGTTCACTTTATTCCACGTCATGATATTGAAGGCAACTCATTAGAAGCTATTAAAGATAATTTGCTGATTGCATTTGATAATGTAAAATAAGTGTTTTAAAAAATGCCTTGTATATGCAACAAGGCATTTTTTAAGTAGAAATAGGAGCTATCTATATGTTTATTACTACAGCAGGAAGAACAGACAAGCATTCCATTGAACTTGCTCAGCAAGTAGGACGTGAACTCGATATTCCGTATGTCGCGCGTCGTAAGCGTTCTGTGAAAGCGGTACAAGAAGCCGAAAATGGAGCAGATTGTATCGTATATGGAAAAAAACGTATTGAATTACATCGTTTTGGAGAGCAAGCTCCCTTCTTTTTTCATCCTAATGTAGCGATGATTCGTATTAAAAGGCTTTTACAAGGAGAAAGGGACCCTTATCTTGTAGCGGGGAACATTACAACTGGCAGTACGGTGTTAGATTGTACGCTCGGTCTTGGAGCCGATGCAATTGTCGCGAGTTTTGCTGTAGGAGATGGCGGTCGAGTTGTGGCATTAGAGGATAATCGTTTTCTTGCTTTTCTTGTGGCTCATGGGTTACACACATGGGAAGACGGTGAGAATTCAATTATTCAAGCGATGCGCCGAGTAGAAGTAAAGTGCATGCATCATTTTGAAGCACTTAAGCAAATGGCCGATAATAGCTTTGATGTGGTATATTTTGACCCAATGTTTGAAGAAAGCATTCTTGAATCAGATGGTATTCGAACACTTACACATTTTGCGATGACACATTCTTTAACAGAAGCCATTATAGAAGAAGCGAAGCGTGTTGCTCGGAACCGAGTCGTACTGAAAGATCACTTTCGCAGTTTACGATTTGAGCAATTTGGTTTTCAAGTATTAAAGCGGAAAACAGCGAAATTTCATTATGGTTTTCTCCAAGTGAATCAAGAGCCTGAGACCTTAGAGTGATGAATGAGGTACCAGGCTTTTATTTAAATAAAAAATTAATTTTTTCTTATGCGCATTTGAATTTTTGTATCATATTTTTTAAAAGCATTGCTATTTGTAGTGTTTCGTTTTTGCAGGACCCGGTTAAATTGCAGGAGTTTTTGATTGAGCTTTTGTTGTAGAACTAGCTTTTCTTCCGGGTCATGACAGCAAGCGATTAGATTTTCTATTTGCATTAATTCTTTTCGATAATTTTGCTCATCTTCCAGCATCTTAGCATTTTTTAATAGACTATATGCCATTCGAAGGTCTTGAGGGATAGCTGATAAATCTTCTATGACAAGAGGTTTTCCCTTTCCAGGTAAATGATCGAATTCTCCATCATTCATGGCTTGTTTAATCTTTTCTTCAGCTATAATATGAACGAAATCCATTTCTTACTTTCTCCTCTCATACAATTCATCTTCAGCTAGTATATCATTTGTTTTTGGGGAGAAGTTAGCACTTATATAAGCGAAATGAAACAACCTATGCTTTATGAATAGAGGGCACAGGTCGCGTAGTGTTTATTTAATCGGCAAGTGTTAAATAAATAAAGTAACCTAATGTTAGAATACAAAGGATGACTGCTAAGAAACTCCATTCCATTTCTTTCTCCTCCTTATGAAAAGTATCCTCTACATAGTTTAATTCGATACGAACCATTCAATTCCTTTAATTTATATGTTTGTGTTTGAATAGTTGCCTTTGTTATAGAACGCTTTTGATTTTTTTGCTTACTTTATGTGGAATCGTGGTTTGGTACGCTTTTTAACATATCGAAATAGTTACATAATATGGTTAATGCAGTAATTTTCGCTACTATTTATTCGTCATCAGCTATTTTTAAGAGTATAATGAAAGGAAGAAAGATAGACAGTGTTAAGGAAAGGGGGATTTTGTTGGCAGCAACAAAATGGCTTCGTAAAAGTCTTGTCGTTTTAATTTCTATATTAACATTTGGTCTTGTGACTCCATCGAATTTAACATGGCTAGCAGAAGCGAATACGATTAAAGATGGAGCACTTGAAGAGAAGGAAATACCGTATATACCGATTGCTGATATAGAAGAAGATAGCTTTAATAGAGAGCAGCGTATCGCTGAATTGATAGAGAAGGCAGAAGCAAATACTTATCAAAAATTTGGAGAAAAGATTCAACCAAAAATTAACGATGAATTTCAAGCGGTGATTTTACCGAAAATAGAAGAAGCAATTGTTGAAATCGCTAATCAGTTCCCTGATGAACAATTGCAGCAATTAACGATTAGTAAAAATCCGAGTGGTGGCAGAAGCGAAAAGATTTTTCATATTTTGAATACAGAAAGTGGAGAAGACCTTATTCGTTTTCATGTTCGCCAAGATCGTATCCCATTAGAGGGGTATTGGTTTAATTTTCATTATCATACATATCATGATTCATTTATGACGCACTACGAATTAGGGTCTATTTATTGGGATACGAATACACCGCCTAAATGGGGGAGTGCCAAGGTAGTATCTTGATTATTTTAGTGTATATAAATGTGAAAAGTGATATACTGGTATAGAATAATATAAGAAATGGTTATGTTAATGGAGATTATTGATTGTGCGTGTGAAACTGTCGTTTTGCACGCCTTTCAGCTTTTTTAAAAGTTCTTCACGAGTCGGGCAATCAACAATGTTAGTAATACAGCCTATCGAATAAATACTTGCTTAATCTAACTATTCATCAGTGAACGAATACAATATTCTCTGGTGAAGGTTTCTTTTTGTTTAGAGTAAAAGGAGCGTTTAACATGTCGGAATTGTTTCATAACATCATGAGCACTTATGCTTTATTCTTTGATGGGCACATGTGGGTGCAGGTTTTAACGGATCCTGTTAGTTGGGGATTAATTGGTACATTAGTGTTAATGGAAGGATTGTTGTCTGCGGATAATGCGTTAGTATTAGCCGTGATGGTGCGTCATTTGCCGGAAAAACAACGAAGAAAAGCTTTATTTTATGGATTGCTTGGTGCATATCTCTTCCGGTTCTTTGCGATTGGTATCGGTGTATTCTTAATTAAATTGTGGTGGGTGAAAGTACTAGGAGCGGCTTACTTAGGTTGGTTATCGTATAAATATTTCCGCGATAAAAGAAGAGAGTCGGATGAAGTGGAAGAACAAGGTTTAAATCAAAATGGTATCCTTATTCGCCTATTTGGTCCATTATGGGGAACGGTTGTGGTAGTTGAATTAATGGATATCGCCTTCTCTGTTGATAGTGTCATTGCGGCCTTCGGTGTGAGTGATAAAGTGTGGGTGCTGTTAATTGGCGGCATGCTTGGTGTATTGATGATGCGAGGTGTGGCAAGTGTGTTCTTAAAGCTTATTGATCGCATTCCTGAGCTTGAATCTGCTGCTTATGTATTGATTGCTTTCATTGCTTTTAAAATGTTTTTAACGGTATTCAATATTCACATTTCCCACGTGGTGTTCTTTGTGATTATTTTCCTGATTTTTGCTGGAACAATTCTTATTCATTTTCGAAAAAAACAAAAATATACTCATTCGTAATGTAAAAAGCTGACGACTAGGTCAGCTTTTTTTGTCGAAATAATCGAGGCGTTTTAAAAGAAGAAAAAAAGTTATAAAAAAGAGGAAAAGAATAAGGAATAGAAGCCAAAGTGATGGAACAAGAGGAAATAATAAAATACCTAGAAAAAGAGTGAACAAGCAAAGGTCGAATAATAAAAAAATTTGTAAAGAATAAATATTAAAAATTTCCTCAACCAGTTCTCGTTCTTCTTGTGTTATTGGTCGTCTGCCGTAACGTCTCATAATGGATCACCTATATTCAATATATGTATAGAATAGAAGAAATGTGCGTCATTCTATTGAAAGTGATTTCCAAAATTTAGTTTCATAAGCTATGATTCTCATTATGTTATAATAGAATAATAATTTGTTTTTTGTAATCTATTATACATAGTGGGGAAGGAGTATAGTCTATGCGATTTAAATATTGGATTATGCTAATTATGGTATGTATTGGATTGTTTTCTTTTTATACATTATCTCAGGCTAAGGAAGACGGGGTGAGCTGGGATGAATTATCGAAAAAGAACCCTTTAAAGCAAGAGAAAATCTTCACAAATCATCAGAATTTGCAGCAGTTATTTTTATTTCCGGAAGGTTCATTTGATACAGGAGAGGCTCTCTCGATTGTTAAATCGATTTATAGCTTACCCTCCTCGATGTTGGATAAATTGGTAGATAAAGAAGTGAAAGTGAAATTGTTTAATGGCCGATTAACGGAGAACCCTAGTGCAGCCTATTTAAAAGGAGTTCAACCAAGAGGATATAAGAATGCAGAGACAACGTGGGATGATGTACCAGGAATGGGCGGTTCACATACGGTGTTTGTCAAGATTGGAGCAAGCGATCAAGGAAATGGACATGGATCCGTGAATCTAGAGCTTCATGAGTTAGCGCATTCCATTGATAAAATTGTCTATAATGGTATTAGAGATGATATTGAATTTTTAGGTATTTGGAAAAAAGAAGTAGGGACACTATTTCCGAATCAAACGTATTTCAATGATTATCCAGAGGAATACTTTGCTGAAGCGTTTGCTATGTATTATGTGAATTCGGAGCAACGTCATCGTTTAGAAGGGTTAGCTCCACAAACTTATATGTATATTAAGCAATTAGATTAGTTTTCTTTTAGAGTTGAAACTTTGATTATATAGCTTCGACTTATTAAGTCGACATAAGAATGGCTATTGTTCCTTGATGTAATAAGTAGCTTATATAGCATATTAGCTATGTTAAAAAATTAAATTGAAGATGCTTTTTTCTATCTCGTGCTAATCGTTAGTTGGACGACTTTGGTCTATGCGAATAATTGCTACGCTTATCCTTCCGTCGCTTCTTCTTTGCCTTTTTGTGTTTTACTTTTACTACCCGTTAATCTGCGATAAAATAGATAAGATGAATTTAATAAAGGTGGTTTACGATGAAGCAATATTTGGATTTGTGTAAGCATGTATTAGAAAATGGAACGGCAAAGGGTGATCGGACAGGGACAGGAACGATTAGTGCGTTTGGCTATCAAATGCGTTTTAATTTGCAAGAAGGATTTCCGGTACTGACAACTAAAAAGTTAAGCTTACGTGCAATTATTCATGAATTGCTGTGGTTCCTTAAAGGGGATACGAATATTAAATATTTGAAAGAAAATAATGTTCGTATTTGGAATGAATGGGCCGATGAAGAGGGAAATCTCGGACCGATTTATGGGCATCAATGGCGTTCGTGGGGAACGGCTGATGGTCGACAAATCGATCAGATTCGTGAGGTGATTGAGCAAATTAAAACGAATCCAAATTCAAGAAGATTAATTGTAAGTGCTTGGAATGTTGGGGAATTAGACCAGATGGCTTTGCCGCCTTGTCATACATTCTTTCAGTTTTATGTTGCAAATGACAAGTTATCTTGTCAGTTGTATCAGCGTTCAGCGGATGTTTTCCTAGGTGTACCTTTCAATATTGCCTCTTACGCATTGCTGACAATGATGATTGCACAAGTATGTGATTTGGAACCGGGTGAATTTGTTCATACAATGGGTGATGTACATATTTATAATAACCATTTAGAACAAGTGAAACTGCAATTGACACGTGAACCGAAGGCGTTGCCAACAATGAAGATTAACCCAAATGTTCGAGATATTTTTGATTTCGTCTATGAAGATTTTGAATTAATGAATTATGAAGCACACCCACATATTAAAGGAGAAGTAAGCGTATGATTTCATTAATTGTTGCGATGGATCAAAATCGGGTCATTGGAAAGGATAATCAATTGCCATGGTATTTGCCGGCTGATCTTCAATATTTTAAAAAAGTGACGATGGGAAAGCCGATTATTATGGGGCGTAAAACGTTTGAATCAATCGGCCGGGTGCTGCCTGGTCGTGAAAATATTATTGTTACACGTAACCAATCTTATACGAATTCGGATTGTACGATATTGCATACGATCGATGAGATTAAGCAATATGCTGATCAAAGTGAGCAAGAGGTTTTTGTTATTGGTGGAGCGGAGATTTTTAAAGAGATTCTACCTGTTACCGATCGAATATATATTACCGAAATTGAGGCGAGCTTTGAAGGGGATACGTATTTTCCGAATTTAGATGAAAATGAATGGACTACACGTTCCTCTACACCAGGAATCGTTGACGAGAAAAATGTATACGCTCATCGATTTGTTGTACTAGAAAGAAAATAAAACTAGAATAAAACTGATGATTGTCGTTCTATCATCAGTTTTATTAAATTATATTATAGGATGCTATTGATTGTCTGTTATCTCATGGTAGATAGAGGTTTAATCTAATTGTTGAATAAAGAATTTTTTGAAAAGTCAGTTACATCCTCTAGTGAAAGTGTTATAATTATTAGATTAAATATTGGATTATAAAAAGGGAAAGGATATGAGGAATTGTTATGAGTCAGACAGCATCTATGAAAAGGGGAATTCAATTGGAAGATATTCTAATTGCTTATCGAGATTTGAAAGAAATTGTTGCTCACACTCCTTTGCAAAAAAATGCACGGTTATCTGAGAAATATAATTGTAATGTGTATTTAAAAAGAGAAGACCTACAGCATGTACGTTCCTTCAAATTACGCGGGGCTTACTATAAGATGAGTACATTAACAAAGGAAGAAACGCAAAATGGAGTCGTATGTGCAAGTGCTGGGAATCACGCACAAGGTGTAGCGTTTGCATGTAACCATTTAGGCATCAATGGAAAAATCTTTATGCCTGCTACTACTCCGAGACAAAAAGTTGATCAAGTTCAATTATTTGGGAGAGATAATATTGAAATTGTGTTAGTTGGAGATACGTTTGATGACTCTTTTGCTAATGCGATGATTTGTGCGAAGGATGAGGGGCGGACTTTTATCCACCCATTTGATGATGAACTGGTGATTGCAGGACAAGGGACAGCGGCCGTGGAAATTCTTAATGACTGTGATGAGAAAATTGATTATGTGTTTGCTGCAATTGGCGGCGGCGGATTAATGGCTGGTTTATCCACCTATTTCAAAGCTGTTTCTCCAGAGACGAAATGTATCGGAGTTGAGCCATTAGGAGCCGCTTCTATGAAATATTCCTTCGAAAAGGGAGAGGTTACAGAGCTCGAGACGATTGATACGTTTGTTGATGGAGCCGCTGTGAAATGTGTTGGGCAAAAGACATATGAAATTTGTCATGAGAATTTAGAAGACATTATTCCTGTACCAGAAGGAAAAATTTGTACGACCATTCTTGATTTATATAACGAGCATGCGATTGTTGCTGAGCCGGCCGGAGCGATTTCTGTAGCAGCGCTCGATTTATATAAAGATCAAATTAAAGGGAAAACAGTCGTTTGTATGATTAGCGGTGGAAATAATGATATCGGCAGAATGCAGGAAATTAAAGAGAAATCATTGTTATATGAAGGATTGTTATATTACTTCATCGTTAACTTCCCACAACGTGCTGGAGCTTTAAGAGAGTTTCTAGATGAAGTATTAGGACCAAACGATGATATTAGCCGTTTTGAATATACGAAGAAGAATAATAAAGAAAGCGGCCCGGCATTAGTTGGTATCGAATTAAAATATAAAAACGACTATGCTGGATTGATTGATCGTATGAATAAAAAAGGCTTTACATTTGTGGAAGTGAATAAAGATAGCAACTTATTCCACCTTTTAATTTAGAAGCGGTTAACTAGTATTTATTAAACGGTTTTTAGCCCATTTCATATGATTATCATTCATATGAAATGGGCTGAAAAATAGATTTAATACAAGTTATTTTGAATAGTTATCATTTTTAAATGGAAATGGAGATTGCTTTTCTTTAAAACTAAAAAGTATTATAATAGCTATAAGTTGATGTCAACATTAAAGGGGATGTATCCATGCCGAATATTGGAGTACCTGGTTTAATTTTAATCATACTGTTAGCGTTAATAGTTTTTGGTCCTAAGAAGCTTCCTGAAATTGGGCGTGCGTTTGGACAAACGTTACGGGAATTTAAAAAATCAACGCGCGAATTAACGAGTGACGACTTCGAAGATCACGAGAAGAAAACGACTAAATAAACAGATGGGTGAAGGCGTAAGATAGAGTTGTCTTGCGCCTTTTTGTTGACGAAACATTATTGGATTTTTCAAAAAAAGGCGTGATGGATGTTGGAAGATAAAGAACTCAATGTCATTGAACATCTTGATGAGTTGCGAAAACGATTAATTATTGTTGTCGTTAGTTTTTTTCTTTTTTTTATTATTGGCTTTATATTTGTTGAAGATGTTTATAAGTGGTTTGTCAAGGGATTAGATGTTACCTTAATGGTGTTAGGACCGAGTGAGATTATTTGGATTTACTTCATGCTCGCATCAGTGATTGCTGTAGCAGCGACGATTCCAATTCTAGCATTGCAAATATGGCTCTTTGTTAAACCAGCTTTACGACCGCATGAAATAAAGGCAACATTAGCTTACATACCAGCTTTATTTATATTATTTGTGGCGGGACTTGCCTTCGGATACTTTATTATTTTTCCGATGATTTATCAGTTCTTACTTGATTTAGGTGGAGACATGTTTTTAACGAACTTCACGGCTGAGAAGTATTTTAAGTTTGTCTTTCACATGACTATTCCTTTTGCTGTATTATTTGAGCTCCCTGTTGTCATTATGTTTTTAACTTCTATCGGAATTTTAAATCCTTATGTGCTTCATAAAATTAGAAAATATGCTTATTTTGTTCTCGTGGTCATTGCTGTTTGTATAACTCCTCCAGATTTTATGTCCGACTTCGTTGTGATTGTACCGTTGTTACTTCTATATGAAATTAGTATATCGCTATCTAAAATTGTCTTTAAGCGGCGTCAAAAAAGGGAAGCAGCGGCTGAAGCAGAATATAGTCAAGGAGAAGATGTGCAATAACGTGAAACTTCCATTAGTGAGGGTTTTTCTTCATCCCCACTGATGGTTAGTCACGTTCTACGGTCATTAAGATTTTTGCTTCGCTTCAATCAAGTGACCGTACGAATCTGATTGGTGAAAGCTTACCTTTGAAAATCCCAAAGGTAAGCTTTCGCTGTATTTCACCAATCGGACCTTACTACATAAGCGAGGAGACTGCTCTAATCAATCTTCTGACATTCTTAGTATCTTGGGGTGTATGGATTTAGAAGTGCTAAATTGATTGCTTCTATATTTAGATACACAATATTTCATCCTTTTATTTATTTTGTGTATAATGAAGACAATCGAATAAAAAAGAGGATTGATAGTTTGTTGCTTAAATCCTTAGCGTTCAAAAATTATCTTGGACATAAGGTGATGGTTACGGATATACTAGTTTTATTGCCTGACGATCCTAATTATTTTTATGGTACATATCAGGTTAAAGGTTTTCACAGAGCAAGTTTTTAAGAAGAATGAAAGTATAGTAATATATTCCTTCAAACAGTATTTAGCAACCGTTCTAAAGTGGCCGGTTTATCGCAAGCTTTTCGCTGAAGATTTGATTAATAATGCTTAAATAAGGACTGTCTATTCACAGTCAGTGGTTTAGAAGAGCTTAAGCAAAGGTTCTTTTATAACTGAGGATGGACAGTCTTTACATGTATTTTGTAATCGTTATCATAAAAAATGAATAAGCTTAATAGATAGGATCTACATGCTAGTGATTGATTTGAATGGTCTAGACAGAAATGTGAACTAGGATGTGTTTTAATGAAAAAAGTAAAAATAGTAACAGATTCAACAACAGATATGACATTAGAAGAATTAGAGAAGTATGAGATTACAATGGTTCCGCTATCCATTTCTATTGATGGAGAAACGTTTTTAGATAAGGTGGAGATAGGATCCAATGAATTTCTAGCCCGAATGAGAAAATCAAAAGATTTACCAAAGAGTTCTCAGCCAGCTGTTGGTACATTTGCTCAAATATATGATGAATTAGGAGCAGATGGGAGTGAAATTATTTCGATTCATATGACTGGCGGTATGAGTGGGACTGTACGCTCAGCGGAAAGTGCTGTAAGCATGACAGATGCGAAGGTAACGGTTATTGATTCGAAATTTATTTCAAAAGCGTTAAGTTTTCAGGTAATTGAAGCAGCAAAAATGGCTAAAGAGGGTAAATCAGTAGCGGAGATTATCGAACGTTTGGAGACGATTCGCAATAATACGAGATTAACGATTATTGTTGATACGCTCGAAAACTTAATTAAGGGCGGACGAATTGGCAAGATGACAGGCTTAATTGGTTCTTTGTTAAATATTAAACCGATTGCTATTTTAGAAGACGGTGTACTTCATCCTGTTTCAAAGGCAAGAAGTCACTCACAAATTGTTAAGTACGTCGTGAATCAATTTAAACAAGATATGGAAGGAAAGCAACTAACAGGAATTGGGATTGCCCACGCAAATAATAGAGAGCTGGGCGATAAAATTGGAAAAGTAATTATGGAATTGACTGGACTTCAGACTATTACGATGGATGACACAACTCCGGTCATTAGTACCCATGCTGGGGAAGGTGCATTAGCCATTATGTATTATTGGGATTGATTAGATAAGCTGAAAGGGCGGGGAAAAGATGAGGAGACAGCAACTATTTATTATGCTGGGCATAGTTTTGTTAACGTTATCAGCCTGTAGCTCTAATGAAATACCAAATGAACAGGATCGAGATATTGAGGATTTCAGTTTTACAACTCAAGAAGGAAAGAAACTAGAGAAAAGTGATTTAAAAGGGAAAGTATGGGTGGCTGATTTTATTTTTACATCGTGTGAGACGGTTTGTTTCCCGATGACATCGAATATGGTCAAGCTGCAGAAGATGCTTAAGGATGAGGGGATAAAGGATGTTGAATTCGTTTCTTTTTCCGTTGATCCAGAAGTAGATAAGCCAGATGTGTTAAAAAAGTATGCTGATCAATTCGATGTAGATTATTCAAATTGGCACTTCTTAACGGGATATCAACAAGATGAGATTATTCAATTTGCGAAGACAGGCTTTGGGACATTAGCAGTAAAGCCAAAAGGTGAGGATCAAGTTATTCATGGTACGTCTTTTTATTTACTGAATCAAGAGGGGAAAATTGTTCAAGAGTATACAGGTCTCGAGGACATTCCGTTTGAAGATATTATAGAGCATATTAAAATAGTACAAAGTCGTTAAACAGGTCCACATGCGGACCTGTTTTTTTTTATGTTTAGAAGCATGTTTTGAAAAAGCCTAGTAAAAGCTACAGTTATACAAGAATTTTCATTTTAAAACAAGGTTTTTTCTTTATAAAATCCCGTTTTTTTCATGATATAATATTTTAAAGGAAGGTGATAGCGATGAAATATATCATCACCTGTCTTCTTATATGTCTATTCTTAATAAGTGGATGCAGTCAAAGTCAAACGGTCTCAACTCAACCTTTGGAACAGTATCAGCATCTGACGGAATTAAGTAAGAAGCAAGAGATTCCTTCACGCTTTTTCCCTGATCCGATTCAAATTGTGTCGGTCGGTGACTCATTAACTCAAGGGGTTGGAGATAGTAAAGATAATGGAGGCTACTTACCTTATCTAAAAAAGAAATTAGAAAAAGAGCCGAACATTACAGCTGTAGAGATGGTCAATTATGGTGTACGAGGTAACCGAACGGATCAATTGTTGAAGCGATTGGATAAAAAAGAGATTCGTGAACATATTGAGCAGGCTGATTCCATTGTCGTAACGATTGGTGGAAATGATATTATGAAAGTATTTAAACAAAATTTCACCCATCTAGAAATGGATCAGTTTGAAACCGCTAAAATCGGTTATGAAGATCGTTTGAGGAAAATTTTTGATAAAATACGGACGTATAATAAGTCAGCACAAATATATTTAGTTGGAGTGTATAATCCATATACGAAGATATTTGCAGATTTATATGAGCTTGATATGATTATTGCCGATTGGAATAATAGCGGTGAAAAAATTGTATCTCAGTATGATTCGGCTTACTTTATTTCGATAGAAGACATTTTTCAAAATACAACAGAAGATTTGCTTTATACGGAGGATTACTTTCATCCAAACGACCGCGGTTATGAATTAATTGCGACGAGAATATATAACAATATGGAAGTTGCCACATTGGGAAGAGAGACCCTGGAAGCAGCAAGCATTAGAGGGGATGAACCACAATAATGACAGGAGAGAAATGGAAAAAGTTATTTATTGTTTTATTAGCCTGTAATATCCTTGTCATTATCTTTATGTTGATTTTAATTAATTGGCCGATTAAAGGTGAAGAAATTAGCAATAAGTCAAGTAAGGAAGAGGATATCCAATTTCAAGTACACACAACACGAGATGATTTGAATCAATTAATCAATCAATATTTAGATAAGGAAGGGCTAACTGGTGGATTTCATTATGAAGTATATTTAACCGATGAAGTTGAATTGTATGGCAAGATTCCATTCTTTAATCGTGAAGTAGATTTGAAATTAACGTTTAAGCCGATTGCTCAAGAAAATGGCGATTTGGTTCTCAAGCAAGAGTCCATTTCTGTTGGTGAGATGAACCTCCCTGTCTCCTATGTAATGAACTTTATTAATAAGCGTTATAAAACGCCTGATTGGGTTACCATTCAGCCGAAGGAGCAAAGGGTTTATGTCTCTCTGCAAGAAATGAAATTGAAAAGCGATGTACGTGTAAAGGCCAAAAAATTTGATTTAGAACATAATGACATTTCATTTTTATTGACAGTGCCTTCTGTTCAGCCATAAGAAAAAAACGGGATATCCCGGTTTTTTCTTATGGTGAAACGGATAGGTAGCTTGGATTTTAAGGATAAAGAAAGTGTTGCTATGTTTAGTGTTCTAAGGTGTAAGAGAAATAACTGCTAATTCAGCCGCTTTATTATTTGTGCTGACAATATAGAAAGATGTGGCTTGATTGACTGGAAAGTGAGTCTTTGGCAAGGAATGAATGAGCTCTTTTGTTCCAGTTGGTCGAATTTCAAGGTCGACTTTGATAGGATAGACAGGTAAGTATGAGCTTGCGTGTTCGGATGTAAGTTGATTGAAAACAATATCACCATTTTTCACAGCAATGTCTACTGCTTCGATATCAGAGGCTAGATGAACAAAGCGAAACGCTGCTTCACCACTAGGGACAGCTGGAGAATCTTTTAGCGTAACAAGTTTTACTTCTTTTGGTCTTTTGGCAATTGCCTCGGTATAATATTGATTGGCTTCTAGTTTTAGCATTTGGCTAGCAATGGTAGAGGTTGTTGTTCCTTCAGGATATATATCAATTTGATACGTTCCAGCTGGCAAGGACAAATAGTCACTCGCGTTTTTGTAAGCGAAGTTTTGTAGAATCCGCATTTCATTTACATATACATCAACAGCAGGTATGCTGGGAGAGACATGGAACAGTCGAAGGTGTGCAAATTTTTTTGTTTGTCTAACATATATAAGTGGTATTGCTTTTGTAATACTTTGCAAATGCTTATGATAATAATAATCATGAAGCTTTGGGTTGCTATATTTATAAAAGTGAGATAAGAGATCGTATTTCGCAGCTTTTTGTAAGTAATGATTGTGGGATTCATAGTTCATGCCAATCACCCCTTAGTTTTTGCTCATCATGCTATTAGCATATGGCAAGATGCTTGGGCAGTTGTCTAGTTTTGAACTATAGGGAATATTTAAAGGATGGAGGACAATGAAATGGAAGAAAATTTTGAGCAGGCGACGTTTGCAGGAGGCTGTTTTTGGTGTATGGTAAAGCCATTTGATGAGCAGCCAGGGATTGTTTCTGTCTTATCTGGGTATACCGGTGGCACAACGGAAAATCCAACCTATCAAGAAGTATGTAGTGAAACGACAGGACATTATGAAGCTGTGCAAATTACATATGATCCAGCTGTTTTTCCATATGAAAGACTAGTGGAACTATTTTGGCAGCAAATTGATCCAACGGATGCAGGCGGTCAATTTTATGATCGTGGTTCATCATATCAAACAGCTATTTTTTATCATACTGAGGAACAACGGCGTATTGCACAAGCTTCAAAAGAGCGCTTGAATGAAAGCGGACGTTTCTCATTGCCGATTGTTACACCGATTTTGCCAGCAAAAGAATTTTATCCAGCCGAGGAATATCATCAGCATTATTATAAAAAGGAACCGCAAAGATATCAGGCTTATCAAATCGGATCTGGTCGTAAAGCATTTCAAGAGCGATATTGGAGGGATAAAAAATGAATCAAGAAGATTTGAAGAAAAGATTAACACCAATGCAGTATGAAGTGACACAAAATAATGGCACAGAACCGGCTTTTCATAATGAATATTGGAATGTAAAAGAAGAAGGACTGTATGTGGATATTGTTTCTGGAAAGCCATTGTTTACGTCAAAGGATAAATACGATTCTGGTTGCGGCTGGCCGAGTTTTACAAAACCGCTTGAGGAAGAAGAAATTGAGGAACGGCTTGATACAAGCTACGGAATGCGCCGCGTAGAAGTACGTTCGAAAACGGCTGATTCTCATCTTGGACATGTGTTTCCTGATGGACCTGGACCAAGAGGTTTGAGATATTGTATTAATTCAGCAGCACTTAAATTCATTCCTGTTGCTGATTTAGAGAAAGAAGGATACGGCTCTTATAAAAAATATTTTGAGTGAAATAAAAGAGGACATTGGTAAGGAAATTGATTATATTGCATAAAGAAAAGAAGGTCATCATTCATGATCTTCTTTTCTTTATGAAGCGGACATGTTCAGCTATATTTTTAAAACAGTTTTAGTATTGGATTCCTAAAGAAAGTGTATCTGGAAGCTTAATCATTCTGTTACTTAAAGGGTGTTTTTTTATTGTTTTTGTACAGGGCACTTTTTCAATCAGCGCAGGAAAATAAAAAAAATGGGCGTTTGCACAGACCGAGGCGGGCGATATTACATATTGTAAGGTGTACAGTGAATTCGAAAAAAGGATAGGAGTGAAATGTTTATGTACGGAGGATATGGATATGGTGGATACGGCTGCGGTGGATACGGTTATGGTGGTGTTGGTTTTGGCGGCGGATTCGCGTTAATCGTCGTTTTATTCATTTTATTAATCATCATCGGAGCTTCATTTACTTGCTGCTAAGGTAAAACTAAAACCAGTCTTCACACGAAGGCTGGTTTTCTATTGGTTTTTATTTGGCTATGTAAATACTGTTTATTAACAGCATTATTTGACGGATTCTATGTCGAAGTGAAATTGATTCATTTCCCGATATCATTGTTCAGATAAGCACTTTCTGCTACAATAACGTAATGATGTGATTTACTAGGGAGGAAAAAGAAATGAAACCTTCACGTTTACAAGCTGGGGATGAGATTCGTGTGATAGCCCCTTCTCGCAGTCTAGCGATTGTGAAAGGAGATCAACGAAAGCTAGCTGAGGAACGATTAACAGAACTTGGATTTCGAGTTACATATGGAGATACAGCGCTCGTGCATGATGATTTTTTCTCCAATTCTATTGAAGACCGTGTGGCAGATTTACATGCGGCCTTTAAAGACCCGAATGTAAAAGGAGTTTTTGCAGGAATCGGTGGCTATAATGCAAATCAATTGCTTAGGTATTTAGATTATGATTTAATTAAAGCTAATCCAAAAGTGATTTGTGGGTATAGTGATATTACAGCAATCTTGCTTGCTATTTATGAGAAGACAGGTTTAACAACTTATGTGGGCCCTTATTTCTCTTCATTTGGCATGCGAGTAGGTCTTGATTATACGATCGATTATTTTAAAAAGGCAGTCATGGAAGACGGCGATTTCGAGTTAAAGCAAAGTGAAACATGGAGCGATGATTCTTGGCATCTTGAACAAGAAGATCATAATTTTTATCCAAATCACGGCTACATGATCATTCAAGAAGGAGAAGCAGAAGGCTCCATAATCGGTGGGAACTTATGTACAATTAATCTTCTTCAAGGTACGGGATATATGCCATCATTAGAAAATCGTATTCTCTTTATTGAAGATGATGAGGAAAGCCATCCGTTTAGCTTTGATCGCGATTTACAATCCTTACTGCATCAACCGGCTGCTGCAGGAATCAAAGGGATTATTATCGGGCGTTTTCAAAAAGAATCCGGTATGACGGATTATGCACTTCATGAGATCATTGCAACGAAACAAGAATTAAAAGGTATTCCGGTAATTGCTAATGCAAATTTTGGACATACTACTCCGTTTGCTACGATTCCAATTGGGGCTAAAGCCTCATTATCTGTTAAAAATGGTTCTGCAATTGTAAAAGTATTTGCTTAAATAGTAGGAATAATTAGGTAATGAAAAGCTTACTGTCCCATTGTTAGGTTTTTCTGCTATAATACAAAGAGATTTTAAATTAGAAAAGGTGATTATGTGTTATTAACAGTTCCTGCGTCGAAACGTTTAGAAAAAGCTTTGGCGGAATACAATAAAAAAGGTCGAGTAACTCATACTTGTTTCGTATGCCAACAAGATACTTCTAACGGTGATGAAACAAATATGAATTATTACAAATTAGGTACGAAAAACGTTTGCTTATCATGCCTTCCAAAGGTGTTGCGTCATTCATCTTTAAAAGAGTATGAATATGTACATACAGCTGTCATTGATCAACCTACTTTTTATAAAAAAGTATTGGCTGTTTTAAAAGATGAGCAGTTTTTAAGCGATGTTCGTGAAAACAAATTGACTGAAGAATAATTGCTATATAAAGACTGTTTTAAGTTTTACAATGGTGAATATACTTCATGAATATGCAGAGCGGCTTGCAGCTTGCTTATTTCATTATTGTCGATAATGAAATAAGATGGGCTACAAGCCGTTTTTGTTTGCAAGAACAACTCTATGTTCTAAGTAAGTTTATTACATTCACGAGCCAAAATGATATTTTCTGTGAAAATTTTTATAAAGTGGAATTTATTATTCTTTATATTAGGGAGTTATAACGGTTTATAAAAATCTATTAAAATTATTTTGAAATTATGGAAAACCGCCTTTTGATGTTATAATATTACAATAATTAACAAAAAAGGTTTTTTGTTTTAGTGGACAACTATGTTTAGGCGAAGTTGCTAAATATTTAAGCATTACTCAAACAACCGCAATCAAATGTAATAAACTCCTATATAGTCATAGATATTTGATGAAGAGAATCTATTAGATTTTTTAATAGGCTTTGTTAAACAACTTCCTATAACAGAGCCCAATCATTAAAACAGAAGGGAGAGGGCAGGGATTAGAAATTATGTATTGAAAATAGTATTTCTTTTTTTATTAGCTATTTTTTTGCAAGGAATAGGCAGCATCTCATCAGGATTTGCGGAAGAGAAAGTGTATAAAATTGCAGCGGAACCAAAACTGCCTCCTTTCTCATATATCAATGAAAATGGAGTACTAACGGGTCTTAGCATTGATTTAATGGAACAAATAGCGGAACAGCATAGGCTTTCTTTTGAATATATTCCTATGAATATAGAAGATGCTGAAAAAGCTCTAGAGGAAGGTAAGATTGATGCAATTGCAGGTATGGTGTATAGACCTAGTAAGGATTGGAAATTTGATTTTTCTACTTCCTATTTTACAATGTCTGACTCTATTGTAATTCCGAAGGAAAGTGAAAATCAGATTAAAGGAATCGAAGACTTAGAAAACCGCCAAGTTGTAGTAGAGGGTCATACATCTATGTATGAAAACATTTTAAATATGAGGACCACTAATGTATTATTGGAGGACAATCAGTATACAGCTCTTCAGAGTTTGATTGAGGGAAGAGCTGATCTTTTTATAGGAAATAAGTGGACAGCAACTGCTTATTTGAAGGAGTTAGGGAGAGAAGATTCCTTTACTATTCTAGATGATGTCATGAATAGTTCTGATTATACTGTAGTTGTACAAGAGGAAAATGACTCTTTGCTACTTGCCTTTAACCAAAGTATTACTATGCTAGAGGCGAAAGGAGAGCTTAATAAACTTATTAATAAATGGACGGTGCCTAAGGATTTAGCGGAAATTGCTAGGTTAGAAACGTTTATTTATTTGCTAGTGAGTGTATTGATTATTGTAGCTATTGTCCTACTCATAATTTATATGTGGAATCAGAGATTAAAAGAAGCTGTACATATCCAGACGAGTAAACTTCGTCAACTTAATGAAAGTTTACAAGAAACACAACAAATTATAGCTGATAGTAACGCCTTTAAGGACCTAATTTTAAATAATATTGATACAGGTATTGTGACCTTTAATGTTGATTTAAAGATTACGAGTTGCAATGCAAGCGCTGTACATATGTTAAACCTATCGAATGATACACCTTTTAGTCTTCAAAACCCACCGCTTCTAAAACAGTTATTTGATCATTATCATTCAAAAGAATCGGGTGTTCAGGTACTTGAATGGAATGAGCAAGGTCAAAAAAAAGTGATCTATTATCGTATACTGCAAATATATAATTCTCGGGAACAACAGACAGGTTATTTATTGTCTATGAATGATGAAACGGAAAAGAAGAATCTAGAACAAAAATTGTTCACACAAGAAAAACTGCATGCACTTGGTCAGCTTGTTGCTGGAGTTGCTCATGAAATTCGCAATCCTTTAACGTCGATTAAAATGTTTATTGACATGCTTCCAAGTAAATATCATCTCCCTGAATTTAGAAGGCTAATAACGGAACATGTACCTTCTGAAGTAAATCGGTTAAATACAATCGTAACAGATTTGGTTGAATACGCACGTCCACGGCCTTCTAATAAACAGAAGTATACGCTAGAGGAAATGGCTTCTTTATTATCATTTATTCAAGTTACGATGGATAAAAATCAAATTAGTCTTGAGAAAAAGGTGGAAGATAATTTAGTTTTTTATATTGATCCACAACAAATTCGTCAAGTCATGATTAATTTACTATTAAATGCAGTGGATGCTGTAGCCGAGAAAGAGGAAAAGAAGATTACGATTACTGTGAAAAAGATAAATGAGGAAATCGGCAGCGTGATGATTTCCGATACAGGAAAAGGAATGAGCTCAGAAGAATTACATCATATTTTAGAACCTTTTTATACAAGCAAAGAAAAGGGCGTAGGCTTAGGGTTAACTTTAACTTACAATCTTATAAAAGAGAATAAGGGAGAACTGCATATCGCGAGCCAGCCGAATAAAGGGTCGACATTTACTATATTGTTACCGCTGTATCAAAAGGAGGCCTCCTAAATGAAACCTACTGTACTTATTATTGATGATGAATTGGCTATATGTGATTCACTTCGATTTGCACTAGAAGATGATTATTATATTCAAACGACAACGAATCCACAAGAAGGCTTAGCGAAAGTTCGACAAGATATGATTGATATTGTTCTATTAGATCTTCGGATAGGCAGTATAAATGGGCTGGATATTTTGAAAGAAATTAAGCAGCAGGTACCGTCTACTACAGTGATTATGATGACTGCCTATGCTTCGATTGAATCTTCGATTGAGGCGATCAAACAAGGAGCCTATTACTATATTGAAAAGCCTATTAATATAGAGGAACTTTATTTATTACTGAGCAGGGCTGTTGAATATAAGCAGCTATCTAATAAGGTAGAAACGTTGCATGAAGAGTTAGAACAGCGGCGCGGCTATAATCAATTTTTAGGTAAGAGTAAAGCAATGCAACATGTTTTTTCAATCATTGATCGTATAAAAGATATTGATTCGAGTGTACTTATTTTAGGAGAAAGCGGTACAGGAAAAGAGCTTGTTGCTAGAAGTATTCATAATACAGGGAAACGTAAAAACGGTCCACTTGAAATTGTCAATTGTGGTGCGATTCCTGAAGCGCTGCTTGAATCAGAATTGTTTGGATATGAAAAAGGAGCATTTACAGGAGCGACGCAGCGAAAAGAAGGAAAATGGGTAGCGGCAAATGGAGGAACGCTTTTTTTAGATGAAATTAGTGAGATGCCGCTTCCGCTTCAGGTGAAATTATTACGTGTTCTTCAAGAGCGTGAATTGACCCCCTTAGGTTCTAATAAAAAAATTGCATTGGATGTACGAATTGTAAGTGCTGCTAATAAAAATTTAGAACAGATGGTGCAGGAAGGAAAATTTCGTGAAGATTTATATTTTCGTCTTAATGTTATTCCTTTATCTATTCCACCTTTACGTGAAAGAAAGGAAGACCTACCATTACTGATTGAGTACTTTTTGGAAAAATATTGTCTGGAAATGAATCGTGCAAAGAAAACGTTTTCTAGAGCAGCCTATCAATTGCTACTAGAGTATGGGTATCCCGGAAATGTACGTGAGCTTGGAAATATTATCGAATATTCCGTTGCTTTATCGATAAATGATGAAATTACGGAAATGGAGCTGCCGCTTTCTGTTCAAACACAGCGCTCTGCGTTTACTGCACCGTCTAATCGTGATAATCAATTACAACTTCCCATTGGTATGACGATGAAGGAAGTGGAGAAAGAAGTGATTGCTGCAACGCTTCAGCATTGTGGGGGGCATCGACAAAAAACAGCACAAGTTCTTCAAATTTCGGAGAGAAGCTTACGAGATAAAATCAATGCTTATAATCTTAAGGAGAAAAAATAGTTAACAGGAAAAAATTGCCTATTAACCGGCAAATTTTTCCTGTTTTTATTTTGATATATGCTTGATTATGTTGAAAACGCATACAATGGCGTTATTTTAAGGTTGGCACAAGTCTTGCATTAATAATAGTTAAACAAAAGCTGTTATTTTAAAAAGGAGGTACAGTTTATGCAGGCCACCCAAAATGATGTACAAATTAAAGGAGCTTTTAAACAGTTCGGATCAAGTGTTGTGCTAAATGGAATCGATTTAGAGGTCAAACAGGGGGAATTACTGACACTTTTAGGACCTTCTGGTTGTGGAAAAACAACGACTTTAAATTTAATAGCAGGATTTCTTGAAGCCGATGCCGGTGAGGTGTTTATTAAAGGAAAAAATGTAACAAAAGTGCCGCCTTACAAACGTGATTTAGGAATGGTTTTTCAAACGTATTCTCTTTTTCCTCATATGACTGTTTATGAAAATCTTAGCTTTGGTTTAAAGCTGCGTAAAGTTCCAAAGGCAGATCAAGAAGCAAAGATTTCTCGTGCGCTGAAGCTTGTGAAAATGTTAGGGTTAGAACATCGTTATCCGCGTGAATTATCAGGTGGACAACGTCAACGTGTAGCTATTGCCCGTGCACTAGTGGTTGAGCCTGAATTGTTATTGTTAGATGAGCCACTATCTAACTTAGATGCGAAATTACGCCACGAATTACGTGTAGAGATAAAGCGTTTACAAAAAGAAATCGGTGTCACAACCATCTTTGTTACGCATGATCAAGAGGAAGCGCTTTCGATGTCTGATCGAGTAGTTGTAATGAATGGTGGGAAAATAGAGCAAATTAGCTCTCCAACCGATATTTATAATCATCCAAATACAGAGTTTGTCTTCAATTTTATTGGAAAAGCAAATTCTTTTGAAGGGAAAGTGACAGCCGTAGATCGTCAACAAATCACTGTAAAGATGGATCAAGATATTACACATGTTGATGTGAAAAATATAATGGGTATCGATCGTGCGTGTGCTGTTGGGGATGAAGTAAAATTATATATTCGACCAGAAAAGATTCATATTGTTTCAAAAGAAGAAGTGGGACAAGCCTTCATCGAACTTCATAAAGCGAAAGTGACACAAATTAACTACTTGGGCACGTCGTGGGAAATTGATGTGAATATGTTGGGGAAATCAATTCAAATTTTGACATCTGATTACAATTCTACATGGCAAGTAGGAAGTGAGGTGTACGTTGGATGGAACCCATCAGAAATTATGTTAATGAAGAAGTAAAAAATCAGCCGCCTATTGTAGATGTACCAAAAAGAGTAAAAAAGAGAAAGAAAAAGAAAACTTGGGTACCAGGTCTTCTCCTTCTTACCCCTATCCTATTGTTTGTCTTTGGTTTCTTTATTGTTCCAATGCTGTATATTTTATATTTGAGTTTTATAGTAACGGATGATGTGGGAGCTACAGACGCTGTGTATAGTTTTCAAAATTATATTCAATTCTTTACGGATAGCTATTATTTATCTTCTTTATGGATAACGGTGAAAATCAGTCTATATACAGTAGGACTTTGTTTATTCCTTGCTTATCCAGTAGCATTAACAATGGCGAAAAGTTCACCGCGTGTTCGGGGTTATATTGCTTTATTAATAGCTTCTCCTTTGTTAGTAAGTATTGTTGTACGTAATTTTGGTTGGTATTTGTTATTACTGCCAAATGGAACGATTAATCAATTACTGATTGACCTTGGACTCATTACTGCGCCGCTTGAGCTCCTGTTTTCTGAGATAGGTGTTATCATTGGTCTATCTAATGCGTATTTACCATTTATGATTTTAGCCATTGCGACAAGTTTATATAATATTGATCCATCTTTGGAGAAGGCGAGTGCTATTCTTGGAGCAAGCCCATTACGTAACTTCTTTTCTGTTACACTTCCATTAAGCTTGCCGGGAATCGTTTCCGGTTGTGTATTGGTATTTAGCTTGTCAATGAGTTCTTATGTAACGCCGGCTCTTATGGGAGGCGCTAATGTTCCAATGATGCCAGTTGTTGCCTATGATCAAATTAATAATTTACTTCGATGGACGTTTGGTTCAGCCATTTCGTATGTGTTATTAGCAACAACATTGATTACAGTTATTGCAGTTACACGTGGTTTTGAATTAAGTAAGTTTAAGGAGGTATTCCGATAATGAAGTATTTAGGGAAAATTCGTTTAGGAGTGGCTGTCATCAGTATTATTTATATACTTATTCCACTCATTGTTATTATCCCAGCCTCCTTTACAAGTGCGAACTATCCAAGCTTTCCAGCACAAGGATTTTCGTTTCAGTGGTACACGATGCTTTTGGATCGTCCAGAGTTTATCGAAGCCTTATGGAATAGTGTGAAATTTGCTGTATTAGCTGCTTTTTTCTCTGTTTTATTCGGAACATTGGGTGCGCTAGCTCTTGCGAAGTATGATATTCCAGGAAAATCGTATATTACATCCATTTTGACTGCACCACTAAGTGTGCCGCAGTTAGTGTTAGGGATTGCTTTACTAATTTACTTTACACCGATGATGTTATCTGGTACATCAACAGGCTTTCTAATCGCCCATACTGTCATTTGTATTCCGTATGTGATTCGCCTTGTTCTAACAGGGTTGAGCGGGTTTGATTACAATCTTGAACGAGCGGCTGCCATTCTAGGGGCGGGCCCTGCTACGGTATTTTGGAAAGTAACGCTGCCATTAATTCGCCCAGCGATTATCTCAGGTGGACTATTTGCATTTTTAACATCATTTGATAATGTAACAATCTCTCTATTTATGGTTTCATCGGATATGCGTACACTTCCGATTGAAATTTTCTCTCAGATGCAAGATTCCTATAATCCATTGGTGGCATCGGTTTCTAGTGTCGTCATCTTTATCTCTGTGATTTTGATTGTAATTTTAGAAAAATTACAAGGAGTAGGAAAAGCATTTGGCGGTTCTCATTAATTTTGTGATGAGAAGGCATGTATTAGTTTAGATGAAAATGGCGAATAAACAGCGCTGTTTCATATAGCTCCAATCATAAAAGACAGGATGTTCAAAATGAATATGAAAATCAGGAGGATTATTAAACATGAAAAAAATAATGAGCTTATGTATTGTTCTGCTACTACTTGCAATGACTGCTTGCTCACCTAGTGCACCGAAATCTAATCAAGCAAGTACATCGAGTAAGGAGAGCAATAAACAGATTACGATAGCAGGAAATGGCGGGAAAATTGAAAAAGTCATTCGCGAGGAAATTGCTCCTAAGTTTGAAGCAGAAACAGGGATTAAAGTAAATTATCTAGCAGGTTTATCAGGTGAAATTTTATCTAAACTAGAATTACAGAAAAACGCTCCAAAAATTGATATTGCGCTATTTGTGCCACTTGATGTATACCGTGCTAATGAAAAAGGGTTGATTGATTCAGTTGATGAAACGAGTGTTCCTAATCTAAAAAATTTAGATTCTAAATATGTAGCATTTGAGAATCTGACTACTCCAGCATTTGGACTTGTTATTGCTCCTGCTTATAATACGAAGACGTTTGAACAGAATGGGATCAAACCAATTGAATCATGGAATGATTTAGCTCGAGCTGATTATAAAGGAAAAACAGCTTTTGCCGATATTTCAAATGACTGGGGCTTTAATACATTATACTCGCTTGCTTTAGCAAACGGAGGTAACGAGGATAATCTTGAACCAGGATTAAAAAAGGCAAAGGAACTAGCTGGATATTCGGCTACTTTTTATAAAAATTCGACACAAATGATGCCAGCTTTACAGCAGGGAGCGGCTGATGTGACAGTAATGGGAAGTTATGTAACGGCTGATTTGGCTGTGAATTCAGGTGTGCCGTTAAAAATGGTTGTACCAAAAGAAGGCGTATATATGAATGCATTTAATGCAGGGTTGGTGAAGAACACGCCTAATAAAGAAGCTGCTATCAAATTTATTAACTACTTAATTAGTGAAGAAGCTCAAAAAGCGACTGCTGATCAAGGATTCTATCCAGTTGTTCAAGGAATAAGTATTCCAGAAAAATATGAAGAAGTAATAGGATTAAAAGATACTGATAAAATATATACATTTGATATTAAGAAGCTAGCAGAATCTCGTGCTGAATGGACGGATCGTTGGTCTAAGGAAGTTACACCACAGTTAGGAACATTAGTGAAAAAGTAGAGTTATAGAAATCTGTTAATTTTCGGCTCATTTCAGCATAACTGAAATGAGCCGAAAATCGTTTTATCAATATCTATTTTTAAAATCTTAAATCTTTCACTTTTTTGTAAGATTTAAAGAGACTGTTCATATACTGTAAAGTAACCAATCATTCTCTAAGCGGGGGTGAAGTGTGTGAAACGGTCTTCCTTAATTAAGCCTGTTCTTGGCGGTGTTTATCCAATGATTAGTCATGGAAAGGGTATTTTTTTGTATGATCAAACAGGCAAGGATTATTTAGATGCTTCTTCAGGTGCAGTAACTGCGAATATCGGTCACGGCGTACAAAAAATTAATGAGGCGATGCTGAAGCAGGCGAGCGAGGTTTCCTATGTGTATCGTTCTCAGTTTACGAGTGAAGCGGCTGAGCAATTGGCAGATAAAATTGCTTCATTAACAAAAGGGGATTTACAATACAGTTTCTTTGTCAATAGCGGCTCTGAGGCAACGGAAACGGCTTTGAAAATTGCAATTCAATATTGGCAGGAGCAAAATAAACCACAAAAACAAAAAATTATTTCGAGATGGATGAGCTATCACGGTATTACGCTAGGTGCGTTATCGATGTCGGGTCACCCTATTCGTCGTGAACGCTTTTCGACGTTATTAGAATCTTATCCAACGATATCTCCTCCATATTATTATCGTTGTCCATACAATGTTGATGATTATACGTATGGACAAATGTGCGCCAATGAATTAGAGACGGCTATACGCCGCATTGGAGCTGATCAAATTGCTGCTTTTATTGCTGAACCGATTATCGGTGCGGCTGGTGCGGCCATTGTGCCGCCGGATGGCTATTGGGAGAGATTAAAACAAATTTGTGTAGAACATGATATTTTATTTATTGCGGATGAAGTGATGACAGGCTTTGGTCGGACAGGAAAAATACTTGCGTCTAAACATTGGGGAGTGGAGCCGGATATTGTGACATTTGGAAAGGGGATGAGCGGCGGGTATACACCGATTGCTGCTACGGTAATGACGGATAAAGTAATGGAGCCGATTATGAAAGGCTCAAAATTAATTATTGGCGGTCACACATTGAGTGCGAATCCCCTTTCTTGTGCAGTTTCTTTGGCAGTACTTAATTATATAGAAAAGCATAATCTTGCAGACCGAGCAGCCGAAACAGGCGCTTATTTAATAAAGCAGTTACAAGCACGACAAGAACGCTTTTCCTTCATAGGGGATGTTCGGGGAAAGGGACTGTTAATTGGAATAGAATTTGTTCAAAATCAACAAACGAAGGAGCCGCTGCCTAAACGTATAGATGCGACAAACGAAATAATTAAGCTTGGTATGCAGCATGGAATTATTGTTTATCCGGCTGCTGCAGGGTTAGACGGGGTCACAGGAGCAGCCATCATTATTGCTCCGCCATTAACGATTTCACTTGGAGAATGCGATGAGTTGTTATCTCGATTAGATCAAGTATTTTATGCTTTTCGAGCGAAATTAGCAAGGGAATGAGGAGTAACTGTCTTTTTTTTCATGATAATCTCGAAATCCATTGTATAATTGATGTATAATATAATGGAATAAATCAGTCTTCATCTTTAATACGTATTGTAATGCAACAATATGGAACCATAACGAACTCTTACTCGTTATCTTGAAAAGGGTTGAAGAAGCAGTTTATTTTATGATATATAATCGTATTTAGATTCAAAGTTGAAAGAGAGTGGAACATTATGGGTCGTAAGTGGAACAATATTAAGGAAAAAAAGGCGTCAAAAGATGCTAATACAAGTCGGATTTATGCAAAGTTTGGCCGTGAAATTTATGTAGCTGCGAAGCAAGGTGAACCAGATCCAGAATCAAATGGTGCTTTAAAAGTTGTACTTGAACGTGCAAAAACGTACAATGTACCAAAAACGATTATCGAACGTGCAATTGAAAAAGCAAAAGGCGGTTCAGACGAAACATATGACGAGCTTCGTTATGAAGGTTTCGGACCAAACGGATCAATGGTTATCGTGGATGCATTAACAAATAACGTAAACCGAACTGCATCAGACGTACGTGCTGCATTCGGTAAAAATGGCGGAAACATGGGTGTAAGTGGTTCTGTTGCCTATATGTTTGATAGCACAGCTGTTTTCGGTATTGAGGGAAAAACAGCAGATGAGACACTTGAATTATTAATGGAAGCAGATGTAGATGTACGTGATATTATAGAAGAAGAGGAATCAGTCATTGTTTACGCTGAACCAGATCAGTTCCATGCCGTACAAAAAGCATTTAAAAATGTTGGCATTACTGAATTTACAGTAGCTGAATTAACAATGCTGGCACAAAATGAAGTAACACTTGACGCGGATGCACAAGCACAATTTGAGAAAATGATTGACGCATTAGAAGATTTAGAAGATGTGCAGCAAGTGTACCATAACGTAGATTTAGGAGAATAGTCAGTCATATCAATCGTTTGAGAGCGATTATGAAACCTAAAAAGTTTAACGAATGGTGATATATTTACAAAAACAACTGTAAAATACAGTGACAAACGTTTAGCTCACTTTTGTATGAGAAATTCATATTAAAGGTGGGCTTTTTTGTATGCTCTTGGAAGACATAGATAAGGAATTTCTATATTTACCTATCATAAGCAGTTTAGTTATACAAAATCCCTATTTTCGCATAAATTTTCCAATAAAGGGAAAAAGATAAAGGTAATTATTTTTAGGAGGTTTTCATTTTGGCAGAGAACAAAGATAAGAATGCTTCACATGAACAAGACGTGAACCGTGAGACGCTGACAACACGCCAAGGCCATCCTGTGTTGGATAATCAAAACATTCGTACCATTGGTAATCGTGGTCCAGCTACGCTTGAGAATTACCATTTCATTGAAAAGATTTCCCACTTTGATCGTGAAGAGATACCTGAGCGTGTAGTACACGCACGAGGAACGGGAGCATTTGGATATTTTGAAACATACGGAAAGGTCGGAGATGAACCAGTAGAGAAGTATACTCGCGCAAAAGTATTTTCAGGTGCCGGGAAGAAAACACCGCTAATGGTTCGCTTTTCTACAGTAGCTGGAGCGAAAGATTCGCCAGAAACAGCACGAGACCCGCGCGGCTTTGCCGTAAAAATGTATACGGAAGATGGAAACTGGGATCTTGTTGGGAATAACCTGAAAATTTTCTTTATCCGTGATGCGATGAAGTTTCCTGATATGATTCACGCGTTTAAAGCGGATCCGGCTTCGAACGTGCCAAATCCTGAGCGGATGTTTGACTTCGTTTCCCGTACACCTGAGGCAACGCATATGATTACATTCTTATTCTCGCCATGGGGGATTCCTGCGACATACCGCCACATGCAGGGTTCTGGTGTAAACACCTATAAATGGGTAAATGACAAAGGCGAGGCTGTGCTGGTGAAGTATCACTGGGAGCCAAAGCAAGGGATTCGTAACTTAACACAAGAAGAGGCAAACGAGATTCAAGCGAAGAACGTCGGTCATGCAACACAAGATTTATATGAAGCAATTGAGCAAGGAGATTATCCAAAATGGGAGCTCTTTGTGCAGATTATGGAGGATGACTACCATCCAGAACTCGATTTTGATCCGCTCGATGATACGAAACTTTGGCCAGAGGATAAGTTTCCATGGTTGCCGGTGGGGCGGATGGTCCTTGATCGAAATCCAGTCGATTTTCATGCGGAGATTGAACAAGCTGCCTTCGGTACAGGGGTTCTTGTCGATGGAATGGACTTCTCAGATGATAAAATGCTGCAAGGCCGTACATTCTCTTATTCCGATACGCAGCGATATCGTGTAGGTGCGAACTATCTCAAATTGCCTTCAAATGCACCGAAAGTACCTGTTCGTACGAATCAGCATCGCGGCCAAATGGATATCCGTGACCCGAAAGAGTCTGGAGAAAATCCACATATTAACTATGAGCCATCGATGCTAGGGGGGTATCAAGAAGAAGGTAAAGAAAAACGTGCACCGCATCAACCAGTGTATAATGCGGCAGCAATGAGTGCACCGATTGATCGTCCTAACAACTACGGTCAGGCGGGCCACACGTACCGCAGCTTTGAGGATTGGGAGCGTGATGAACTGATTAAAAACCTATCCGAAGCACTGGCTGTGTGTGACAAACGAATTCAAGATGCCATGATTGAGCACTTTACACAAGCCGATGAAGACTATGGTCGCCGTGTAAAGGATGGTATCGCAGAGAAAATGAAAGAATTGAGGAAGGAAAACAAAGTTCCAGGCCGAGAAGCAGGCAGCTCGAAATTTGGTCAAGGTTCATTAGCTGCGAACGAAGCAACAGAGGATGCTGTAAAGAAAAGCCACGAAGCGGATCCTTATTAATGATGAAGAAAAGGTTGTCCAGAAAGTTAGTGAAAACTAACTGACTGGCGACCTTTTTATTTTTTGCTCATTTTCTGCCCTTTTTACAGATAAGCGTTGAGCTTAGTGTAGATTTTGTCTGTATCGCTTATCTTAATTTTACTACCTTCTTTGAACTCCCAAGTCCTTAGCTAATGCGTGAAGCGGGAGTCTTCTGTCGGGAAATGATAAACACCTAAATCGTAAGTACTTCTATCAAATCTTATAACAATGATTGAGCGGACCATTTCCTTTTCCAAGATTCAGCTGATCCTGAAGAGCTCCAGTTAAATAGTCTTTCGCATACTGAATACTCATGTTGACATCGTGTCCATCTGCTAAGTTACAAGCAATGGCGGAGGAAAGAGTACAACCTGTTCCATGTGTATTAGGATTTTCAATTTTAACACCTGTAAACCAGGTGAACTGGCCATTACTATACAGTAAGTCATCGGCACTATCTAGGAGATGGCCGCCTTTAATAAGGATATTTCCTTGATAATGCTTGGCTATTTGAATCGCGGCTTTTTGCATATCCTCTTTTGTTTCAATCTTCATCCCGCCGCATAGACATTCGGCTTCGGGAATATTTGGTGTAATCAGAGTTGCAAGTGGGAGCAGTTTTGTAATAAGAACATCCATCGCATCTTTACTTAATAATGGGCTGCCGCTTGTTGAAATCATGACGGGATCGACAACAATATGCTTCGGTTTGTATTCTTTTAGTTTTTCGACAATCACTTCAATAATGTGCGGGGAAGACACCATACCTATTTTCACGCTGTCTGGAAAGATATCGTTCATAATGCTGTCTAGTTGTTGTCCTACAAACTCAGGTGTTGCTTCTAGTACACTATCTACCCCCATTGTATTTTGGGCAGTAAGTGCTGTAATAGCTGTCATCGCGTACATTTTGTGAGCGGTAATCGTTTTAATATCAGCTTGAATGCCTGCTCCGCCGCTGCTATCGGAACCAGCAATACTTAATACTTTTTTCATCATCCATCCCTCTAATCTAGTTATTTTCGTGATTGACGATTTGCTTTGAGAGAGCAAGCAGTTCCTGGCTTGCTTTTTTGATATCTTGTTTAGCAAAAATCGCTGAAACAACAGCAACTCCATCAATCCCGCTACCGCTTAGTTGTAAAATATTTTTTTCATTAATTCCGCCGATTGCAACGACAGGAATGGAAACACTTTGACAAATAGCTTCTAACGTACGTAAGGGTAATGCAGTAGCATCGAGTTTCGTTGAAGTCGTAAAAACAGCACCTACACCTACATAATCTGCTCCACCTTTTTCAGCTAGACGGGCTTGTTCAACAGTTTGAACCGATACACCAAGTATTTTGTCATCACCAATCATATTTCTTGCTGTTGATAGATCCATATCGTCTTGTCCAATGTGAATTCCATCAGCAGCGCATGCAATGGCGACTTCTACATTATCATTGATGACAAATGGAACGTTATAAGTGTCTGTTATTCTTTTTATTTGCTGTGCTTCTTTTAAAAAGTCCTCATAAGGCAGATTCTTTTCACGTAACTGAATGAATGTTGCCCCGCCTTGAATTGCTTGTTCTACTTGTTTAGCTAACGATTGTTCTCCAAGCCAAGCTCTATCGGTTACGGCATATAAAAGCATAGATTGTTTATCTACTTTCAATTTTCATGCCCTCCTTTAATAGAGAAGAATCAAGTTTACTTACATAATCAATGAAGTGCGTTCTAAAGCTTGAAGTGCCTCCACCTGTAGCTATTGTTTTTTGATAAGCAAGTTCGCCGCTAAGTCCCACTACACAGACAGCTGCGGCTGTGCTATCTATTAATTGTTCTGGATTGGCTCCACAATAAGCACCGATTACAGCAGAAAGCATACAACCTGATCCGGTGATTTTCGACATCATTGGGTGCCCGTTTTTAATGATGTACGCTTTTTCGTGGTGAACAACCAGGTCGGTAGCGCCTGTTGTAGCAATAACAGCACCTGTTCCAATGCTTAAATCTTTTGTAAATTGAATGATTTCATTTATATTTTCATCTTCAATACTTTCAGCCGCATCGACACCTTTTGTTAATCCACTTCCTGCGTAAATCGTTTTAATTTCAGAAATATTGCCTCTAATAACGGAAAACTTCACTTCTTCTAGTAGTTTAAACGTCATATTTGTTCTTAGTTTAGAAGCACCAGCACCGACAGGGTCTAAAATAACAGGAAGACCGAGTTCATTTGCTTTTTTCCCTGCTTTAATCATCGAGAGAATTGTTCGTGCATTGAGCGTGCCGATATTAAGGACGAGACTGCTGCAAATACTCGTAATTTCCTCTACTTCGGTTAAATCATCTGCCATAATAGGAGATCCGCCGCAGGCCAAGACAATATTAGCCACATCGTTGACTGTTACATAGTTGGTAATATTATGTACTAAAGGTGTTTGCATAGCTACATTTTCTAAAATCTTTTCAAACATATAGGTACTCCTCCGTTGGTTGATTTATCTACTAACTAATTGAAATGAAAAAATGCGATATACCAAAAAGGTGCATCGCATTCATAGACTATCATTTATGACATTCGATTTCCTACGTTGGCATTATCCAAATCAGGTTAAAGGGTTAAAGCTACATTTCGCTTACTCTCAGCCCACATGTGCAAGCTCCCCTGCTATTTAATTTATCATTTCTATTTAAATTCTATCTACTATTTTAGCATATTTCCTGTTATATGGTATTCTTCTTCGATTAAATCACGTTTTTCTTTATATAGCTTTTCGTATAGCTGAAAGGTGTATGAGCCAAAAGTATGTTATCAACTATATTGTTTAACAAAGTTAAAATTCCATCAGTAGGGGCTTCCTTGCATCTCCCACTTTACTTCAATCAAGTGAACGTATGAACCTGATTGGTGAAAGCTTACTTTTGAAAGTAGTAAAGGTAAGTTTCACTGTATTTCACCAATGAGAACTTTATTACAAAAGTGAGGCATTCCGACAAGTATAAGATGAAATACGGAGCAGCGCAGTTTGCCACAAACCAGAACAAGCCTATGACCTCGAGCCGCAGCCGGATGAGGTAAGTTTTATTCCACCTATACTTCCTTGTTTTCTCATAAGCTAGAGGTGAAGGTCTTACTATCCGTTAAGTGTGGGGAAAAATCTGTTAAAGTATTAGGATTTTTTCAGTAGTAGGCTCATATTCTAATAGGGGTGATGTGATGGTGGAAAATACGTTCGGGAAAATCTGTACATATGATCAAGTTAAGCCGTTATTCAAAGATAATCAATCCATTTTATTCGGTGGATTTGGCGGAGTCGGCACGCCGCCAGGGCTAGTAAATTTGATTTTAGAAACAAACGTTCAAAACTTACTTCTTATCGGCAATGATGCAGGATTTCCGAATATCGGAATAGGAAAAATTGTGACGGCAAAAAGGGCACGCAAAATGATAGTATCTCATATCGGCTCGAATCCAAACGCTGGTGCATTTATGCAGAATGGTGAACTAGAGATTGAGTTTTCGCCGCAAGGCACGCTTGTTGAACGAATTAGAGCAGGGGGGATGGGGCTTGGCGGGGTGTTAACAGATATCGGATTAGATGCAGAATTTGTTAATCAAGGGAAACAAGTAGTAGCACTAGATAACAAGAAGTATCTTGTCGAACCTGCATTAACCGCTGAAATTGCAATTGTGTATGCGAAACAATGTGATCCATACGGCAATTTAGTGTTTGATAAAAGTGCCCGCAATACGAATCCTCTTATTGCGATGGCAGGCGCCATCACGATTGTTGAAGCTGATGAAATCGTACCGCTTGGTGCTTTAAATCCAGAGCATATTGTGACTCCGGGTGCATTTGTTGATTATATCGTTCCATCGAAGGGAGTGGATTGGAAATGGGCATGGGAGACGGTATTCGACAAACATTAGCCAAACGTGCTGCTGAGGAAATTTCTGATGGTATGCTTGTCAATTTAGGGATTGGCATTCCATCACTCGTTCCAGATTATTTGCCCAAAGGTCATAACGTCATGTTTCATGCGGAAAATGGAATTGTTGGAATCAGTCATTCCCCACCGTATGAGGAGGCGGATGAGCATTTATGTAACGCCGGAGGTTATCCGATTACGGTGAAAAGTGGAGCATCTTATTGTGATAGTGCTGTTGCATTTGGAATGATTCGACGTGGACTTGTGGATGTAACGATTTTAGGGGCGCTGCAAGTAAGTGAGGCAGGTGATTTAGCAAATTGGATTGTTCCGGGGAAAAGGGTTCCAGGGATGGGGGGCGCGATGGAACTCGCAGCAAAAGCGAACAAAGTGATTGTATTGATGAATCATACGGATAAAAATGGTCAATCGAAATTACTTAAAACATGTACGTTACCGTTAACGGCCAAACGATGTGTCCATATGGTCATTACCGATTTAGGTGTTTTTTCGGTAAGGGAAACAGGATTAATCTTAACTGATTTATATGAACCGTATACCGTAGAAGAAGTACGAAAGCGAACAGAAGCCTCATTTGATGTTGCCGAACAGCTCCGTATCCTACAAAAATAAGGAGTGTGATGTAAATGGCCTATCAGCAGCAAATCTCAACGTGGTTGCAAGAGCATCGAAAAAATGGGATTCAACTATTACAAAAGCTTGTTCAAGAGCCTAGTAAACGTTATCAGGAAGAAGGTGCCCAAGCCATCGTTGTTGAAAAATGCCGTGAATTGGGCTTAGCTATAGATTTATGGGAAATTGGTGATGAAACGTTACGCAGTCATCACCATTTTTATTGTGATCGTCATAATTTTCAAGGAAATCCAAACCTTGTTGCTGTTAAAAAAGGCAGAGGCGGCGGCAAATCTTTGATTTTAAATGGTCATATTGATGTTGTTCCAGAAGGAGATCATGCGCGTTGGGATGACGATCCGTATAGCGGAGTTTTAAGAGAAAACAAAGTATACGGGCGAGGAACGACTGATATGAAAGGCGGAAATGTTGCTTTATTATTAGCTATTGAGGCCATTACGGCTTTAGATATTCCGTTAAAGGGTGATCTTATATTTCAAAGTGTGATTGAAGAAGAAAGTGGGGGTGCTGGTACATTAGCAGCGATTTTGCGAGGGTACAAAGCAGATGGAGCTATTATCCCAGAGCCTACTAATTTAAAGTTATTCCCTGTTCAACAAGGATCGATGTGGTTTCGGCTCATTGTGAAAGGTAAGTCTGCCCATGGCGGTACAAGGTATGAAGGAGAGAGTTCGATCGATCTTATGACGAATGTTTTACATGAAATTAAAAAGCTAGAGAATGAACGTAATCAGCAATGGAAGCAACATCCTCTTTATCAAAAAATACCGATCCCGATTCCCATTAATATTGGAAAAATGGAAAGTGGGAATTGGCCATCTTCGGTTCCAGAGACAGCTATTGTTGAAGGACGATTTGGCATTGCCCCAACGGAAACGATGGAGGAGGCGAAAAGCTCACTGGAGACGATGATTGAAAGGCTTAATCAAACAGATTCCTGGTTTCGCACAAAGCCAATAGAAATCGAGTGGTTTGGAGCGAGATGGCTTCCGGGAAGTATGGACCTAGAACATGCCCTTTTAAAAACGGTTGCTGACGCTTTTAAGAACGTGCAAGGAGTGGAGCCAATTATTGAAGCATCACCCTGGGGAACCGATGGCGGGTATTTATCAACAGTAGGAAACATTCCGACGCTAGTGTTTGGACCAGGGGAGACGAAGCTGGCGCATGATACGAATGAATATATTGAAGTCGATAAAATGATGGCTGCCGCTGAAATTATTGCGCTTACCATTTTAGACTGGTGCGAAGTTGCAGAAAATGTGTAATGATATAGCAGAGGTTATGAGAATTTGATTTTTTAGTGAAAGAGAAGCTTTTGATAGGAAAAGAGGAAATAATCATGAATCTAGAAATATTCGAAAAAAAAATCCAGAAACGAGGCTATTCCATTACTTTGACAATGGACCCCTTTAATAAGCGGGTACGTGTAGAAGACTACCTTGGTCATTTCGCTAGCTGTGTAGAGGAAGCTCTCCTTGCAGTAGCTGAGATTTCTGCGGAAAAACTAATTTTTAAAGTACGTAAAGAAAATGTAATCGACTTAATGATGCATGGTTTTGTATATGAGGCAATGATTGATAAGTTTTATCTTGGCAGCGATTGTCATTTTCTTGTGAAATACTTTTCCGCTGAGAGAAGAGCGAATGAACATTGGATAAAAGAAGATGAAATCATTCAAAATGTAGCAGCGTTACCAAAGCATGTCACATTATCAAGCCCTCCGCAAGAATATGAAGTACGGAAGGCGACAGTAACAGATGCAGCGAAGCTTGCTAAGTTGTATCGGGCGGTATTCGAAGTGTATCCAACGCCGATGAATGATCCGGAATATATTCAAAAATGTATAAAAGGCGATACCGTTTTTTATGTGTATACGTATGAAGGGGAAATTGTAAGTGCTGCTTCGGCTGAAATAAACCGTTTTTATCATAATGCGGAAATTACCGACTGTGCGACATTGCCCGAACATCGGCAGTTTGGCTTGATGAAGCATTTGATTGTCAAATTAGAAGAAGAGTTACTTGCCCAGGAAATATATTGCGTATATTCGATTGCTAGAGCGCTTTCATTCGGGATGAATGCTGCGCTTCATCAACAAGGCTATGAATACCGAGGGCGCCTTGCGAATAACTGTTATATTTTTGATAAGCTGGAGGACATGAATATGTGGGTAAAGTCCATTGTTTGAGTGCTGAAATATCGGCAGCTTTTTGACAAGTTTTCAGCACTTCTTCATATATATCTAGTAAGAACGTATGGAGGAGGGGGACCTTGTCAGCATCTTATTCAGAAAAAGTTTTAGAAGCTATTTTGGCAAGTATTGATGAAGGTATTCATGTAATTGATTTAGAAGGGAACACCATTTTTTATAATGAAGTAGCTGCAGCGAACGATGGAATGAAAGTTTCTGAAGTATTGAACGTTCCATTACTGCAAGCCTTTCCATCGTTAACGGAAAAATCCTCTACGTTACTTCAGGTGATTCAAACAGGAAAACCAATTTATCACAAAGAGCAGTCTTATATGAATATTCATGGTAAAAAAATTGAAACGGTTAGCTCGACATTACCGATTTATGTTGATGATAAGCTTATTGGAGCTGTTGAAATTGCGAAAGACTATTCAAGTTTAAAGGAGCTATCACAGCGCTTAATAGATATTCAAGCAGCAGGAAAGCCCAAGAAAGCACAAGCGAATAGTACGGTATATACATTTTCTGATTTATTAACGAATAATCCTGATTTTCAACAAATTATTTCGCAAGGGAAAAAAGCGGCACAATCTTCCTCATCTATATTGGTGTATGGCGAAAGCGGGGTTGGGAAGGAGCTGTTTGTTCAAAGTATTCATCATGCTTCGCCTCGAAGAACGTCACCATTTATCGCACAAAATTGTGCTGCACTCCCGGAATCACTGCTGGAATCTTTATTATTCGGTACAGCGAAAGGAAGCTATACAGGAGCTGTTGAGCGACAAGGTTTATTTGAATTAGCGGATGGAGGAACGTTATTTTTAGATGAGCTTCAGTCGATGCCAATCGAATTACAAGCTAAGCTATTGCGCGTATTAGAAGATGGGGTTGTTCGGAGAATTGGCGGTACGAAAAGCACGGTTGTGGATGTACGTGTAATTGCGGCCATGAATGTCCCACCAAAGAAGGCCATTGAAGAAAATCAGCTGCGACCAGATTTGTATTACCGCCTAAATATATTAAGCTATGAACTACCGCCATTAAGAAAGCGACCGGAAGATATTGTTCTTCTTAGTCAGCACTTTATTGAGCAGTTTAACCGAAAGCTCTGTCGTAAGATTGAAGGAATGAGCAGTGATGTACGTAATCTGTTATTGCACTATCACTGGCCTGGAAATGTACGTGAGTTAAAGCATGCAATTGAATATATGATTAATACAGCTGAGACGAAAGAGCTAACGATTGCAGATGTTCCGCGCTTTTTACAAAATCATTCCTCTGAAGCGGCGAAGTTACTTCCATTGCGAGAAGCGTTAAAGGAAACGGAGTCAAAGCTCATTACAAAAGCGTTGCTGCAAACGAATGGGAATGTGCTGCAAGCATCCAAGCTTCTCAACGTGCCTCGTCAAACGCTTCAGTATAAAATACAAAAATATAGGAATGTTTCTGAACCCAGATCAAAATGATTCTGGGTTTTTTGGTCATTTGGGCATGCTTCTTGCATTTACTATCAGTATCAACACTTCGGGGGGAATGACCATGTTACATGATTTATATAAACCAAAGCGTCATTGGAAGGATATTGAACTATGGAAAGATGTCACTGACGAGCAATGGAATAACTGGCTCTGGCAGTTAACGAATACAATTAGAACTGTTGATGATTTAAAGAAGGTCGTTCATTTGACACCGGATGAGGAAGAAGGGGTACGAATTTCTACAAAGACGATTCCTCTTAATATTACGCCATATTATGCATCTTTAATGAATCCCGATGATCCGCGTTGCCCAATTCGCATGCAATCCGTGCCGATTTCAGCAGAAATGCATAAAACAAAATATGATATGGAAGATCCGCTTCATGAAGATGAAGATTCGCCTGTAGCGGGACTGACTCATCGTTATCCAGATCGCGTCTTGTTTTTAGTAACGAATCAATGCTCCATGTATTGCCGCTATTGCACAAGAAGACGTTTCTCGGGCCAAATTGGGATGGGAGTGCCGAAGAAGCAGTTAGATGCGGCCATTCAATATATACGTGAAACACCGGCTGTTCGAGATGTTCTTTTATCAGGTGGAGATGGACTGCTTATTAATGACACAATTCTTGAATATATTTTGAAAAATTTGCGCGATATTCCTCACGTTGAAATTATTCGTATTGGTACGCGTGCTCCAGTTGTTTTTCCACAACGAATTACAGAGAATTTATGTAATATTTTAAAGAAATATCACCCTGTTTGGTTGAATACTCATTTTAATACGTCAATTGAAATTACAGAGGAATCAAAGCTGGTCTGTGAAATGCTGGCAAATGCCGGAGTACCGGTTGGCAATCAAGCCGTTATTTTAGCGGGGATTAATGACAGTGTGGCGATTATGAAAAAGCTGATGCACGATCTAGTGAAAATCCGCGTTCGTCCTTACTATATTTATCAATGTGATTTATCAGAAGGAATCGGCCATTTCCGTGCACCGATTTCTAAAGGGATTGAAATTATTGAAGGGTTGCGCGGGCATACTTCTGGTTACGCAGTGCCAACCTTCGTCGTCGATGCTCCTGGAGGGGGAGGAAAGATTGCCTTGCAGCCGAATTATATTCTTTCACAATCTCCTACAAAAACGGTTCTGCGAAACTTTGAAGGAGTCATCACGACCTACCCTGAGCCAGAGAACTATACCCCAGGTCTTGCCGATGATTATTTTAAAGGTGTTTATCCAAATGCAGAGGAGAAGCGTTCGGATATTGGTGTATCAGGTTTAATGAATGATGCGGAGTTTAACCTTGTGCCAAAAGGATTAAAACGGCTCGAACGCCGCGAGCGGTATGAAACAAATCCATCGCATACGTCCCTCAAAAATCAGCGTGAAAAGCGCGACCAATTAAAAGAAAAGAAATTCCAAGCACAGCAAAAAAAGAACAAAGGGGAGAAGTAAATGAAAACTTGCCCTTGGTGTGAAGAAGGTACTCTATCCTCTGTCACAGATACGGTCTACTGGGAATTGCCGGATGGAACACGAGCGGTCGAAATTACGGAAACACCGTCCATTCTTTGCGACCACTGTCAGGCGTTGTTCCAAAGCGATGAAACGGTAAAGGAAATTGAAGATCAATTGTTTTTAATTGATACGAAGCAGTTGGGGAAGCAGACGAAATATGAAGACTTATTGAAGATGAAGAGGTTGTTGAAGCGGAATTATTTTGATTTTAGTGAGTGAGTTTATAGGTTTTAAAAGAAAAGCATCTATTTGTCCTGTATACACAAGACAAATAGATGCTTTATTTTATTCATAATAAAGTAATGCAATTTACAGTTTTGTTTATACCGTAAATTTACATTTCTCCCATTACACTTTTAATCAAATTGCGGCACCTTAGGTCAGTATAAAATCGATAAGCTGATTAAGAAGGAAGAGATCCAAGAAAATATCGAAGAAAAAGTAGAAACGAATAGCTGTTCAAGAGAAGAACTAGAAGAAATTGAGAAAAAGAGAATCGAAGAATTGCAGAAGCAGCTTGGCAAGGTATCCACCCTAGATGAATATTTAAAAATTGCCAATGAAATAGGGTTGGAAAACCTTGACCCTGCCCAGCAACAAATCGTCATCGAATTAGAAATAGCTAAGCAAAACAGAGAGGTAGTAAAAGGAATCGGGAAAGGCCTCTATGAAGTAGGAAAAGACTTGGTGACAGGGATATATGATTTTGTCACTCATCCAAAAGAAACAATAGAAAGTGCAGTTCATGCGGCAACTCATCCAAAGGAGACGTACAACTATTTATCCAAAGCAATATCCGAATCGTATGAACGAGATATGGTGAATGGTGATGCCTATTCTCGAGCGTACTGGGTGACATATGCAGTAGGAACCGTGGCGACTTCCATATTGGGCACAAAAGGCGTTGGCTCTGTAACGAAGACAGGAATTGCATCAACAAAAGCCACTGTCAAAGCAGGTGTAGATAAGAGCAAGACCGTGATAAAAGAAACCCCTTTATCCAGATTATTTCCATATGCCACACACTACCAAATGGCATTAGCGGGTGTAAATCATGTGCCGTATAATACGGTAAATAGTGTAGGGTTAAGAGATCAGTTACTCTCTATGGCAAAAGTGGAGACGGGGATTAGTGGTAAGGGTACGGGTAACACTGTAAGCGATTATCTTGATGATATTGTGGAAGCCCTTGAAGAATTAGGTGAATTAGCGAGTAGAAGATAATTGAAGTTAAGGAGGATATGGTTTGGATAAAAAGAGTGTAAACAAAGCAATAAGGAATGCAATTAAACTTGGTAATATTAAAGAGGTAAAACCATTAATAGGTAATGATAAAGAAATTTTGGACACAATGAATGCATTTGGTGCATGGTTACATGTAGCTGCAAAGAAAGGATGCCTTGAAATAGTTCAGTATTTAATTGATGAAGGTATAGATATTGATGCTAGAGGTGGTACATTTGATGCTTCTGCATTAAATTTGGCAGCAGGAGCGGGGCATTTGGAGGTAGTAAAGTATTTACTAGAGGCTGGCGCAGAATTAGATGTGAGTTTAGCAAAAAGGAATCCATTATTTGGAGCGATTTATGGTGGTCATAAAGAAGTAGTGGAGTTTCTAGTTGAAAAAGGTATAGATATTTCAATCAGATATACTGGAGAGAGTATTAAGGATATGGATGCATATGAATATGCTAGAGAACTTGGACAAACAGAAATTGCTGAATATCTGAAGATGGATAAAAAGAATAAGTAAGAGAGATTGATATTGTTTTTACTAATTATGAATAACACATAAAGCATATGTGAAGTGTACAATTTGTCAATTCAAACAGTGTTCATGGAGGTTTAGGCCCAAACTAAGGTATATAATGAATTGTTAGCATTAATAGATACTTCTAGCGACTATAATACATTTGTAAGACGACTTAATAATTGGGCTAATTATAGACTAGAGGGTGGGGTTTCATCTTTACCGGAAGGTCTTAGATTAAAGTAGGAGGATACTATAATGGAAAAACAAGGATGGGTTTCTATTTGGTTAGGTAATATTAAAGAAGAGAACTCTATAGGCGAGTATGTAGATTTAACGTATGATGAGGATGGCGAGTTTGTACCTTCCAAATTTTTCATTGATTTTAAGATTGATATAGATGAAACAGATGAGGATACTATGGAAAAAGCGATCTATAAGAATAGTAGTAGTGATATTTCCACATTATTAGATGGGTGTTCGTATGAAGAAATTATCATCCCAAAAATTAAGAAAAGTATTGACTTAAAAAAATCATATAATGCAGTAATTCTGATATATAACTTTGAGTATAACAATGAAATTACTGCAACTGATGCTTTTGACTTTATTACTTCTATAAATTATGAGTAAGAAAATAATTATAAGTATGGAGAATTGAATGAAAATAATAGAAGTCCAGTTTACTATTATGATATTCAAATTGCGACTCTTCTTGGAGAATTTTTAAGAAAGATAGAAGAAAATGATAAATATTATTTGGAGTTACTAGCTGATTAAAGAACGATAATAAAACTCATACCTTTGTTTTTTTATGAGATATTTATGTTTTGGATAACTTGTACCTAAAAATATGTATTCCTTAAGATGGGATATTTTTTATAAGGATATTAATCAAAACAGAAGAAGATAAATTACCTGCTTTTTTGTAGAGTAATTCAAAAATGTGTAGCAAAGTCTTTGAATTAAAGGAGAAAAATAGAATGGTTCGAATTATAAGGGATTTAATAGTTTTGTTAGGGGTAATGTGTTTATTTGGCTTTATTCTACTGTTGTTTAATGGAAGGTATTCAGAGACTACCGATATGTTTATTTGCACTTTAGTCATCCTGTTCATAGCATTCCTATTAACAAGGTATATCGAGAAAAGAGCTTATAATATACATCAAAAGGATTATGAGATTGTCATTATTTCAAATGAATGGATGGATTCTAATCAATTTGATGGCGAACAAGAGTCGAATGTGCAGCCTTTTGAAAACGAAGTGATTACATTTTTGGATACAGGGAAAGTATCGGCGACCTTTGCATACACTCTTGCAGATTGGAACGAGAGGAAAGAAGTAGTTCATATTTCTCAAGATCCAACATTCTTGGTGATTTCAGGTAATGGGAGTGCCAGTACGAAGAAGGCTATGCGACAACCATTTGTTGTCACATCCAATTCAATGGAAGTTTTACAATTTCTGGAAAATAATAAATAACTATTTGGAGATACTTCCTTTTTCCATACGGGTTACGTCCTTTTTAGATTACTAGTATCAGTATGTTTAAAATTGGAATATAACTTACATTTATTCTGATTTTTTGCACAAGAATCGCCTTAATATGGTAAAATTTAATATATTACAATATTTAGGGGGATATATATTAATAGAAAATGTAGAACGTTCTATTAAAAAACCTTAACCCTAATTGAAAAACAAGCCATTCAAAATGTATTGGCGGTTACATATGAAAAAAGTAGAAATATGCAAAGCAATCGTCTTAGAAGGAAAAGACCTAGGGAGGAAAGTACAAAATGATTAAAAATATTGCCATTATTGGTTCAGGTGTAATGGGGAGCAGCATTGCCCAATCTTTTGCGGTTAGTGGTTATTCTGTCACGATAAATGATTTAAATGAAGAGTTGTTACAAAAATCAAAAAATCGGATTTTTGAAAATCTGTCATTGATTGCGGAAGAAGTAGGATTAGACGAGGAACAAAAGCAGTCTAATTTAGCGAATATTCACTATACTGCAGATTTAGAAGAAGCTGTCAAGGAAGCCGATTTTATTATTGAAGCTATTCCGGAAGTTATTGAGTGGAAGTGGGAGCTTTATGAAAAATTGGAACGAATAATGAAGGTGGATGCCATTGTGGCTTCCAATACATCCACGTTTCCAATCTCACGTTTAATGGAAAAGGCTTCTTTTCGAGAGCGGATGATAATTACGCATTTCTTTAATCCAGGCCATTTAGTTCCGTTAGTTGAAATTGTGAAGCATCCTCAAACAAAAGAGACGGTTGTTGATGTGACACTGGATCTTATTCGTAAGATTGGTAAATCGCCAATTCTTCTAAAGAAAGAAATTCCCGGATTTATTGCTAATCGTTTGCAGACAGCCTTAATGCGCGAAGCATTTTATTTGTTAAAAGAAGATGTAGCCAGTGCACGCGATATTGATACAGCAATAACGGCTGGACCAGGGTTCCGTTGGGCGTTTACAGGGCCGATTGAAATTGCAGACTTTGGGGGACTGGATACGTGGCAGCGAGTGTTTGAAAATGTAGCTCCTAATTTAGATCAAAGTGTGGAGGCCCCTGAAATCATTCGAGAGTTGGTTGAACAAGGAAAGCTAGGAACAAAATCAGGGGAAGGCATTTATCAATATGATGAGATGCTCGTTTCCCAAAAGCTTAATGAAAGAGACCGTAATTTTATTAAACTTGGAAAAATGAAGCTTGAGGTCCTGCTACAACAGACTAAATAAAAGAAATGATAAAGTGAAACTTCCATCAGTAAAGGTCTTACTGCCCGTTAAGATTGGATAAACCTGATGGCGTGTATGAATTTAAAAGAAAGTATATTTCTCGTTGCAAAAGACCTGTCTCAATAAAATTTCAAGACAGGTCTTTTTGTACGTTATGGAATATTTTTCATAGCAGAATATGGTTGGTTAAATATTGTGTCATAAAGTATTGACAGTACGAATTGATATATGTTAAATTTATCTCAAGTTAGAGATAAATAATTTCGTAATAATTTATTTAGAGATGATGGAATAGACAGTTATTAAATTTTTTAAAATATATATCTCAATTTCGAGATAAAAAGTGGGAGGAATTTTAAAATGGCAAAATGGACAGTAGACCAATCACACTCAAGCGTAGGGTTTGAAGTAAAACATATGATGGTATCAAAAGTAAAAGGACAATTCGATTCTTATACAGCAGATGTAGAAGCTGTAGATTTAGCAGACTTAACTACAGCTTCAATTGCATTTAAATTTGATGTTGCAAGCATCAATACACGCAGCGAAGATCGTGATAACCACTTAAAATCGGCAGACTTTTTTGATGTAGAAACATATCCAACAATTGATTTTAAATCAACAAACATTACAAAAGCTGGAGATGATTACAAAGTAACTGGCGACTTAACTATTAAAGGTGTAACAAAAACAGTAACTTTTGATGTTGAATTTGGCGGTAAAGGTACGAACCCATGGGGAATAGAAGTGTACGGATTTGAAGCAACAGCAAAAATTAACCGTGAAGAGTTCGACCTTACTTGGAATGCAGCACTTGAAACAGGTGGCGTACTTGTAGGGAAAGACATCAGAATCAACGTTGAATTAGAAATTAACCCAGCAGCATAATTTTAGGCTATAAAATATTATGCAATAATAAACCGATTCGTACATTTTTCATTAGTGTCCGAATTAGTTTATTAAAACGAATGGGTCACATAGCGACAAGAAGTTAATTTTTACGTATATATCTCGAGATCGAGATATTGGTAAAATGGAGGAATAAAAATGAAAGAATTAAAAGGACTTCATCACGTAACAGCAATTACAAGCAGTGCAGAAAGGATTTATGAATTTTTTACTTATGTAGGGAGGTGAAACAATAAAATGGGACTTTTAAATAAATTATTTGGAGCTGGACAAAAGGAGGAAGAAACAATGACAAAATTAAACATTGGTATTATTTTAGGATCTACACGTGAAGGGCGCGTAAGTCCACAAGTTGGTGCATGGGTAAAAGAATTAGCTGACAAACGCGATGACGCAAACTACACAATTATCGATATCGCAGATTATAAATTACCATTACTAGGTGAAGAAGGCGGAGATACTTCAGGCGCAGCAGCCTGGTCTGAAATTATCGCAGCTCAAGACGGCTTCGTATTCATCGTTCAAGAATATAACCACTCAATTACAGGAGCACTTAAAAATGCATTAGATTATTTACGTGAAGAGTGGAACAACAAAGCGGCGGGCATTGTATCTTACGGTTCAGTAGGTGGTGCTCGTGCGGCAGAACACTTACGTGGTATTTTAGGTGAATTGTTAGTTGCAGATGTTCGCGTACATCCAGCATTATCTTTATTCACTGATTTTGAAAACGGTACTGATTTTAAACCAAAAGCAGTTCAAGAAGATTCAGTAAATCAAATGTTAGATCAATTAATTCCTTGGTCAAAAGCATTATTCACAATCCGCTAATTGATGAAGAAGTAAAAAAGGAATGGAATATCCCTGGGGAATATAAATTAATTGCCCGAATGCCATTTGGTAATCTAAATTCTCCACCAGGTGAAAAAGAATTCCAACCACTTGAAGACCGTGTTAAATTTTATAAATAATAATATGAACCGGAAGAGAAATGCCTAATAATCTCTCTTTCGTAGATTTGCTAAAAAGATTTAAAAATCTCGTGGGGATTGTGAAGCCACACATCAATTTTTAGCTGCTACCGGTTATCGAGCTTCTACCTTATATGCTGAACAGCAAGTCAGTGTCCCGCTGCTTGAAGCGAATTGCCGATTTCAGAGTCCGTTATTGTTTGAAGATAATGTGACCGTTCACAGTAAAGTAGTGGAATTGTACCAAAAAGTGTTCAAAATAAGCCATACGTTTTTCAAAGAGGAAAAAATCGTTGTGGAAGGATATGAAGTTCGCGCTTGGACATCGTTTAAAGAAAAGCCAAAGGCTTATCCGATTCCAAATGAAGTACGAGAAAAAATGATGCCTGAAAATGTCGAGAGAGTAAAGAGTTAAAGCATATGTTGAAGCCAGGTAAAGGTATTTTCAGATCGTATCATTTCTTTTGTGATTACATTTATAAGATAAACAAAGAGAATTGTTATAAAGAGAAGAGAATCTATTCCTAATATTAGGGGATATCGATTCTCTTCTTTTTGATTTAGGGAATTTTATATGAATCTGCATCTGTTAATTATCCAAAACCATACAATTCCTTCGTAAATGGGCAATGAGTTCTGAGTAGTTTCTTTTATGGATAGTTGCAAAATTTGCGAGTATTTATTGTTTTAAATGGAATATTAAAGAGCAAAATAGGTGTTTTGTAAAGGGAGCGATTAAAGTTGGGAACGGACGGTTTAATGTATGTAAAACTTTTTTAATACTGTAACAACCAATTGTTTTGGGAGCAGAAAAGCAATTAAGAGGTGGATAATGGCTTGGATAAAAGTAGCTAATACGGATGATGTTAAACAGGTTAGCGATATGAAGGAGATTAATGTAAGCGAACAAAGTCTAGTTCTATTTAAGATAGATGAAGGTTATTTTGTTACTTCTAATCTTTGTACGCATAGAAAACAGTACTTAACAGATGGTTCAGTAGACGGAAGTGCGGTGAATTGTCCAAGGCATGGCGGAAAATTTGATATCAAAACGGGAGAACCATTAGCTGGTCCATGTTATACAGCTTTAGAGACGTACCCTGTCGATATTCGAGATGACGAAGTGTGGATTGATATATAAAACTAGTGGAGGTAATCGTAACGATGGATAAACAAATTTGGTTCAGAGATTTACATGATTTAGACCTTGAAGATTTAGTTCAATTAAAATGGAATATTAGTCAGGGATTCTTCCCTGATGCAGACTGGCACCAAAGGCCAAATCCTCAAAATCCTGAAGGTATTACTATGGACGAATGGTTGAGCATTCTTGAGAAGGAATTTGTCAGACTAGGTATTTAGTTTTAATAAGAGATTGATGAAGATGAAAAGGAAGGATAAAGATAAAAGCAGTGTAATTTCGAATTGTGAAATCCACTGCTTTTACATCCATTTACCTTCTAGTTATCTATGTTTTCTCTCAACTATTCAATCCTAAGAATCCTCTTTTTCCTCATTTTTTATCCAGGTTCTTCTTTTTATATTTTTTGTAAAGACAAAGCAAATACTAAAAAATGTATTCGATTATATCTGAATTCCATAGGAATATATGCTTTCTTATTTCACGTTCTTCATCAAATAGCTTGTATTGTTCTTCTAATCTTAAAATATTACTTTCTAATTGTTTTAGTTGATCCTGAAATGACTTTTCTATCATCTCATTAGAAATAGCCGTTTGCATGAGAAGCGACATGTTTTGAAAAACAGTATGAACTTTCTCTGTATAATGTTTCTTGTAATTGGGCGGGAGAATGAAAATATTCACTAATAAGGCGGACGTTATCTCAATTTAAATAATTCCAAAGCGATGCAGAGCATAGATTAAATCCTCATTTCCGTGTGCACTCATAATTGCGAGTACGGTAACTAATGTAAGTGAAATGGTCGTTTTGGATTAATATTTACCTTTTGGTAATATATGTTTTTAATGGATGCGAAATAGAAGAAATATGAAAAGTTATTGAAGAAGAAATAGATGTAGCTCAAATGAAAAAGACTGTCTCTAATAGTCATCGAGTAGTGATGGCATAAAGGTTCAGTCTTTTTTGTTTTCTTTTTTGACATTGGCTTATTTTCCAATATAAACACACATAACTTCATTTTTTGGGATAACTTCATTTTTTCAGGATAACTTAGAAATAAAATCTTAAACAAGAGAGGAGTACATGTATGAACATAAAATGGTCTTTATTAGTTATTTTCTTTGTCATAGTCACTGTACTGACTGGCTGTGACCCACTAATGGTTCTAGATCCTAAAGGACCTCAAGCCCAAACACAAGCTAATGTGATTTGGCTATCTATTGCGGTAATGTCAGTTATTACCATTATCGTTTGTGCATTTTTGGTTTTTGTGTTGGTAAAATATCGTGACTCTAAACTACCTAAAGATTATGAACCTCCCTACATTGAAGGGAATCACCTTGTTGAGTCAATTATTGTTGGGGTCCCAATTTTAATTGTCCTTTTCTTCTCGGTAGTTACTATCATTACCAACAATAAAGTGGAAGCCACACCGGAGAAGTACAAAGGTCAAGATCCATTAGTGATTTATGCTTCATCATCTGACTGGAAGTGGCATTTTAGTTATCCGGAAAACGATATTGAAACAGTAAATTATTTGTATGTTCCAACAAACCGACCACTTGAATTTAAACTGTATTCATTTGGGCCTATCACGAGTTTCTGGGTTCCGCAGCTAGGTGGTCAAAAATATGCCATGGCCGATATGGTAACCACATTACACTTAGCTGCTGACGAAGAAGGTGAAATGATGGGAAGGAATGCAAACTTTAGTGGAAAAGGATTTGCGGAAAATATGTTTCATGTCGAAGCTATGTCACAAGCTGAGTTTGATGACTGGGTAAAGGAAGTTAAAGACACAGCAGAGCCTCTTACGGAAGCAAAGTTTAATGAATTATTGCAACCTGGTTATACGGGGCAATTAACGTTTACTGGAACGCATTTAAGTTTTTCACCAGCTCCTGAACATCACCACGGTTCAAAAGATTCTAATGAAGATGTAAATGATGAATATATGGAGCATGATCATGGGTCAAGTAATGAATCAGCACACAATTATGAATAGTTTCTTAAGCTTACCGCAAGAAAAATATGTTTAGAAAGGAAACACAAAAGTATGGGTTATTTCGCTAAATTTGCTGTACCTCATCCTAGTCCTGCGATTTATGCATCAATGATTGCCATTGTTGTGACAGTGTTTTTGATTATTTTTGGTCTAACGTACTTTAAAAAATGGATTTACTTATGGAGTGAATGGATAACAACTGTTGATCATAAAAAAATTGGTACTATGTATCTAATAGCTGCCTTGTTGATGCTATTCCGTGGCGGGGTAGATGCTCTGATGATGCGTGCACAAACTGCCGTACCTGATAACAAATTATTAGATTCACAACATTATAATGAGGTTTTTTCAGCACATGGGGTTATTATGATCATCTTCATGGCTATGCCGTACATTATGGCTTTTATGAACATCGTAGTGCCATTACAGATTGGAGCCCGAGATGTAGCATTTCCACGTCTAAATGCCGTTAGTTTCTGGTTGTTTTTTATGGGTGCGATGCTATTCAACATCTCTTTTGTAATTGGTGGTTCACCTGATGCTGGTTGGACATCTTATTTTCCACTTGCAGATAACGAATTTAGCCCGAGTGTTGGGACGAACTATTATATGATTGCTATTCAGATAGCTGGAATAGGTACGTTAATGACAGGGATTAACTTTATTACGACTATTCTTAGAATGAGAGCACCTGGTATGACATTAATGAGGATGCCAATGTTTACATGGTCTGCTTTCGTTACAAGCATTATTATCATTTTCGCATTCCCTGTATTAACAATAGCACTGCTCATGGGAACAATGGATCGATTATTTGAAACCAAGTTTTTTGCAATGACTGATGGTGGTATGGATATGCTATGGGCGAACCTGTTTTGGGTCTGGGGCCATCCTGAAGTATATATCTTAATCCTTCCTGCATTTGGGATATTCAGTGAGATTATCCCAACTTTTTCGCGACGTAACATATATGGCTATAAATCCATGGTTATCTCAATGGTTGTAATCTCTCTATATTCATTTTTCGTTTGGACGCATCACTTTTTCACAATGGGTCAAACGGCATATGTTAATAGTATTTTCTCCATCACAACGATGGTCATTGCTGTTCCGACCGGCATTAAGATTTTTAACTGGTTGCTCACGATGTGGAAAGGTCGAATCAGATTTACCGTACCTATGCTTTATTCAATCGCTTTCATCCCGCTTTTCACGATTGGTGGAGTGACTGGGGTTATGCTTGCGATGTCAGCAGCGGATTATCAATACCATAATACAATGTTTTTAGTAGCTCACTTCCACAATGTCATCATTCCGGGTGTAGCATTTGCTGTACTTGCTGGCAGCACTTACTACTGGCCGAAAATTTTTGGTTTTATGTTAAATGAAAGGATTGGGAAATGGGCATTCTGGTTTCTAACGATCGGTTTTTCCTTAGCTTTCTTCCCTATGTATATCACTGGTTTAGATGGACAAGCACGTCGGATGTATACGTATTCTGAGGCAAGTGGGTATGGACTATTAAATTTTGTTTCCTTTATAGGGGCGGCTTTTATGGCCATCAGCTTTGTATTAATCGTGTATACCATTTACTACAGCATTCGTCATTCTCCAAGGCATGTTGGCGGTGATCCGTGGGATGCACGTTCTCTTGAATGGGCTACTCATAATCCAGTACCTGAGTATAACTTTGCTATTATTCCGCAAGTGGATTCAAGGGAACCATTTTGGGATGCTAAATACAAAAGATATGAATTATTTAAAGGTGACTATAAGAAAATTCATATGCCTAATAATAGTGGCGTACCGTTTATCATGTCTGCTCTCTTCTTTGTGTTTGGATTTGCGTTAGTATTCAGTATGTGGATTCTGGCAGTCATTTCGTTAATCGGTATCTTTATTTGTATGGCCCATCGTTCATTTGAGATTGATCATGGACATTATATTTCTGTAGAAGAAATTAAAGAAACAGAAGTGAAAATGGGAGGTAATCATAAATGAAAGTAGACCACTCGCAGCCTCTTGAATATAGTACGGAACAAAATCGTTTAAATATTTTAGGCTTCTGGGTTTTCCTTGGTGCTGAAATTATGCTCTTTGGAACACTTTTTACATCTTATTTTACACTAGTGGACCGTACAGGTGACGGTCCTACTGGGGCAGAAATTTTTGAGATCTTTCCAGTACTTATGGAAACCTTCTTGCTCTTAACAAGCAGCTTTGTCATTGGACTCGGCATTCATGCTATGCGACTTGGAAAGAAGAAGGCCATGTTAACGTTCTTTGTTATTACGCTTCTCCTTGGACTAGGATTTTTAGGCTTTGAAATTGATGAGTTCATGGTTTATTATCACGAAGGAGCTACCCTGCAAACTAGTGCCTTTACATCGATGCTCTTTACAACATTAGGAACGCATGGGGCTCACGTTACACTAGGATTTTTCTGGGGATTATTCATTATCATCCAGGTGGCAAAGCGCGGGATAACGCCTGCGACGGCCAATAAATCATTCATTTTCTCTCTTTACTGGCATTTCTTAGATGTTGTCTGGATTTTTATTTTTACCTTTATCTACTTGGAAGGGATGACGCGAGTATGAGAGAATTATTTCCGGCCAAACAGGTATGGGGCTTTGTATTGTCACTGGCTTTGACGGCAGCTGCCCTTCTAGTTTATTTCTTTAATATGTCAAGAGCGACAGGCATGACGATTTTTATCGTGACAGCATTTATACAGGCATTTGTTCAATTAGTTGTGTTTATGCATGCTCGTGAAACAGACGATAGCAAATCCATTTTCGCGACTCTATATTACGCGATATTCATTGCTTTAATAACCGTCTTCGGTACACTATTATGTATGATTTGGGGTTGGAAATACTGATCCGATGTACTAAAGGGGACCTCTATTGCCGCGGCGGGAAAGGAAAAGTTGGATTTTGAAAAATATAGTATGAAAGAAGCGTTCATTAAGTACAATTGTTACTTGATGAACGCTATTTAAGTTGGATTAAGGGTTCACTCTAAATTAAAACAGTTCTATTACAAAGGTTCGAAATAAATCTGCTGATGGTGATAATGTATGTTCATTTAACCAGGCGATGCCTATTTCCCTATGACAATATGGTTCAGAAATTGAAATTTGTTTAATCTTATCCGAGCTGATTCCATGAAATGCTGGAATAATGGTAACTCCAAGCCCGGATGAAACAAGACCAGCCAGAGTAGAAACGTCTTCTCCTTCAAATTTTATTCTCGGAGTAAAGCCCGCTTTTTCACAAAAGTTGTTAATGACCCCTCTCATTCCTAATCCTTTCTTAAAGCCAATAAAATTGTCATCGGATAATTCACTAAGGACTACCGAAGACTTTGATGCGAACCGATGATTGGCAGGTACATATAAGAAGAGCTCCTCATCCATTAATGGATGCCATGTAATATTGGGATTCTCCTCAAATGAACTAATTAGACATAAATCCACTTCTCTGTTGAGGAGCTGCTGAATGCTGTTTAATGTTTTGTTCTGATAGAGTTGAATTTCTACATGAGGATATTGTTTGTTAAAATTGCTGATTATTTCAGGCAAAATAGTTATGCCTAATGTTTGTAGAAAAGCAAGAGACACGTTTCCTGTATATGGATTTTTTAACTGATTAATCTCCTGGATGCCAATCGAAATCTCATTTAATCCATTTTCCACTCGTTTCAAGAAAAGTCGCCCAAACTTATTTAGCTGAACGGAACGTCCAGTCCGCTCAAAAAGTGTGACTCCAAGTTCTTCTTCTAATTTATGAATAGAACGGCTGAGGGCAGGTTGAGAAATGGCTAAGAGCTCTGCCGACTTTCTAAAGTGTTCTATTTTTGCGACGACACGAAAATATTCAAGTTGCTGCCACTCCATTTCATACGCCCTCTTTCCTATTGATAATGAAAAGGTATCATTTTCATAATTATAATGCAATAGACGTTATCCTTATTTAAGAAGTACACTGAATGTAGATAAAAATAAGGAGAGGTTTTTTATGCAATATATCGAATTTGGCACCCCTGCATATCGTCGGATCTTCCTGAGCATGTTGTTAGGAAGTACCGTTACTTTTGCGATTTTGTACAGTCCTCAGCCGTTAATTCATACCTTTTCCAAACAATTTAATATATCGCCATCAACGTCAAGCTTAACAATTTCTTTTGCAACAGTCGCACTGGCAGTTAGCATGCTGTTTATTACAGTATTTTCAAATGCTTGGGGTCGAAAGAAAATCATGGGGATATCTTTACTTTTAACATCACTAGTGGGCATTTTAGCTTCTTTCAGCCCTAATTTTGAAACTTTGATTTTTTTACGGATAGTACAAGGAATTGCTATGGGCGGCTTTCCGGCTATCGCTATGACCTATTTAAGTGAGGAGGTTTCTCCAAAGCATATTGGACGAATCATGGGTATTTATATAGGCGGTTCTGCTTTTGGAGGTTTTTTAGGACGGGTAATTGTCAGTACATTAACTGATTTTTTCTCATGGCATATAGCTCTTTTAGTTTTAGGGGTATTTAGTTTAATAGGCAGCTTGTTGTTTTGGATGTATTTGCCTGAATCCCAAAACTTCAAAAAGGCAAACCTTTCATTTGGTAACTGGACAACAGGAATATCAAGCGGTCTAAAGAATAAAAGTCTATTTTGTATTTATGGAATAGGTTTTTTATTAATGGGTGTTTATGTATCCTTATTTAATTATATTGGTTTTCCCTTATCAAAATCCCCATATCATTTAAGTCAAACTGCGATTGGCTTTTTATTCATTTTTCAATTGACTGGATCATGGAGTTCATATCTTTTTGGGAATCTTACAGAAAGATATTCACGTTCTCGTTTGGTGAGTGTGGCTATTGTCATGACTCTAATTGGCTCTTTAATGACATTATCAAGTAATATCTTTCTTCTCATTATAGGACTCGTTTTATTTGCATCCGGATTTTTTGCGGCTCATAGCATAGCAAGTGGTTGGATAGGCATTATTTCACCCCCTCGTTCAAAAGCATACGCTTCATCTTTATATTTATTGTTCTATTATATTGGATCCAGTCTAATTGGTTGGTTTGGAGGAGTATTTCTAAGCCACTTTGGATGGGGAGGAGTTATTTTTATGATTTGCGGGCTATTAATCTTCACTAGCCTACTGGTAATCGTAATAAGTCAATCACTTCGTTTATCACGGATGGAAGCAGTTCAAACGTCGTAAACAGTATGAAACAAGTCTAGAGCATACTTCTCTCGAAAATCAGCGTAAGGAACGTGTTTAATTGAAAGAATGAAGAATAGAGAGAAGTAACATGAAATGTTAAAAAACATATATCCCTGTACTAAGTAGGGATATATGTTTTTTAATTCTTGAATGCTCAATAGTTAATCAAATCATAGGGGAATCGGTCTATAGTCTAATAATTCCATTGCTATATTTATAAGTAATTCTTGCAGATATGTATTCAGGAGATGCTTTTATATCAGCATTCAGCCGTTGTTTAACCGAGTTTTTTTAATATATTGTTCAACTAGACGATTTAACCGCTCAATTTGAAACGCATAATTATAAATGGATGATCCGATTACAGCAAGTTGAATTTTTTGTTTATGGTCTTCGTTATAGGAATAAATAACTTTTTCTAAAAAGGAAATTGTTTGCTCCATAATATTGCTTTCAAGTTGGGGTTCATCAATTTTTATTTTTCCATCATACTTTAATAAAAAAAGTTCATGATACTTGATTAAATGTTCTAAATGTTGATCAAATAATAAATTTTCTTCTGTACTTGGTTTGCTTTGAAAATAAAAGGAGTCGATATTTTCCAATACAATAAATCCTTGTTGAAGGGATTTAAGCATTTGCTTGAACACGACAATTTCGCGTAAATTCATGTTGTTTAATTTTGCCATTTTTTCGCGTTCTTCATCAAATAGCTTATACTGCTCTTCTAATTTTAAAATATCATTTTCTAATTGCTTTAGTTGATCTTGAAACGATTTTTCTGTCATTTCATTGGAAATAGCCGTTCGCATAAGGAGTGACATATTTTGAAAAATAGTATGAATTTTCTCTATGTAATTTTTCTTGTAATTGGGTGGGAAAATAAAAATATTCACTAATAAAGCTGATGTTATTCCAATTAAAATAATTCCAAAGCGATGTAAAGCAAAGCTCAAATCCTCATTTCCGTGTGCACTCATGATTGCGAGTACGGTAACTAATGTAAGTGAAATGGTTTCCTCCATCTTTAATTTTAAACTTATTAAAATTACGATGATCATAACAAGACCCATGGCAAATGGATCATTCCCAAGAAAATGCAAAGCAATTAGTGCGATAATAGCACCGAGGGTATTTGTTTGCACTTGATTCCAAATATGTTTCCATGTTCGGTAAATCGATGGTTGGATTGTAAAAATGGCAGCTATTCCAGCAAACACCGCTGATTCAAGATTAAACAAAGAACAAACATATAAAGCAAGTGTAACAGCCATTCCTGTTTTAATAACTCGTGGGCCTAACTTCACAATGCTCAAATCCTCCATTTCGGACGTACTCTTTAATCTCAATGATATGATGTCATAAATTATCCTTTCAAATATACGGTGTAACCTCGACTTTTTCAATTCCTTTTGGTGATAAGATTAATATTTCTTTCTTTTTCGTTTATTGAAATAACAGTTTGTATTAAATAGTTAAGTAGATGTGAAATAATGAGTATTTTCCTTGTTTTTACAGCGAAATTCCATCAATATAGTATTACAAATTATATTTTTCTAAAATATTAGTAAAGCTCAAAGGGGAGAAGGAAAAAATGATAGAACTATTACGTAGAAAAATGATTATACATATGGCATGTCTCGTTCTAATATGGGGACTATGCTGGCCTATTTATAAGTATACGCTTTCTTATACCCCACCTCTTTTATACGCTGGGATGCGTGCTCTTATTGGGGGAGTATTATTGTCTATTTTATGTTTTCCAAAAAGAAAAAGCATAAGATGGAGTGAAAATTGGCGTATCTATTGTGTTTCTGCGTTATTCAATACTGTGCTCTTCTTTGGACTTCAAACAATTGGTTTAATGTATTTACCAGGAGGTTTGTTTTCAGTCATTGTGTATTTACAACCGGTGCTTATCGGTATTTTTGCTTGGGTTTGGTTAGGAGAAACAATGTCCGCCATAAAAGTTATTGGTCTTGTTATTGGTTTCCTAGGTGTAGGAGCCGTAAGTACAGGCAGCATTTCTGGCCAAGTTTCACCTTTAGGTGTCGCATTAGCTATAATTACTGCTATTAGCTGGACTTTGGGTGTCATTTATGTGAAGAAAGTAAGTCCTAAGGTTGACTCCTTGTGGCTGGTAGCTCTACAGTCTGTATTGGGAGGAGTAGTGCTGACGGGTATGGGATTAGGAACTGAAAGTTGGTCAGACGTTGCTTGGAATAGTACCTATATATTTGGATTAGTTTTTGGGTCCACTTTAGGCATTCCTGTAGCTTATATCCTTTACTTTAAGTTATTAAATTCTGGTGAGACTAGCAAAGTAGCTTCCAGTACGTTTCTTGTACCACTTATCGCGGTATTATTTGGGACTTTGTTTTTAGGAGAGCCCTTTACACTTTCTCTTTTTATTGGACTTATTTTAATTGCCAGCAGCATTTATTTAGTGAATCTTCCGAAGAAAGGTGAACCAGAATATAAATATACGACTCTTCAGGAAAAAATATGATTGTGAATTACATACTGAGATAAAAGTAATAAACAGAGGTGAGCAAAGGTTTAGTCGAAACGAGACTAAACCTTTGTTTTTTTATTAAAATCCATCATATTTTGCATACCTTATAATAAAAAATGTCTTCATTTTCGGCGTTAATGTCCTCGTTAGCGGTGGGAAATTACTTTACAGCTAAACTGTATTTTGGTACGACTTCCATCCCGCATAAGGTTTAGTCTTTTAAGTCAATTTTGTTTTATTGCCATCTTTTTGTCCTACCGTTCCAGCCGGAACACGGTTAGTTCCAGATGGAATACTTTTATTAGGCTCGCCATTCATAAGGTCACTAGTAATGTTTAGGTTGTTATTAGGTGATTTTTGTCCTTTCTGCATGAGAGTTCCTCCTTTCTAATGAAAACGTTTATATTGTTTCGCTAATTGTATGGTCTTAAACAAAAAAGTTATTCCATAACCTTAACATGTTCTATAAGGGAAAGGATAAATCGCCCAAGTTTACAATTAATTAAATAGGAAGCCTCGACGTTAAAAGCTCATAATAAAGATGATTATATAAAAAGGGTGGAATCTTATATGTCTTTAGAATGGTTTGACAGAGTTTGTAGCGAATTAGAGGATAGTCTCGATTCAATTTGTGATAAATATGATGAAAATGGCGGAATGTCGATAGAACGCGGGGCAAAACATCCAAGAATCGAGTTTTTTATTGAAAATGAAGGTGTTGAAAGAGAATATTTTTGTACGCTTTTTTTCGATCCGCATAATGAAGAATTCTATATCGAATCTTTTGAACCAGATATTGGCCAAGCCAGTAAGGTTGTATTGGCTGATATAGAGGATATTATTGATGCTGTTCATGAAAGCTTCCATATGTATCTGGATGACGATAGCGTAGAAGAGGTATTTGTAGATGAGGAACAGGAGTTCTACGATTCAGATGAGGATGAAGTAGCAGAATTGTTTGAGGAAATAGATGTAGAATGGGAAACTCCTGAGGTCACTGCTTATTTTCAAGAAAATGAAGTAGAAGTGACCTATCAGTTTGGGATTGTCCAAGAAACGGGAGATGGTGTACTAAAACGAATCAACCGTATTTGGACGGACGATGAAGAAATGTTAAAAGACGAAACCAACTTTATTTTCAGTAAGGAAGAAGCAAGCACCATTATAGCGATGATTGCTAGCCATATGGATTCTTTGAGCACCATGGATTATCATAATTAAACGAAAACAGGCCCCACTGAAAAATTTGTATGTTTGAAGTGACTCATAAATTTAGACGCTTTATTTCATTGGGCAAAGTAAAGGGCATGATTCCGGTACAATACCGGAATCATGCCCTTTAATTTTGCCTTAATCCGTTTCGTTTGTGATTGTAATATACGCCGTATTTGGCTGCCTTGTGTACGAAGGAGGTGACTAGCCATTATGGAATTATACTTTTTGTGTTTATTTTTCTAAATTGGAGTAGTATAATTTTGGGGTTATATAGAGATAAAGTCATAAGGAGAAGTTGTTTATGGGGAGAGAGCTAAATAAAAAAACTCGATATTTTTACGAGTTGAATTTTATACGTGGTATAGCTTGTTTATTGGTTGTGATGGTTCATGTCACAGCAAGGAATTATCATTTAAATGATCAGAACTTCAATTGGCTGACACTATTTTTAAATCAAGTTGCAAGATATGGTACACCGTTTTTTGCAATCTTGAGCGGTTTTCTGTTATACAATCAAGCAATTAAAAAAGGCTTTAATTTTAAAAAGTTTGTTGCATCTAGATTTACTAAAATTGTTATACCGTTTTTGATATGGAGTTTTCTTTATTTACTTGTTAAACAGTATAAATTTCCTTGGCTCGAGGGGGGAGCCAGTGTAAAAGATTTTTTAGTTCTCTTTTCACTGGGTGATAGTTATTATCATCTTTATTTTATTGTTGTGGTGATTCAGTTTTATCTACTATTCCCTATTTTACAATTGGCTAAAACTAAAAATAGTATGTTAGCTTTAACAATTATAGCTTTTTTCATAAATTACTTTTTTATGAGGCAACCAGTTGATACAGGAAATGAAACTTTTAATCTATTTATTCAGGATAGATCATCAATATTTAAGTGGATCTTTTATTTTATCTTCGGAGGACTTTTAGTATACTTTTGGGAACCACTTGTAAAATGGATTGAAGAAAATGTGAAATTTACTATTTTGCTTGGTGCTATTAGTCTATGTTTCGTTATATATGAGTACAATACATTCGGTTTTTTTTCATCTACACGCATTGCTAATTTATTTCATATGCCATTACTCCTTGTTGTACTAGTTGGTATTTATTATGCTATGGGGCGTTGGGAGAAAATAAGAAGCTATATACTCGAACTTGGTAATTTATCGATGGGGATTTATTTAGTTCACCCAATGGTTTTATATGTAATGCAAAATTACACAGCTGAACTATTAACTAAAACAAGATGGATCCCTTTAGCTTTTCTTATTACTGTACTTTCTTCAATTTTGTTAGTCAAAATTATTAATAAAATTCCGTTTGGTCAATTTGTTGTTACAGTTGCAGCTCCAAAGAAAGTAAAATATCAAGAGGTACAAAGGAAAGCTAGTTAAACTACAATATAAATTAAGGGAAAATGCAAAAAAAATTATTTGAGCATTTTCCCTTTTATTTTTAGTAAGGAAGAAGCAAGTACCATTGTAGCGATGATTGCTAGCTATATGGACTCATTAAGCACGATGGACTACCATAAATAAATGAGGAAAAAGCTGCCCTGGTGAACTTTAAAGTTTTTGGGCAGCTTTTTGGGTTATTTAGGAAGTTTAGATAAGGCCACTCCTTTCTGATGGTACATATTTTTCATTTGTATGTAGACACTATTTTTATCCCTATATTTGGAGGTTCTGATATGAAGAAAGACCATTTAGGTTCATATTATGATGAATCGAATTTAAGCATGAAAAGAAAAGCTAATGACAAAAGATTGGATATAAGTTCAACAGGATATGGGCTGGAATCTGTTTCAAGTGAAGAAACAAGAGATAAATTACAGGAATCAAAAAAGTAGAAATACTTATAGCGAAAGATACGTGCCTGTGAGCCTTTAAAAAATTCACGGAGAAAAAGGAGGTTTTGTAGTTGCAGGATATGACTATTTATGTGAAGGAAGCAGTAAATGAACAGCCTATTCAAACATTAGAAACAATTCTTGTACAAATGAATGGGATTGAAAGAGCTTTAGTAGACATCGAGGATGGGGAAGTAAAGATTACTTACAATGAAAATCAGATTAATCAGGAGAAAATCAAACAAAAAATCCAGCAGCATGGATTACATCTTTCAGAATAAAAAAGCTAGGTAGGTTCATATGGATCAAAACAAGGAAAATGTAGTAGAAGTTATAGATCCCCATTTGAAACTGCGTATAAAAAAAGAAGTAGAAGGGCTACAGTTCATTAAAAACTTTCGCTCCGCTACTGCGGAAGAATGGTATGTTTTCCTGCCGGGATTTAAAGACCCGCAAACAGGTGGTGCAGCAGGAAAGGTGATTATCCATTATAATTTATACGGCAATCGAGATATATTTATCAATACAACGATTATTTTTGATGCTAGGGAATTATATGTTTCACAGCTGCATCCGCTTGTTTATGCGATTTCCGATGAAATTGTAAATCGTCTCGTGGGTTATGCTGATACGCTGCTTTCAGTTCATGCGGGAGAGAACTCCTATCAGGCAGAGTATAAAGCCTAATAATAATTGAGGTTAAAAAGATAAGAGGGGATTTTGAGGAGTATGTGGGTCTAATCCGCTAGCTCCTTTCTCTTTTTTACGTCAAAACATTTTATAGAAAAAAAGAAAGTATATGTAAGATTGTGTGGCGAAAAATGTTGTTGAAATAAAAAACCCATGATAAAATAAAAATGTTCCGAAAATTGATACATAAATCCCGAATTTCGGGAAATGGATTTGATGAAAGGGAATTATTAGATTTTATAGTAATCAACATGCTTTATTGTTTGAATTTTTAGTAAAAGGGAGGAGCAGGCTATGAATATAGTTGATTTGAATTGTGATTTAGGAGAGAGTTTTGGCGCATATCAAATTGGAAATGATGAAGCCATTTTAGATTATGTAACATCAGTGAATGTGGCTTGTGGATTTCATGCGGGTGATCCGACTGTTATGAGAAAAACGGTACAGCTTGCTTTAGAAAAGCAGGTTAAAATTGGAGCCCATCCTGGTTTACAAGATTTAATAGGATTTGGTCGCCGAAATATAAATATTTCACCACAAGAAGCTTATGATATTGTCGTGTACCAAATCGGCGCTTTAAATGGTTTTTTACAATCAGAAGGTGGTCGAATGCAGCATGTGAAACCTCACGGTGCATTATACAATATGGCGGCAAAAAACAAAGACTTGTCTAGGGCTATTGCTGAAGCGGTCTACAAAGTAAATCCTGAACTCGTTTTATTTGGCTTATCAGGAAGTGAATTAGTACGAGCTGGACAAGCTATTGGATTACAAACGGCTAATGAAGTGTTCGCAGATCGAACATATCAACAAGATGGTTCATTAACTTCTCGAAATGAAAAAAATGCATTGATAGAAAATGATGATGATGCTGTTGCACAAGTGATTCGAATGGTTAAGGAAGGGAAAGTCTTGTCACAGCAGGGGACCGATGTAACTTTAAAGGCCGATACGATTTGTATTCATGGTGATGGAGCACATGCCTTAAGTTTTGCACGCCATGTGAAAAAGTCTCTAGAATTATCAGAAATTACAATTAAGTCTATTTTGAAATATTAACAAACATCAGAGAGGAAGATTCTATTGGAGCAACGTAAACAAGCACCCTCACAACAAAATCCTTCTGCTAAACCAAAAATTAACTGGACTTTATTAATGGGCGCAGCATTTCTGATGGCAACATCAGCCATCGGTCCAGGCTTTTTAACTCAAACAACCGTTTTCACTCAAAGTCTTGCAGCCAGTTTTGGATTTGTGATTCTTATTTCGGTTATTCTTGATATTTTTGCTCAAACAAATGTATGGAGAATTATTGCTGTCTCTGAAAGAAGGGGACAAGACATTGCTAATATGGTTTTTCCTGGACTAGGTTATGTTCTTGCGGCGCTTATTGTAATAGGAGGACTCGCATTTAATATCGGGAATATTGCGGGAGCTGGACTCGGTTTAAATGCAATGTTAGGAATCTCTCCAATAACTGGAGCCCTTATTAGTGCAGTCATTGCTATATTAATTTTCGTTGTAAAAGAAGCTGGAAAAGCGATGGATCGTTTTACCCAAATTGCTGGTTTTGTCATGATTGGTTTGATGATATATGTTGCTTTTACAACATCTCCTCCAGTCGGAGAAGCAGTTGTGAAAACGTTCGCACCAGACAAAATTGATATTATTGCGATTGTTACATTAGTTGGTGGAACAGTAGGTGGCTATATTACATTTGCTGGTGGACATCGTTTGCTTGATGCTGGAGTGAAAGGGGTAGGGGCACTACCTGAAGTTACAAAAAGTTCAGTGGTTGGTATTTTAATTACTTCCGTCATGCGAATTGCCTTATTTTTAGCCGTCCTTGGTGTTGTAGCTAAAGGTTTGCCAATTGATCCGGATAATCCACCTGCATCGGTGTTTCAGCTTGCTGCTGGTAATATTGGTTATAAAATATTCGGTGTCGTTATGTGGGCTGCAGCCATTACATCAGTAGTAGGCGCTGCGTATACGTCTGTTTCTTTTGTCAGAACATTTAGTGAAAAAATAAATCAAAAAGCGAACTGGATTATTATTGGCTTTATCGTTGTTTCAACCCTTTGTTTCGTAGTAATTGGAAAGCCTGTCAAAGTACTAATTTTAGTAGGTGCTCTTAATGGATTAATTCTTCCAATTGCTCTTGGGACACTTTTAATTGCTGCCTATAAGAAGAGCATTGTAGGGGATTATAAGCATCCATTATGGTTAACAATCTCAGGTATATTTGTAGTAGTAGTTATGGCATTAATGGGTGGTTATACAATCGTTACTCAATTACCGCTATTATTTAAATAAGACGATTAGATAGATTGAATAAATACGACTGGCAGTTCTTTCAGACTGTCAGTTACTTATAGGAGAGGGATAATATGATAAATCTTGCACAAGCAACGCCGGCTGAACTTCGTGCCCTAATTCGTGATAACCAATTGATTAGACCAACTGCAGGAATGGCAGGTGGGTACGCTCAAGCAAACTTAGCTATTTTGAAAAAAGAGCATGCTTTTGATTTTTTACTATTTTGTCAGCGTAATGCTAAAGCTTGTCCTCTTCTTGATGTAACGGAAATTGGTTCCCCGATTCCTAAATTTGCTGCTCCATCTGGTGATATACGTAAAGATATTCCAAAGTATCGAATTTATAAGTATGGTGAATTAGTGGAGGAAGTAACGGATATTACAGATTATTGGGAAGATGATATGGTGGGATTTTTAATTGGCTGCAGTTTTACCTTTGAACATGCACTATTAAATAATGATATTTCCGTCCGACATATTGAAGAGAATTGTAATGTTCCTATGTATAAAACGAACATTTCATGTGTAGAAGCAGGAATATTTCATGGGAAAATGGTTGCGAGCATGAGACCGATTCCTCAAAAAGATGTTGTAAGAGCAGCGCAAGTTACTTCTCGTTTTCCGGCTGTTCACGGTGCACCGATTCATATTGGAGATCCTAGTGTAATTGGTGTGGCTGACATACATCAGCCTGATTTTGGAGATGCAGTAACAGTTCGTGAAGGAGAAGTACCAGTATTTTGGGCTTGTGGCGTAACTCCTCAATCAATCGCAATGGAAACAAAACCTGCGATTATGATTACTCATGCACCAGGACATATGTTTATTACAGATATTCGTGATGAAAAACTAGGGGTTTTATAACCAATAGAAAGAGAGGAGTTCTATGTCGGAGAAGCTTTTGAATACAACTAGCTTTGCACTATCTCCATTAGGCGATTCCGCGGTAGTCGTTACATTTGGGAATGAAATACAATATGATATTCACAAAAAAATAAAAATATTTATGGAGTTACTAGAACATGAACCGTTTGTTGGATTTGTAGAATGCGTGCCTGCTTATACTAATTTAACTGTTTTTTATGACCCTCTTGTTGTTTTTAATGAACAAAAACATAAAGAAGCTGGAATCTCTCCTTATGAGGTAGTTTGTTCAAATATTAAAAAGAAGTTACAGCAGATAGAGACGAATAAAAAGATGACCCATCGAACGGTGTCCATCCCAGTATGCTATGGAGACGAGTATGGGCCAGATTTGGAACATGTAGCTCGCTATAATGATTTAACAACTGATGAAGTTATTCGTATTCATTCAAGCGGTGAGTATTTAGTTTATATGATTGGGTTTGCACCAGGGTTTCCATTTTTGGGAGGATTATCAGAAAAGATTGCCACGCCTAGACGCTCTTCACCAAGAACAACGATACCAGCAGGAGCCGTTGGAATTGCTGGCATGCAAACGGGAGTTTATCCTATTTCAACGCCTGGTGGATGGCAATTAATTGGACAAACTCCGCAAACATTATTTTTACCGAACGAGAATCCCCCTAGTTTATTACAAGCAGGAGATATTGTGAAATTTTACCCAATTTCTTATGAAGAGTACAAAGAAATGAAGGAGGAGAGACGGTGAGCCTACGCGTTATCAAACCGGGATTATTAACAACGATTCAAGATCTTGGCAGAAGAGGGTTTCAAAAACACGGTGTGATTGTAAGCGGGGCAATGGATACATATTCCTTACGCATTGCAAATTTGTTAGTTGGTAATCAAGAGGGAGAAGCAGCCCTTGAAGTGACACTAATGGGTCCGACTTTTGAAGTAGAAGAAGACTGTGTAATCGCGATTACAGGCGGGGATTTATCACCTACCATTGATGATCGAACGCTTCCAATGTGGAGACCTGTTTATGTAAAAAAAGGAGCTATTCTTCGATTTGGACGATGTAAATCAGGATGCCGTGCTTATTTGTCTGTTGCGGGAGGGTATGCTATTTCGGAAGTGCTGGGTAGTAAAAGTACGTATTTAAGAGGCCAAATGGGGGGCTATGAAGGAAGAGCTCTACAAGTAGATGATGTTGTTCCTTTTAATGGACATTCTACCATACTAAAGCATGAGTGGACGGAAAGTTTTATTGCTGCAAAGTGGTTTGTTCATGCAAAAGAGTTTTTGCCGAGTCGCATCCCAGTTATTCGTTTTCTCGCTGGAAGCCAGTACGAATATTTTACAAATTCAAGTAAACTTCAGTTTGTAGACAGTTTGTTTAAAGTTTCAAGTCAATCAGATCGTATGGGATATAGAATATCAGGTCCTGCATTGGAACTACAGCATAAACGTGATATCTTGTCTGAAGCTGTATCGAATGGTTCTATTCAAGTCCCTCCAGATGGAAATCCTATCGTTCTACTTGCAGATCGCCAAACTACGGGAGGGTATCCTAAAATTGCTCAAGTAATTACGACAGATTTATCATTAATCGGGCAGTTGAAACCTGGAGAATCTATTCAATTTTCACAAGTTACATTAAAAGAAGCCGAGCAGTTGTACATTCAAAAAGAACAGAAGGTAAAACAATTGAAGGTTGCGCTATCATTGGCTTTACAGTAAAAGAAAGTACTCCAGGAGTGCTTTCTTTTTTGCCGCGTGTCCAGCGTAGATACAGTTTATAAGAAACTGCTACTTCAATAGTACGTGGTATTAAAGCCCTGCATACGATGAAAAAAGGGCAAGTTCACCAAGGGGTGAAGTCTGCTCAAAATCGAAAGGAATTCATTGATAAACTATTTAGCATCGCATTATAATCTGTAAAGTTGGTAGGAAATTCATGTCCTATGTTTTTTTTGAAATCATCTTTGCATCAGAACCATTCATTGTATCGGGTGATTTTTAACAAGATTCTAAAAAAGTATTTACGTCAGAATTTTAAAAATATTAAAATTATCGTTGACTTTCAGCAGTAATGTTTGTAGAATAAACAACATATAAATCATATTAATTCAATAGGATAAATTGGTTCAATAAACGACCGGACAACCGGAGATTCTTCTTTTGTGAATGAAGGGGATTCTCCGGTTTTTATTTTGCGGTCTAATTCAAACCAACCAGACAACTGGAGGTCTTTATCGTTAAGGAAATGAATCCTTGGCATAAAGACCTTTTCTATTGAGAAGGAGGGATGTTATGAGTAAAGGCCAAGAAGGTTCTTATTTAGTGAAGATTCAGGATGGACGACAAGTATGGGTAGGAGAAGAAAAAGTAGATTTATTCTCTTATTTAACCTCAACAACTTTTGAAGTGCATGCCATTTCTAAGTTTTTGGATGAAAGATGGAATGTAGATTCTGTCCCTTTCAATGGTCATGAAAACTTTCATTATTCACCCTTATCTGTTCCAAAAACGACTTTGGAATTAGAGAACCAAAAGTTTCATTTATCTTATTGGTTTCCAGAAGGTCCTTTCTTTTCAGAAGGGTGGACTGATATCACTCATGCTATTCTACAAGGATGGTATTTTAACAGAAATCACTTGCAACCTCCTTTTACAGAATTTTCGGAATCTATTAATCTGCTAGTACAAAGACTTAAACAAGAAAAAAGATTGGTCACCATGCCTTATCGATTGTTGGGATCGCCCGAAAGGATTCAACGTTCTACTCTTAAGGTGACAAGGCAAACAGAGGACAGCATTTTTATTGATGGAATACAAAAATTTCCGAGTGATTCATTGGTCGTTCATGAATTATTGACATTTGCTTCTCATCAAGATCAAGAGCTTCTTTTTACAGTACCATTGAATCGTGACGGAGTGTCCTTGCATGTTCAATCAGGAGACTTGGATTCTGGAGTAGTCGTACATTTCAAGAACGTTTGTATTCCTTGGAATACCGTGTTGGTTCAAGAAAAATTGGAGTATATGACCTCTCTTTTTGATTCTGATCATGTCACAACTTATCCAGATTATCAACGGGTATCTAGTTTTTATCATCAATTAGAATGGCTAACGAGTCTTGCCTTTTATGTGGTGAAAGAAACAGGGGAAAGTGGAAAACTACATATTCAAGAAGTTCTGGGAGAACTGTTGCAACAATTAGACATATTGAAAGCCTATTTACATCTTTCAGAGATCAAGGCTGAACAACATAGCGGTGGTGTTGTGCCGCATCAGCAGGCACTTCAAACCGCTAAATATCAAGGGATTTCTTTTTATAAAAGAGCGATCGAAATCCTACAACGGGTCAGCGGTGAACTTTATTTACAGAACTATTACGGGGATGAGACCCATAATGATTCAAAGAAGCTTTATTCCTTGATTTCCGATTATATCGCTTCACCTGCTGCATTAAGCAGACAACAATATCAATCGTTTCATGCTGGTGATTCCGAATATGCTTGGGCGAACTATTACCAAGCCTATTCAACCGATTTTCTTAAAAATCGGTTAAAGGATTTCTGGGATTTTCATAAGACAGAGAAGTTATTTTCAGCTTTACCTAAATAGACGTAAAAAGGAGATGAGTAATATGAAACTTACTGTTTTCAAGAAAGCAGCTACAGCCATTCTTTTATCAGGAGTACTATTATTAACCGCTTGCTCTACCGGTGATAAAACAAGTAAAGAGACTGGTAGTAATGGAGAAGAAATCGTTTATTTTAAATATCCAGATAACCCATCCTTTGATTTAATCTATCTTGCTGATCAATTGGGTTATTTTGAAGGAACGAATACTCGTCCACAATATGTAGGAAAAGTTGCTGCTCCTCAAATTATTCCACTCGTTGGAACGGGTGATATTGACTTTGGTTCCAGAATGGTTCCATTAGTCATTTCAGCGATTGCAAGTGGTGCGGATATTAAAGTAGTATCTGCAGGTGGATTAACATTAGAAGATGCCCCACATATGAAATACTTTGTCCGTAAGGATTCTGGAATTAAAGAAGCAAAAGATTTAGAGGGGGAAACAATTGGTTTTAATAGTTTTGGAGCATGCGCTGAGTTCGTGACGAAGAAATGGTTACGGGAGCAAGGTGTTGATGTGGATACGATTGAATGGGTGGTTGTTCCTGATGATAAAGGGGAGCAAACGGTAGAACAAGGTGACGTAGATTTAGCTATCATTCATCCGCCACACTCCGGCAGAGCTTCGAATAATCCGGAACTAACAGCTTTATGGTCTGATTATGATTTAGACAAAGGATTAGGTGGAATGGCTCCATATAGTGTAAACGGTGAATTTGCGAGAAATCATCCTGAAGCCGTTGAAGACGTTGTAACAGCGATAACGAAAGCTGCAAACTGGGTAAATGAAAATCCAGATGAAGCCCGTAAAATCATTGCTGAAAGACTTGGGATGGATATTGAAAATGTAGAACGATATGCGTATGTTAAAGATCTTGTGATAGAAGAAGAACCCATCCAATACTATATCGACATCCTTGAGGATGAAGGGAAACTTAAGGAAGGTTCTGTCGATGTAAAAGATGTTTATACTAATGAATTTAATCCCTTTGCTAATGGAAAAACAGCTAGTAAATAAGAGATAAAAAACATATCTGGAATCAAATAGGTGGAGAATCTGCTTGATTCCAGATGTATTATTTTGGTGGAAAAAAGGAGTGGAGCTAAAGTGACTGTTAAAATACAAGCGATGAATGTGAAAAAGGCATTTCCAGTTCAAAATGAGTATGGAAAAAAAGATCAAATAATCGTTCTAGATGATTTTCAACTTCAAGTTCAAGAAGGCGAATTTCTTTCAATCCTGGGACCAAGCGGTTGTGGAAAATCAACCTTTTTAAGCATTTTAGCCGGCCTTACCTCAAAAACAAGTGGTGAATTAATCGTGGATGGTCAGCCTGTAAATGGAGTGAATAAAAAACATAGCGTAGTTTTCCAAGGATATGCATTATTTCCATGGCTTACGGTTGTGGAAAATGTTGAAACAGGTCTCGAAATAAGAGGAGTTCTAAAGAAGGAAAGGCGAGAAATTGCTTTAGAATATATTAACCTTGTGGGTCTTTACACATTTGCCAATCGATACCCTCATGAATTATCAGGTGGGATGAAGCAACGGGTAGCGATTGCGAGGTCATTGGCATACAATCCAGATGTGTTGTTGATGGATGAACCATTCGGCGCCTTAGATGCACAGACAAGGGAAATCCTGCAAACAGAATTGTTAAGAATTTGGGAATCAAGTAAGAAAACGATCATTTTCATTACCCATAGCTTAGATGAAGCGATTTATTTATCGGATCGCGTGGCGATTATGACAGCACGACCTGGCAGAGTAAAAAAAATCATCGATATTCCATTAGAACGACCAAGACAGTTTGAAATTCGTAATTCTGAAGAATTTGTCCAACTCCGTCAAGAAGCATGGGAAGTATTAAAAGATGAAGTGTTGCAGGCGCAAGGTGTGAATCCACCGCAAGAAGGGGTTCCTGCAAAAAGGGTGGAACAGAAAGGAAAGATAGCCAATGAGAAAGTGGTCTAATATTTTATATCAAACTTGGTATCGAAGTGCAGCAATCGTAATCTTTTTACTGATATGGGAGTTACTTCCGCGGTTAGGTCTTGTCAGCAAAGCGTATCTCAGTCCCCCTACAGAAGTGATTGTGGCTATTCAAGAACTCATTTCTACGGGTGATCTATGGGTACATGTGGCGAGCAGTTTGCAGCGCTCTTTATCGGGATTAATCATCGCAATTACTTCCGGAATTGTTCTTGGTTTAATTCTGGGCTGGTTTAAAAAATTTGAAGCGTTTATTGATCCATTACTACAGCTTTTCCGGCAAATCTCTGCTTTTGCGCTTTTCCCTGTATTTATCTTGTTTCTTGGAATCGGAGAAGTATCCAAATCAGCGATAATCTTTTGGGCAGCGTTTTGGCCGATTCTTTTAAATACCGTAAGTGGGGTAAAGCATGTAGATAAGCTGTTAATTGATTCTGCCCGTTCAATGGGAGCTTCCCAGCCTTATATTTTTAGAAAAGTCATAATCCCTGCCGCTGCACCTGGAATCTTTACCGGTATTCGACTTGGTGGAGCTTACTGTATTACAGCTTTAGTAGCAGCAGAAATGATTGGATCTGCATCAGGACTCGGATTCTATATATTAAACTCACAGGAAATATTTCAAATTCCGCATATGTATGCCGGCATTATTCTGCTCGCTTTTTTAGGATTAGGTTTGAATTACATTCTAGCTCTAGTAGAGTCCAGGTTTACTAAATGGAAAAAAGGGTTAGTAAGAGATGAAGCAGCATAAAAGCAAAATCATTTGGAGTTCTGTTGTGTTGATTCTTTTTGTAGCGGTCTTAATTGGCTTTATTAATCTTGGCGGAAGTGAACAAGCTCTAGATAAAAAAATCCGGATTGGCTACACTCATAATGATATTTTAATAGGATTGAAAAATATTGAGGGCGTTGAGGGCAGGGTTGCTCCAAAAGGGTACTCCGTGGAATGGATAGAGTTTCAAGATGAAGTGGAAATTTATCAATCGTTGGAAGAAGGGACGATTGATTTTGGAAAGGTTGGAGATGCCAATCCGTCCTTTCTTCATAAGGGAAAAAATGCCCCTGTGTTTGTAGCAACGGAACCTCCAAGTCCAAATGGCCGGGCGATTGCCAGTCTAAAAGGGGCTGAAATGACTGGAGTGAAAGATTTAGTAGGAAAAAAAGTCGCCTATACGCCTTTTACAAATGATCAGTATTTTCTACTGCAATTATTGGAAAAAAGTTCTTTAGGTGTTAGTAGGATTGATAAATTAGAAGCCATTGAAGCTTCACCTTCTGAAGGAGTGGAGCTTTTACAAAATGGTGAGGTTGATGCGGTCGTTGTTTCAGAACCCTATGTTAGTTTGTTCGATCATTTAGAATATCCCCTTGTTTACGATGGAGAGCTGACCGCCAATCAAGATGTTTATTTGACAACACAGGAAAACATAAAGGAAAGAAAAGATATTATCAATGAATTGTTATTGGCCATTTATGATTATGAAGATTTATTAAACAAGGATATTCATAGCTTTGCAGAATTTCTCTATCAAAAAACAAAAATTCCACATATTGTCTGGTTAAATGTGTTTGTGAACGAAGCTTATGGTATATCACCTTATTATGAAGGAATGGTGAAACAACAACAGGAACGGGTAGATTTTCTTTTTGAACAAAAAGTCATATCACAAAATTTTGAGGTGAATGAGTTTGCAATTGACACCACTGAGCAGGAGTGAAGGTAATGAATTCAGGTGAAAAATATAAAAAAAGGTTACAAGATGGAAGAAATGTTTGGCTAAATGGCAAAAAAGTTCAAAATTTGGTGGAACATCCTTCGTTTAAAGGAACGATTTCAACAATTTCCAGTTTACTAGATTTACAGAAGCACCCAGATGTTCAGGAGGAGTTAACGTTTGAAACACCTAATGGAAATAGAACAAATATGGCTTTTTTATTCCCTCAACAAAAAGAAGATATTTTTCGCCGTAGCCGTGCATTTCGGTTGTGGAGTGGAGCGACATTTGGTGTGATGAGCCGGGTTGCGAGCTTTTATCGCTCACAACTTTTAGGCTGGTATTTAACCCGTGACCATCATAAAGAGATCCCTGGATATTCTGAGAAAATGAAGAATTATTTTGAATGGGTAATGGATAACGATTTACTGATCACAGCCGCTGGACATGATCCCCAAATTGACCGCTCGAAAAACGCAACTGAACATGGTGACGATATTTATACAGCAGCACGGATTGTGGGGGAAACGGAAGAGGGAATGATTATTCGCGGCGCCAAGATGATTTCAACTGGAGCACCTTATATGGATGAAATCATGATTTCTTCTCATAAAAAAAGGACGGAACAAGAAAAAGGGTATGGGGCCATGTTTGCTATTTCAGCCAATACACCAAACGTTCATCTGATCTGCCGAGAGTCGTTTGCTTCCAATCTTAAGGAAGATCATCCGCTAAGCTATCGATTTGATGAGATGGACGCGGTGATTGTGTTCGATGATGCACTTATCCCATGGGAACGAGTATTTATCAAAGATGATGCCGAGGCCATGTGGAAAATAAGAAACGATCCATTTACGACTGCAATTAGTCTCCATGAGACGATTGTTCGCCTTATAAGCAAACTAGAATTTGTGGCAGCCATTGGCAATGATTTGGCCGAATCCATAGGGGTTCATCAGTATCAACATGTGCAGGCTAAACTAGCCGAATTGTTCATGCAGGTGGAGACCATCCAAGCCTTACTTCTAAGTGCAGAACACCAATCTAAAGAATATGGAGGTGTTTGGGCTCCAGATGTCAATCCAATGGTCACAGCCAAAAATTTAGGGATGAAATATTATCCGAGAGCCATCGGAATTTTACAGCAAATTTCAGCAGCAGGAATGCTGCAGACTCCTTCGAGGCTAGAAGAATTAAAGGGTGAAATAGGACCGTTTTTACAAAAATATTATCGTGGAGCTGACAGAGATGCCCAAGAGAGAATTCAATTGTTGAAGCTATCTTGGGATCTTGTGGGAAGTCCTTTAGGTTCCAGACATGAACTATATGAGCGATTTTATGCAGGTGATTCTGTTCGGGCATTTGCAGCCCAGTATTTAGAATATGATAAAAGGCATTTATATGACAAAGTTCAAAGTCGATTAACATCCACATTGTTGGTTTAAATTAATCCGGTATATGGACGATGACACGATTGCTGCTACTCAACAAGTATTCTCCCGTATGGATTCAGAAGGCCAAAGATTAATGACTCAACTGAATAGCGGAGACCAATCAAAAATAGAAGAAAGTAGGAGATAAAATGACTAATTTAAATCGAGAAATGAAATTAGGTGCGTTTTTTATGATCCCAGGACATCATGTGGCTGCTTGGAGGCATCCCAAAGCAGAGGCACAGAGTGTGATGAACTTTGATTTTATTAAAAGACTCGCTCAAACGGCCGAGCGAGGGAAGTTTGATATGATCTTTCTTGCAGATGGCTATTCGATCAAAGGAAAGGACCCAAAGGCACTTGGTCAAACAGTTAATACATTTTTTGAACCTTTTACTCTATTATCTGCCCTTTCTTCCGTTACAAAACATATAGGCCTGGCAGGGACCGTATCGACTACTTTTAATGAACCCTTTAATGTAGCACGTAGGTTTGCGTCATTGGATCATTTAAGTGGCGGCCGTGCAGCGTGGAATGTCGTGACATCGAATACAGAATCAGAGGCCCGAAATTTTAATTTGGAAAAACACTTACTGCATTCAAAGCGATATGAACGCGCTGAAGAATTTGTCGATATCGTAACAAAGCTTTGGGATAGCTGGGAAGATGATGCGTTAATCATTGATAAAGAGTCTGCACAGTTTGCGGACGCATCTAAAATACATGCAATTGATCATAAAGGAAAATGGTTCTCAGTGGAAGGGCCGTTAAATATCTCCCGGTCGGTTCAAGGGCACCCTGTCGTAATCCAGGCAGGATCTTCGGAGGCAGGGAAGGAGCTAGCTGCCCGTACTGCTGAAGTGATTTTTACCGCTTGGCAAACTCTCGAAGAGGCGCAAGCCTTTTATGCAGACGTAAAAGGCAGAATGGCAAAATACGGGCGTTCACCTGAGGAATTAAAAATTATGCCTGGTGTTTTTCCGGTAATTGGGAGGACAGAGGAGGAGGCAGAACAGAACAAAAGGCTTCTTGAAGAAATTATTCCTGAAGAAGCGGGTGTACAATTGCTATCCGCTATGATTAGTGTTGATCTTTCAGGTTATCCTGTCGATGGGCCATTACCTAATCTGCCTGATTTGGAACAAGTGAATGGAGGGAAAAGCCGTTTTCAATTATTAAAAGACTTGGCTGAGCGTGAAAACTTAACCATTCGTGGATTGTATCAACGCATAGCAGGTGCACGAGGACATCGGGAAATCAACGGAACACCTGAACAAATAGCTGACCAAATGCAGGAATGGTTTGAAAATGGAGCAGCAGACGGCTTTAATATTATGCCTCCTTATTTACCTGGTGGTCTCGAAGATTTTGTTGATCTAGTGATTCCGATTCTACAAGAACGCGGCTTGTTTCGAACGGAGTATACAGGAAACACATTACGAGAAAATTTAGGCTTGAAACGACCGGCGAACACATTAATTCATCATGCAAAAGAAACGATTTAATGATTCTATTAAAATAAAAAAGGAAATAAATAGGAAGGGTAATAACCGATGAGTATTGGCAGTGAAGAAATTCATTTTATTTCGAAGCTTTTAAAAGAGGTTCAATATGGTTCAATCTCTTTAAATGATGGAAAGATTGTACAAGTTGAAAGTATGAAAAAGAAACGCTTTGATACAAAGAACCGTAGTAATAGGAATATTAACAAGGGGGACTAGTTCTGAAACTTCAGAGTTAGATGCATCTTTACATTTGGTGTATGGAAAAACGGAGTTAATTTTTTTGAAAAAATATATTGATAATTATAAATATTATAACTATAATAAATTTAAATCTAAGTAAACTTATTTGAATTATATAAAATGATCGTGATCTATATGTACAACCAAAAGCTATCCAACTATTTTTAAGTGAATGCTCGTATCTTAAAAATTAAGTATTCATATTCGATCACTTAGTCAACCAGACTACTGGAGACTTCCTGGAAAACGGGAAGTCTCTATTTTTTTCTTAGGAATTATACCCTATTAGTTTAGGAGAAAAAAGGCTTCGAATTGATTCATGAATCATACTTAGAACATGGTGGGAGATGATGTACATGTCTTTAGAATTTGATCATTCTTATAAATTAGCCAATCAGAATTATGACGTAAGTCTAAAAGCGGATGTACTAGTAATTGGAGGCGGACCTGCAGGGACATGGGCAGCCTTAACAGCTACAGAAAATGGAGCGTCTGTTATTTTAGTTGATAAAGGCTATTGTGGTAGCAGTGGTGCAACGGCCCCCTCAGGGAATGGTGTTTGGTATATACCGGAAGACCAACGAGGAGAGGCGATGAAAAGTAGAGAAGCATTAGGCGGGTATTTGTCCGAAAGAAAATGGATGGAGCGAGTGCTTCAACGTACTTTTGAAAATGTCAATCGATTAGACGAATGGGGCTATCCTTTTCCGATCGATGAACATGGGGTTAAGCATAAACGAAGCCTTCAAGGGCCTGAATATATGAGATTAATGCGAAGAAAACTAAACAAAGCCAAGATTAAAATTCTTGACCATAGTCCTGCACTTGAGCTTCTGTATGATGGCTATGGGATTGCAGGAGCTGCAGGTGTTCAAACACAGGAAAATAATCAAACATGGGCTGTCCAAGCGAATTCGATTGTTATTGCCTCTGGTGGATGTGCTTTTCTCAGCAAGGCATTAGGCTGCAATGTGCTAACAGGTGATGGTTACTTATTTGCTTCAGAAGCTGGCGCTGATTTATCCGGAATGGAATTTTCCAATGCCTACGCGATCACGCCAAAATATTCGTCCATTACGAAAACGGCTTTCTATGAATGGGCTTCATTTACTTATGAAGACGGAAGCATTATTGAAGGAGCAGGTTCTAAAAGAGGCCGCTCGGTCATTGCAAAAAAATTGTCAGAAGGTCAAAAGGTGTTCGCACAATTAGATAAAGCCCAAAATGATCATGATTTACAAAAATATATGAGAATTGCTCAACCAAATTTCTTCCTTCAATTTGACCGTATGGGGATTAACCCATTTGAGGACCGTTTTGAAGTCACCTTACGTTTTGAGGGAACGGTACGTGGAACGGGCGGTATTCGAATCACAGATGAAACTTGTGCAACCTCCGTCCCTGGCCTTTTCGCAGCAGGGGATGCGGCGACGCGGGAATTGATTTGCGGTGGTTTTACTGGGGGTGGAAGCTATAATGCGGCTTGGGCCATTTCGTCGGGGTACTGGTCTGGGGAAGCAGCAGCAAAATATGCCTTGACCTACAACCGAAACAACCATGATCGCACACTTACAAGAAAACAAGTAGTGGGAATTAATGAACACCACACACCAGGTGAAACTCTTGGTGGAAACGAATTAACTAAACTGGTTCAAGCAGAAGTCACACCTTATAACGTTAATTTGTTTAGAGCAGAAGAAAAACTTACTTCTTCTTTATTAACACTAAACAATCTTTGGAAGGAAGCAAAATCACACTTGGGAGAAAAAGATAGCGATCTTGTGAGAGTGAGAGAATCAGCGGCGATGTTAGCGACATCTCGATGGATGTACTCCGCTGCTCTACAGAGAACAGAAACTCGTGGTATGCATAAACGACTTGATTTTCCAAAAACAGATGATCATCAACAAAGACGTCTTATTACGAGTGGACTTGATGAGATACAAGTAAATTGGGATAGTCACAGTTTGGTAAACATCTAAGGAGGAATGGATCTTGATTGAAGTGTTAGTAGAAGAACGATGTGTGGAATGTAATTTATGTGTGAAGGTCTGCCCTCTGAACGTATTTGAAAAAAAGGGAAAATCAACCGCCTGTGATTGCTAGACAAAGTGATTGCCAAACTTGCTATATGTGTGAACTTTATTGCCCGGCCAAGGCACTATATGTAGCGGCTGACGCAGAGGATACAGTGGATGTTTCTGCGGATGAAATAATAGAAACGGGGCTAATCGGTAGTTATCGTAAAGACATTGGCTGGGGAAAGGGCTATAAATCGACTGCCAGTCAAGACACCGCTTATAAATTTTATTTAAAATAATTGGAGAGTGTAAATAAAATAAGATGAAGAAAACATTGAAACAAAAGGGACTATTTATAATCATGATCATAATGGTTCCGGTGCAAAAATTTCAGCTGACTTGAAACTAATCTTTAAGTCTTGGACATACTCATCCAAACAAAAGAAAAAACAGTTCACTAGCCTCATAATTATATTATGAGTATATAAAAGATAATTAATAGCAAGATCATAATTTATATAGGGGGAAAGAAAATGAATAAAGTTGATGATTTAAAACTAGATTACATCATATCTGAATTAAAAAACTTAGATTACGGTTCTCTAGTGATTACTGTACATGAAGGTGAGATTACACAAATTGATACAACAGAAAAGAAACGATTTTCGTCAACGAAAAGTAATAAATTAAATCGAATTAAATACTAAACAATTTAAACAGATAGTTATGCCGAAAAATTAAGTTGAACTTATATAGCAAGGAGGATAGATTCATTTCTCCTCTTTAATATCCGTCACATACCTTTTATAGTACATATACAAACGAGGGCATATATTCAAATTATGTACTAAAATTTAAAATCGCACTTGACCTATCTGTTTAGTTTTATTAAAATGAAGAGAAAGGGAATTTCTTTGTCGACTAGACTACTAGAGACTTTAACTCTTGGCTGTTTTCATGCTCAAGAGTTAAAGTCTTTTGTATTTGGAGGGAGAGAAATATGCAATAAGTTTTAATATTTGTGGAGATAAGTCAATTATCAAAAGAAAAGCCCATGAATAATTAATTCTCATTTTAGGTTTTAAATCAGTGAGGGATTCCTATCATTTTGTTCAGCAACACATAAGGCAGAGAGCGGTTTATTTAAATAGTTAGTCAAAAATTTTTTCTCGAAAAATCATACTATGTATATAGGTTTAATGTATTTTCGTGTATCGAATACGAGTCAATTAGATTGCCATAGGCCCATTATTCAATTTGAAACCGCAGCAATAGATTCTTTGTAGAAAACCGTGTGAATTCCAATAAGCTGAAGGGATACAATTTTTCAAAGGTCCTGTTTTACCGTTTTTAAAGAAGTTTTTTATTTAAATGAATCTATAAAAGGGAGTGATTTGTGTGGGAAATGTTCTTAGAAAAGCCGTGGAAGATAGACGAAAAAAATTAATAGATAAACTGATTGCTTTTAAAATATATAAGAAAGGTGATAAACATCTTTTTGAGTTATCACTAACAGAACTAGAAAATGAATATAGAAGTTTGCGATCACATTGTCATCCGCATAATGGTTTTGGTTCTATAAAATGAACTGGTAAAAAATCATGATATGTAGGTAGTAATCTCGCTCAGTTATTCTAATCTTTATATGCTCTAGTTTCTTCAGAATAGATGGGAACAATAGAAAATTCCATTAAATGAGTAAATGGCAATTAATAAAGGAGAGAGACTGAAAGGGGAAGCTTTATGAACATTAGCGAGACCCAATTATCGGTAAATGATTATTTAGATTTATACTTATATGCGGAAAGTATAAATGACCAATTGTGGAAACAAGAAATTGTAGAAAAATTACAAAATTCCCGTAATGAAATCAGAAAAGAAATCCAATCCTTTAAGGATAAACATCTTTTGGAAAAGTATAAACATATTAATGAAGAAATTCGCATCATTTATCAGCAGTTGCGAATTCATTCTTCTAATGAGTATTTATTAGAGGAATTTAGGAGATTGAAACAACGGCGTGTTTTATTAGGTCTCCAGATCCAGTCGGCCAAACATCATTCTCCATAAATATAAGTCCACGCAAAAAAATCTTTGTGAGTTTATTCAGATGAGGAAAATCCAAAAAAGATAAAGAGAAACAAGGCTTGAAACATCTATTAACAACTGTGTTTGTATTATAATTAATTTGATTATGTTAATCGAAATGACTTTCAAAAAACTTTGTTGAAAGTTTTTTAAGAGTAGAGAAATATTAAGGATAATAAAAAGGTTGGGTCTTCCATCCTTTTTTTATTGTTCGCCCAAGCATGGTATAGTCTATAGTGTGTGAGAGTTCGGAGGTTAATCTCTGACCCAATTCCATTTATCTTTATAAGAGATGAAACCGTGCTTAAGTGAAATCCAATGTTCCTCTTTTGTTTATAATGTTTTATAGTAATGGTAGAAAAAGAATAAAATTTCTTTTATATATTACATCATTGCAGTGGATGTTTAAATTTTTTACCACTTATCAAGAAGGGAGATCTTTTATGCAAGCACATAACAAAACCGTTGTAAAATCCATGCAAATCCTTACTCTTTTCTTGAATTATCCCAAACTCACTTTTAATGAAATGATGGAACTTTCTCATATTCCGAAAACTTCTTTACATCGTATGGTTGGTTCGCTTGAAGAAATGGGGTTTTTAACAAGAGATGAAGAAGGTTATTATTCACTAGGACTATTGTTCTTGCAGTTTGGTCAACTAGTATCGGAGCGTTTGGATATTCGAACAATTGCACTTCCGATTATGAAAGAACTTCGAGATGATGTTGAAGAAGCGGTGAATCTTATTGTAAGAGATGCAAATGAAGCGATGTATATTGAAAAAATAGATACGTTGCAGCCTGTACGTTTATATACGTCGATTGGAAGGCGTTCGCCGTTGTATGCAGGGGATTCTCGAATTATACTTGCTTATTTGCCTGAAGAAGAGCGTGAAGCTTACATAGAAAATACAGAATTAAAACCAATTGCGATGGGAACAATAACAGATAAAAGTGTGCTCCGTCAATCATTAGAGGATGCGAGACAAAACGGTTACACCATTACTTCATCTGAATTAGAGAATCATACAAAAGCTATAAGTGCACCAATCTTGAATAGTCAAAATCAAATTGTAGCTGGTATTAGCATAGCGGGAATCGATGCACGTTATCAAGAAAATCGCTTGCCCGAATTAATTCAAAAAGTGACGAATGCAGCTAGACGAATTTCCTTAAAGTTAGGTTCTCAAATGTAAAAGAGTAGAACGAGTTGGATTAATTAAAAGAAAGACTATAAAAATATTATGTCTACTAAGAAGAGAGTAGTCTAACTCAATACTCTAGCCATTTTCTAAACAGAATATACTTCAAAATCGTTGAAGCATAAAGTTCAATAGTTTTGAAGTATATTATTTTTTTGAGAAATTATACTACATTGTTAGGGTTTTACTTAGTATAAATACTTGCTTCCTTCTCGGACGCTTAATTTTGGAAGCTCGTTGGATTCAATAAAGGCTCTAACAGAATCAGGATTTGTTTTTGAATATTCCCGAAGTGCCCAGCCGATTGCTTTTTGAATGAAAAATTCTTTACTTTCTTTATTTTGGACAATATAGTCGTAAAGAAGTTGTGCATCTGTCTTTTCTTTATATTTTAATTGGAAAAGGATTGCTGCTCTGTTGAGCCAAAGATGGTCTCCATAAGCCCAGCCTTTAATCGTTTGAGGGATAACTTCTGGAAAATTAGCCGCAATTTTCCCAATCGGTTTCGGTGCTAATACATCAACCGAATCCCACCACGATTTTGTAGTAATCAGCTTTTCGAATAATGGAAGATGATGTTTGTCTAACTTTTTGATAGACCGTTCGATATAGTCTAGAGCGGCGTATTGGTATTCCCTTTCTTCTAACTCCCATAAAACTTCAATAAAATCCGTCTGAAAATTTTCCTTTAATATGCCGCTTTTTTGAAAAAATTCTCTCATGAGTTCCCTTCTTCTAGGTGTTTTAATACCGAGAAAAGGGAAGTGATTTTTCATATATTTTTGCATGGGAATAGCATTTTCTTTATTTCGATTTGCTTCAAATAAATGAACTAATAAATCAATCTTCATTTGCATGCTCCTTTTAGGATAACGAGAATGTTTGATGACCCAATTCTTTGTTTCTATTTTAAAGGGGAATCATGAATAATCCAAATTGTAGTGGGTTTAACTCATTTGATGATGAAGTCGACTCTTTATGGAGCTATTGATTTTTTTTGATATTTAGGATATTCAAATTAAGAAATAGTACCTCCTTGTTTACATCTCACGTTAGATTTTAAAATGATGAACATAAAGAGTGGTTAACAGATTATATTCCAAAATTAATTATCATTAGAAGTTAGAGTTATATTGGAATGCTTATCGTTCCTTGCTTCTTTATTTTTGACTGTATTCTAAAAAATTTGATAAGATAGGGGGAGTTTAAATTACATAGTAAAGGAAGAGACGCTTGAAAAAATCAGTTAAAATTCTTCTTGGATTTTCAGTAATTGTAATGGCTTTTTTATTATTTATCGTTTTTAAAGGAGTTAGTAATTCTAGTGAAACAATAGAGTCTGCAGAAGTGCCAAAAGAAATGAGTTATTTAAAAGATACGGAAAAATTATATACCGTTAAAGAGTATAGTGTTAAGAAAGAGCGATATATCGAATATGAAGAACATTATATTGGGAAATCTCAAGAGTTTGATACATGGTATGGTGCAGATACTTATTTAGAAACAGAAAATGAAGCAGGATTATTTTATGGCAGCGATAAAGTGCTAGCATATCCGGTAGAAAAGGGAAAAGAGTGGACGATTGATTCTTATACTTTTACAATTGAATCTGTAGATAAAACGGTTACAATTCCAGCTGGTACCTTTGACAATGTAGCAGAAGTGAAAACAATTCAAAAAGGTGCGGAAGAGTATAGCATCACATACTATGCAAAAGGTGTCGGTCAGATTTTAAGGGAATCAGTTGATGCCAATGGTAAAAAGACTATGAGATTTGAACTTCAAGAAATTAAGGAGAAAAAGTCTAAAGAGGATGCTGCTCAATAAGACGTATTACAAAAAATATAACTACAATAAAAGCGTAAATTCGTATACGAATTTACGCTTTTATTGTGTCCTTAACAGAGAGCAAGATGGGAGACTTACTAACCCTGTTATTTTAGTGGGAAATAGTACTTGTCCTGAATTCCAAACTACAGCATAGAATGATGTAGAAAGGAATCTTTATCCAAGGAGGGTACTATGTTTACAGTAATTGAAAAAGCGGTACTGATTATGGGAGCATTACGATTTCTTTCCGCAAGTATTGAAATGGTTGCAGCAATGCTTATATTTAAATTTAATGATATTGAAAAAGCGTTAATCATTAATAGCTCATTAGCTATGGTAGGACCTATCATTTTAGTTGTAACAACAACCGTTGGATTAATAGGTGTTGCTGAAAAACTATCCTTGTTTAAAATATCGTGTATTTTTTTAGGGGTCGTATTAATTCTTGTTGGAATAAAAAGTAGATGATGGTGAAGGCGTTAGTTTCAGTTTGTTTTCTGAAAAACATCGTCTTGCTTGCTTTCTACATAATGAAGCGGCATCGTTTCCTTAATTTTTTACCTATCCATTTTATGTATCCAATACATAAAATGGATAGGTAGCTGTAATGACAGCCCGTTCTTGTTAAACTTCGATAATAATCGGAAGAATCATCGGCTTTTTCTTTGTTTGACTATATACATACTGTCCAACGGATTTTTTAATACTTTGTTTCATTACATTCCATTGATATCTGTTCGCTTCTTGTAAGTCGTTAACAGTTGTTTTAACAAGTCGATTCACTTCTCTTAGAAGCTCCTCAGAATCTCGTGCATAGACAAAGCCGCGGGAAATCGTGTCAGGGCCAGAAATGATTTTTCTTTCCATTTTACTAAGAGTAACTACAATGACTAGCATACCGTCCTCAGAAAGCTGTTTACGATCTCGTAACACGATATTCCCAACGTCACCAACACCTACACCGTCTACATAAACATTCCCAGAAGGTATCTTTCGAGTTTGACGAGCAACTTGGTTATTAATGTCAATGACATCACCATTATTAATGATAAATGTATTTCCTTGTTCTACGCCAACTGATTCAGCTAATAAACGGTGATGATGCAGCATCCTAAACTCACCATGAATTGGAATGAAATATTTAGGCTTCATTAGCGTAAGCATCAGCTTTAATTCTTCTTGATAGGCATGTCCAGAAACGTGCATACCTGTTACACTTCCAGATCCGTAAATCACGTTAGCCCCTAATTGATATAAGTTGTCTACAATACGCGAAACACTTCGTTCATTTCCTGGTATCGGACCTGCCGCTATAATAACTGTATCCTGAGGTAGAATGTCTACATCTCGATAATTTGAGCTGGATAGACGGGAAAGGGCGGCCATCGGCTCCCCTTGGCTTCCTGTGCATAGGATAGCTACCTTCTCAGGAGCCATTTCGTTTACTTGCTGCGCTTCAATTAGCATCCCATCAGGAACTTGTAAATAACCACGTTCCATCGCGACGGAGACGACATTCACCATCGTTCGACCAAGCAATGCAAGCTTTCGATTTGTTTTTTGTGCAGCATCTACTACTTGTTGAAGGCGATTAACATTAGAAGCAAAAGTAGAAATAATGACTTTCCGCTCAGCTTTCCGGAAGGCTTCTTCAATATGGCCGCCTACAAGTTGCTCCGATGGAGAAGAGCCAGGGCGTTCAGCATTCGTACTTTCGGATAATAGAACTAATACACCTTGTTTGCCGATGTCAGCCATTTTATGAATATCTGTATACTGATTATTCACAGGAGTTAAATCGAATTTGAAGTCCCCAGTATGGACGACGACTCCTTCCGGTGTATGAAAGACAATGCCTAGACAATCAGGGATACTATGGCTAGTTCTAAAAAAGCTTACACCAGTCTGTCCAAAATCAAAATGTGAATCTTCATCAATTTGAATCAATTTGCTATCTCGCAGCAGTCCATGTTCTTTTAATTTTAATTCAATTAAACCAAGTGTAAAGCGTGTAGCATAGATAGGTACATTTAATTCTTTTAGGAAATAAGGGATTCCTCCTATATGATCTTCATGCCCATGTGTAACAATTAATGCTCGAATTTTATCCTCATTCTCTTGTAAATAAGTAATATCAGGGATGATTAAATCGATGCCTAATAAATCTTCATTTGGAAATTTAGAACCGCAATCAATGATAAAAAGATCGTTTGCATATTGAATCACATACATATTCTTACCAATTTCATTTACGCCCCCTAAGGCGAAAATAGATAATGCATTCTCTTGCATAGTCATATTTATATCCTCCTACTTTCAATCGATATTCTTACTATTTCCTTTTATAATTCTTTTATAAATGACAGTGGATATAATTTATGAAAGCTACGCAAGCTATGGCTAACTTCCATATTGGAGCACTAAATAGGAAAGCACGAAAAACAAGGAGAGTGGCTGATTTAATGAAAGAAATACATCAAACAAGATATTGTGAAACGTGTGAAAAGGAAACAGAACATGTTGTAAGAGAAGATGCAACGGAAATAAGTTATATGTGCAATGAATGTCACCATGAACAAGAGATTATTAAAAATTTTTTTTAGCAATCACTTAGAGAAAAACGCCTCTTTTGCAACTACATATTTTATACATGAGTACCCCTATCTAAATATTTAAAGTAGGGGATTTTCCCATTTGTTAATCTGAGATAAAAGTAAGTGTACAATGTTATGTCCTATATACGACTGGGCTAAACTAGAACATATGTTGATGATCTCTACAAAAAAGGATGGTGCTATCTATGGCTGATTATGTTACAAAAAATCGCTTTATATATTCAGCACGTAATTTATGGTCAGGCTTTCTGTTTGGTCTTGGTTTAGTGGCTTTTTTTGATGAAGTGGTTTTTCATCAACTCTTGCATTGGCATCACTTTTATGACAAATCTACAACTGCTATCGGACTTGTCTCAGATGGTTTATTTCATGCTTTTAGCTGGTTTGCAACAGTCGGTGGGTTGTTTATGCTTGCTGACCTTCGGAGACGCCGTGCATTATGGTTCACTAGGTGGTGGGGAGGCTTATTTTTTGGTGTAGGTATCTTTCAACTATATGATGGAACGATTCAACATAAGGTCATGCGGCTTCATCAAATTCGTTATGACGTAGATATCTTTCCTTATGATTTAACTTGGAATAGCATTGCTCTTGTTCTAACTATAATTGGCCTTATTTTAATTACTCATACACAACGTATCCAAAAACCAGAAGAGATGGTTTCACATGAATAGTCATAATCACTCCTATGTCTCTACTAATCCTATGTCTTATGCAAATGGCGAGGGAGTTCAGTTTGTTTTGGCATTCCTATTTGTACTAGCATTTGTTATGTATATTGTTGCTGCGATTCAATCAATTCGTCGTTATAAGACATGGCCATTATATCGGATTATCTTATGGAGTTTGGGGATCGTCTTAGCTTTTTCGGCAGTTTTCGGCCCTTTAGCGGCACGTGCCCATAATGATTTTACTGCACATATGATTGTTCATTTGCTTTTAGGAATGCTTGCACCACTTTTTCTTGTGTTAGGGGCGCCTATGACTTTACTATTACGAACATTGAATGTATCCTTAGCAAGACGTCTTTCGCGTATACTAAAAAGCCGACCTGTATGGATATTAATGAATCCTATTGTGACCTCTTTTCTTAATATTGGAGGCCTATGGATACTTTATACGACGGATTTATATATGATGATGCACAATAATCTCTTTTTTCATATAGTGATTCATTTGCATATATTTTTAGCTGGCTACATATTTACTGCGTCTATGATTTATGTTAGTCCGACCCCGCATTCATTTAGCTTTGTCTACCGTGCGTTTGTGCTTGTGCTCGCTTTAGCTGGTCATAATATTTTATCTAAGTATATGTACGCTCAACCACCTAATGGTGTACCCCTAGCTCAGGCGGAAATGGGCAGCATGTTAATGTATTACGGAGGGGGTTTGGTTGACTTCTTTCTTATTTGGATATTTATCTCGCAATGGTTTAAAGCAACACGACCTCAAGCAGTTATCTTTAATGAAAACGCCGCTGAATAGCAGGCGTTATTTTTATGTTATTCTTTTATATTCGTATAACGCAGAACGAAGAGCAGTCAGTCAAATTTATTTTTTGATGTATGAAATAGTTCGCTAGTTTAAAATAGAAGTAGTAGTTTCAGTAAACGGTTTATCGAATGGAGTGACTATATTGAAGAGAATAAAGATTGCCTTATTGCATTTATTGCCAATTGTAGGGGATATAAGATATAACCAAGAATTGATTGAACGTTCTGTAAAGCTTGCGTCGAATAAAGAGGTAGACTGGATTATTACGCCTGAGCTTAGTGTAAGCGGATTACAATTTCGGCGCAGGATTGGAATAGATTGGATTGAGTGTCAACCCAATTCATGGATGAACCGTTTTTGTCAATTAGTAAAATCTATTGATACAACAGTCTTTCTAGGCAGTCCTGAAAAGGGGGAAGATGGAAAGTATTATAATTCAGTATTTGTGATTGATTCAAACGGTCAAATAATAGGGAAGCAAAGAAAGATTAATGTTTTATCGGATGGTTGGTCTACAGCCGGTAAAGTAATTGAGCCCATTATAATAGATGATATACACGTAGGGATTATGATTTGTGCAGATGCCTATACAACCAATGTTGCTGAGCCATTATATCAGAAAGGTGCAGAAATCATTATAGCACCGGCTTCATGGGGACCGGGATTACATGGTCCGAATGGAGAGTGGGAGCAAAGATCCATTGAGACAGGATTGCCCATTATCGTTTGTAACCGTACTGGAGAAGATGAAACCGTTAGTTTTTGGCAAGCGGAAAGTTCGCTTATTAAAAACGGTGAACGAATTTTCACTCATCAATCTAAACAATCAGCTATTATTACGTTTGAATGGGATATAGAACGACAACAATTACATTCCGCTCAGATAGAGGTCGAGTATATAGAGTGAAAATTTTTTTATATAATAGATAGGCTGAAAGATGTGTGTAACCTCGGTTTCAAGTGATGGAAAGACTGACCATTATAATGTATAAATTTCATATAACGGTAATTTTGAAGTCAGGTTAAAAAGTGTAGACGTGTCCTGAGAGTTTCGATATAGTAAAGCAACAATCATCTATTTGAAGAGTGAGGAATGAATATGAAGTCGTTTTATACATTTCTAATGACTTATCGACAACCGAAAGAGGTTGATGCAATTACTAAATTTGCTAATCATGCTTTTTTGGATCATAGTTTTCCAAAGCAATCGGTTGACTACGATGAGCTAAGCCGCTATTTAGAAATGAATGTGGATTATTTAGAAAGTATGTCTGTTTTTGATGAGGCATGGGATATATACATGCAATCCGAAGAAGGGCTATGGTGAAATGTCCTATAGAGGAAGAGCTATTTTAAAAATTATAGCAGATGAGTAATTTTGCATCGCTTTATGTTAAATATGTGGAATTCTCTATCGTACTTACGAAGAAAGCGCAGTCTAAAGGTTGAAAGCACAATCTTTAGATTGCGCTTTCTTTATGTGTAATTTGGGAGAATGCCTACCTTTTTCTATTAACGTCTATCCTTATTGAAGCATATACTTTAGTAACTACTCGGTAGGGGACCATTTGAGGAGATGTCGCTGATGGGAAAGAAAAAGGAGCCGAAGTTTAAGGTTGGTGATACAATCATCATCAAAATGTATGGGACAGTCGGTAAAATTACAGATGTAAAGTTTCTCGATGGTACTTATGTATATGAAGTAAACTACAGCGATGGACTTTATGTGGAGAGTACCCTGGAGCATATTGATGATTATGATGGAGAAATTGTTTTTGAGAAGGAACAAATTAATATTGAATATAAATTTTTATTAGGCGATTTAGTACAAGTCGATGGGTATGAGTACGATTACTTTAAAATTGTTGGTTACCGGACAGAGATTTGGCGTTATAAAGACAGCGCTTGGGAAGATGTCATTTACGAATTAACGCGAATTTCTGACGGAGAATGGCTTGAGGCGCATGAAGAGGAAATGACATTAATAGCTGATGCCAAGCGAGCAGAAGCGATTATTCAAAAATTAGAGATATTATACTCTGCACATAAAAAAGAAAAAGAGCAGCCGAAGCTAAATAATCCTCGTAAAGGTGAGAGGAATAAGAAAATGACAACTAAAGAGCAAAAACAACATATTGATGGCTTGTTAGATTTATATAATGATTATAATCGATTATTTAAAGAATTCGGTGATGATGAGTATAAGCATATTATGAATATTGCTCTTGGGAAAATTCGTAGAGCAGCTGAAGAATTGTACCCGAATCGTAAGAAAAAGAAAACGAACTCTTAGAAATAGTAATTTTATGAATATTCGTTTAGCAATTATCATAGAACTTGTATGGAGGGGGCGATGGTATGCGAGAAATTGAGGTTATTATTGATACAGAAGAAATTGCAGAATTCTTTTTTGTAGAATTGCTGAAAAGAGGTTATGCTCCAACAGAGTTAGAAGCCGAAGATCTTGCTGACATCACATTCGATTATTTAATCCAAAAGTGCATCATTGATGAGGAATTAGAAGAATAATCGATACCGAATTCCTTACTTTTCATAGAATACATGACGGCGGAGTAATCCGTCGTTTTATATTGAAGTATTCATTTGACACAGTTTTCTAACAAACGACTAGACATGCTTTAGAAGTATTCATTTATAATAAAGGTAGTTCAAATTCTATAAAGTAGGAGTGATGAGGATGTGGGTTTTTAATAAGATGTTAGCGAGTATAGGCATTGGCAATGCAAAAGTGGATACGAAGTTGGAAAAAAGTCAATATACGCTTGGGGAAACAGTTTCAGGAATCATTGACGTTCAAGGTGGAACAGTTGAACAGAAAATTGACGAAATTTATTTAACGCTACATACGAATTATGAAGTTGAAAACGATGATCATACGTATCAAAAGACAGCGACCATTAACCGGTATTTAATTACTCAACCTTTCGTAATTGGACCAAATGAAACGAAAGAAATCCCTTTTAGCTTTCAACTTCCATTTGAAACACCTCTTACTTACGGAAAGACAAAGATTTGGATTAAAACAGGAATGGATATAAAAAATGCCATCGACCCTACAGATCAGGATTATATTAGAGTCGTGGCCAATCCACTAATTGATTCTGTTTTACATGCTGTAAAGGAATTAGGATTTCGATTGCGAGAAGTGGATTGTGAGGAAGCTCCTTTTCGTTTTCGTACATATGCACCTTATTTTCAAGAATTTGAATTTGTACCGGTTAGCGGGGCCTTTCGCGGCCACTTAAAAGAGCTTGAATTCGTATTTTTTGTGAAAAATGATCAGGCGTTAGAAGTATTAGTCGAATTGGACCGTAAGTCTCGTGGTCTTGCTGCGTTGTTTGGCGATAGTGAAAAGAATGTTCGTTTATCTTTAACAAGTCATGATATTCCGAATATGAAGCATAGAATCAATGATTTTTTAATTCGATATATTTAGTGGTAAGAAAAACCCGATTCGGGTTTTTCTTTATTTCAGGTTATGTTAAATGATATTGATTAAAAAACTCCTTTTGTGAAAAATTGTTATTAATAAATCGATGTAGGGACTTCATATACATATACAGTTTTAAAAGGGGAGGAGAACATGATATGTTAATGGTGTATCACAAGCATGTTAAGGAAGGATTAAAACGTCTTACTATTCCTCATGTGAAAAAAATCAAAAATTGTCACTGTTCTTGTCTGTATTTTGACTGCTCCCACAGCTGAAGCAGTGGGATTCCCACCCCAAAGCTCGTTAAATAGATTTTTCTTTCACAGAATCCATTTGCCGTGAGTTTTCCTATGTCATACGAACCTTCGGTTCGCAAAG